>Ga0209829_10003679_pt1 | contig 11088 bp, 6 predicted proteins | sample C_140205_EF_Meta_FD_187311 | JGI IMG/M metagenome (GOLD analysis project Ga0209829, IMG submission 187311) | Freshwater microbial communities from Lake Croche, Canada to study carbon cycling - C_140205_EF_MetaG (SPAdes) (version 2) | ecosystem: Environmental > Aquatic > Freshwater > Lake... | reverse complement strand
CAGTCCGGAGGAGTATGGTACCGCGGCGGGAAGAAGCAGGCTGGGCAGGTGGCACGAGGCTGAAGCTTGCCTGGGTTGCCAGAACGGTCGCTCCCCGGACCCCCCATGCTGCGTGGCTTGTGGCGGCAGGTCGTTGCGGAACAACTCGGCAGCAACTGGCCCGCGGTCTGATTTCGGCGGGGGCGTGCACGTCGGTAACCCCCTTAGCAGCCACGACTTGCGGAGCCTGAGCGGCGGCGGCAACGCCTTGACCCGTCGGCGCGGGCACTCCTATAGTCCCGCGCTTTTTGTCAATCGGCCCATTTCCGACCCCCAGAGACGCTCTTTCACGCGTGTTGCTCCCGCTCAACCACGCCACCGCTGCGCCCTCGCGACATCGGGCTTGCGCTCCGTCGTGCGGAGAGTCTGCGCGCCTGCGACCTGGCCTGTGTCGGTTGCTGATGGCATGCGTGCTCGCGGCCGTTGTGACGCTCATCGCCATGCGACAGGCCGCGGCGCAGCCGCCTGTCGCCGTGCAGCCGCTCAAGGAAGCGGCCACTGCCGGTGCGCTCGCCTCGCTGCCTGCCCGTGGGCTGGCAGCAGCAATAGCCGAGGCGGGAAGAATCGAGGTGCCATCGGCCGATCCGCGAGAGCAGACCACGATCAACGCCACACAGGCCGCGCGGTGGACGGAGGGCTCCTACGACGTCTGGCATCTCACTGGCGGCGTGCGGATCACGCAGGGAGCGATGGAGGCGGTGGCCCACGAGGCGGTGGTGTGGATCGAACAGGAGTCTGCGGCATCGATCGGCAGCGAACCAGGTGACGAGGAGGAGACGCAACAACCAGCCGTTCGCAGCATGCTTGTCCGCATGGCGGGGAATGTGTCGGTGCGATCAGGAACCGCCACTGTCGATGCCGCCGCGACGACCGTCCGCGGTCCGCGTTGGACCGGCCGATTCTGGATGCAGCGAGAGCCGACCCTCGAGTTTGGCAGCATCGTGCCCACCGCGGGCACGCCGCCGATCTACGATGCGCCTGCCGACCGTGTCGTGCCGGTCGCGTACAACGCCGACGCCGAGTCCGATGCCGCGACCGAGGAGCCGATCCAGCGGGCACAGTTCAGCGAATTCGGCGCGGCTCCGGTGCCGCAGGTGAACACCGCCATGACTGCCCGTCGACTGCGGGCCTTCCCACGGTCGAGCGTGCCGCTCAACATCCGCTGGTTCCCGAGTCCGGCGGGCAACGAGTGGGTGGCGGTGATCACGTCGGGTGTGAACCTCGTCGTGGACGGCGTCGATCCGGCCGGTCCACTCGATATTTCCGCCGACCGTCTCGTGATCTGGACCCGCGGTCAGTCACAGCCCGACCTCGAAGGCAACGCCGCCCAGGCCGGCGATGTGCCGCTGGAACTCTACATGGAGGGGAACGTTGTCTTCCGCCAGGGGCAGCGGGTCGTCGAGGCGGTGAGCATGTTCTACGACGTGCCACGGTCCAGCGGCGTGATCACCGGTGCCACGGTGCTCACACCGGTCGACAACTATTCCGGCGTGGTGCGACTGCGTGCCGACGTGCTCCGCCAGGTGGACCGCAGCCGCTTCGTCGCCCAGAGAACAGGCCTCACCTCGAGCCGCCTGGGGGTGCCTGGCTGGGAGTTCCGCTCCCGCGAACTCGAGTTCACCGACGAACAGGTGCCACTTGCCGGGCCCAACGGCCAGCGGGCGATCGATCCCGTCACCGGTGAGCCGGTCGTCGAGCACCAGCAGTTTATCACCAGCCGCAGCAACACGTTCACGCTCGGCGGTGTGCCGGTGCTCTGGTGGCCGGTGTTGGCGACCAATGCGAAGAAGCCGACCTTCTACATCAACAACGCGCAGATTAAGAACGACCGCATCTTCGGCACGCAGCTGCTCACCAGTTGGGATGCCTTCCAGGTGTTTGGCATGCGGCGGCCGCCGGACGGCGTCGACTGGGACTTCGACGTCGACTACCTGAGCAAGCGCGGCCCCGGCGGCGGCACATCACTGCTCTACAACCGCTCCGACTTCTTCGGCTTTGGCGGCCCTGCCAGCGGCGACCTCGACGCCTGGTTCATCGGCGACGTGGGCCAGGACAACCTCGGTTTGAACCGTCGCACCTTCACCTATCCGGGCTATCCAAACCAAACGTTCCGCGGCCGTTCGTTCTGGCGGCACCGTCAGGATATCGGCGGCAGCACCGAGAGCTTCTTCGGCGGCTGGCAGGCCCGCGGCACGGCCGGCTGGATCAGCGACATGAACTTCCTCGAGGAATACTACGAGGCGGAGTGGGAGGAAGGGTATGAACAGCGCACCTGGCTCGACCTGCGCAGGCCGATCGAGAACCGCGAACTACGGCTGCTGACGAGCGTCCGAGTGAACCCGTTCTTCACCCAGAGCGAATGGTGGCCGCGGCTTGACCACTACTGGCTGGGGCAGCCGCTCGCGCAGGACTCGCTGACGTGGTATCAGCACTCGGGCGTGTCGTACGTGCGTCAGAACCTGCCGCAGACGCCCACGGCGGGGCAGGGCTCAAGCATCTGGACGACGCTCCCCTACGAAAACAACGTGATTGGCGAGCGGCTGGCGACGCGGCAAGAGATCGACCTGCCCTTCCAGGCGGGCGTGGTGAAGATCGTTCCCTATGCCCTCGGCGAACTGGCCCACTGGGGTCAGGACATCACGCAGTCGCCGATCGATCGGGCTTACGGGCAGGTCGGCGTCCGCTCCACGCTGCCGATGTGGACGACCGATAACTCGGTGGAGAGCCAGCTCTGGAACGTGCACGGCCTCGCCCACAAGGTGGTCTGGGAGGCGGAGTTCTCCTATGCCAACAGCACGCAGAGCATCACGCAGTTTCCACTCTACGATCAGATCGACGACGACACGATCAACCAGTACCGCCGCAACATTCCCTACTGGGACTACGGCGCCATTCCGGGCCAGGGCACGCCGCTGGGATCGCCGTATGTCTTCGGCCCAAGCAATAAATACGACCCGCGAACCTACGCCGTCCGCCGCGGCATGGGCGGCTGGGTGACCGGCCCGACGGAGATTGCCAACGACCTGACGGTCTTCCGGCTGGGAGCCAGGCAGCGGTGGCAGACAAAGCGAGGTCCGATCGGCAATCGCCGGATCATCGACTGGATCGTCTTCGACGTCGACGGGGAACTCTTTCCGACGACGGGCCAGAACTTCGGCCAGACGCTCGGCCTCTGGCAGTATGACTTCCGTTGGCACGTGGGCGACCGCACCACGCTGCTCTCGACTGCCGACGTCGACTTCTTCACCGGCGGCCAGCAGCTCTACACCGTCGGCGCGCTGCTCAACCGCACGCCCCGCGGCAGCTTCTACCTAGGCTTCAACGAATTCGGCGGTCCGATCCAGGCCAGCGTGCTCACCGGCTCCTACACCTACCGCATGAGCCCAAAGTGGGCGAGCTCCTTCGGCACGGCGCTCAACCTCAAGGGGATGAACATCGGGCAGAATTTCCAGCTCGTGCGGATTGGCGAGTCGTTCCTGATGACGTTTGGCTTCAACGTCGACTACAGCCGCAACAACGTCGGCTTCACGTTCAACCTCGAACCGCGGTTCCTGTCACGGACGCAGTTCGCCAGTCGCACCGGCCTCGACATCCCGATGGCGGGTGCCTACGGCCTCGAGTGAGCACGGCCCCGCAGGGCCACGTGCCAGGCGGCGAAGAGCGCGGCCAGCAGGGCATAGGCCGCCGTGAGCGTGAGCGGGCCTCGGCCGACAGCCTCGGCCGGAAGCAGTCCGATGTCCCACGGCAGGAAGAGCCGGCCGTCTGCAAACGGGGAATGAATCACGCCGCAGAGCGTGCAGGCAGCGGCGGCCAGACACCAGCCGGCGGCCGCCAGAAGTTTCCGGTCGATGAGCGCCGCCAGCATGCCAGCCCAGAGCAGGCTCGTGACGATGAAGCCCGAGGAGAGGAGCCGGATTGAGAAGAGTTCACGGGCCAGCGAGCCGGTCGGCACGGCCCCCGCGGCGAGCAGCTTGTCGGCCTGGATCGTCACGAGCGCGGCAAGCGCCGGCACGCAGGCGATCGCCACCGCCGGATAGTGTCGCTGCGGCGTGGCATGGAAACTCTGGGCCGTGATCTCCAGGCCGATGAAGACGAGGATCGGCAGGATCGCCGGGCCGGGAATTGCCTGGTAGAGGTAGGCAAACGTGCCGGTGAGACCGGCAACGCCGATGAAGACCGCCGTGGCGAGCGTGTAGGCCGCGCGTCCGCCCATCGCCTTGTAGGCGGGGTGGCCGATGTAGGGCGTGGTTTGGATGACGCCGCCGCAGGCACCGGCGACGATCGTCGCGATCCCCTCGACTCCGATGATGGAACCGGTGTCGTATTCATCACCGGCCGCCGCGGCGCTCTCGGTGCAGTCGATCCCCCCGACGACCGTGCCGAGTGCGAAGGGGATCACGATCGGCAGATATTTCACGGTGTCGCTCCAGGCCTCCAGCCACTCGAGCCTCAGGGCCGACAGCCATTCCACCGGCCAGAGCGCGGCCCGGGGGTCGATCGCGGCATGCGCGGCACCCGCGGGGATCCAGCCGGTGGCGGTGCCAATCGCATGGATCACGCCACCGATCAAGAGGGCGGCCAGCGCGCCGGGGATCCGTGCCGGAAACGGAATCCGCGCCGTCAGCGCCGCCAGCACGATGCCCAGTGAGGCGAGGCCCACGAGCGGCGAGTCGAAGATTTCCAGAAGCGGCAGAAACGTGATCAAGGCCAGCGCAATGGCCGCGAGGCTGCCGAGCAGGCCCGCGCGGGGCACGATCCGGCGGATGGAGCCGGCGACGAAGCTACAGAGCACCTTGAAAATCCCGCTGGCGACGATCGCACACATGCCGACGTGCCAGGCATGGCGGGCGGCAGCCTCCTGTTCCATGCCGCCGGCCAGCGACGCGGTATAGGCCGGCCCAAGGACAAAGAAGATCATGCCGAACGTGCTCGGTGTGTCGAGCCCCAGCGGCATGGCGGTGATGTCGGAACGGCCTGTTCGCCGCGCCAGTCGGAAGGCCATCCAGGTGAAGATCAGGTCGCCCACCACCACACCCACTGCCGTCCCCGGCACGAAGTGGGAAAGGGCGAACTGGGCCGGATAGTCGAAGACGGCGGCCAGGAGGGACACCGCCAGCACCAGGTCGGCGAGATTGTCGAGCGAGAGGCCAAAAAAGGCGTTGATATCGCCGGGGGTGGCCCATTGGTAGGGCTGTGCTGGGGCGGGTGACAATCGCTGTTCCATGGGGGGCTGTCCGTGCCGGAGGGGCGGCATCACGCGGCAGAGGCTGCCATCGATTCCGTGCCGGAATGTCGGAAGAGCAGCCGGAAAAGTCAAATCGGATCGGCCACATCGCCTGTTCGGAAGCCTGTCCGTTGGTGGCGGAAATTCCCCGTACCGACGGCCCGGTAGCTATACTCCAGCCTGGGCGGGCGACCTCTGTGGGGTTGCCGAGCGATCTGTCGGCGTCGGGGTTTTCCCCGCGAACTTTTCCCGTTGTGCCTGCGTAGGACAGATGGAATTGCACGATTCCCACTCCAGTTCAGGGCACGTCAACCGGTCCGGCGGCGGATCGGCTGCCGAACCGTTCACGCAAGCCTTGGGAGTGGGGGCGGGCACGACCGATGAAGAACTGTTTGGTCGGATTCGGGCAGGGGACGATGCGGCCGCATTCGAGTCGCTCGTTCACCGTTACGAACACGAATTGTTCAGCTACCTGCGACGCTACCTCGGCAGTGCGGAGATGGCGGAGGATGTGTTTCAGGCAACGTTTTTACAGGTCCACCTGAAGCGGGAGAATTTCGAGGACGGCCGGCGGTTTCGCCCCTGGCTCTACACGATCGCAACGAATCAAGCCATCGATGCCCAGCGTCGCAATCGTCGCCACCGGATGGTGAGCCTCGATCATCGTACGGGTGGCGACGATGACATCGGTTCGCTCGTGGAGATGCTGTCGGGGACCGAGCAGACAGCCGATCAGAAGATGGAGAATGAGGAGGCGAAGAATTGGGTGCGGTCGGCGGTCGATGAACTCGCCGACCCGCTCAAGAGCGCGCTGGTTCTCGTTTACCACCAAGGCATGAAGTATCGAGAGGCGGCGGATGTGCTCGGCATTCCGGTGGGAACCGTGAAGAGCCGGTTGCATGCCGCCTTGCTCAAACTCAACGAATCGTGGCAGGAAAGTGGCCATGGCGTTGGGGGACCGGATTGATTGAATGCGATGAAAACGAACCTGACGCCCCACTGACGGTTCGTCGTGAATCACGAATGATGTGAGTATTTGTCATGCGAGAAGACCTAGTTGGCCACCTCCTCGGGGCCCTCGAACCCTCTGAGTCGAAAGCGATTGAGATGGCGTTGGCCGATCCGCACAGCGGACCTGGGCTGCGCAACGATCTCGAGCGGTTGCGACTGTCGCTCAGACCGCTGGCGGGCGATCGCGACGTCCTGCCGGCGCCGGCAGGCTTGGCGGGCCGCACGATGCGGTTTATCGTTGAGCAGGAAGCAGCAGCCAAAGCGGCGGCCGACCAGACGCTCCCGATGCCGCGGGGCCTCTCAGCGGAAGATGCGCTGCCGCGGGACCAAGGGACCAGGGCCAACTCGCGGGCCTGGATCGATCGCGCCATCATGGCCGCTACAGCGCTCGCAGCCTGCGTGCTCGTGGCGCCGTTGCTGCTTGATTCGATCGCGCAATCCCGCGCCCGGCGGGCGGAGCGGAATCTGCTCAAGACGTCGGGGGCGCTCCAGGGCTACGCCGATGCCCATCGGGTCTTCCCCACGCCGCCCGGTTCAGGGCCGCTGTCGCGGGCCGGTCTCTATGCCCCCACGCTCGTCTCGGAGCAGCGCCTTGTGGCCGACGACGGCACGCTCATCTGTCCCGATACGGCGCTTTCAAAAAGTGGCACCTTCCGAGTGCCGACGCTGGAGGAACTCAACGCGGCCGTCGGTAAGCCGCAGTTCGAGGAAATGGTGAGGACGATGGGGGGCGACTTCGGCTACACGCTCGGCCATCGTGATGCGTCGGGCACGTTGCAGCCGAATCTCGATCGCCGCCGTGCCCATCATCCGCTGATGGCCGATGCCCCGAATGAAGGAGGCGAACGGAGCAGCAACCATCCCGACGGCATCCATCACGTGCTCTACGAAGATGGCCGCGTGAAGCGAGTCGCGCCGACAGACCTGCATCGCGACGACCATCTCTTCAAGAATCACGACGGCAAGGTTGCCGCCGGCATCGATGAAGAAGACGCCGTCATCGGCGACTCGGAAGACCAGCCGTAGGCGTTGAAGCTAGTTGGCCGCGATCGACTGCTTTGCGGCGGCGGCGATCGCCTCGGCCGTGATGCCGAAGTGCTTGTAGAGCGCCGGGGCAGGGCCCGATGCGCCGAAGCCCGTCATGCCGACGAACCGGCCCCGCGGGCCGATCCAGCGATCCCACCCAAAGCCGCAGGCCGCTTCGCAGGCGACCCTTGCGGTCACTGCCTTGGGGAGCACGCTCTCCCGATAGGCCTCGTCCTGCGCCTCGAAGTGATCCCAGCTCGGCATGCTCACGACGCGGGCCTGCACGCCCTCGGTGGCCAGCTTCTCGGCGGCCTCGAGGCAGAGTTGCACCTCGCTGCCGGTGCCGATCAGGATGCACTGCGGCTTGCCGTCGGCGGCGTCCTTCAGCACGTAAGCACCCTTGGCGACGCCCGCTGCCGAGCCGTAGGCGGCGCGATCGAGCGTGGGGAGGTTCTGCCGGGAGAGCACGATCACCGCGGGGCGGTCGGCCTGCCGGATGACCTCACGGTAGGTCTCCGAAACCTCATTGGCGTCAGCCGGTCGGAACACGCTCAGGCCGGGCACGGCTCGGGCGCTGGCGAGCTGCTCGATCGGCTGGTGTGTCGGGCCATCTTCGCCCAGGCCAATCGAGTCGTGCGTGAGCACGTAGATCACACCCAGGTTGCCGATCGCGGAGAGGCGCAGGGCCGGCTTGAGGTAGTCAAGGAAGACGAAGAAGGTGGCGCAGTAGGGTCGCAGGCCGGAGAGCGCCATGCCATTGCATGCCGAGGCCATGCCATGCTCGCGAATACCGAAGTGAAAGTTGCGGCCGGAAAAGGAGCCGTGACCAAAGTCGCCGGCCCCCGGCACGAGCGTCATCGTCGAAGGTGCCAGGTCGGCCGAGCCGCCGAGGAACCACGGGATGACGCCGCTGAGCGCCTGGATCACCTTGCCGCTCGACACGCGGCTGGCGAGCCCCTTGGCATCGGCGGGGAAGCAGGGGATCGCCGATTCCCAACCCGCGGGGGCCTGGCCGGCGAGGAAAGCTGCCAGATCCGTCGCCACCGCGGCGTGCGCCTTGGCCTGGTCGGCCACCGTCTTCCGCCATGTCTCGCGGGCCTTGTGGCCGCGGTCTCCCATCGTTCTGGCGAATCGCTCCGGCACCTCCTGCGGCACGAGGAACTGGGCGTCGACCGGCCAGCCATAGGCCGCCTTGGCCCCCTTGATCTCGTCCGCGCCCAGGGGCGCACCGTGCGACTCGTGCGACCCCGCCTTCTTCGGCGCACCGTAGCCGATCACGCTCTTCACGATCACGAGCGTCGGCTTGTGCTGCTCGCTCTTGAAAGCCTGCAGGGCCTGCTTGAGGGCGGCCGTATCGTTGGCGTCGGCGACGTGTTCGACCCGCCAGCCCATCCCCTCGAACTTCTTCGCGACGTTCTCACTGAAGGCGAGATGGGTCTCCCCCTCGATCGTGATCGAGTTGTCGTCGTAGATCCAGCAGAGATTCGCGAGGCCGAGGTGGCCGGCGATGGAGGCGGCTTCCGTGGTCACGCCCTCCATCAGGTCGCCGTCGCTGCAGAGCACGTAGGTGTCGTAGTCGAAGACCACGTGGCCGGGCGTGTTGTAGTGGGCGGCCAGCCAGCGTGACGCCATGGCCATGCCGACGGAGTTGCCACAGCCCTGTCCGAGCGGGCCGGTGGTTGTCTCGATGCCGGAGGTCATGTGGTGCTCGGGATGGCCCGCGCAGACGCTGTCCAATTGACGGAACTTCTTGATCGATTCAAGCGACACGGCCGGCTCGCTGACAGAGCTGCTCCCGGCACCACCATGCGTTTGGGCATGGGCTGCTGCCCGGCGGATGCCGGCCAGATGAATGAGCGAATAGAGCAGCATCGACGCGTGGCCGCAGGAGAGCACGAACCGGTCGCGGTTGGGCCAGAGGGGATCGGCCGGGTCGTACCGCAGAAACTCGGTCCACACGGTGTAGGCCACGGGCGCCAGCGCCATGGGCGTGCCGGGATGGCCGCTCTTGGCGGCCTCGACCGCGTCCATCGAGAGGGTGCGGATCGTGTCGATTGCGAGGCGGTCGACGTCGGTGGCGTGGGACGTGCGCGCGGCGGGGGCGGAGGGGGCAGCCATGAGACGGTCTTCTCCAAGAGATTCGTTGCTAATTGGGCAAAAGTGTAGAAGCCCGCGAGAACCGCCGTCAACGCGGGCCTCATCTGGCCATGTGGTGCCGATACTCGTCGTCCAGTTCGGCGTAGCTCTTCCGGCAGAGGCGGGACAGCGTGTCGGCGTCGACCGTGCCGGTGTAGATGCGGGTGAGATACTCGACGAAGGCCTCGCGGTACCGCGCCCGCTGCCCGTTCATGAAGAAGTCGGCGAGGCCGGAGATTTCGCTGTAGATCTGCGGCAGGCGGTCATCGGTTTGGAAGCCGCGTCGACCCAGTGCCGTGAGTTCGGCCAGCGGCACATGAAAGCCGTCGTCGAGCAGCCGTTCACGTGCTGCGGGAGCCCGCCCTGCCTCGCGGCCGCCCACGGTCCAACCCCACGGTGTCGGCTCCAGACTCTCCAGGTAGCAGGCAGCCGCCTCGATCGCCCAGAAGCCGCATCGCTCACCTGCGAGCAGGCTCGTGCGACGCTTCTCGGCAAACAGTTGGTGCGCGGCCTCGTGATGCACTGTCGTCGGTTCCTGCCCCTCGCCCTCGAAGAACCAGGCCGTGCGTGTGGGCGTCCAGTAGATGCCCTGCGTGCGGGCGATCAGCGGCTCGAGCGGTTCCAGCGACAGAATGTATTCCTGCCGGTTGGCCGCAAGCTTGGCCCCGAAGGCATCGAGGGCCTTCGGCCGTCCGCGGCCCTCCAGTCGCTGCTCCCACTCTGCCGGCTCGCACTGAAATCCACCAAAGACCTGAAGCCAGACGGTATGGGCCTCCTCCAGTTGCACGGCCAGGCTCGCGGCAGCCTTCTCTTCGGCGGTGGTGGTGATCTGCCAGTGATCGGAGGCGAACCTCGAGCCCTGCTTGTCGATATCGCCGGGGGCCGTGATCGGACGGCGCACTGCGTCGGCCTTCGTCCAGCGGCCTTGGGCGTAGCGTTCGCCGGCGGCGTAGCGCTTCTGTCGGCCCGGTGGCAGCCAGCCGAACTCGGGCGAATACTGCTCCCCCTTGTCGAGCCGCCGCGCTGCCTCCGGCCACACCCACTGTCCATCCCGCTTCACCCAGCCGCCCGCCTCCCGCGCCCGCTCGTGGTCGGGATCGTCGCGGAGGGTGCGATACAGGAGCCGGATGGCCCCGGCCGTCTGGTGTTCGAGCGCGGGCCTTTCGGTGGCGGTTGGATCGGCGCGGCGTGCCGGCGTGGTCTGCGACTGGGCTGCTGCCACCGCGAGGGCGAACGTGCCTGCAGCGTGGGTTCGCCGGGCCGCCAGAAAGTCTTCCCAGATCGACTGTTCGGCCGGTGTGTCGAGCCAGTCGGGCGGCGTGGGCCTGGGAAACACGCTGGGAATGGCGAGGATGAACTGACGCTCGCCCTCGTCGGGGAGCTGCCAGGCGCGGATCAACGCGGCGAGGTCAGCGTGGCCGCCGGCCTCGGCTCGACGCACGAGGCCGGCCACGACGACCAGCCACTCCTCGTTGAGTTGAGACTCCGTCTTCACAGCCACCGGTTCGGCCGCGATCCCGGCCCGTGACCCGTACCGAGACCCGTACCGAGACCATGACGGCAACAGCACCGCTGCAGCCGCGAGGAGCAGGGTGAGGACACGGCAACGTTGCAGCGTCAGCATGTCGGCCGTGATTCAACTCTCCTCGGCA
>Ga0209829_10003678_pt1 | contig 11089 bp, 10 predicted proteins | sample C_140205_EF_Meta_FD_187311 | JGI IMG/M metagenome (GOLD analysis project Ga0209829, IMG submission 187311) | Freshwater microbial communities from Lake Croche, Canada to study carbon cycling - C_140205_EF_MetaG (SPAdes) (version 2) | ecosystem: Environmental > Aquatic > Freshwater > Lake... | reverse complement strand
CTGACGTTCATCTCGGTGTTCGGTTATGTCGCGCAGGTGGCGTCGTTCACCCACCACGGCATCGCACTGGCTGACCACAAGATCGTCCACGTCGATCAAATCCTGAAATTTCGGCAGCCGATTAAGTCTGGTGACAGGCTGCACTGCGACGTGTATGTGCATGAGATCAGGCAGGCGCACGGCACCGATATCGTCGTGAACAAAGTCTTGATCACCAACGACGAGGGTGACGTGGTTCAGGAGACCTACACGACGCTGGCCGGGCGAAGTGAGGAAAACGGAGAGAGTGGCTTCAACGATGGCACTGCGTGAGTTCAGTTCGGTCACGGTGGGCGACGAGTTGCCGGAGCAGGTCATCAAGCTGACCCGCGGCGATCTGGTGAACTACGCCGGTGTCTCCGGTGATCTCAACCCGATCCACTGGGACGACGAGATCGCCAAGCAGGTCGGCCTGGACACCGCGATCGCCCACGGCATGCTCACGATGGGCCTCGGCGGCGGCTACGTCACCTCCTGGGTGGGCGACCCGGGTGCGGTGACGGAATACAACGTCCGCTTCACGGCGATCGTGCCGGTGCCCAACGATGGCGTTGGTGCGGAGATTGTATTCTCCGGCCGGGTCAAGTCCGCCGATCCGGAGACCAAGTCCGTCACGCTTGCCCTGACCGCCACCACCGGCGGCAAGAAGATCTTCGGTCGCGCCGTCGCCACGGCGAAGCTGGCGTAGCGGTGGCCATCAAGGCCGGTATCGAGGGGATGGTCTGGAAGTATCCGGACAGCTTCGTGGTCGGCCGTGAGCAGATCCGCCAGTACGCGCACTCGGTGCAGGACATGCACCCCGCCAGCCACGACACCGATGCCGCCGCCGAACTCGGCTACGGCGAGATCATCGCACCGTTGACGTTCATCTCGATCTTCGGGCTGATCATCCAGAAGCACTTCTTCACCCACGTCGACGTGGGTATGGAGACCATGCAGATCATCCAGGTGGACCAGAAATTCGTCTACCACAAGCCGATCCTGGTCGGGGACGTCCTGCACGGCGCCATGCACATCGACTCGGTCACCGAGCGTTTCGGAGCCGATATCGTCGTCACCCGAAACGTCTGCACCAACCAGCACGGCGAGTTGGTGCTGGAGGCCTACACCACCCTGATGGGCCATGAGGGCGACAACTCGGTTTCGGTGAAGTGGGACCCCGAAACCGGCCAGGTGGTCCGCAAGGCGGCCGGCGAGTAACGATTACCACCTGCCAGGCGCGCCGATGTACACTCGACCCTCAAGGTTTTCCCACGTTAAGCGCGCTGTCCGTCGGTTCGGGTTGACCGAACGGGGAGCGCGCGAATCATGTGGGGGACAAGCAGAGGGGCGTAGCTCAACTGGCAGAGCAGCGGTCTCCAAAACCGCAGGTTGCAGGTTCAAGTCCTGTCGCCCCTGCTCAACTGAATAGACTGGATCGGACGACCCGACACGACTCGACACAAAGGAGCAGCGGTGAGCGATGAGCGTGACACTGCCGCAGACGACGGCCGCGACGACACCGTCGCGCTGACCCGGCCGTTGCGCCCGACGGGCAAACGGTCGCGCCAGCGCACGGGCGGGACGGCGCTGGCCGAGGTCGAAGACCTTGAGACCACCGTGATCGAACTCGACCTCGACGAGGACGAGGACGGCAGGTCAGTTCGCAAGGCCACGACCACCGATTCCGGATCGACCCGCAACCCGGTGCTGTTCGTGTGGAACTACCTCAAGCAGGTCGTCGCCGAACTGCGCAAGGTGATCTGGCCCAACCGCAAGCAGATGGTCAACTACACCCTCGTCGTGCTGGCGTTCCTGGTCTTCATGGTGGCGTTGATCGGCGGGGTCGACCTCGGCTTCGCCAAACTGGTGCTGAAGGTGTTCGGCTAGCACGCCGGTGCACGACGTGTGTTGTAGAGAGGAATGATTTACCGTGACAACCCCCGAAGGCGATGCGCCCGTGGGCGATGGCGTCGTTGACGTGATCGACTCACCGTCGGACGTCGAGGCTGCCGTCGAGGTTCCCGAGGAGGAACTCGACCCCGCGACCGTGCTGCGCAACGAACTGCGCGTGCAGCCGGGCGACTGGTACGTCATCCACTCCTACGCCGGCTATGAGAACAAGGTGAAGGCCAACCTCGAGACCCGCGTGCAGAACCTCGACGTCGGCGACTACATCTTCCAGGTCGAGGTGCCCACTGAAGAGGTCACCGAGATCAAGAACGGCCAGCGTAAGCAGGTCAACCGCAAGGTGCTACCGGGCTACATCCTGGTGCGTATGGAACTCACCGACGATTCGTGGTCCACGGTGCGCAACACCCCCGGTGTCACCGGTTTCGTCGGCGCCACCTCGCGGCCGACGTCGCTGTCGCTCGACGATGTGGTGAAGTTCCTGCTGCCGCCCGCCGCCAAGAAGACCGGACGGCCGCAGACCGGTGGCTCCTCAGAGGCCACCCTGGAACGCCCCGAGATCCTGGTTGACTTCGAGGTCGGCGAGTCCGTCACCGTCATGGACGGTCCGTTCGCGACGCTGCCGGCCTCGATCAGCGAGGTCAACGCCGAGCAGCAGAAGCTCAAGGTGCTGGTGTCCATCTTCGGCCGCGAGACTCCCGTCGAGCTGACCTTCACCCAGGTCGCCAAGATCTAGGGCACACGCCCCCCGAACTCGTCCGGGCGAAGCCCCAATTCATAAGTCCCAGAAAGGAACACCCACGCCATGGCCCCGAAGAAGAAGAAGGTCGTCGGCCTGATCAAGCTACAGATCCAGGCCGGGCAGGCCAACCCCGCCCCGCCGGTCGGTCCCGCGCTCGGTCAGCACGGCGTCAACATCATGGAGTTCTGCAAGGCGTACAACGCCGCCACGGAGAACCAGCGCGGCAACGTCATCCCGGTGGAGATCAGCGTCTACGAGGACCGCAGTTTCACCTTCGCGCTGAAGACTCCGCCCGCGGCCCGGATGCTACTCAAGGCAGCCGGTGTGCAGAAGGGTTCGGCCGAACCGCACAAGACCAAGGTCGCCAAGGTGACCTGGGCTCAGGTGCGCGAGATCGCCGAGACCAAGAAGGAAGACCTCAACGCCAACGACATCGACCAGGCCGCCAAGATCATCGCCGGCACCGCCCGGTCGATGGGCATCACGGTCGAATAGTTTTACCCCCCAAGGTAATTCGTGGGAGGGCCCGCTTCGGCCCGTCGATGAGCGCTTGCGCGAAGAGCGTTGGTCGAGCACCACAACTCCAACACAACAGATTGGAATCACAATGAGCAGGAACAGCAAGGCCTACCGCGAGGCCGCCGAGAAGGTCGACCGCGACAAGCTCTACACCCCGTTGGCGGCCGCCAAGCTCGCCAAGGAGACATCCTCGAAGAAGCAGGACGCCACCGTCGAGGTCGCGATCCGCCTGGGTGTCGATCCCCGCAAGGCCGATCAGATGGTGCGCGGCACCGTCAGCCTGCCGCACGGCACCGGCAAGACCGCCCGCGTCGCGGTGTTCGCGGTGGGGGAGAAGGCCGAGCAGGCGATCGCGGCCGGCGCCGACATCGTCGGCAGTGACGATCTGATCGAAAAGATCCAGGGCGGCTTCTTGGACTTCGACGCAGCGATCGCCACGCCCGACCAGATGGCCAAGGTGGGCCGGATCGCCCGCGTGCTGGGCCCACGTGGCCTGATGCCCAACCCCAAGACCGGCACCGTCACCCCGGACGTGGCCAAGGCTGTCACCGATATCAAGGGCGGCAAGATCAATTTCCGCGTCGACAAGCAGTCCAATCTGCACTTCATCATCGGCAAGGCCTCGTTCGACGAGAAGAAACTCGCTGAGAACTACGGTGCCGCACTCGATGAGGTGTTGCGGGCCAAGCCGTCGTCGTCGAAGGGCCGCTACCTCAAGAAGGTCACCGTCTCCACGACCACCGGCCCAGGCATCCCGGTCGACCCGTCGGTCACGCGCAACTTCGCCGAAGAGGTTTAGCGGTTCGGGGGTCGACCCCTCCGCCCCCACCGGCCGTCTGAGTCCGCGGCGACTAGCAGCCGCTGGTGCTGACCGAGTTCGTCGCGGTTCCGTACGGCGCGACCGTGGAACTCAAGCCGAGCACGCAGGCCTCGAAGTTCATGTTTCGGTACCAGCCGTAGTACTGCTGCGACCAGCCCGGAAGGTTGGCGAGAGGCTGGAAAACAGACGGGGGAATCGCCGGGGAAGGAGGCGTCGGGTTGGGTGTGCCGAACCACCACAGCGGGTTCTGCAACAGAGGGTTGGACCCGGTGTTCGCCTGGGCGCTGACTGTTGCCTTCGCATTGGCAGACCGACCGGGCGCGGCGGGGTTGCCTGCGTCCGCACCAGATGCATTCGCAGCAGCCTGGGACCGGCTGACGCCGCCTCGGCTGGCTTGAGCGGGGTTTGGCGTACCCGCCGAGTTGACACCGTCGGTGCCGTTATCGGCCTGGGCGAGGACAGGTGGGAAGACAGAGGCCGCAGCGACGGCGATAGCGCCCGCCGCGAGCCACAATCTGTTGGCGCTCATGGTTGGTTCCCCTAGGTAGCGAATTCTTCTAATTCTCCCCGAGGACCCTGCCCCGGTCGGACGGTGTTGTCAACTCAACTCGCAAACTCAGAGGCTTTCGGCGCTCACGTAGTTTTGAGTTCAAACCCAGTTGAACTTCAGTCTGGCGAGGCAACCCTGATGCTGCTCAGGCGGTAGCGGCGGGCTTGAGGTAGGTCACCAGGCTCACATCGATGGTTTCGTCGATGAAGTAGTGCTGGCAACCTTGCAGGTACTTCAGATAGCGGTGGTAGTTGGTCTCGTCGGTGGCGGCGATCGCGGCCTTCTTGTTGCGCTCCAGGGCGTCGGCCCACAGTCCCAGGGTTTTGATGTAGTGGTTGCGCAGCGATACCGCTTCGGGCACCGCGAAACCCGCCTTCTGGCCGTGCTCGATCATCATGTCGGTGCTGGGTAGCCGGCCGCCGGGGAAGATTTCGGTGACCATGAATTTGATGAACCTGGCCAACTCGAACGTTAATTTCTTGCCCCGTGCGGCCAGGTCGAAGGGGTGGTATCCGACGCTGCTCTGGATCGTCATCCGGCCGTCCGCGGGCATGACAGCAAAGCAATTCTTGAAAAAGTCGTCGTAGCGCTCGAAGCCGAAGTGCTCAAAGGCCTCGATCGAGACGATCCGGTCGACGGGCGAGTGGAACTGCTCCCAGCCCTCGAGGCGGACCTCGAAGGTCCGGTCGGTGTCGAGGTTCTCGAGCAACTGCTGGCAGTACGCCTGCTGGTTCTTCGACAGCGTGAGACCGATGACGTTGACGTCGTACTTCTCGATGGCGCGACGCAGGGTCAAGCCCCAGCCGCAGCCCACCTCCAGCAGAGTCATACCGGGTTTGAGATTCAATGTGTCCAGGTGGAGGTCCACGTTGGCGACTTGGGCCTCCGACAGCGTGGCGCCGGGCCTGGTGAAGTAGGCGCAACTGTATTTGCGGGTTTCGTCCTGGAACAGGCCGAAGAAGTCGTCGGACAGGTCGTAGTGCGCCTGAATGTCTTCAAAGTGGGGCCGCAGGTCGTTGCCTTGCGTCGCTTCGGACATGATCTTTCAGTCTCCCGTCACCGCAGGACGCCGCATGTGCCTCTGCGCCAGTCTGTGGATTATAGGCGTGGCCCCCCACTGTCCAGCTCAGGTTGGCCGACTAGCGCGCTTCGGACATTTCCGCGAACGTGGTCTGCAATTCGCCGATAATGTCGTCCCACAGTTCCTCGGGCAGGTCATGCGCCATGCCGTCGATCAGCACCAGGCGGGCATTAGGGATGGCCGAGGCGATCGCCCGTCCGCCTGTGGGGCGCATCAACTTGTCGTCGCGGCCGTGGATCACCACGGTGGGGGCGGTGATCCGTCGGTCGTAGCGGACCAGGCTCCCGCTGCCGAGGATCGCGCCGAAGTGCCGTGCTATGCCCTGCGGGTAGTGGCAGCGTTCGTAGCCCTCGATCGCCTCGAGCCGCAACTTCTCCTCCGATGCCGGGTAGCCCGGGCTGCCGATGATCCGCGAGACCCGGATCGAGTTCTCGACGAGCACCTCGCGAGGGGAGTCCGGCGGCGGTCCCTTGATGAGTGCGAGCAACGCCTTGGGCGCGGGCGGGGGCAACAGTGCTGAATTGTTGGACGAGAAGATGATGCCCAGTCCCGACGTGCGCTCGGGGAAGCGGGCCGCGAAGATCTGGGCGATCATTCCGCCCATCGATGCGCCGACGATGTGTGCCCGATCGATCTTGAGATGGTCCAGTAAACCGGCGGCATCGTCGGCCATGTGCTCGAGGGTGTAAACCGATTTGCTGCGCCGGCCGATGAAGGATCGCGCCAATGCCGGGATTAGCGAACCGGCGGCGCGACGGCCGTGCAACTTGCCCGACAAACCGACATCGCGGTTGTCATAGCGGATCACCCGATAGCCCAGATTGACCAGGCGTTCGCAAAAACCTGTGCGCCACAACAACAATTGTGCGCCCAGGCCCATGATCAGCAGCACGGGCGGGTCGGTGGTCTTGCCCATGTCTTCGTAATAGATCTCCAGATCGTCTTCGGTCCCAGAGATGCGCGCTGTGCCCGTGCGGACGTCCACTAGACCTCGACGTCGCTCTGGTGCTCGCGGCTGACCTCAACCATGAAGTTGGCGAAGTACCCGGTGAGTTCGGGATCGGACATCATCTGCCATTTCGGCGCCAGCAGTTTCATATAGCGCTCCACATAGAGGAATTGCTTGCCGATCAGTACCAGTTCGCGCGGCAGTGTCACGTCGTAGGCATCGGCCAGGGTGGACAGTTGCCGGCCGATGTCGGCATACGACATATCGCCCAGGCTGGTCATGGTCAGCGGGGCGGCGAACGCTTCGAGGTCTTTGGCGGCCTCTGGTTCGGGCTTGGTGGTGCCGACCGCGCCCATCAACACCAGGATTTTGCCGGCCGCCGCGTGATCCTTCTTGACCAGCAGTGCGTAGACCAGTTCGCGCAGCAGCCACCGATCGCGTGGGTCGATGCGACCCATGATGCCGAAGTCCAGGAACACGATCCGGCCCTGGCCGTCGACCAGCAGGTTGCCGGCGTGCAGGTCGCCGTGGAACAGGCCGTGCCGCAGGCCGCCCTCGAAGGTGCTGAACAGCAACGCCTTGACCAGTTCGGTGCCGTCGAAGCCCTGCTTGCGGATCGCGGCGACATCGTCGATCCGGACTCCCTCGACGCGTTCCATGGTCAGCACCCGTTCACTGGTGAACTCCCAGTGCACGTCGGGCACCTTGATATTGCGGCCCAGCGGCGAGGACTTCAGGCCTGACACCCAGGCCTCCATCGATTGCGCCTCGATCCGGAAGTCGAGTTCCTCGGCGAGGTTGTCGGCGAAGTCGGCCACGACGTTCTTGGCGGACAGTCGCCGTCCGGTCTTGGCCAACTCGACCACCTGGGCGAACCGCTTCAGGATCTGCAGATCGGCGGCCACCCGGCGACGGATGCCCGGGCGCTGAATTTTGACGACGACGTCCTCGCCGGTGTGCAGGGTGGCGTAGTGCACCTGGGCGATCGACGCCGAGGCGAACGGGTGTTCCTCGAAGCTGGCGAACAACTCCGCCGGATCGGCTCCGAGTTCCTGTTTGAGCAGGGTGTGCACCGCGGCGGTGTCGGCCGGCGGCACCGAGTCGAGCAGGCTGCGGAATTCTCGGGACAGTTGCTCGCCGAAGGCGCCTGGGCTGGACGCGATGATCTGGCCGAATTTGACGTAGGTCGGGCCGAGGTCGGCGAAGGTCTGCGGCACCTCCCGGATGAACTTTTCGCCCAGGCTGCCCTTGGTGCCCAGCTTCGTCAGCACCCGGGCGCCGGTGCGGGTGAGCTGCCAACCGGTGGCGCCGACGCGGGCTGCCTCGACCGGCAGCGGCACCCGATCGAGCTTGGCGACCTGGCGATTAGTGGAACTCATCGGGTTGATTCTGCCAGTTGGGGTCCCGCTCCCACTAATTTCTGGGCGGCTGTGGGATGCCGGTCACAGCCCGATGCGGAGTGTGACGCGCGTAGATTCGCTGGCGTGCAGGTGACCTCGGCGCGATCGACTGAACTATTCGTGGGAAGCCCCGATGCACCGTTGCAGGTGGTGCGGGTGGGTTACACCGGTGATCCGGTTGCGGTCATCGTCTCCGGTGACGGACTGAGCAGCGACCCGGTGACCGCCTCCGGTGATGGTGTTGTCGAAGTGCCGGTGCGCGTCGAGAATGCGGTACCGGGGCAACGGCGGGCTGCCCGGGTGTTGGCCGGTTCTGCGGAGTTCGCGTTCGACTTCGTCGTCGCCGAATCGGGCTGGACGATGTACATGATCAGTCACTTCCACTACGACCCGGTGTGGTGGAACACCCAGGGCGCATACACCAGCTTGTGGACCGAGGATCCGCCCGGCCGGTGCAAGCAGAACAACGCGTTCGCGTTGGTGGCGGCGCACCTGGAAATGGCGCGACGTGAACCGGTGTACAAGTTCGTGCTGGCCGAGGTCGACTATCTCAAGCCGTACTTCGACGCGCACCCCGAAGACCGCGCCGACCTGTTGCGGTTCATTGCCGAGGGTCGCTTGGAGGTGATGGGCGGCACCTACAACGAACCCAACACCAACCTCACCGGGCCCGAGACCTCGATCCGGAACTTTGTGCACGGCATCGGTTTTCAGCGTGACGTGCTGGGGGCTTCGCCCGCCACTGCCTGGCAGCTCGACGTGTTCGGCCACGATCCGCAGTTCCCGGGCATGGCGGCCGACGCCGGGCTGACGTCATCGTCGTGGGCGCGGGGGCCGTATCACCAGTGGGGGCCGATGGCCGGCCAAAAAGACGGACACAGTGGTGATCCGCGGCGCATGCAGTTCCGCAGCGAGTTCGAGTGGATCGCCCCATCCGGGGTGGGTCTGTTGACGCATTACATGCCGGCGCACTACGCGGCCGGGTGGTGGATGGACTCGTCAACGTCGCTGGCCGAGGCTGAAGACGCCACCTACAACCTGTTCTCCGAACTGAAGTCGGTGGCACTGACCCGCAATGTGTTGCTGCCGGTCGGTACCGACTACACCCCGCCGAACGCCTGGGTCACCGATATCCATCACGACTGGAACTCCCGCTACACCTGGCCGCGGTTCGTCTGCGCCATTCCGTCGGATTTCTTCGCCGCCGTGCGCGCGGAACTTGCCGAACGCGGCGCGGCGGCCTCGCCGCAGACCCGGGATATGAACCCGATCTACACCGGCAAGGACGTCTCCTACATCGACACCAAGCAGGCCAACCGTGCCGCCGAGGACGCTGTGCTCGGGGCCGAACGGTTCGCGGTGTTCGCGTCAGTGCTCTGCGGTGCGCGCTATCCGGAAGCGGCGTTGGCCAAGGCCTGGGCGCAACTGGCCTGGGGTGCACACCACGACGCGATCACCGGCAGTGAGTCCGATCAGGTGTACCTCGACCTGCTCACCGGGTGGCGGGATGCCTGGGAGTTGGGTACCGCCGCGCGGTCGGGGGCGCTGGGGTTGCTTTCCCGGGCGGTGGCTACTCCAGCGCAGTCAGTGGTGGTGTGGAATCCGTTGGCGCACAACCGAACCGATATCGTCACCGTGCACCTCGAGGATCCGGTGGATCCGACAGTTCGGCTGCTCGACGCCGACGGATCAGCGGTGCCGGCCCTGGTGACCGACGACGGCCACTCGGTGAGTTGGCGGGCCGATGGGGTGGGCTCGCTGGGCTGGCGGACGTATCAGCTTGCTTCTGGTTCGGAGCCCTGCGGATGGGAACCCGTCGAGGGCGTGGGAATTGCCAACGACCATTTCCGGCTGCGGGTCGACCCGGCGCGTGGCGGCGCCGTGGTCTCCCTGGTGGAGATCGCCTCGGACCGGGAGTGGATCGCGGACGGCGGCGCGGGCAACGAACTTGCCGTTTACGACGAGCATCCGGCCCATCCCGACGCCGGTGAGGGGCCGTGGCATCTGCTGCCGACCGGTCCGGTGCAGTGCTCGTCGGCCGCACCGGCGGAATCGGTCGAGGTACACCGAAGCCCACTGGGTGAGCGCATCGTGGTGCGCGGCGCTATCGGCGAGGTGTTGCGCTACACCCAGACCCTGACGCTGTGGCACGGCATCGCCCGGGTGGACTGCCGCACCGTGATCGACGAGTTCACCGGTGCTGACCGCCTGGTGCGGTTGCGCTGGCCGTGCCCGGTACCCGGCGCCCTGCCGGTCAGTGAGGTGGGCGACGCTGTCGTGGGCCGCGGCTTCGGGCTGATGCACGACCACGAGTCCGGCGAGGATCGCGCGGTCGATACGGCACACCACCCGTGGACGCTGGACAACCCCGCGCACGGCTGGTTCGGGTTGTCCTCGACCGCACGGATCCGCGTCGGCGAGCAGACCCGGGCGGTGTCGGTAGCCGAAGTCATCGCACCCACCGACGCCACGGAGATCGCGCGCGACCTGATGGTGGCATTCGTGCGCGCCGGGGTAACCGCCACCTGCAGCACCGCCGAGCACACCCGCTACGGCCACCTCGACGTCGACTCCAACCTGCCCGATGCCCGCATTTCGCTGGGTGGGCCGGACGAGAACGTCTTCACCGCCGCGGTGCTCGCAGCCGCCGACCCCGCATACACCGCTGAGCTGGGGCGTCAACTCGCTGCCACCGGCTCGGCCAGGGTGTTCATTCCCGCCGCGAATTCCCTTGCCGCCGTATGGCTTCCGGACGCCGATCTGCGTGGTGTGCGGGATCTGCCGGTGTTGATCGTCGCCGGCGACGGTGCGGTTGAGGCGGTGGTGGCCGACCTCGGTGATGCCGAGATCATCGTCGACCAAGACGTCGTCGCCGACTGCGGCGAGTTCGAGTCGCGCACCGTCGCGTTGATCAACCGCGGTGTGCCCGGTTTCGCCGTCGAACGCGACGGCACCCTGCACACCTCGCTGATGCGCTCCTGCACCGGCTGGCCATCTGGGGTGTGGATTGATCCGCCCGTCCGCAAGGCCCCGGACGGGTCCAACTTCCAGCTTCAACACTGGAGCCACACCTTCGACTTCGCTCTGGTCTGCGGTTCC
>Ga0209829_10003677_pt1 | contig 11090 bp, 8 predicted proteins | sample C_140205_EF_Meta_FD_187311 | JGI IMG/M metagenome (GOLD analysis project Ga0209829, IMG submission 187311) | Freshwater microbial communities from Lake Croche, Canada to study carbon cycling - C_140205_EF_MetaG (SPAdes) (version 2) | ecosystem: Environmental > Aquatic > Freshwater > Lake... | reverse complement strand
TATTAGACACAATGACTCCGACTTTTATGAATGCGCATATTCTTATGTTAGCAGTAGATAGAGGATTAGATTATGACATAGCGGATCCGATTGCACAAGGCGCTGCGTATAGGGTACAAATAGGAGATGGATTAGAAGAAGAAATAATTAGTGATGCAGATCAACAAATTGAAGAAGCAATTGCAGTAGCAGCAGCAACAGGTCGTGGCAATAAAACACGAAGAAATAAAAAAATACACAGAACAAGACGTCACCATAAGAGATCTAGAAGATTAAGGAAATAAAAATTTGTTTACGGTAGTTCTCACACAAAAAACTTGATGCAAAACAATCCCTAAAAGAAATAATAAAATAGCACTGCGAATATATGATAATTTGAATAAATATGATATGAAAACTGATCCAATTAACGTCATAACTACATCTGCAATTGCGATATTGAAAATACGATATGAATGAATACCTTGACCTGGTATACCCAATGCATCGCGATATTTACACAACGAATCCATTATATATTATATCAACAAAAAAATATAATATATACTCAACAACAATACAACAAAACAAAGTAAACAAACAATCCATATTATTGTGAACGCGGACTAGAAGTAGTGGCAGTAATAGTAGCAGTGTCAATATTAATAGACGACCATTTACCGATATATTGATGTGTAAAAGCATCATAAACGTCATCGCAATCATACTCTTTCAAATATTTTTTCCCAGAAACAAGGACCGGAGTCAAACAAACAACTCTCGGTTTTGCATCCCGGCGACTTTTTTCAGCAGTCCACTCGATCCCGCATTGACTACATGGACATCGTCCGTAATACAACAATGGATCGGATAAATAAAATTGTGTAGTAAATTTACGATCACGTGACATCAACGTATCTAATTGCGCGATATACAGAAATTCAATTGGCCAAAAAGGCCAAGTCGATTCGATCAATTCGTCTGCGATAAAATGATCGACTTGAACATACTTTATCCATTCAGCACAATGTGGATATTGCACAGTCACTTCCAAGAATACATTGGTCAATATTTTCGAACGTTCCTCGGGACAAAATGTTTTGAGAATCGCCACGATTTCATGAAACGAATTGAAATAGAGTTCATCGTTATATTCAAACCGTCGATCAATATCCGCAGTATCCGGACAAATCATAAACATTTGTTTATGATGTGCTAACCATGCAATATGAGTACCAATCATTCTGCATTTTTCGCCACGCGTTGCTAAAGCAACAGGCTTCCATTTAAAAGTATACGATGACATTGAGGTGTTTGAGTTACAATAAACATTGAATAAGTTTTCAAATCAATTTTTTGTAAAATATAGACAAATACACATTACAAACAATATAGATACAATCCAATAATATTATCAACAATACATAATGGATCCATTACATATTTTACAAATAACACTTTATTCGAAAATCTTCAACGAACTCGCGACAAAAATAGATATGAATATAAACAATTTATTTATAATAGGTCTGTTATATCTCGTATTCAAATTGATGAATACAGAAAAGATACAAGAATATATATCCGGTTTATTGTTAATATCAAAAGAAAGTTCGTTAACGATACCACAGCATAAACAAATTTCATATACTTATATGTATGGATTGAAAGAAACGACAAAAACAGTACATAGTATTAAATTCGATTCACTAACTCATTTTTTAATAAATTTCAATTCGAGACAAGTATCGAATGTTACTGAAATTATATATAATCCATCACATCCATTAGAACGAGACAATACAAAACAACAGGATGAATTCATTTATTTACCCACTCAAAATCAAAAATTTCTCATTTGTAAAAAAAATAATATTTACATTGAAATCATTATTACTGAACCCGAAAAAGAATCCAAAGATAATAATAGTAGTCGCAATAATAATAATAATAATAATAATAGCAGCAGTAATAATACTAATAAATCATTGAATAAAAATTATGCATATAAATTATCAACACCAGAACTAAATAAATTGCGAATTCTTGAACAATTTATCGATAGTTGTATCATTGAATACGAAAAGGAAATAAATATAAATAAAACACCGATATTCGAATATACCAAAACGGAACAAGATGAAGATGGGCGAGGTAAATCGGTATATAAACAATTTAATTTCAAAAGTAATAAACATCTTGATAAAAATATTTTCTTTGAAGATAAATCTAACTTCATTAAATATATTGATCAATTTTCAAAATATATTTCGGATGAAGACAAGCAGAAATATGAAGCAGTGTACGAAGATAATGGGATTACATACAAAGCGGGAATTTTATTATACGGCGAACCAGGTTGCGGAAAATCGTGCACAATTCGCGGTATTTTGAATCGGACTGGAAGAATAGGAGTATTGATACGCTGGTCTTTGTTAAAAACCTGTACCGATTTCCGTGAAGCATTTTCCACAAAAATTAATGGAACGGTATATGGTCTGGAAGATTTATGTTTTATCGTCGAAGATTTCGATGCAAATTCGGACAATGTACTTAAATCGCGAAATATAGCAACAACAACAGCAACAACAACAGCAGCAACACCATCAATGCAACAACACAAGGCATCTGACCCCGATTTTAAAGTTCAGATGGAAGAATATATCAAAACAATAAAACCGGTAGATGAATTATCGCTTGATTTTATATTGAATTTTCAAGACGGAATCAATGAACGTCATAAATCAATGACATGTTTTACAACCAACCATATTGAAAAAATAGATAAAGCCTTTTTACGAGCAGGCAGAATCGATTATACATTGAATTTTGTAAATGCATCTGTTAAAATTATTAGAGAAATGGTTGAACATAAATACCGCGATACAAACATAGATTTCACGCAATACAATCATTATTTTGAAAATATGAAAAGCGGTATCATTTCACCCGCAAAAGTACAGCAATTATATTTGAAATATGATGTTGACGAAATCGAACAATGTTTAATTGCGTTGGTTGATGCCACCAATTTATGATAACAATATAACAATATAATAACAAAGTATTTAAAAACGCCTTTCCAACTTAATACAAATGAAATACCCGAATATTATCGTGTTTCGATACAAAAAGTATGCCGCCACAATGGATACATATTTCGAGACAAATAAAGAAGCGTTTAATTGCAATATACATATAATTACAGATTCAAAACAACAATTATTAAAATTATTCGATTCAAGTTATCATTTATTAGTCACCCTAGGCCCGAATGAATCAGAATATTTCGATGATGTGAATAGTATAATTGTTTCAAGAATGCGAAAAAGATGGATCCATTATACGACATTGCCGCACGTAGATTCATTTAATTCAGGAGTAAATTTTTGTTATATGCATAACATTACATTACGTCATGAATTAACCCGTCCTGGATTTTCAGTAATGACAACATGTTATAATTCCTATGAGAAAATACATAGAGCATATGATAGTCTAAAAGTCCAGAATTATCGTGATTGGGAATGGGTAATTCTCGATGATTCTCCGACAGATGCGCATTTTAATTTTCTAAAACGATTATTTAAAAATGATAGCCGGGTTCGTCTATATAAACGCAGCGAGAATAGCGGGAATATCGGGAATGTCAAGAACGAAGCAACATCTCTATGCCGTGGACGATATGTACTAGAACTCGATCATGATGATGAAATTTTACCGGATACATTAAAAGATGCGGTTAAAGTATTTGAAGACGACGAGGGTGTTGGGTTTGTATACACCGATTTTATTAACATTTATGAAAACGGCGAGAATTTCAGGTATAGTGATTTTATAAGTAAAGGTTATGGCGGATATTATTGCGAGAAATTCTTGGGGAAATGGCGATTTGTATATAATACGCCACAAATAAACAATATTACCTTATCGCATATTGTTTCTGTTCCAAACCATCCTAGAATTTGGCGAGCAAGTACATTACACGAAATCGGAAATTATTGCGAATTTTTGCCGATATGCGATGATCATGAATTACTTATTAGAACGGCAGTCAATACTACCATGGCAAAAATACCTAAAATTGGATATGTTCAATATATGAATGAAGGCAATAACAATTTCTCATTGATCCGTAATTCGGAAATTAATAGGATTTCTCCCGGCAATTTGTTTCGTCAATGTTATGATGTATATAAAGTACATGCTCGTATGAAAGAATTGGATGCATACGAAAATGAATCATATTTAGATAATCATGTTAAATTGTGGAAACGTGGGCCAGAATATCAACCGAAATATTGCAATAAATTGATAAATTTGAATTTTACGAAACAATATTGTATTTTGGATATTAATTGGCTATACAAGAATCTGGATAAGATTCGCGAATTATATAAAATAGAGACATATGATTTTATCGTTTTGGATATTACGCATGATATAACAATGTTATGTGCTGCATTAGATAAATTGGATTTTTCAAGAATGAAATGTTATTATATGAATGATGTGACTATGGATGAAATGGAAGCATTTTTTCATACCATTTATCGCAGTTGCGATAATTACGAGATTTTGAAAGAATCGAACGATGGATTGACCATAGTTGAACAAATAAAACCAACAAACCCAATTACCTTGGTGAAATATAATACCCAAATGACAAATAGATATGAAATTATAAATAAGCATACGAACCCCGAAGATTTATATGTTGAAATTGGGGTTGAATATGGCACAACATTCCAACATGTCCACTTCAATCGACGGAAAATCGGGGTTGATCCTGATCCAAAATTCGAAGATCCAAATCTTGTTATTGCTAAATCCAATGATTTTTTCGAAACGTGTGATATAAAGCCAGGCGAACTTGGTGCGATATTTATTGATGGGATGCATCAAGCCGAATATATTTTAGATGATATTAATAATAGTCTTAAAATATTATGTATTGGTGGAGTAATGATGCTTGATGATATTTTGCCTGCGAATTATAATGAACAATTGAAAATACCGAATAAACATTATTACGAGAATAATATTTTGAAATATGGTGAACCGTGGACCGGCGATATTTGGAAAGTAGTGTTTTATATATTAAAAAATTATACGGATAAGTTTACACTGACCGTATATAATAATCCGTGTTATCGGGGAGTAGGTGTATTCATAATAAAAGAATTGTTTGAAATACCTGCAAATAAAATCGATGAAATCAATGGATATTCGTACTATGATAATTTCAATGAGTACGTTGAGTTAATGAATTTGATTATATAATATTCTCATTCTATCATAGATAAGATATAATGAAAAATATAATTAAAAAGGAAAAGGTTGGAAATATAATGGTATATCATATTGATAAAATAATACCCGATGAAAAAATGAATAAATTAAAAGGTAAAAAAATTACACCTGCAATGATTCATACTATAATCGATATTGATTCGGATGTATATACAGCCGATGGAAAACTACTGTTGAAATTTAGAAAAGATAAATTATCTATGAAAAATATAAATTTATTTTATGAAAATGTTATTGATTTTGCAAAACACACCTCAAGTAATCGTGGTGCTACCAGTGGATCTAAAAAATACGATATTAGTAAAAATCCAAAAATTATGACAAATATATTAGGATATTTTGATATTTGGGGACCTAGCCAAAAACGTGTGTTTAAAGATCGTAATATTAAACTTCCATTAGAAGTTAGAGAAACCAAATTTACTTCTGAATTTCCGGAAAAATATAAAAATATAATTCCATTAATACAAAATATAGATACCTTGTATAAAAAATATGCTCCATCATATTACGAAAAACAAAGAAAAAAAGCAAATCAGACAGCGTTTAAGATTCCAAACACCGCATTTACAACAATTACTACTAATATTAATTTTCAAACCGCAATACATAAAGATGTAGGTGATGATATTGAAGGATTTGGTAATTTGGCGGTTATAGAACATGGTGGGAAATATACTGGCGCCGAAACATGTTTTCCGCAATATGGTATAGGTGTGGATGTAAGAACTGGGGATATTTTATTTATGGACGTACACGAATGGCATGCAAATTTGCCGATGATTGTCGCAGATTCATCCCCTTCTTCTGAAAAAACAATTAGATTATCTATTGTATGTTATTTACGTCATAATGTATGGAATCGATCAAAAGGGAAAACAAAAAAGTATATGCTACGACATAACAAGACAATTAAAAAAATACTCAACAATTAGAACCGTTTAGCGTCGTTTCATTGTTTTTGCTGTTTTTGCTGTTTTTGTTTTTGCTGTTTTTGTTTTTACTGTTTTTATCGGTTTTACCGATTTCATATTTCGTAATTTTATTTCTGTCATTCCATTTTTACGATGAAAAATTGAAACTAAATCGGGATACGTTTTTTCTAAATAATTTGCTGATTTTTTATTAATTTCAAACCGTTTATCCAATTCACCTAATCCTCCCTTTGCCAAAAATTTTGTTTTTATGGTTACATTATTATATCTCAAAACTCCGCCATCTTTTTTGTAATATAAAATACTTTGTTCATAATCTTCTTTACCTTCCGATTCAGCCGAAGGATCCAAATCCGATAATTTTCGATTTATAAATCCGTACAGTCCTCCAATAATAAATTTTAATCCAGTAGTAACTGTGTTTTGCATAAAATATGGATTCCTAACAGGATAAATTCCCCAAATATATAACTCTTCTCTATTTAATCTTTCAAACGCCTCTTTAAAAAATGTATCAACGTGCTGTATTCTTGCAAGTGTGCAATTATTTAATTTATATAACCCCTCTATATCATCGTCTATTGATACAATGCGTTGATTTTCTTTGAAATATTTTTTAATAAAATTGCGTTGACGGGTTATACCTAACTTACCAACTATTATTTTATTATATAAATCTGTATATGATTGTAATGCACGTAAATATTTTTTATATTCGTCGTTATTTGCAACAAAAATAAATATTTTTTCTTTATTTACTCCTCCATCCTTTAACACTGATAATGTTTTTTTTGAAATTATATCTGATCTATTATACGAAGGTATTGCAACAATATAATTCATATTGGGTTATTCTATAAATTTATGTTATAATACAACTATATAATAATTATCCGCGAGAGAAAAAATGAATATTTTATCCATTTTATTTTTTTTTTAATTTTCAATCAACACAACAAGCAATACAATCAAGCAATACAATCAAGCAATACAATCAAGCAATACAATCAAGCAACACAACAAGCAATACAATCAAGCAATACAATCAAGCAATACAATCAAGCAATACAATCAAGCAATACAATTTTATTTTATAGATATTTACCACGCAATTTCAGCTAATCTCACAAACCCCACAAATGGTCCGGAACGAGGAGCGGGTCCACTCACCTTCTTTGCATTGATCTTGACGCCAGGAAACTCGGACAATACTCGACGATAAATATCGCCGCCCTTAGACATCTGTTTGTAAATGGCGGGAGATACTAAAATTCCTTGCCATCCACCAGCTTCAGTGCGATTAGATGAAATGCGGCGAGGATGTTCTAGTACAGTATCTATATCTCGTAAAAGACTTTGTCTGATACATTCCAAAATAGATTGCGTCATCAAATCGGTGTCACGACACGTATCCGGTTTCAGAATAGCCAATTGGCCGCCATTACTTTCAAATCCCTGTGCGAGTTCGGTCGTATTGCAAAATACTTCGCGTCCTGTCGTTTTTGGGTAGTTATAACGAATACATTCTGCGATTTCACGATCACCCCCGTCAGCGATATACTTATCGGCTGCGACAGATGTTTCGAGGGTTGGTGCCGGCATAGATTTAGTCATGCACGTGATATAGACGTCTCCAATTTGCAGACCCGCAGAATTGTCACATACTTTCCACATAACAATTTCTTTCCCAGATGCGCGTGCACCACAACCACCAGAACCAGAACCAAGTTTAGTCGCGGTTCGTGTTGAAATAGATATTTTAAGCTGATCGGGAACATGAGTATATGTTTTGTTTGTCCGAGATAACCGATGCGTGGTGAATTTGGTATCTACCGCATCAATCAATTCGCAAATTTCGGCGCGCTGTACATCACCCTCGCCATTGAACACAACTACTCCCGAATTAAATGCAGCAATGATGTCAGCTTTTAATCCGGCCAAATTAGTAGAGGTGATATGTTCTTTAGAAATATGAACTGGGATACGAGGATATAGTCCATGTTTATTAGACTTGATAATTTCAGATACAGAAACTAAATTCTGGCCTTTGGTGGGCAACTGCAATGATTCCGGTACTTCACTCATTTCAACGAATTTTTCCAGTTCACCACCATTAACAATGCGCTCGTTAAGGTAGATAAAGATATCCGCATTATCATGATAGCCGCACATACGCCCAAGTAGTCCTTGAAGAACAGTGTCTGTGTTTGATTTTGAACAAGTTTCAATGACAAACGATACGTGCGATTTTGGTACTTGATTTCCCATACGGCACTTCCCTTTCAAGAAAACAATTGTCGGATTTTCCGGTTCGGTCGATAAAATCTGCGCCAAACTATCACCCACCCACTTCTGGTCATACATAATCCATTTAAATCCACGTGATTCGGCAATTCGTTTTGCATCCACCTCGATTTTGTTGGATACACGAACTAATCCATACGTCGATCGACCAACAGATGACGCGCGTGCAATTGCAGTAATCATTGCATCAGACCATAGTGTAAATGGTACAATTTTACCGTTATTCAAAAACCATTTGACGCTGCGATAGGTTTCGCCAGGTAATAAAGGGACAACACATTTATTTTGTTTATTCCATCTGTAATCGCTCATTTCCGAAAAGGGTGTTGCTGACACAGATAATAAGAAACTATTGGTTTGTTCAAAATAATCATTGGTGCCCGTCGCAGTTAATCCGCACCGTTGCAAAAACTTATCGATCTGCTGTCCCTTTGACTGTGCATAGTGAGATTCGTCCCAAATATAAAGAGTGTTTTGCTTGAATGTTTCATGTTTCAATTTTCCGCCCCAGGTCACACTGATGTGCGATTTGACATCTTTGACGATAATGTCGCGCCCCTGGCCATTCGAAACACCGGAATTTCTTAAATATTGTCTATATTTTATGTAAAATGTTTCCATCTGATCTGTGGTTGATCCGTGTTGGTTGAACAAATCAGTTTCCCGATTTCCACTGAAAACAACAACATTTTTGACCACCCCCCGACGAAGCATCTCACATGCAACTAAATAATATGTGTCAGTTTTTCCGGACTGCATCTGCGCAGTCAAAATACAATACCGTTCGCGGTCACGTTCACCCAATTCCGTGAAAATCTCCAAAATATTACGAGCTGCAATTTCTTGTTTCTCATAAATGGATACAACTCCTTCGCCTCCAGATTTTACACTAGTTTCGCTAGACTCGCTCAACATACTCAGTACACTCAGATCATCTTGATCTTCTTCCAAACCCACGGGTCCATTAGTAGAACCAGCTCCCGCCGCACCAGCTCCCGCCGCACCAGCTCCCGCCGCACAGACCATATGATTAGCGCGGATTTTCAATACGGTCACCGCCGCTTGACATAACACAAGTTGTTCCGCGGCAGGGCATTCATCAAATAATGCTTTCCCCCCCACAAAAGCCCACGCACGTTCAATAATATTATCCGCAAACATATCCATTTTACTTACACCTTGAAAATCTTTATAAATTGATCACGTTGAATCAGTTTGAATACTTAATATTTAATGTAAAATAAGCATTTCAATTTTTTTAGGAACGTTAAAAAAAAATGAACCTCTACTTTTTATTGTAAAAATATAAATAACAATTGACAATTGTTTCGAAGAACTCCTATTTTTTATAAAAAATTGATTAACAAAATAAATTACATAATATTGTTACAATATCAACACAACATCGTTACATAATAACAATGACAGACCAAAATAAACGCAATCCTAGGTTTGTGTACACAAATGGGCGGTTGGTTGGAGTACATCGAAACTTTTATCCTCATGTAATTGTCGCCGACAAACAATCCACTCCCATACAACCATCACCACAGCCGGTAAACCCCAAACCAGAAATAAAGAAAGATAAAAAAAAGAAGAAATCTATTTCTTCCACCATCAAAAGACTTGTATGGAACACTAATATTGGTGAAGCTATTGGAAAATCTAAGTGTACGTGCTGTAAATCAACTGATATTACACAATTATCTTTCAATTGTGGTCATATTATTGCAGAATCAAACGGCGGTGATACAATTGTATCAAATCTTAAACCAATATGTCAAAATTGTAATTCGAGTATGGGAACAAAAAATATGAACGATTTTATGTCTTCGTTAGTGTAGTGTAGTTACATTCTCCGGGCTGTCTCATCTATCTTTTTGGTTCTTTAGTCAGTTGAAACATTATATAAAAAAAGAAAGTCCAAATACTTATAAAGACATAGACACAACAATAAAAGATATATTAGCAAATAAAATCAAGAAAGAACATTTGATAAATTACTTGAAACATAGTTTCAAACTTCATAAAGAAAAATATATAAGTAATAATTACAGTTTTGTCTTATTTTTCTTTTCGGTCGGTGTAATTGAAACGAGGACTAATAGTAGTGTAACGGACTATCTACATTTATGTAATCTTTTTCTGGATATACGTTTAGATTTACTATATCGTCGTAAATTAGCGGTGGATACTCTAGATCTAAATCTACGTTTTGATTGTTTATTTTGTTTTTTGTTATATCGCATTCTACGCGTACCCCCGGCAATGATACAGGTATTCAGATCCTCGCATGTTGATTCATCTGATTCTGTTTCATCAGAGGAGTCTGATTCTGTTTCATCAGAGGAGTCCGTTTTGCGCGGGGGCGGTAATAGTGGTGCTAATGGAGATACCCACACAGCTCCGTTACTCAGTATTGGGTTGTTTTTATCTTTTTCAGCTTGGGATAAGTAGGACTCTGTTAAGGGTACAAATGTTGGAAAAGATTTGACACGTGTAAATTTAACCGGGGCTCTTACGCAGTTTTTCTTATTTTTAATATTATCACATTTTTTT
>Ga0209829_10003675_pt1 | contig 11095 bp, 10 predicted proteins | sample C_140205_EF_Meta_FD_187311 | JGI IMG/M metagenome (GOLD analysis project Ga0209829, IMG submission 187311) | Freshwater microbial communities from Lake Croche, Canada to study carbon cycling - C_140205_EF_MetaG (SPAdes) (version 2) | ecosystem: Environmental > Aquatic > Freshwater > Lake... | reverse complement strand
ACTTCAGCGTCGGCTTTTTGAAAATCGTCATCACACCAATTCTGCATCAAATCGGGGGTGGATGGGAAGCACGACATCGGCTTTGCCAATGTCCGAAGGGTAAGACCTTAGACTTGAAAACTGAAAAATAATACCTCCTGCTTCCCCCTCAGGTTTCAAGTCTCAGCTTTCAGCCCTCTTTTTTCTACCCTCGTGCGATCGTCACTGCGCAGACCTCCGCTGCCCCCTCCCCCATCAGAATGGCAGCACAGGCATCGAGTGTCGTCCCAGTCGTCGTGACGTCATCCACCAGAAGAATCGTGGCATCCTGTTGCCAAGCGCCCCTCTGGGCTTTGGCATTGGCAAAGACAAAAGCCCCTTCTAGGTTCTCCATCCGTCTCGCCCTATCAAATCCAGCCTGAGGTGCGGTGGCTCGAATCCGCTTGAGCGCATGGATGACAGGAATGCCCAGCTTCTTACCGAGGCGGTTGGCCAAAAGCTCTGACTGGTTAAACTCACGCTCCCTCTCCTTCAGGGAGTGAAGCGGAACAGGAACGATGGCATCGAATTTTTTTTCTCTCAGCCTTGGATCCTCCACAGCCGTTACAACCAGATCCCCTAGCAAGCGGACAAGAGTCTGATCCTTGCCATACTTGAAGCGTTGGATCAACTCGCGAACGAAACCCTCGTAGCGGCAGGCGGCGACGATCACCGAAAGATGCCATCGTCGTCCATCGCAGTTCGGGCAGAGGAGAATCCCCACCATCGGGTGCGAGCAGATCGGGCAGCGATGATCCGGAGGTGACAGGATCTCCTTGCTGCATTCCTCACAGATCACGCCTTCTTCGTTGCCCCCTTCGTCATTCTTGTCATCTCTCTCATCCGGAAGACGGCAGCCGCAAGCAGCGCAATGGGCAGGGTAGAAGAGACTGAGCAGTGCCGCACCACCCCGGGAAAGGAGACCCACGCAGAAGAAGGAACCAAGCGCCATGCGGGCTGATTAACGCTTCCCCACCGCAAAGATCGGGGGATGCCCACTCTTTCGGAGCAGCAGCGCCGCCAAGACTCCCGCGATCAGGAGTGATGCAAGCGGCACAAGTCCCACCGGCACCATCCCGTTGCACTGGGATGGGCCGATGAAGGGAAGGAATCCTCCGGCGGGATTCAGCTGAAAGCCGGCGGCTGCGTTGAAGAGTTGCTGTCCCAAGATCCAGCAGGAATGAAGTCCGAATCCAGCCCATAGCGACGCTGTCCGGATCGTCATCCATGCAAGAATCAGCCCGGCTGCAAAGAGCGTCGCAAAGGCAAGCCATAGGATTGGCCAAGCGGGCAGCGCACTTCCGATAGAACCCATCGTGGCAAGTCCACTCCACCAAACCGGGGAGGAAGCATAATCCCCCGAAGAAGGGAGATTCAGGAAGTGAACACCCGCGAAGAGCAGTGAAGAAAAAACGATCGCCAGAGCAGGACTCGTAAACTGGCGGAAAAAACCGAGCAAGACCCCCCGGAAGAGAAACTCCTCGATTGCCGCCACCACGATTGCCGTCATCAGAATTCTGGGCAGGGCGTGCAGAACCGATGTATCCCAACCGTAACGCAGCACAAAGGAGCCTGAGAGCAGCAGCATAGGTTGCAGCAGAACCGCACAAAGCACTCCGGCAGCAAGCCCGACAGAGAGATCACGAAGCGGGCGTGGATTACGCATGATGCCAAACTCCGCAAGCGATCGGATGCGCAACGATCTCAGAAGGGGCCAAAGCAGAAGAATTGCCGCCACCTGCAGGCTCCGTGAGAGATAGCGATGAAACGGCATCCCCTGCACCTTGCCGATCAGACCATGGAGCCAGTCGGGAGGAAGCAACTGGATAAGATGCCAGGCCTGTGGGGCGGCCAACGCACCCCCGAGGAGAACAAGGACCAAGTAGAGAAAGATCTTCCCGAGTGAGCTCACGAAGAGGAAGCTATCACTCGTCACTCCTCAATACCAAGCACTGCGTTCACTCATGCACTCATTCACCCAAACCGAAACCATCCAATGAGAGGCAACCACGAATGGACCCTCCGTGATGAGGATGGGGTGAAGCGTGAGATCCGAGTCATCAAGGAGGCCAGCCTCTTCCGATTCCAAAGCAAGCGGTCTGACGAAGAGCGCTGGACCTACTACGATAACAAGAAGGCCAAGCCTCCTGCGGCCGATGTCGAATCGCTGATCGAAGTCCTCGAGCGCAAGTATCAGCGCAAGCGCACCCCCTACAGCGATCTGCTTCTGGCCAAGAAGATGTTGGCCGACGTTTCGAGCCCGAGGTGAGGCGAAAGGGTAGTTAGTCGGCCCTTAAAAAGCCCTTTGGAGAGCAGGGGAGTTGGGGATTGGGATGTGGAGAGGTATTTGGGATAGGATTTGGACAAGAGCCGAGAGGATCTTCCTCATCCAGAGGGAGAGGTTGGCGGCTGTGGCAGCCAGGAGGAGGTTGATGCTGTCGCCCTGCTTGCCAACAAGGACACTGGCCTTGGCTCCGAACTCATACCTCTTGTGCTCCTTTCCCTTGGAGAGGCAGTACACATGCGGCTCATGCAGGGAGTAGATATTCTTTGAGTCCTTCCTTTTTTGAGAGAGTACCCGGGTCGGTATGGAGAGCCGTCGCCGATCACCACTCTCCGGCGGCAGGGAGTGATCCAATTGACTCACCACTCTCCAAGCGATGGTCTTGAGCTTGCGAGTTACCTTCTGTGCCCTTAGGGCGCCATTCTTGCTACGCCTGCCCCGTTGCGCCAAGAGCAGCTTGGGTAGGGTGCGCACATAACTCTGCCTCAAGGCGAGGTTGTTCCTACGCGCAAGCTTCACTCCAGCCTTGACGATCTTGGCTGCAAGCTTGGTGTCCGTCGGGAAGGTGATGTCCTTCTCTTGGTTGGTGGTATCTACCACCACTTCCTTCTCCAGCGCCTTCTCCCCATGCAAGGAGATTGATGAAGAGAAGATCTTTTCGGCCCCTCCGGGCCCGATCCGCTTGCGGCGGGCAGCGATCGCAAGGGCAACGGCACGCAAGCGTAAGCTAGCATAGGGCGAGGGCTCGATGACGACGGCTCCGGTGACAGCAGCCGTACTCATATCCACCGAGATATTATCCAGCTCAAAGGTTCGCTGAGGAAATTTGAGATAAAGCATGGCCTGCAACCGCAGCGTTATGTCCTCACTTTTTGGCGGGAGGCTTGCTGTTGGTGATAAGAACCTTTCCAGAAATCCCGATATCCTCGGAGGCATCGGTCTGGAAGAGGACCGTCACCGCGTGATCACTCGTGCCCGGAGGAATCGCAACTTCCATGGAGGCCTCCGCAGGCTGGCCCTTCTCAGCCACTTTCTTTCCGTCAAGCCAGATTTCCGCGCGACCCTGAATTCGCTCAAACCTGACGGCACCGCCTTTTTCCTCCACCCTCTCATGCGGATGGAACGGTTCGCTCCGGAACTGATACCAGCCGGCGGAGGGAGATTTCTGCAGCGACGGCAACTCAACCGCTTCCCAGCTGTTCATGTCGCTGTCGGGGATGGGGGCCAGCACGTCGGGACGCGACGCGGAGCATGCGGAGCGCTTCCATCGGGAGATTTGGAAATCAGGCCTCACCGCAGGCACGAAGGCGATTGCGGGAACCTCGCGCACGTTGAGGGTCAGCGCCGCCTCCTTCAGGCCGGGAGAAGAGACCTTCAGCACCGCCTTCCCCTTGCCACCAGGGACGGACTGGAGGATGGCCTGACCCAGCCCGTTGAAGAGCGAGTGGGAGGTCGCTTTCTCGGCCTCGTGGCAGTTGGGATCGCCGTTACCGAGGCCAATCTGTGCAACGGGGCCCTCCACGGCGAAGGAGACCATCGGGGAGGCCGTCGGGACCGGACGTCCCTTGGCATCCACGACGCGCACGGTGATCGGAACCGCATCCCGCCCGTCACCCGAGATCTCATTGCGGTCGGGGATCAGTTCCAGCGCCACCCCCTCCCCGGTTGTCTCGACCTTGGTACGGGCCACCTCCTTGCCATCCTTGCGGGAGACTGCTTCCAGGACACCGGCCTCATAAGGCACCTCCCAACTGACCATGGCGTAGGGATCCACATCCTTCTCTCCAAGCGATTTTCCGTTGAGGAAGAGTTCCGCCTTGGGCGCGTTGCTCATCACCATGACCCGCACCGGCTTGCCCTCCATCCCCTTCCAGTTCCAGTGGGGGACGATTTCCAAAACGGGACGGTCCTTGATCCAGTGAGCCTGGTGCATGAAAAACGCAGCTTTGGGGAAGCCGCACAGATCCATGCATCCGAAGAAGGATCCGGCACTAGGCCAGGTGTGGGGCGTCGGTTCCCCGCGGTAATCGAATCCGGTCCAGACAAATCCCCCCGCGACAAAGGGTCGCTCGGCGATTTTTTTCCATCCGTCGTGATGGGTATTCCCCCAGGGAGCCTTCTCGTCATCATAGCTGGCGATGATGTTCTGGGACTTGTCGGTGACATACTCCCCGCGGGTCATGAAGGCGGAGGTATCCTCGGAACTTGTGATGGGGATGTCAGGATAGGCCTTGTGAAAATTGTCGTAGCCTCCCTGCCCGTAATTGAAACCGACCACATCGACGACCTGCGAGACATTGAACGGGGCGAAATGCCCGCCGCTCATTGCCGCTGTCACGGGTCGCGTCGTGTCGATTTCCTTCACGGCGGCCGACATGCGGCGGACCATCTCGCAACCCTGCTCGGTGGCCTGCATCGGCTCCTCGTTGAACACCGACCAGAGGATCACCGAAGGGTGGTTACGGTCACGCCGGACCATCCAGCGCATCTGATCCATGTATTCGGGGGCGCAGTTGAAATTCCGTGACTCGTCCATCACCAGCATTCCCAGCCGGTCGCAGGCATCAAGGAACTCGGCGGGAGGAGGGTTGTGAGAGCAGCGGTAGGCGTTGGATCCCATCTCCTTGAGCTTGCGGATGCGGAAATCCCAGAGCGAGTCGGGCACCGCCGTGCCCACCCCCGCGTGGTCCATGTGATTGCAGGTGCCCTGGATCTTGAGCGGCTGGTCGTTAATAAAGAATCCCTTCTCGGCATCGAAGCGGATCGTGCGGAATCCGCAATTGAATGCGACCTGATCGGCATTCCCGCCAAGGGATGTCACGGTGGTCTCAACCCGGTAGAGATTCGGATGGTCGGGCGACCAGAGCAGCGGATCCTTCACGGGGATGGAAAACTTCACGACGGCGCGCCCCAGCACCGGCACGGTTGCCTGCCCGCTTCCGTCGGCGACTTCCTTGCCGTCGGGGGAGAGTAGTTTCACGGACACGCTTCCCTCGGCGGGCTCCTTGCCGGAATTCTCCAGCGTCACCTCGGCCGGGATCTCCCAAGTCCCGTCGGCCTTCTTCACCGGCTGGGCAAAGACACCGTCGGTGACGATATGCAGGGGGGGGCGCTTCACCAGACGGGTGTGGCGGTACATGCCGGCACCCTCGTACCACCATCCCTCCTGCTCCTGGGCGTCGACACGCACGGCAACCGTGTTGAGGGTATTGCCGTAGCGGGCGAAGGGGGTCAGATCGATGGTGAACCCGGTGTAGCCGCAGTTGTTGTGATGCACCTCGGTCCCGTTGACCCAGACCGTGCAATGGGTGCTCACCCCATCAATCTGGAGTTCCAGATGCTTCCCCTTGTCGGCGGGATCGATCCGGAAGCTCTTGCGATACCACGCGAATCCCCGGTGACGGTATCCCTGGGAAAGGTTCGCCTCCTGATCATAGGGTCCCTCGACGGCCCAGTCATGAGGAAGATTCACCACCCGCCAGGAATCATCGTTGTACTCCCTGGCCGCGGCCCCGGGAGCACTGCCAGCCTTGGCATGACTGTAGGACCAACCGTGCCCCTTGATCTCCGGAAACGGAATGTCCCCCTGATGAAAGCGCCACCCTTCGTTGAAGGAAAGCACTTCACGCTTCGCCGCAACGGGAGAGGAGACGGAGGGGGCAGAACCGGCGGCGGAAGCGCTTCCCTCAGCCAGAAAGAACGCGACAACCACGGGGAGGAAACGGAATGTCAGATTGTTCATGGAAGGGATGTACTCTTAAAAATCCTAGGAAATCCACTCCTCGATTTCAACCCCCATTCCCAAACGCCTCGGAGGGTGCCACCGAACCCTTGAGGGATGTTAAGTCGAGTGAGCGAACGGCAACACCGTCATAAATCAAGCAAAACCTGTCACAGATCCAATGGCGGCGCGAACTGGGGTGCAGCGCAAGGCGTTGAGAGCGAGAAGCAACGAAGCGATGCGATCGCAGGCAATCAGGCTTTCTCGACTTGCCAGTATTCCAGTTCCACTGGGGTGTCGCGACCGAAGATGCTGACGGAGACACGAAGCTTGCCGCGCTCAGGATCGACCTCTTCGACGATGCCCTGCTGATTCTGGAATGGTCCATCGGCCACCTTGACCTTGTCGCCGACCTCATAAGAGATCTTGGAGGTGACGGTGTCCTCACGCTCTTTCATCTGAGAAAGCATGCCCTCGACCTCTTTCTTGCGCATGGGAATGGGCTTATCCTTGGTGCCTGCAAATCCTATGACACCCGTGGTGTCCTTAATGAAGTACCAGGTCTTGTCGATGAGTTCGTTGTTCTCATCGAGGAGATGCATATTCACGATGAGGTAACCTGGGAAGAACTTGCGCGTTGTCTCGGTCTTCTTGCCGCGCTTGATCTCTTGCACTCGCTCGGTCGGAATGAGCACCTCAAAGACATGATCGCCGAGTTCCTCGGTGGCGATCCTCTTGACGATATTATCGTGGACTTTCTTTTCCTGTCCGGAGAGGACATGAACGACGAACCACTGTTCTTTCGGTGCGAGTGCCATGTTAAAAAAATTTGGGGAAAACTAGGGTCTGGTCAAAAAGCCGACCACATTAATGGTGATGAAATCGAAAAAGGAAATGTAACCGCCCACCAAAAGCATGGCGATGATGACTACCAAGGTGGAGTCCCAGAGTTCCTTGTACTTACGGAATCCGCGCTCACTGGCGTCCCACGGCCACTGCACCTTCGCCAGTTCCGCACGGACCTCACCGAAGTAGGAGCCGATTTTATTAGCCATAAAAATGATACGGAAGTTGAAACGAAGGATGCAGAGCAGGCCAGGAGGGACTCGAACCCCCAACAAACGGTTTTGGAGACCGCTACTCTACCAATTGAGCTACTGGCCTAGGCTTGGGATGTGTTAGTCGAGGATCTCGGAGACACGACCTGCACCAACGGTGCGTCCACCCTCGCGGATAGCGAAGCGGATGGTCTTCTCCATGGCGATCGGGCTGCCGAGCTCGACCTCGATGGCGACGTTATCTCCGGGCATGACCATCTCAACTCCCTCGGGCAGCTTGACTGCGCCGGTGACGTCGGTGGTGCGGAAGTAGAACTGTGGGCGATAGTTCGTGAAAAACGGGGTGTGACGGCCGCCTTCTTCCTTGCTGAGCACGTAGATCTCGGCCTTGAACTTCTTGTGAGGCTTGATGGAGCCGACCTTGGAAATAACCTGGCCACGCTCGATGTCATCCTTCTTCACGCCACGGAGGAGAATTCCGACGTTGTCGCCGGCTTCTGCTGTGTCGAGGAGCTTACGGAACATCTCGATGTCGGTGACGGTGGTCTTCTGGGTGTCGCGGAGACCAACGATCTCAACTTCCTCACCCTTCTTGAGGATACCACGCTCGACACGACCGGTGGCCACGGTGCCACGACCTTCGATGTTGAACACGTCCTCAACTGGGAGGAGGAATGGCTGATCCTTCGGACGCTCAGGCATCGGGATGTAGGAATCAACGGCCTCGATGAGGGCGAGGATGTTCTTCTCCTGCTCGGCATCACCTTCGAGTGCCTTCTTGGCGCTGCCCTTGATGATGGGAATCTCATCACCTGGGAAGTCGTAGCTGGTGAGGAGATCACGGATCTCCATCTCGACGAGATCGATGAGCTCTGGATCATCAACAAGGTCAACCTTGTTCATGAACACAACGATGGAAGGAACGCCGACCTGACGGGCAAGCAGGATGTGCTCACGGGTCTGGGGCATCGGACCATCAGCAGCGCTAACGACGAGGATCGCTCCGTCCATCTGAGCTGCACCGGTGATCATGTTCTTCACATAATCGGCGTGTCCTGGGCAATCAACGTGTGCGTAGTGGCGGTTCTCGCTCTCGTACTCGACGTGTGCGGTGGAAATTGTGATACCACGAGCCTTTTCTTCAGGGGCTGCGTCGATCTGGTCGTAGGCGCGTGCCTCTGCCTTACCGGTCTTGGCCAGCACGGTGGTGATAGCGGCGGTGAGGGTGGTCTTGCCGTGATCAACGTGGCCGATCGTGCCGATGTTCACGTGATCTTTTTCGCGTTTGAAGGCTTCTTTTGCCATATGGGTGGGTTGTGCTGGTTGTTTTTGTTTTTGGTGATTCGTTCCTCTGGAGCCCATGACCGGGATTGAACCGGTGACCTCGTCCTTACCAAGGACGTGCTCTACCAACTGAGCTACATGGGCCTGTCCGATCCGAAGATCGGCCAAGTTTTAAAAGAACATTGGCCCAGGGTTGCTGGGGCCGTTTCCACAAGATCCTGAAAGCATCGACCGCTGCACGAGTCGTTAGAAACGACGGCAACGCAACAATGCTTTCCGAGAAAAAGCGGACAGAAAGAATGCTGTGCAGAAGTTCTTCTGTCAAAAGCAATTTTATGGGTGCCTCAGATCGCCACCCTGTTGCATGATTCACCCCATGAGATCCCAAGATCGTCCCGACATTCTGGATGTCGCCTCGTTCCGTCGTGACTACCACCACTCGGAACTCCGTCGCGCCGATCTCCCTTCCGACCCCTTCACACAGTTCCATGGTTGGCTGGATGAGGCCTCTGCCTGTCCTGCGATCATCGAATCGACAGCCATGATCCTCTCCACTGCGTCTTCCAGTGGGCAGGTCTCCTCACGTGTCGTCCTGCTCAAGGGGTACGACGAGCATGGGTTCCGCTTCTTCACCAACACGACCAGTCGTAAGGCCTCCCAGATCGCGGAGAATGACTCGGTCTCCCTGCTCTTCTTTTGGGAAGCCCTCGAACGACAGATCCAGATCAACGGACGCGCTTCCCTGCTTCCGCGCGCGGAAACCGAGGCCTACTTCGCAAGCCGTCCGCGCGGCAGTCGCATCGGCGCCTGGGCCTCGCGGCAGAGCTCGGTAGTGCCCAACCGCGAGGCATTGGATCGAAGAGCTGCTGAACTGGAAGTTCGCTTCACGGAAGGCGAAGTCCCAACTCCCGAGTTCTGGAGCGGTTATCTTGTCGTCCCGCAGAGTATCGAATTCTGGCAGGGACGCCCCAACCGACTCCATGACAGACTGCGCTACCAGCGCACCGGATCAGACGATGCCGCGTGGAGCATCGATCGCCTCAGTCCGTAAGGCGGCTACCTGCTTGTTTTTTCCCTGTTCATGCCGTCGCTTCACTTCAAAAGGAGAGCTCTCTTCCTGTGGCATCTCTTGAGAGAGACGGTCACCATCTACAATCGGATCGCAGGTGAGCAGAACGCGGCAGCCTTCGCCTACTACGCTCTCTTCTCGCTGGTGCCCCTCATCGCGCTGCTCCTGACCCTTGGCTCCTATTTTTTCCCGGGAGACTCCGTAATGGCGACCATCCACCGGTTTGTCCCGATGGGGGAGGACCAGCAGGAGCTGCTCTGGAGTATGGTGAGAGGACTTGAGAAGGCACGCGGTAGCGTAAGTATCGTCTCGATTCTGATCCTGACCTGGGCCTCTCTGCGCTTCTTCCAGTCCCTTGTGCTCTCGATCAATCACGCCTGGGGCACAAGGCGTCTCCCATGGTGGCAGATGCCACTAAAGAATCTCCTCATGATCCTTGCCATGTCAGGTGCCTTGATCATCGGCACCGTGGTCCCGGCCATCCTCCAGGGTGTCGCACGAGTCCTGCATACGCTAGAGGCCATCATCACGGCTCACTTCCCGATGCTCAATGTGGAGCGCCTCCTGGCCGTGGTCGATATCAGCCGTTATGTGGGAGGCACTCTTGTCCTTTTCTACTCCTTTGCCATCCTCTACATGCTGGCGCCGAGGCGCAGCATCCGTCTCTCCCAGATCTGGATTCCGACACTCGTGGTCTCAATCCTGCTTCAACTAGGGCAGGCATTCTTCGTGCACATCGTCCCGAAGCTCATCAACTACAGTGCGATCTACGGCGCGATGGGGAGTATGATGTTCCTGCTGCTCTGGGTTTACATGGCCGGCGTCATCATTATCGGCGGCGGATGCCTCTGCGCAGCACTGGCCCACCTCGGGGGCCATGCCTACATCAACCACCGACAACAGGGACTCCATCCCGGGGATGTGCCGTCGGGAGACCATCCGAACCCGTAGGGGAAGGATGAAACTTGAAACCTGAAACTTGAAACCTGAAAGAATTCAGGGCTTCGCCCATGACCTCAAAGAACAGCCACAAGGCTGAAGCAGTTTAGACTGAAGGCTGTTAGGTCAGAAAAAATGGGCTCCTGCAGAAACTAGCCTTGCGGGAGCAAGCGAGTACAAACGCGGAGACGCAGAGCTCACATTCCAGCCCCACATCCGAACTTCCAAGCCGTAGCCGAAGAAGTTTATCGCTTTTTGAGACCGATTTTGAGTCAGCAATGAGACCGGCTATCAAGCGTACTTCTACCAAAGTGGATCTATCTCAAAAAACGATCGTTTTTGTTACAGAGGTAAAGACGACCACCTCCAATTGATCGTGAGTCCTACACATTTTGTAGACATCGATACCGCCTACTCAGATCTCACGCACCAACAACAGGCAATCCTAGTTGGAGAGAGTGCATCCAGAAAAAGTTACATTCTGAGTTACACTGATTTCTGACAGGCCGTAGAGGCTTATTCTATCAGCCTCTAAGAGTGGAGCGGGTGAGGGGAATCGAACCCCCGTTTCGCTCTTCTGCAAAAGGCTTGAAAGATCGGATGGAGAGCAAGACGGCCAAGGGAAGCCGTAGAAAAGGCGCGTGGGAACGCGGCTTAGTCATTCTAGGCGCAGGCCGAGAAGTCCGAAGATCAGTAGATCTAAGGATGCCTGATCGGGGACG
>Ga0209829_10003674_pt1 | contig 11098 bp, 7 predicted proteins | sample C_140205_EF_Meta_FD_187311 | JGI IMG/M metagenome (GOLD analysis project Ga0209829, IMG submission 187311) | Freshwater microbial communities from Lake Croche, Canada to study carbon cycling - C_140205_EF_MetaG (SPAdes) (version 2) | ecosystem: Environmental > Aquatic > Freshwater > Lake... | reverse complement strand
AGCCGCTGCCCGTGATAGCGCCAGCACCAAGCCTCACCCTGCCGCGGTGTCGAGGGCGGCGTGGGCCGCCAGGAGCTTTTGGTGGCGGGCGTGGACGGCCTCGAGCGTCTTTACCGCCGCTGGCCGGGGGAGGAAGCGGGTCGGAGTGCCGGAGTGATGGGCGGTGAGGAAGGTCGCCCAGTCGCGCGAGTCGCCTCCGAGCACCGCATCGCGGTAGGCGGCCATCAGCGCCGCCCCCCAGGCGCTCCCCTCGGCGGCCCCTGCGAGGATCGTGACCGGCGTGTCGAAAGCGTCGGCGAGGATCTGGCCGAGGGCCGGTGTCTTCGTGAGCCCGCCGGAGAGAATGATCTCCGTCCGCGGATAGCCCTGGGTGGCGAGGATGTCGCTCCCGTGACGGAGATTGAAGATCGTCGCCAGGAGCATCGCCCGGGCGACGTTCCCCGGCGTGGCATTGCGCTCGTTAAGACCCATCACGAGCGCCGTGCCGCCGCGCTGCACGCCGACGCCCGGCTCGTCGTCGATGAAGGGGAGGGCGAGCAGTCCGCCGCAGTCGTCCGGCGCCGCGAGCAGCAGCGGCATGAGGGTTTCAAAAGCCTTGCCGCCTGAGCCAGCGCCGGCGAGGCCGAACATCCCCACGACCGTGTTCATCGGCGTCGTGCCGTTGCGGATCCAGACCATGTTGATCGGCTTGCCGTCGGGAGCGCAGAAGTGATCGACCGCGCGCGAGATCCCCTGAAAGGCCCGGTCGCCAACCGAGTTGGCCACGACACTCGTGCCGAAGCTCATCGATACCTGCCCAGCGGCGCCGATGAGCGAGCCGGCCAGCGCCGCCGGCTGATCGCCCTCCGCAGGCGCAAGCGGCGTGCCGACGGGTAGCCCCAGCAGCGCGGCGCCGTGGGCGTCGAGTGTGCCCCCATCCTCGCCCGCCTTCGCCACCTTCGGAAGGAGAGCGGCGAGCTTTGGAAACGGACCACCCGGTTGAGCGGCGACGAGACGGTCGTAATCGGCAAGGAGTCTTTGGTCGTAATCGAGCGTCGACTGATCGATCGGGAACATCCCGGCGGCATCGCCGATCCCCAGGCGCCATTGGCCCGTCAGACGGAAGGCGATCCAGCCGGCGGGGGTGGTGAGATGGGCGGTGCGGCGGGCGAGGTCGGGGCGGTGGCGGACCGTCCACAGGAAGCGGGCGGAGGTGATCCGCTTCGGCATCTTCACGCCAAGCAGCGCCGTGAGCTCGGCGGCTTCGGCCTCGTTGCGACCGTCACACCACAGCCGCGCCGGCGCAAGCGCCGTTCCCTTGGAATCGGCGAGCACCTCGCCATGCATCTGACCGGAGATGCCGATTGCTGCCACGGCCAACTCGATCCCCTTGGCGGCAAGGTCCTTCCGCAGGGCCGCCATCGCCAGGCCAAGCGCCTGCTCCCAGTCGGCCGGAGCCTGCTCGTAACATTCCGGCCCCTGGCCAGCCACCATCTCGTAGCCCGCCTCCCCCGTGCCGAGGATTTTCAGATCGCCGCCGGTAAAGATCACCGACAGCCCCTGGGTGCCGGCGTCGATGCCGAGGAATCCGCGGGGCGATGGCGTGGAGGTAACGCTTGTCATGGGGGCTTCCAGCGAGGTTTGGGCGATGAGTTCGACGGGCGGTTGGGGGGCCGCAACGACCGCGGGCGGTCCTCCCCACGCCCGACGCCGACGCCGGTTCCCCCGGGAGGTCACCGAACGGGAAAGCGGGGCAAACGGGGGGAACGGCAGGATACTACCCCGAGCGCATGAAAGGGGAGCAGCCCGCCGCCCCGTGGCCATTGCGGCGGCGCGGTCGACCCCCTACGCTCAGGGGATAAAGAGGGATTACGCCCCCGCTCCATTCTCTCCCGAGGCCCGCCATGGCACCCTCCCGTCGACGTCCTTCCAAGCCGATGTCGTGCCGGGGGCGAGCCGGCCGCTCACCGCAGGGATCGGGGGCGGGGCTGACGGCGATGTTTGAAGCGCTCGAGGCACGCCTCCCGATGGCGGCCGACATTGGCACCGCCCTGTGGCGGATCACCGGCGACCGAGTGACGGGACAGTTCGACGACACGATCGTCGTCGACCGCGACCCGGGCAATGCCGCGCTGCTCCGCGCTACCGTCAACGGCACCGTCGTCAGCACCCGCCGCGAGGCGGCGGTGCGCGTGATCCACGTCTTCGGGGGCCGCGGCGACGACACGATCACGATCGACATCCCCGGCAACACGAAGATCCGCACCTGGCTCGTGGGGGGCGCGGGGAACGATACGATCCAGGGGGGGAACGCGGCCGACCACATCGAGGGGGGACCTGGGAACGACAGCCTCAACGGCGGCGGCGGTGACGATGCGATCGAGGGGGGGGGCGGCGACGACGCGATCGTCGGCGGCACCGGCAACGACAAACTCCGTGGCGACGCTGGGCATGACACGCTCCGCGGAGGCGCCGGGCAGAACTTGCTCGTCGGCGGCACCGGCACCGACCAGTTCTTTGGCGTGAAGGGGGTCGATCAGGTGCGGCTCGCCGCCGGCGAGAAGCTGATCGGCAACGAGAGCACCAATCCGCTCCACACTTTGACAAGCGCCGATCAACTCAAGAGCTGGTATCTCGACACCGCCATGAAGCAGTGGGGCGCACAGCTCGGGCAGAGGGTGCCGTGGTGGCCGATCGCCTACACAGTCCGTGATGGGGATGTTGCGGCCTCCGGTCTGAGCCCCGCGCCATCCGGAGGCAACGCCGACTTCTCCGGCACGAACAACCAGGTCGCCGGCGTCGACGAAGGGGACATCGTCAAGACCGACGGCCGGTCGCTCTACGTGATCGCCGGCGATGGCGTCGATATCGTCAGCGCCTGGCCCGCCGCTTCCCTCGCGGTGTCGAGCCACGTGACTGTCGACGGCGACGAGCGGTCGCTCTTTCTTCACGGCAGCCGGTTGACGGTGATCTCGCAGAACAACCTCTGGACAGCCACCGACGGGACAGCGCAGCCGATCGTCGGGCGCTTCGGGTGGTGGGGCGCGGGGCAGTGGACGCCGCAGGTGATCGTCACCGTGATCGATGTTGCCAACCCGTCGGCGCCGAAGATCCTCGAAAAGACGGCCCTCGACGGCTGGCTCCAAGATGCCCGCGAGATCGACGGCCGCGTGTTCGTCGTCGCCCAGGACAACCTCGACATCCCCACGCCGGCGCTGCTGCCAGTGGGGGGCACCGACGGCAATCCGACCCCACCGTTCACCGCCGATCCGGTGAGCTTCACCGATGCCGATGCAAGAGTCACGACGATCCTCCCCCCGATCGACATCGTCCCGCCGTGGGGGTATGTCTACGAGGACGCGGCCGCCTACCGGGCCCGGCTCGAGAAGGCGTGGAGCGACCATGCTCTACCGACCTACACCGTCACCGCGGCCTCGGGCGTGACGACCTCCGGCCAGCTTGTCACCGTCGACAACACCTGGGTTCCCCTCGATTTCCAAGCGGCCACGCTGCTGTCGGTCGTCGAGTTTGACATCACCGACGACACGGCCGGCCCGGAATCGTCGACGAGCGTCGCCGGGATCTCTGGCACGGTCTACGCCTCCGCGACCGGGCTCTATGTCTCGGCGGCCAATTGGGGGAGCTGGTGGGATGCCCGCGACCACGGCGTGACGACGAACATCTACCACTTCGATCTCGGCGCCAGCGGCGTGGTGCTTGAGTCGATGGGGGCCGTGGCAGGGACGACGCTCGATCAGTTCTCGCTCGATGAGCATGATGGCTTTCTGCGCGTGGCGACAACGAATTGGGGCAGCGGCGGCGACTGGAACTTCACCAATTCCTCCGCGGGCGTGTTTGTCCTCGGAGAGTCGGACGGAAATCTCGTCACCGTCGGCGCCGTCCAGGATCTCGCCAAGGGGGAACGGATCTACTCCAGCCGGTTCGTCGGCGACGTCGCCTACGTGAGCACCTTCAAGCAGGTCGACCCGCTGTTTGTCATTGATCTGGCCGATCCCACCCGGCCAAAGGTCGTCGGCGAGCTGAAAGTGCCCGGCTTCTCCTCCTATCTCCAACCGCTCGACGCCACCCGCCTCCTCGGCATCGGTCGCGACGTCGATCCGACCACCGGCCGCGTCCTCGGCCTGCAGTTATCAGTGTTCGATGTCAGCGACCCGGCCAAGCCGCGGCGGGCGTCGACCTACACCTTCGCCGGGGACGGCTGGCAGTCGTGGTCGAGCGCCCTGTGGGATCACCACGCTTTGGCCTGGTTCCCCGAGCAGGGGATTTTGACGCTCCCGGTGCAGCAGGGGGACTGGTGGAGCGGGAGCACGGGGCTGGTTGTCTTCCGGGTCGATCTGGCGGCCGATGGTGCCTTCTCACTCCTCGGCGAGATCAGCCATGCAAGCGGCGCCGTCGAGCGGGGCGTGCGGATCGGCGACTTCCTCTATTCGGTGTCGGCCGGCGAGGTGAAGGTTCACCGCGTCGACGATCCGACGGTGGCGATCGCCGGCGTGACGCTCTCGCCACGGGAGAACCCCGGCTACCCGGTGCCGATCGACTGACAAAGGACCTGTTGGAGCCGCGGAGCAACTGCCCCAGAAGCAGTGGTCCCGGTTCAGTGGTCCCGGTTCAGTGGTCCCAGCGGCTGCTTGCCGTGGCCCCCGCGCTGCGGGTGCCGCAGAAGACAACGTCGATCCCCAGGGCCCGGGAAGTGGCTGCCTTGGCCAGCGCACAGCGGTCGGCGCCGGCCGCGTCTTTGGCATAAGCCACCTGGACGTGGTTCGCCTTGTGGCGGGCCATCATCTGGTCGCGCGACACGCCGTGCGTGACCGCGTGCATGATCGGCCACTGCTTCGTCGTCGAGTCGAGGCGCCTCTGCGTCTCCTCCTCGGGGAGCTTGATGACGCTCGCCCGGCCGATGTCCATGCAGAGCTTCTCGGCCGCCCCGGTGCCGTCGACCCAGATCCGGCTCCAGACGATCTCCCCCGGCTTGCTGACGCCGGCGAGGGTCGAGCCGCCGAGGCGGAAATACATCGGAGGCTGGCGGTAGCCGTGGGCCCCCTTCCAGCCGCCGATGAAGTGGGCCGGGGGCGCGGCGCCTGAGATCTCGAACACCCACACCCATTGGTCGGTGGTGTTCGAGCGGTCCCAGTCTCCCCAGCGGATGTCGTGGAGCGTGTTCTCCGTCGGCTCACCGAGGGCCTCGTGGACTCGTTGCGTGAGGAGGCCATCGAGGCCGGCGCATTCGTCGACCTCATTGAAGTGGGTCAGCGGCTTCCCCTTGAAGATCGGCTTCGTGGAGCCTGGGGCACAGACCGGCGGCCGCTTCGAATCGTTGAGCATCCCCTCGACGAGGTCGCTGGCTGGGAGGAGATCCTTGAGGCCCTGCTGATACTGGATGCCGACGAGGTCGCAGCCGAAGCGATCCGCGAGGCGGAGCGTGGCGATGTACATCCGGCACTGCGTCAGCACCTGGGCGCGGGTCAGGTCGGCGGCCTCATCCTTCCCGAAGTGGAACGTCATCCCGGCCGACTCGAGCCAGCGGAAGACCTCGCGGGCCTCGCTATCGGAAACCTGCGTTGTCTCGTGGTAGAGGGCCGATTGGCTCAACCGCTCCTTGAAGACCCCAGTGGCGTGGAGGAGCCGATCGGGAATGATCGCGTTGTACATCCCCATGCACCCCTCGTCGAAGACCCCCATGAGGGCCTTCTTTTCGCGGAGCTCCGCGGCGATCCCCGTGCCGATCTGCTCGAGCTTCGCAGGCACCTTGACCGCTGCCACCGGCACGACATGGCTCGTGTCGTGGCGGACTTTGCCGGTGGCGAGCCATGATTCGAGGTGGCGCTGGAAGGCGGCGCTTGCGAAGTCGTCGGCCCAGAGCGTGGCGTAGGGGACGCCCGCCTTGGTGAGCGAGCCGTTGAGGTTGAGCATCCCGACAAGTCCCGGCCACTGCCCCGACCAGTTGGCAACGGTGAGGATCGGCCCGGAGTGACTCGAGAGCCCGGGGAGAACGTGGTTGGAGTACTGCCAGACCGCCTCCGCAACCACCAGCGGCGCGGTCGGATCGATCTTCGAAAACACCTCGATCCCCTCGCGGGCGCTGGCGATGAAGCCGTGGCCGCGCAATTTCGACGGGGCGTGGCCGCGGACGAGCGTCCGGCCGGCGGCGGCGAAGGCCCGCGTCAGATCCCCCTCCATCTGCTTCTGGGCCGGCCAGCAGACCTTGTTGGCCCCCTCCCGCAGATCGCCACTGGCGACGAGGATCACGTCGGCTGTGGGCCGCGTGGGGGCAGGGGACTTCGCACGGGAGGGGCTGGCCATGACGCGGGTCCGAAGGAGGGAAACAAACAGCGTGGAGCAAAGCGTGGGGGAATCGGGGCCAGGACTCGTCCAGCAACGTGGTTGGAAAGAGGGGGGCTAGGCAAACTATACTCTTTGCCACGACGGTGCGGGGAGCGGGTCCGAGGGGGGAAATGTCCCCGCGTTCATCCTCCCATCCTTCGATCCAAAGAGTCTCTCGAGTGCCCCGGCAGAGGAGCCGACCATGAACTGCAGCGTCTCTGGTTTCCCCACACGTTCGCACCGCCTCGTCCGTGCGGCCGCGATCATCGTCCTGCTGGCGGTCAGCGCCGGCCGGGCCCCGGCCCAGGATCCAGCCACGCCCGCCCCCCCGGCTCCCGCCCCCAACCTTTCCGCCCACCCGCGCTGGGTGATCGCCGCCGACTACACCACCGACGGCGCCCAACTCCTCACCTCCGGCGGCGAGAGCCTCCTCTACCGCCCCGGCGATGCCGCGATCTGGAATCCGGCCGATAGCAACCGGGCCGGTGACCTCGCCGGCCACCCGACGGCCGTGTGGGCGATCAAGGCCTCCAATGACGGCAAGCTCGCCGCCACGGCCGGCTACGATGGCCTCGTCAAGCTCTGGGATCTCCCCGGCCGGGCTCTGAAGGCCGATCTGAAAAAGCACAAGGGCTGGGTCCGCTCGCTCGATTTTTCCCCCGATGGCACGAAGCTCGCCACCGCCGGTGAAGATGGCACCGTCGTTGTCTGGGACACCGGCACGAACGCCGAGATCCGCACGCTTGCCGCCCACGCTGGCCCCGTCACCGCCGTCTCCTTCTCACCCGACGGGCTGACGCTCGCCACCGGTGGTGGCGACAAGCTCGTCAAGCTCTGGGACGTGGCCGCCGGCACCGAGAAGGGGAAGCTCGAGGGGCACGCCGACACCCTCTGGGCCGTCGCCTATTCCCCTGACGGCACGAAGCTGGCCACCGCCGGCGCCGACCGGGTGGTGAAGCTCTGGAACACCGCAGACTCCAAGGAGCATGGCACGCTCGCCGGCCACAAGGATTGGGTGACGAGCGTGTCCTTCACCCCCGACAACGCCCGGCTCGCCAGCGCCAGTCTCGATGGGGCGGTGAAGTTCTGGGATGTCGCCTCGAAGGCCGAGCAGAAGGGGCCGCCGCCAGTTGAAGGGGCAAAGCCGTCGAGCGTGTGGTGCGTCGCCGTGGCCCCCAACGGCCAGACAATGTTCATCGGCAGTCATGCCGGCGGACGGATCGTTCCCGTCCCTTCGCCCGAGCTCGCCCCCGTGCCGCCGCCGCCGCCGCCGGCCGCGCCCGTCTTCGCCGCGGTTGTGCCGACCGAGTTCAAGAGTGCGGCCGGCGCCACCGGCGCCATCGCCGCCGATGGGATCGTGCTCGTAACCGGTAGCCTCGCCAAGGATGCCTACACCATCAAGGCGATCGTTCCGCCGGGGGGGAATGTCTCGGCGGTCAAGCTCGAGGCCCTCGCCGATCCGAGTCTCCCCGCGATGGGGCCGGGGCGGGCCGGGAACGGCAACCTGGTACTGAGCCGGTTCGCTCTGGCCCACGGCGCCCCCGGCGCGGCCGACGCTGCCAACGTCGTCAAGTTCACCGAAGCAAAGGCCGACTTCGAGCAGGGGGACTATCCTGCCACCGCAACGCTCGACGACAATCCCGAGACAGGGTGGGCGATCTCCCCGGAGGTCGGCAAGGATCACTCCTTGACGTTCCTGATCGCCCCCGAGGTGGCCATCCCCGCCGGCAGCGTCCTCCAGTTCACGATCGAGCATCAGTTCGCCGACGGCACCCACAACCTCGGTAAGTTCCGCCTCTCCCTGCTCCAGTCTCCTCTTCCGTCAGCCCCGTGACCGACCCCGATCCGATCGTCGATGCCGCCACGCCACCGGCTCTGCCGGCTGGTGCGCCGGCGTTGCTCTCAGTGACCGTGAACGGCGAGCCAAGGGTCTTTGCCGCTGGGGCCTCGGCCCTCGATGCGGTCACGGCCCTGGGCTTCGCCGGCCGGCCGCTCGCGGTGGAGATCAACGAGCGGATTGTCCCGCGCCGTGACCTGGCAGAGTGGAGGCTCGCCGCGGGGGACCGAATCGAGATCGTGACGCTCGTCGGCGGTGGCTGACCGCCCCTGTGGGCGAGGGCCCGGTGTCGCGCGAGGGGCCGCAGGCCGGCCCAGAGAGGGTGGATCCCGCCCACGATAGCGGCGGGGCGCCAGGTCGTCGAAAGCCTGATAGTCTCCGGGTTCCCGGTCGCGGATCCCCTCCTTCCGATTCCCCGATGTCCCCGCCCACCACGCCCCCTGCCGCTGCGACCACTGAGACGCTCGTCGTCGGCGGGATCACGCTCTCCAGTCGCCTCGTCGTCGGTACGGGCAAATACCGCTCCTACGCCGAGATGGCCCGCTGCCTCGAGGCGGCGGGGACAGATTGCGTGACGGTGGCCGTGCGGCGCGAGCGGCTGGTGAACGCGGCCGGCGAGAACATCCTCGATCACCTCGATCCGCAGCGCTACACGATCCTTCCCAACACCGCCGGATGCTTCACCGCCGACGAGGCGGTCCGCGTCGCCCGGCTCGGTCGCGAGCTCCTGCGGGATCTCGGCAATCCTGGCAGCGAGTGGGTGAAGCTCGAGGTCCTCGGTGACACGCGCACGCTTCTCCCCGACCCCATTGGCACGCTCGAAGCCACTCATCGGCTCGTCGCCGAGGGCTTTGCGGTCCTCGTCTACACCAGCGACGATCCCGTTGTTGCCCGCCGTCTCAAGGAGGCCGGGGCGGCGAGCGTGATGCCGGCCGGGAGCCCAATCGGCTCCGGCCAGGGGATTCTCAATCCCAATGCCCTGCGGATCTGCCTGGAGTATCTCAAGGGGGACGATCCCGACTATCCGGTCATCGTCGATGCCGGTGTCGGCACGGCCAGCGACGTCGCTGCGGCGATGGAACTCGGCGTCGATGGTGTCCTCCTGAATACCGCCATCGCCCACGCCACCGATCCGGTCCGGATGGCCGCGGCCATGCAGGCAGCCTGTTACGCTGGCCGGCAGGCGTTCCTTGCCGGGCGGATCCCCCGCCGTCTCTACGCCACCGCATCCAGCCCCGACGAGGGACGGATCGGCCACTCTGCCGGAGGCTGATGCGTGCTCGCCAAGCGGATCATTCCCTGCCTCGACGTCGAGAAGGGGCGTGTCGTCAAGGGGACGAGATTCCTCGACCTCGTCGATGCCGGTGATCCGGTCGCGGTCGCTGCACGCTACGAGGCTGAGGGGGCCGATGAGCTGGTGTTTCTCGACATCACCGCCAGCCACGAGGAACGGTCGATCATGCTCGATGTGGTCCGTCGGGTGTCGGAGACGGTCTTCATGCCGTTCACCGTCGGCGGCGGGATCCGCACGCTCGAGGATGCCTGCCGGCTCATCCAGGCCGGCGCGGAGAAGGTGAGCATCAATTCCGCCGCGGTGCGCACGCCGGAGCTCGTTTCACGCGTCGCCGACCGGCTCGGCAGCTGTGCGACGGTCGTCAACATCGACCCCAAACGGGTCATGAAGGACGGCCGGGAGATTTGGGAGGTGTTCGTCAGCGGGGGCCGGGTGCCGACCGGGCTCGAGGCTGTGGCTTGGGCGCGGGAGGTCGAGCGGCTCGGGGCAGGAGAGATCGTGCTCACGTGCATGGACCGCGACGGGACGCGCGACGGCTACGACCTGGAGATCACCGCCGCGGTCAGTCGCGCCGTTGGCATTCCCGTCGTCGCCAGTGGCGGCGCTGGCCGGCCCGAACACCTTGCCGACGCGATTACGCTCGGCGGGGCCGATGCAGCCCTGGCCGCTGGCATCTTCCACTTCGGCCAGTGTACGATTCGAGAGGTCAAGGAACTGTTCGTTCGTCGGGGGATCACCGTCCGACCGCCCCCCACCTGACGGAGTGCGGCCGCCGGCGCCGATGCCCCGGACGGTCCCTGTCGGGGGCCGATTCACCGCCGCTGGGCAGTTCTCCCTTTTCCCCTCACCCCTTCGACAGGCATGCCATGGCCACGATCGAAACCACCCCGCAAGCCGCCCCAGTCACCCCCGTCCGCGGGATGAAAAAGAAGGACCGCCTCGAGATCGACAGGCTGTTCGAGGCGCTGGTGCGGTTGCAGGGGAGCGATCTCCATCTGAAGGTCGGCCAGCCCCCGTTCATGCGCGTCAAGGGATCGCTCCAGCCGCTCAAGCACGACAAGCTCGACGACGAGACGATGCAGCGGCTCTGTTTCGCGATGCTCGACGACCGGCAGAAGAAGATCCTCGACGTCGACGGCGGCGCCGACTTCGCCCACACCTGCGTCGTCGACGACATCCGCTGGCGGTTCCGAGTCAATCTCCTCTACCAGCAGGGGTCGCTGGGAATGGTCGCCCGCCGGGTGAACAACAAGATCCCCGACTTCAAGGGGCTCTTCCTCCCGCCGAGCCTCGAGAGGATGTGTGTGCTCGACCAGGGGATGGTGCTCCTCGCGGGTGTCACCGGCTCGGGCAAGAGCACGACGATCGGCTCGATGCTCAACTACATCAACCAGACCTACCGCAAGCACATCCTCACCCTCGAGGATCCGATCGAGTTCGTGTTCACCGAGGACAAGTGCCTGATCAACCAGCGCGAGATCGGCACCGACGTCAAGAACTTCGAGATCGGGATGAAGCACGCGGTCCGCGAGGATCCCGACATCATTCTCGTCGGCGAGTTGCGTGACGTGGAGACCTTCAAAACGGCGATCCACGCCGCCGAGACGGGGCATCTCGTCTTCGGCACGATCCATGCCGCCAGCGCC
>Ga0209829_10003673_pt1 | contig 11099 bp, 9 predicted proteins | sample C_140205_EF_Meta_FD_187311 | JGI IMG/M metagenome (GOLD analysis project Ga0209829, IMG submission 187311) | Freshwater microbial communities from Lake Croche, Canada to study carbon cycling - C_140205_EF_MetaG (SPAdes) (version 2) | ecosystem: Environmental > Aquatic > Freshwater > Lake... | reverse complement strand
TCGCCACCAGATGCGGATTTTATAAATACTGCAAGTGAGGGGTTGGAGATTTTAGAAAAGATCAATCATCCAAATTATTGTCTGCATTTGGATGTTAAGGCGATGTCGACCGAGGCAGAACCAACCACGGAGGTGATAAGGAAATATATTGGTAAAGCAGGGCATTTTCATGCGAATGACTCTAACTTGCGTGGCCCTGGTTTTGGGAGTGTAGATTTTGTTCCAATTTTTCAGGCCTTGCTGGAAAAGAAATATGCGGGATGGGTTTCTGTCGAGGTTTTTGATTACAAGCCAGATCCGGAAACCATTGCGATTCAAAGTATCGCTTACATGAAAGATTGTGAACTGAAGGCCCAGAATTCCTTGCCTATTTCCTTTAGATAATTCTAATTTCAACCAAGATTCTATTGTGGTATTTGATCTCAAGGCTTTATGATTGTTTAAAGTAGTTAATTAAGTAATAAAATTTTTTAAGGAGATGAGTGGATGTTAAGAAAATTCCTTTTATCCTCATTATTCGCGGTATTGAGTCTGAGTTTCTGTTTTGCAGCAGATAAAACCTCGGATGCCAACAAGGAAGCTTTGCAAAAGCTTCAGGATTTCATCGGCGAATGGAAAGGTAATGGCGGCCCACCCCCAAATTCAAAGGCTAGCAAGCTTATCTGGACAGAAACATTTCAGTGGGGCTGGCGCTTTAAAGGCGATGATTCTTGGCTTTCTTTGGAAGTCAAAGATGGTAAGTTCTTTAAAAATGGGGAACTAAAGTGGGTTCCCGAAAAAAAGAACTATCAATTCACAGTTTCTGATCTTAAAGATAACAAAATGGTTTTTGATGGTAAGTTGAACAAAGATATTCTCACCTTGGAACGCATTGATCCTAAAACCAAGGAAACCCAAAAATTAGAAATGAACAACGCTGCTGAAGGCGTTCGATTTATTTACTATTATTCCCACAAGGAACAGGGAAAAACCACTTTTATCAAGGATTACATGGTTGCAGCGACCAAGTCTGGGATGAGTTTGGGTGCCAAAGAAAAGAAAACGGAATGCGTGGTCAGCGGTGGCTTAGGAACCATGCCTGTTTCCTATAAAGGCGAAACTTTTTATGTATGTTGTTCTGGTTGCAAGGATGCATTTGTCGAAAATCCTGAAAAGTTCATCAAGGAATTCAAGGCTAAGAAGGCCGCTGGTGGCGAGTAGTATTTTTCTTTTTAAATAGTCAACAGTATAAGCCCGGGAGTATTTCCGGGCTTTATCTTTTAAATTCCTTGGAGTTTATAAAAACTAATCAGGAAAACACTTGATACTAATTTTTATGCCTTTATTATTAATATGCCTACCTTGTTTATTCGTTTAAATAAATCAAGGGAAACAATCATTGTTGAAATGTAAGGCGCAAGCAAAGCTTTTTCAATAGTTATGTTTTTAGTGAGGCATTCAGACTTAACTGGGAAATTTATTTTGGAGATTTGCATGAACATTGTTAAGAAGGTTAGTGTTTTTGGTTCCTTAGTTGCTTTGGGGCTTTTCGCCATGATTACGCCCGAAGCTAAAACCGCTTTCTATTTTGAAGATGCCAAGGAAGTTAATGCTGCTATTTCTAAATTGGTGGGCAAAACCTCTGATACCAAGGCTATTGCCGAACTTGCCAAGAAATATTCCTTGGATGAATTGATGCATGCATTCAAGTTACGAGCTAAGGGCGGTTTTGGCGTAGGAGAAACTGCCGGCGCAATTACTCCAGATGGTATTGAAGCTAAGCTTCAGGGCCTTCAGAAAAAAGAAGCTGACAAAGCTGACCTTGCAAAAAATGGCAAAGCATACGCAACCATTGGTGAAGTTTCGCTGGTTCTTGCAGAACTTTCTGAAGCTCATACCCCAAAAGACAAAAAAGGCGAAAAGGATCCTAAGAAATGGCTGGAATTTGTTGAAAAGATGCGCAAAGGTTCCAAAGACCTTATCGTAGCTTCCAACAAAAGTGATGCTAAAGGTTTAAAAGTTGCAGCCAAGGTTTTGAATGATAGCTGTGTCGAATGCCATGGCATTTTCCGAGACTAGGTTACTTGACTGATAATAATAAAAGCCCCGATGGATTATTTCATCGGGGCTTTATTTATTTAGCTACGATCAACTTGGATTGGTTTTAATTTGAGGAAAAAAATCATGAAGGCTGCAAGAAATGAGGTGCTTGCGTAAAGAATTAATCCCCAAGAAAGGCTTCCTGTTTGGTCTTTTAAAAAGCCAGTGAGTGAAGGGCCCATAAATCCGCCAAGATTTCCCATCGAATTAATAAGTGCTATTCCTATCGCAGCAATTCCTGGCGCTAGCAATGTGGTTTTTAAAGCCCAAAACGGACCAAAGGTTGCATGAACTCCCATGCTTGCAATGGTGATCCCTAATAATGCTACAGGTAAGCTTTCAGGTTTAAGGCCTGCTATTACAAATCCTACCGACCCCAATAAATTCCCTAATAATAGGTGCCATTTTCTTTCTTTTAACCTATCTGAATTCCATCCCCAAATTGCCATGCTGATTGCGCCAGCTAGAAATGGAATTGCAGTCAAAAAACCTGTTTGAATATTTCCAAGATGAGAGGCGCTTCGCAGTAAATCAGGCAGCCATAAACCGATTCCGTACAAACCTGTAACTTGGAAAAAGTAAATCAAGCACATGTACCATACGGGCAGGGAAAAAAATGCTAGGTATGGATTGGGTTTGATTGCAGAGGTGTGGAGTTTAGATTCTTCTTCAGCAATTATTGATGATATAACTGCTTTTTCTTCTTCATTTAGCCACTTTGCATCTGCGGGCTTATCTGGAAGATAACAAAAAATATAAATGCCCATTAAAAGTGAGGGTAATGCTTCAAGGAGAAATAGCCATTGCCAGCCGTGTAAAGTTGCAATGCCATCCATATTAAGCAACATGCCTGAAAGTGGGGCCCCAATTAAGCCGGAGAGAGGGATAGCAGTCATGAATCTGGAGATTGATTTTCCCCGCTGACTGGGCGGGAACCAGTAGGTCAGATAGAGTATGATTCCAGGGAAAAAACCAGCTTCAGCAATACCAAGTAAAAATCGCAAAATGTAGAAGGTGTTAGGGGAATTGACGAAAGCCATTGCGCCTGAAATAATCCCCCAAGAAATCATGATTCGAGCTATCCAGCGCCTGGCACCCACTTTTTCCATGATTACATTACTGGGTATTTCAAAGAGAGCGTAACCTAGAAAAAATATGCCCGCTCCCAAACCGTACACCGAGTCACTAAAGTGTAGTTCCTCTTTCAAATTCTTAGATGCAAAGCCTATGTTGATGCGATCTAGGTATGCACAAATATAACTGCAAAAAAGAAGTGGGATCAGGCGCCAAGATACTTTCATAAGCAACTTGTTGGTGAGGGCGTTAAAAGTTGCTGGTTCTGTCATGAGTACCGTTCCTCTTTCAAATAATTAAAGCACACCATGTAGATAAATTCGCCTTGCTCATGAAGATTTTTCAATTCAGACTGCAACCATGGTGATTGGAAATTTAATCATTGAGGCTTGCTTAAGATGAGTGTAGGTATTATCAGCATACTTCAAGAGTCGAATACTTTTATACAAGGTAAAACAACTTTCCAGAATTTTCAAAATGATATTCTTTCAGAGGGGGACAGTATATGCCAGAAGTTTCAAGATTCGCATCATGAAATACGATGTTTTTCAAGTGTGGATTGATTTTGGCTTCCAAAGTTAAGAACTGTGATGAGAAATTCTCGGAAAGTAATCCAACGCATGGCGGATTTACCCAATTTGATCAGGGAAAGACTGCCATCCTTCATACAGAAGAATGAAATACCCTGATGATCACCTCGAGAAGGATGGTGCCATTCAGTTCGAATCAATTGCTTTCATTTGGCATTAATCCATAACAATATAGGGGATTGGTGGTAAAAGGCGTGCATGCCCCGCTGGAGGCATATCAAGCGGTTTGCAAAAGTATTGTGGGAGTTGATACGCCGGGTGTAACTAGTGCTAGTTTAAATCGCTTACCCGATAAAATGCGAAGGAAACCGATGCTTCCTTTCGAAGTAGGATACTATTCCGGTTAATTGAAGATTGAAAAGTAGTTAGAGTATATTAGCAGGTAAAATTTAAAGACCACGCCTGAGGATACTTGGCGTGGTCTTGTTGAATTATAAACAAATAGGATTATATCTTTGGGCTGGATTCGGAAGGGTTGCTGATGTCTTCAAATTTGGGAGCAGATGAAGTCATCTTTTGTGGTGCCTTGGGTTGTTCGACCTGTTGGTTAGAAGAAGAAGAGGACGAACCTATATCAACATCATCTTCAATTCCCTTGATTCCTTTTTTGAATTCGACGATACCTTTACCAAGGTAACGGCCAACTTCAGGAAGTTTACGCCCGAAAATAAGCACCCCGATAACTGCAAGAACAATCATTTCAGGCATTCCCAAACCAATAAAACCTAACAAGGGGCTCATGTGAAAACTCCTAAATATTATTGCCTTAAATTCCTTTGATTTCAAATCGAGGAAGGCTAGTATCTAATTATTAAGTATATCAGCAAAATTCCTGTATCAACAAGGATAATGAGGTTAATTTTTTTTAACCTGCTAGTTTCTATAATACTAGGTCAGGGAATCAGCGGAAACCCTTAATTGGAATAACTTTAGGTAAATAGGTTGTGAGGATTAGAATGGCATTTCTTTTGAAAAACAGTGCGGTTTTTTCTCTGCTTTTGCTTACTTTTACGCAAGTTAGCTTTGCTAATGATTTCTATCCTTTAGAGGATGGATCACTCTGGAAGTACAAAGATTCGAACAATAAAACCATTATTAAAAAAGCAGTGCGAGAAGAAAAACTTGGCTACTACCCTTCTGTTTTACTTGAAGTTTTTGAAGGTAAAACGCTCCTATCTTCTGAACATATTGGTGTTACTAACGAAGGGGTTTTTAGATTTGCACTGGATGGCAAAATGTTTGATCAGGGGGCCTTACTTTTAAAAGAAAAGTCTAAAGCTGGCGACAAATGGATTATCAACCTAGCTCTTGATATGGGCAAGATTAGTACAGAAGTTAAGGTTTCGGAAGAAGAAGTTGCCGTGCCTTTTGGGAAATTCAAGTGCTTAGTTACCACAACGGTAAGTAAGGACGAAAAAGGAATCGAATATCAAATGAAGAATTACTATGCTCAAAAAGTTGGTGTGGTTAAAGTTACGATCGAAAAAGCGGGAAAGAAAAATTATGAACTTGAGCTTTTAGAGTTCAAGCTTGGAAGTAAAAACACTTTAGATACCAAGGGTGCTGCAAAAAAATAGTGCTTGCATCCTTAATTAGCACCTTCAACTTTTAAACGAATGGTTACGGGCAGATGATCGCTGTAGCCACGCACATGCTTGTGATCTTTTTCTGAACCAAATCTAACTGGGTGGCCTTTGCTATCTGCTGGTGGTGCTTCGTTAAAAACTTTTGCACTTGAAGGATCGCAACTCCATCCTTTTTCATCAAGCAAGCCAGGCGAGACAACAATTTGATCAAATAATTCAGATTTACCATGATAATAGATGCTTCCCAGCTTCTTTTCCTTCCAATCGGAAAACGGGTTTAATAAAGGGAAATCAAGCCATCTATCATTCCCCGATGAACCCTCAATTTCTCGTTTTTTTACCAACGTCTCTTGTACAGAATCTGTTGTCTTCAAATGTTTCTTGACACAATCTTCATCAGGGGTTGAGTTGAAATCTCCGCATACAAGGAAATCGATGTCCGGATTGTTTCGCGCCATTGCGATATAGGCGCCATGAATTTGGTCTGCATATTTCGACCTTCCTGTTCCATCTTTGTCTGTAAGTTTAGAAGTCCAATGGGTTGCGAGAACAATTAATTCTTTGCCATTAACCTTGATAGGCACCTCTAAAATTCGAATTCTTTTGCCAAGTAAAGTTACTCTGTTGGATTGAATTGGAAGCTTGCTGATGACGCAAGTGGCAATGCACCTCCCCCCATGAGGGTTTTTAAATGCAATATCGCGGTATTGATTATCCGGCGGTAGTTTTGCATTGAGTGAAGCCATCAATAAATCTGGAACTTCGGATGCTTCTTCGACTTCAGCAAGGGCGAGAATATCTGGGCCTGCACCATTATTCATGCGGAGCAGAACTTCCACGATATGGTCAAGCTTTAGTTTAAAATCTTTAGGATTGTTCCCAAACCAAGCATCGTATTCTTTGTCGGGCTCTGTTTTTCGATGATCATCTTTGTTATCAAAGAAGTTTTCGACATTCCACATGCAGAAAAGGTACCCATCTTGGGAAGGGGCTTTTGCAGGCGATGGGGCTTTGGTTTCAGGTAAGCAACCCGAAGAAAACAATGCACAAACGATAATAAAACAACTTGGGCAATTTGCATTCATAGTAAACACCTTAATTTAACATTTTAAACAAGCGTTAGCATAATCTGAGATTGTAGTTTTTTGATCATCTCATGTAACCTTAGCATAATTACTTTGCTTATAAAGGCATTTAGCGATCGAGGGCAATATGAAAGAGTTATCAAAAATAGTTTGGGTGATGTTTGGCATAATGATTGGTTTTGCATTTGCTATTGGTATGAAAAATATCCCGACAGCGGTGGCAGGAAATGATAGGCACGAAGATTTTGTCATGGCAACGGGCCCGGTGTTGGTAAGCACGAATGCCCCAACTGATGGCGTATGGTTGCTGGATTATAAGTCAGGCAAATTGCAGGGAAGCGTGATCGATCGGTTTTCAGGAAAGATTGTAGGTTGGGCGGAATTGGATTTGGCAGAAGAATTTAATCTGCCTCCCAGACAAAATGTTCATTTTGTAATGACCACCGGAATTGTTGGAAAAGAACAGTCCGCACTTTATGTTGCTGAAACAACAACAGGTAAAATGGGTGTTTACACCATGGGTCCTAGGCCAGACGGGATGGCAGGAGCTATTATTAAGCGCCAAGACTTATCTCTTTTTCGCAAGCCAAAATAAAGCTTAAGGTTTGAGAGAATCGGATTCAGAGTGGATTTTTCCCAAGCCAGTAAGAATGGTAATCCACCTGCAGGCTGCCCAAATAACTAAGAATATTACTGAAGTCATTACAAATAAAGTCATGCCAAAACGCAGTGCTACGGGAAACAAATCAACAAATTGCCCTTCTTTTGAAAGTGTTTGAAACCATGCGCTCATCATGGTTGCACCCGCGGTAAGAGTGGTTGCGGAAACAAAAAGCATCGGTATCAAAGTAAAAGGAATATAAGCACCCCTACCTGAATTAACCATGACGGTTGTAACTAGCGCCAGTGCCAGCACTGCAAGGAGTTGGTTAGCGATGCCAAACATGGGCCAGATAGTGCCAATGGATCCTGTTGCAACCAGCATTCCCCAACTAATCGTGATGATAAATGTGGACAAAATCGATCCAGGAAGCCAGTCGGTTTGCCCTAACTTGGGATGCAAGTATCCAAACATTTCCTGAAGTAAAAATCTTGCAATGCGTGTGCCTGTATCAATGGTGGTGAGAATGAATAAAGCTTCGAACATAATTGCAAAATGGAACCAGTACTTCATGAGGTGGTCGAACGGAATGCCTAACTGATTCAAGGGTTTGGAAAGAATGAGTGACATGCCAACAGCGAGGGTAACCGCTCCGCCTGTTCTGCCTCGAAGCGATTCGCCACCGACTTGGCGCTCGATGGTAGAAAGGTCAAGATGCTCGAGGTTTCCCGCATTCCCTAGTTCCTGATGAAGCTTATCGACTTGAGGTTGCCATTTGTCAACTTGCTCGAGCCCGATGTTGATGTCGTAATAGATTTTCGGGTCAAGAGAAGCAGCTGAAATAAGAGCAACAAGGCCAACTAATCCTTCCATAAGCATGCTGCCATAGCCAATCATGCGAACATCAGATTCTTTCCCAATCATTTTAGGGGTGGTGCCTGAAGCTACGAGCGCATGGAAGCCCGAAATCGCACCGCACATGATGCAAATAAAAACGAATGGGAAAAGGCCACCAGCAAAGGTTGGTCCGCCTTGGGCGAATACGGGCTCAAATGGCCTGTGAACGAGAGCAGGGTTGGCGACAATAACCCCGAGAATAAGTAATGCTATGGTTCCAACTTTCAGAAAACTTGAGATGTAATCTCTGGGGCAAAGCAGCATCCAGACTGGTAGCACAGACGCTATAAACCCATAAGAACAAAGTGCAATGACAGCTTGGTTTTTGGTAAGTGAGAAATAAGGTTCTAAAGCAGAACCCGGAATCCAGTTGCCTGCAACGGTAGCAATTAAAACGCCCACTGCCCCAATGAGAGATGCTTCAACGACTTTCCCTTTGCGTAGTTTATACATGTAAAACCCGACAAAAAATGCGATTGGAATCGTACAAGCAATCGTGAATACTCCCCAAGAACTGCCATGAACAAACTGTGCCCCACCGTTGGGAAGAATGATCGGTTTGCCTTCAAGTTCCAAAGCAAGGGCGGGAAGTTTACCTGCGGTGGGAAGAACAATTTGAAATTCAGCATCTCGTTTTGCAGGGGCGGAGGTTTTTGTGAAATAAAGAGTGCAGCCCGGGGGGAAGTTGTAAATGGTTTCTTTGTCGTTGGAACGTGATGAGTTTAGAATGATTTTTTCACCTGCAGGAATATCTATTCTAGTACCTTTGGGGAAAGGAATAGTTTCGCCTCCCAAGGCTTTTACAACTACAAATCCCAAACCAGCTAAAGCGATGATCACAATAAACAGAATTGCAGCAGAGGATAAAACCCCAGCTAAAGGCCCAAGTTCTAACTTGGCAATTTCAGCAAGAGATTTTCCACCTCTGCGAACCGAGGCTGCTAAAACCAACATATCTTGCACCGCACCTGCCAAACATACCCCGATAACCAGCCAAAGTAATCCCGGCATGTACCCATATTGGATTGCTAGGACCGGCCCGATGAGTGGACCTGCCCCGCTTATAGCCGCAAAATGATGCCCAAATAATACCCACCTATTAGTGGGATGATAGTTTTGCCCATCATTGAATAAGTGAGCAGGTGTAACTTTTGAGTCATCAAGACATGCAATTTTAGCTGCCAGAAAAGCACTGTAATAGCGGTATGCAATTGCCAGGCAACAAAGTGCAAAAAGGAGAATAGGCATGGCGTGCCATACAACGTGGTCTCCAGCTTGCGAATAGAAAACATTTCCAAAAATGGAAGGCAAAAGCATCAGATGGCACCTTGATAAAAATAAAAAAGGCAGGGCGAATAAATTGCCCTGCCTGAAGTTACCTTAACTATACCTGCAGAGAAAGTTATTCTCCAGCAACTACTCTGGAAAGTTCTTCATCAATAGCTTTCATTTCATCGCTTTCCTTGTTGGATTGCCACCAAGCCCAAGCAACAGCAATTAAGCCAACGCCAAGAATGGCTAGGCCAATGGTGTAGCGTTGGCTAACAATATTACCATCTTTAAGATTGTAATTCATAACAAGAGGAAGAATCAAAAGACTAACCATGTTCATAACTTTGATCAGAGGATTGATTGCAGGGCCAGCGGTATCTTTAAGAGGATCGCCAACCGTATCGCCTGTAACCGAAGCCTTATGAGCTTCAGAACCCTTGCCAGTGGTTGCAGTTTTAGGTTGGTCTTCGATAGTTTTCTTGGCGTTATCCCACGCACCACCTGCGTTAGCCATGAAAACGGCAAGCATCTGGCCGATGAGAATCATACCTGCAAGGAAACCGCCAAGGGCATAAGGCCCCATGGCAAAACCAACAACAACAGGAGCAAAGATCGCCAATAAACCAGGTCCAACGAGTTCTTTCTGAGCAGTACTGGTACAAATATCAACCACTCTGCCGTAATTTGGCCTTTTTGTTCCAGCCCAGATTTCTTTATCACGGAATTGAGCACGACATTCTTGAACGATCAAGAATGCAGCGCGACCAACTGCTCGGATAGTCATACTGCTGAAAAGGAAAGGAACCGCACCACCCAAAAGCATACCGATGAATACATAAGAATCAGCAAGATTGAGCTTGGCTGCCCCTTCAGCAAATTCAGCAGCACTCAGCGTGGTGATAGCGTCTTCGCCTTTTCCTGTTGCTACGACAGCGATAAAGCTGGCAAACAACGAGACTGCAGCAAGAACAGCAGAACCAATCGCAATACCCTTGGTAATTGCCTTGGTTGTATTACCCACAGCATCAAGATCTGCAAGGATTTGACGAGCACTTTTATAATCTTCCTCATTCATGTAGTTAGGGTCTTCAGGAGGCAAAGGCTGGTTATTCTGGTCACGATTGTAACCCATTTCACCAATGCCGTTTGCGTTGTCAGCAATAGGCCCAAAAACATCCATACTGATGATGTTGCCTGTTAGGGTGAGCATGCCGATGCCACACATTGCAACGCCATAAGCAATAAAGATAGGATTGGTGCCGCTGTAGACCAAAACAGACCCAAGAAGGGCGACCGAAATAATCAACACAGACCAAACCGCACTTTCATAACCAAGTGCAAGGCCGGAGATGATATTGGTTGCATGCCCAGTACGGCAAGATTTCGCCAATTGCTTGACGGGATCGTGTTCGGTGCTGGTCCAGTAATCGGTACACCAGTGAAGGGCAAGAGCTAGGGCGATACCAATCAAGCATGTCAAGATAGGTCGATAATCAAAACCGACATAAAGAGGCATGTATGTTTGAGCAATCTTGACCATATCTTCGGAAGCAATTTTCGCTTGGTTTTCTGGAGTGGATTTCTTCCAGATCGAAGTCAAATTAGCTACATATTTTTCACGATCTGCAGAATATTTATCACGTGAGACGGTATCAAGCTTTTTAAGTTCATCCCTGGATTTGATAACTAGGGGTACCAGAGTTGAACCGGGGTTGGCCTTTGTTAGGCTTTCAACAAAGCTTGTTTCAGTATAAAGGCCTCGCTTTATTGATTCACCGATTAAATATTCTGGGGTTGGGCGAAGATACAATGCACCCAAGGCGCAGATAGCAGCAACGCTGATTAAAGCACCCAACCAAAAACCGTTGGTAACCGCAGCCATGGCTGCCTTAACACCTTCAGATTTTTCAGCTTT
>Ga0209829_10003669_pt1 | contig 11107 bp, 8 predicted proteins | sample C_140205_EF_Meta_FD_187311 | JGI IMG/M metagenome (GOLD analysis project Ga0209829, IMG submission 187311) | Freshwater microbial communities from Lake Croche, Canada to study carbon cycling - C_140205_EF_MetaG (SPAdes) (version 2) | ecosystem: Environmental > Aquatic > Freshwater > Lake... | reverse complement strand
GGGCAGGTGGTCTGCATACGAAAAACTCCCGCCGACTGAATCACCTGACCATGCCCTGCGCAATACTCACAGGGCTGCGGCGAGGTGCCTTTTTTGGCACCAGTGCCATCGCACGTGCCACAGGGCTCATGCCGTGAAAATTCGACAGTTTTGGCCGCTCCGCGGGCCGCCTCCAACAGCGAGAGAGACACGCTTGAAAACACGTCTCGGCCCTGTCGGGCACGGCTGCCGCTTCGCTTCCCTCCGCCAAAGCCACCACCCCCGAACAGATCGCCGAACGCCTCGAAGATATCGGTGATGTCATTGAACTCGTGGCGGCCACCGCCCTGGAGCCCAGCATGGCCATACCGATCATATCGGGCCCGCAGATCGTCGTTCGAAAGCACCTCGAAAGCGCGCGCGGCCTCCTTGAAACGGTCGGATGCCGACGAGTTTCCTGGGTTTTTATCGGGGTGAAACTGAATCGCAAGCTTGCGATACGCGTTGGCGATCTCCGCACCAGCGGCGCGGCGTTCCACACCCAGCACTTCGTAGTAGTCGCGCTCGTTCGGCATGTGCGGGAGCAGGATTCACCGTGGCAGAAACGCTCTAACGAACGCTGCCCTCGACACGGTGCTTCTTGGCGTCTTCCTTGTCGAGATTGGTAACGAGCGCCTGCGTCGTGAGCATCAAGCCCGCGATGCTCGCCGCGTTCGTAAGCGCCACGCGGACGACCTTCACTGGATCGATGATCCCCGCCTTCAGCATGTCGACATACTCGCCCTTGTTGGCGTCATAGCCGATGTTGATATCCTTGCCCGCCACCTCGTCGGCCACCACGGCACCGTCGATGCCACCGTTCTCAGCGATCTGGCGAATCGGGGCCTCCAGCGAGTGCAGCACGATGTCGACGCCGATCTTCTCGTCGCCCTTTGCCTGCGAGCGCGCCTTCTCAACGGCCTCGCGGCAGCGGAGCAACGCCACGCCACCACCCGGAACGATCCCCTCTTCGACGGCAGCCCGAGTGGCATGCAACGCGTCCTCGACGCGTGCCTTCTTCTGCTTCATCTCGGCTTCGGTGCCGGCACCAACGGAGACAATCGCCACGCCGCCGGTGAGCTTTGCCAGACGCTCCTGGAGCTTCTCGCGGTCATATTCGCTCTCCGTTCCCTCAATCTGCGTGCGGAGCTGCAACACGCGAGCGTGCACGTCGGACTGCTTGCCCGCTCCCTGCACGATCGTGGTCTCGCTCTTGTCGACGGTGATCTTCTTGGCGCGGCCCAGATGCGACAGGTCGAGGCTCTCCAGCTTGATTCCGAGATCCTCGCTGATGAGGGTGCCTCCGGTGAGCATGGCGATATCGCCAAGCATCGCCTTGCGACGGTCGCCAAACCCAGGTGCCTTGGAGGCGCAGATGCTGAGCACGCCTCGCAGCTTATTGACTACCAGAGCCGTCAGGGCATCCCCGTCGACATCCTCGGCGATGATGAGCAATGGCTTACCCGACTGCGCGACCTTCTCCAACAGCGGCAACAGGTCACGCAGGTTGGAAATCTTCTTTTCGTGGATCAGGATCAGGGCGTCGTCGAGCTGGCACACCATCTCGGCGGGCTTGTTGACGAAGTACGGCGAGACAAACCCCTTGTCAAACTGCATGCCGTCTACAAACCGCACCGTTGTCTCCGTGGTCTTTCCCTCCTCGACCGTGATCACGCCGTCCTTGCCCACGCGCTGCAGGGCCTCGGCCAAAAGGTCGCCGATGGAGTGATCATTGTTGGCGCTGATGGCGCCAACCTGAGCGATCTCCTCCGGCCGCACAACCTTCTTCGCCATCTGCATGAGGCAATCGACCGCCGCTGCAACGGCCTTCTCGATGCCGCGGCGAACGGCCATGGGATTGCTCCCAGCCGCCACGTTCCGGGTGCCTTCACGAAAAATGGCCCGGGCCAGCACCGTGGCCGTCGTCGTGCCGTCGCCCGCGAGGTCGGAGGTCTTCGAGGCCACCTCGTTCACCAGCTTTGCACCCATGTTTTCGAAGGGATCCTCGAGATCCACTTCCTTGCTCACGGTCACGCCGTCCTTCGTCACGGTGGGACCGCCAAACGACTTGTCGATGATCACGTTGCGGCCCGTGGGCCCCATCGTCACCGCCACGGCTGCAGCCAGTTTCTCGACGCCCTTGAGCAGTTTGGCACGGGCGTTGTCGTCGAACAGCAGTTGCTTGGGCACGAGTCGTTACTCCTCGAATTGGTCGGCCGCAGGGCCTTCCTTGGATGGTGAAACTGAGATGAATGAAGTTGTCTGAAGAAACCAATCGGCGCCGAAAGGGCATTGCCCGAGCGAGGCTCAGCCTGTGACCTTCGCGAGAATGTCGCTCTCTCGCAGGATCTTCACGTCGTGGCCATCGACCTCGATGTCGCTGCCGGAATACTTGCCGTAGATGACCTCGTCACCGATGGAAACCGAGAGCGGGGCCCGGCCGCCATTTTCCAGCAATTTGCCCGGACCCATGGCCAGCACGTGGCCGCGTTGGGGCTTCTCCTTGGCTGTATCGGGCAGCACAATCCCGCCGGCAGTTCGCTCTTCAGCCTCGACGGGCTCCACCACCACGCGGTCATCGAGCGGTCGGATCTTCAGATTCTTTGCAGCCATGTGTCAGTCACTCCGAAAAAAGGAAATTGAAAAAGGTGCCGTCTCTACGTGATCGTGGGTACCGGAAATGCCCGGAACAAAACCCGCCTACATCATGCCACCCATGCCACCCATGCCGCCCATGCCGCCCATGCCAGGCATGCCGCCGCCCATTCCGCCGCCCATGCCGTGGTGGTCGTGGCCTTCGCCACCGCCCTCCTCCTCGGCCTTCGGAATCTCGGCGATCAGCGAGTCGGTCGTGAGCAGCAGTGCCGCCACGCTGGCGGCGTTTTGCAGGGCCGTGCGGACAACCTTGGCAGGATCAATGACCCCGGCGATGATCAAATCGCAATACTCACCCTTGTCGGCGTCGTAGCCGTCGTTGCGGCCCTTCATGTGCCGCACACGATTGACCACCACGGAACCATCCACACCCGCATTGCATGCAATGGCCTCAAGGGGATACCGAAGGGCCTGCTTCACAATCGTTGCGCCCATCTTCTCGTCGTCCTCGAGATCGCCCTTGGCGATCAGATTCTCGATCGATTTTTCGCTCCGCAGGAGAGCCACGCCACCGCCTGGAACGATGCCCTCGGCCAACGCGGCCTGAACGGCGCTCTTGGCGTCTTCGATCAGAGCCTTTCGCTCTTTCATCTCGGTCTCGGTCGCGGCACCCACATTGATCTGGGCAACGCCACCGGCGATCTTGGCAAGACGCTCCTGCAGCTTTTCACGGTCATAGTCGCTGGTGGTAGCCTCGATCTCCGCCCGAATCTGCTTGGCACGGCCGTCGATGGCTTCCTTCGTTCCGGCACCGCTGACGATCGTGGTGTTCTCGGCTTCGATGATTACCTTCTTGGCGCGGCCCAGGTCGCTGAGCTTGACGGCATCGAGCGAGATCCCAAGGTCCTTGAAAATGGCCTGCCCACCCGTCAACACAGCCAAGTCCCCCAGAATCGACTTCCGCCGATCGCCGTAGCCCGGGGCCTTGATGGCGACCGACTGAACGATGCCTCGCAGTTTGTTGACAACGAGCGTCGCCAATGCCTCGCCCTCGACGTCCTCGGCAATCACCACGAGCGGCTTGCCGGCCTTGCTGATGGCCTCCAGCAGCGGCACGAGGCTCTTGGCACTCGAGATCTTTTCCTCAAAAATCAGGATCAGGGGATTTTCCATAACGCACACCTGCGACTCCGGATCGGTCACGAAGTGGGGCGAGAGAAAACCGCGGTCGAATTGCATTCCTTCGACGACATCGACTGATGTCTCAGACTGCTTCCCCTCCTCGACGGTGATCACGCCGTCCTTGCCCACCTTGAGGAACGCATCGGAGAGCACGTTGCCGATTGCGGGATCGTTGTTCCCTGCGATCGTCGCGATCTGCATCAGCTCCTTCTTGTTTTTCTCGTTGATCGGCGTGGCCATCGCCAGGATCGATTTCGAGACGGCCTCAACGGCCCGATGAATGCCACGAGCCAAGGCCATCGGATCAGCGCCCGCCGCGATCATCTTCAGCCCCTCGCGAAAAATGGCCTCGGCCAGCACCGTCGCCGTCGTGGTGCCGTCGCCAGCGACATCGTTGGTCTTGCTGGCGGCCTCTTTGACAAGCTGGGCGCCCAGATTCTCGAAGGGATCCTCGAGGTCGATGTCCTCGGCAACGGTCACGCCGTCTTTCGTCACCTTCGGCGAACCCCAGCCCTTGTCGAGCACCGCATTGCGGCCGCGCGGACCGAGCGTGCTCTTCACAGCCCGTGCCAGCTTGGAAACTCCGGCGAGCAGCGGCTGGCGGGCCTCATCGTCGAACACCATTTGTTTGGCCACAAAAAACTCCTCGATAGACGTGACAGAAGACGTGACGGAAATTCAGCAGATCAATGTGTTGTTTGGCAGTCCATGCCTTGGATGCGGGAAAGGAAGCAACCGGTGTGCCAAAGAGACGTTTCCCAGGACAGCGTCGTTCTCAGCGCGGTTTCAGGCTCTTGTGCGGAAACTTTTAGGCTTGTTCGTGATCCAAAACAGACCTCTGAACACGGTGCCGTTTTGGCAGGGGCTGTGCTATCGACTGGAAATGCTACCGCCGCGAAGGAGGTGGGTGCCATCACCATGATCATCATCATCATCACGATCATGATGGCGCCCACTGAATTGTTCCTTCCAACCCTCGGACAAACGCTGCCAGCAGGTCAGCCGTGCGGTCGGCGTCGTCGAGCGAAATCGTTTCTACCGCAGAATGCATGTAGCGGTTTGGAACGCTCACAAGACCAGTGGCGACGCCTGCCCTGGTGGTCTGGAGCACGTTGGCGTCGGTCGGCGTTGCCCGGCCGCTGGCCGCCAACTGCACTGGGATCTCACGGTCCTTCGCGGCCGCCAGCAGCCGCCCGACCACGTGCTGATTCATGTTGGGACCGCGGTAGACGACCGGCCCCTTGCCCAACGCCACATCCCCTTCTGATTTCTTGTCGATGGTTGGGCAGTCGGTGGCGTGCGTGACATCGACGGCAATCGCAACATGGGGATCCACTCCGTAGCAGCTGGTCTGTGCCCCGCGCAGGCCGATCTCCTCCTGTACGGTCGATGCCACGAACAGGGCGCAGGGCAGCGGCCCCGCGGCAATAGCCCGCCGAAAGGCCTCAAGAACCACCCAAAGGCCGACCTTGTCGTCCATGGCCACGGAGCAGGCGAGATTTCGCCGCAGCTGCAGAAACTTCAGCTCAAACGTGACCGCATCGCCGATCCGCACCACGCTCTCGGCGTCGGCCTTGTCGCCCGCACCGATATCGATCCAGAGGTCCTTCATCTTGGGCACGACCTTCCGCTCCTCCTCGGTGAGCAGATGAATCGGCTTGCGGGACATGACGCCGTTGATAGGGCCGGTGGCAGTCCAGATCACAACACGCGCGCCGACGAGCTGGATCGGATCCCAGCCTCCGATCGGCTGCACGGAAATGAAGCCTTCCGCGTCGATGTATTGGACGATCAGGCCGATTTGATCGCAGTGGCCAGCGAGGAGCATCCGTGTGGGCGAGGATGCGTTTTTTACCCCGATCACGTTCCCGTGGGAGTCGGTGGTCACCGTGTCGGCGATACCCGACAGGTAGTCCCGCACGACCCGCTGAATCGGCTGCTCGTAGCCGGAAGGACTGGGCGTTTCCAGCAAACGCACGAGGAATTCACGGGCCGACGTATCCAAGGGGCGGGGCTCCTGCACGGCATGCATGACGGGGTCGAACGACGAGCCATGTTGTACGCGATCCTGAAAAATCGCGACAGCAGGCGGTTTTGGCCGGCGGCGGCCCGATCGCTGACACCATCACAACCGCACCGGCGGGCAGGGGAATGGGATGCCGTCCTTCCAGCCACGGGCCGGGCTCATTACGATCAACTGTTCACCCACCCTGGAGACGAGCCGGCCATGAACAACGCCAACCACATGCCCGAGCCAGTGCGCGTCGGCGTTATCGGTCTGGGAACCGTTGGTTCGGGCGTCGTGCGTTTGCTCGTCGAATCCGCGGACCACATCACGCGGCACGCAGGCCGGCCGATCGTGGTCGAGAAGGCGGTGGTTCGCGACATCACCAAGCTGCGCAGCGTGCCTGTCCCGGCCGACCGCATCTCGGCCGATATCCGCACCATCTCCGAAGATCCTTCGATTTCCGTAGCAGCCCTGCTCGTCGGCGGCCTGGAGCCGGCGCGGTCGATGATGATCGAACTGCTCAAAAACGGAAAAGACGTGGTGACGGCCAACAAGGCGCTGCTGGCCGAGCATGGGCCGGAGTTGTTTGAATTGGCCCGCAAGCAAGGCCGCTCGATCGCCTTCGAGGCGGCCGTTGCCGGTGGCATTCCGATCGTCGCTGCGATCGGGCAGTGCCTGGCCGCCAACCGCATCGAATCGATCCGCGGGATCCTCAATGGCACGAGCAACTTCATCCTCACCCGCATGGAGGAAGACGGCGCCGACTACGCCGAGGTTCTCAAGCTCGCGCAGTCCAAGGGCTACGCGGAAGCCGATCCGTCGATGGACGTCGACGGCACCGACGCCACACAGAAGCTCGCGATCCTCGCGCATCTCGCGTTTGGGGTGTGGGTTCCCTGGGCCGACATCCCGCGAACCGGCATCGAGGGCATCGACCTCGACCTCCTGAACTACGCGGCTGAACTGGGCTACCGGATCCGGCTGGTCGCCGTGGCGAGCCTAGCCACTTCCAGCGGCACGGCGGGCAGATTGGCGATGCGGGTGGCGCCGGCGTTGGTCAAGATCGGCACCCCGCTGGCGGAAACCCGCGGCGCCTACAACGCGGTGAGCATCGTGGGCGACGCCGTCGGGCGGATGTTCTTCCACGGGCTCGGCGCAGGACAGATGCCCACCGCCTCGGCAGTCGTCGCCGACATCATCGATACCGTGGTCGGCCGGGCCGCAATCACGTTTCGCACGACAGGCGTGCTTGAGGCGGATACGTGCACCACGAAAATCCGCGACGTCGATTCCCACGGTCGCCACTTCCTGCGGATCTTGGTCAAAGATCAGCCGGGCGTGCTCGCCAAGATCACCGGCATCCTTGGCGATTTCCAGATTTCGATCGCGTCGGTGATCCAGCACGATGTTTCCGGATCGTCAGACGCGGGCGTGCCGCTGGTGATCATGACTCATGCCTGCAACTCATCCGCCGTGCAGCAGGCGGTGGCGGCGATCGACGCTGCGGACGTTGTCAGGGGCAGGAGTGTCTGCCTGAGCGTGCTCGACGACTGAACAGGAGGCATTCACTTTATGAAGTATGTGATCGTGATCCCCGATGGCGCTGCCGACGCACCGCAGCAGTCCTTGGCGGGAAAAACGCCGTTTCAGGCGGCCCACACCCCGGCCCTCGACGCCCTGGCCGCCCGCGGCCGTGTCGGCCTCACCAACCACGTGCCCGACAGCCTCCCGCCTGGCTCGGAGGTGGCCTGCATGAGTCTGTTGGGATACGACCCGCTCAAATACTTCACCGGCCGGGCACCGCTGGAGGCCGCCGCCCAAGGGATCACGCTCGGCGAGCATGACTGGGCCGTCCGGTGCAATCTTGTCACGGTGCGCGGAAGCAAGGCCACCGTGAGCGGTCCTGATGCCGGCGACCGTCCCGATTTTGTGATGGAGGACTTCACCGCCGGCCACATCACCACAGAGGAGGCAGCGGGCCTGCTTGCGGCCGTCCAGCAGGGACTGGCGGCTGATTTTCCAGAACTCTCCGGCTGGGAGTTTAAGCCGGGCGTGAGCTACCGCAACCTGTTGCTGCATCGCGGTCGCGCCGGCACGGCCGAGCCGCTGGGCGCTAATCTGAAGGCAACGCCACCGCACGACCTCATGGACCAATCGGTCGCGGATGCCTTCCCACGCGGCACCGGCAGCCGCCTGCTCACAGACATCATGGCGCACAGCGCGGCGTGGCTGGCGGGGCATCCCGTCAATATCGCGCGGATCAAGGCAGGCCAGCGGCCCGCCACGCACGTCTGGCTCTGGGGCGCGGGGAAGGCCCCGGCGCTCGAGCCGTTTGCCGGGGCCTACGGTGTCAACGGCACGATGATCACGGCGGTCGACCTGCTCCGCGGCCTGGCATCCCTGATCGGATGGAAGCGGCTGGAGGTGCCCGGGGCTACTGGCTACCTCGATACCGACTACGCGGCCAAGGGCCGGGCGGCGATCGCAGAACTTGCCCATACCGACCTGGTGTGCGTGCACGTCGAGGCTCCCGACGAGGCGAGCCACGAAGGTGACGTGGGCCAGAAAGTGAAGGCGATCGAGGCAATCGATGCTCTGATCGTCAAACCGATCGCAGCCCATTTGGCCAGCATTCCCAACCACCGGATTCTTGTCTGTCCGGATCACCCCACGTTCATCTCGACCAAAACGCATTCCCGCGGTGCCGTGCCGTTTGTGATGGCCGGCAGCGGCATTTCCGCCTCGGGGCAGCAGACTTACGATGAGATTTCTGCCGGGGCGGCCGGCACCGTGATCGATCCCGGCTGGAGATTGATGGGCGAGTTTTTGATTTCCAATCGCGCCTGAAGCGCAGGAGTGAAGAGTCGATGGCCCTTGTCGTGCAAAAGTTCGGCGGGACGAGCGTGGCGGATCCCCAAAAAATTCTGGCGGCGGCGAGGAAGGCGATCGCACGGCAGCAGGCCGGCTATCAGGTCGTGGTCGTCGTCAGCGCCATGGGGCACCAGACCGACGTGCTCGTCGACCTCGCCAAGCAGATCACCGAGCGGCCCAGCGCCCGCGAGATGGACATGCTGCTCTCGACGGGCGAACAGGTGAGCGTGGCCCTCTTCGCGATGGCGGTCCAGTCGCTTGGAGTGAAGGCGGTGAGCCTCACCGGCGCCCAGATCGGCATCCGCACCGACAGCACCCACACCAAGGCGCGAATCCGGTCGATCTCAACCGACAACATCCGAAAATTCCTCGCTGAGGGCGCGATCGTGATCGCTGCCGGCTTCCAGGGTTTTGATCAGCATGGCAACATCACCACCTTGGGCCGCGGCGGCTCCGACACGACGGCCGTGGCGCTGGCCGCCGTCCTCGACGCAGACCTGTGCGAGATCTACACCGACGTCGACGGCGTCTACACCACTGATCCCCGCATGCTGTCCGAAGCCCGTCGGCTGAGTTCGATCACCTACGACGAGATGCTGGAACTGGCCAGCCTGGGCGCGGGTGTCATGCACCCGCGGTCGATTGAATTCGCCAAGAAGTTTGGCGTGAAGGTGCTGGTGCGGTCGAGCTTCAAGGACGTTCCCGGCACGGTGATCCTGGCTGCCGAGGAATCGACGCACCGGCCAGCCAGCGGCGTGGCGCTCGCCAAGGATGAGGCCCGTATCACGCTGGAAAACGTCCCCGATCAGCCCGGCTCGAGCCATGCGCTGTTCTCTGAGCTCGCCGCCTCCGGCATCGCCGTCGACATGATCGTGCAGAATGTCGGGCAGGGCGGCCAGGCCGACATCTCATTCACGGTGCCTGCCGACGACCTGGCGAATGCACTCGAGCTTTCCACCCGTGTCGCCGGGCAGCTCGGCGCGACGGGTGTGTCGCACGACGCGGAGCTGGCGAAGGTATCCGTCGTGGGCGTGGGCATGGAGCGGGAGGAGGGCGTCGCCGGCAGGATGTTTTCCGCGCTGTCGCGGCAGGGCATAAACCTTCGCATGATCACGACGAGCGAGATCAAGATCTCCGTGCTCGTCGATCGCAAGGACGGCGCGGCAGCCGTGCAGGCTGTGCACCGCGCTTTTGGGCTTGAGACCGACACAGAGAATAGTGCGGCCCACGGCGCCGCAGCGCAGCTCGTGAAATCGAGCCCGCTTGAAGTCGTCCGCAGGCTGGAGGGAATGGAGGATCTCGCGATCGAAGACTGCCAGCTCGATTCGTCGCAGGCGCTGGTCACCTTCACTGATCTGCCCGACACGCCGGGCGTTGCGGCCGACGTGTTTGAGGAGGTGGGCCGGGCCGGCCTCTTCGTCGACATGATCGTTCAGAGCCACCCGCGGAATGGCCGGGCCGAGATCTCTTTCACCGTGCCGGCCGGCGACCGTGCCAAGGCGATCGACGTCGCTGGAAAAATCGCGGCGGCACGTGGCGCGAAGGTATCTGACGTGCCGCACGTGGCCAAGCTTTCGATCACGGGCGTCGGCATCCGCAGCCATGCGGGCGTGGCCGACAGGCTCTTCAGGCCGCTGGCCGACTCCGGCATCAACATCGACCTCGTGAGCACCAGCGAGGTCCGGCTCAACGTCATCGTGGCCGCCGAGCACGGCGAGCGGTCGCTTGAGGTGCTGCGCAGGGCGTTCGGCCTGGAGCGTCACGCCGATGGAGCCGCAGCCGCTTCGTAGCCGCGGCCGCCTGGCTTTCGATCGCCACCGGCCTGGTCACCCAGCGGGCGTGCCAGCCGCCGTGGCCGAGCGGCGGGCCAGCGGGCGGCTGATCAGCATTTTCAGCTGCGAGCGCGGCTCCACCAGCTTCTTCGCGAGCACATCCGCCTCGGTGAACCGGGCCATGAGAATCTCGCCATCGGTGGCGCGGTTGCGATCATAGGAGATGACGACCGTTCCATCGGGAGACTGGAACCCATCTGGATAGGAGATGCCCGGCCGCTCGTCGAGAACGAGGCCGCCTTGCCACGAGACTCCCTGGCAGGGCCGCGGTATTCACGGTCGGCGGCACGAGCGCAAGGCCGGCCACTTTTTTTAGGCTCGCCCGCAGAATCTATGGGTAACAATGCTTGTGTGGACGGGCCTCTGCCCACCGGGGCCGCGACGTTTCGGGATGCATGCCACAGGCATGTTGATGCTCCCTTTTGGTTGTGCTTGTGCCGCCTCGCTGAACGCGCCGTTGCCAGGCATGAATGAGTCCGAAAAGAGCTGCGTTCTAAGGCTTTCGTGGCTGCACGTTTTCAACCCGTGGGTGCAAGTTTTCCCATGTGGCTGCAAGTTTTCCCATGTGGCTGCAAGTTTTCAACTTGCAGGATCGACAAGA
>Ga0209829_10003668_pt1 | contig 11108 bp, 12 predicted proteins | sample C_140205_EF_Meta_FD_187311 | JGI IMG/M metagenome (GOLD analysis project Ga0209829, IMG submission 187311) | Freshwater microbial communities from Lake Croche, Canada to study carbon cycling - C_140205_EF_MetaG (SPAdes) (version 2) | ecosystem: Environmental > Aquatic > Freshwater > Lake... | reverse complement strand
CCCAGCAGGCCTTGTGCTCGACCAGGGTGTCCTTGAGAAGACCTACGGCGGCCACCTTGTTCCGCTCGCCGGCGGTGGGGTAGTGCTCCTCGACGATCCGCACCACTCTCACGGCGCGCACGAGGGACACGAATGAACCCGATCGACCTTCTCCTTACGCCGCTCGCCTACGACTTCTTTGTGCGCGCTCTCATCGCCAGTGCGCTCGTTGGTGTCGCCTGCGCGATCGTTGGATCATTCGTCGTACTGAAGGGGATGAGCTTCATCGGCGATGCCGTTAGTCACGCCGCCTTCCCTGGCATTGTGATCGCCTATCTGGTTGGCGCTCCGATCATCCTCGGTGGCGCAGTGGCGGCAATCGGCACGGCACTCGGTATTGGTGCAATCACGCGGCGCTCTGGACTTCGCTCCGACGCCATCATTGGCGTTCTCTTCGCCGGCATGTTTGCGCTCGGCGTTGCGATCTTCTCTTCAATTCCGAACTATGTTGGCGATCTCTTTCACTTCCTCTTCGGTGATGTGCTCGGCATCAGCGTGGGTGACTTGCAGGCACTGACCGCCCTCGTGCTCGGCCTGCTGCTCGTGCTGCGCCTCTTATGGAAGGAGCTGCTCTTCACCACATTCGATCCGCTCGGCGCTGGTGCTGCGGGTCTGCCGGTTCGACGACTTGATGATCTCCTGCTGATCCTCATCGCCGTAACGATTGTTGTGAGCCTGCAAGCGGTTGGCATTGTGTTGGTGGTGGCGATGATCACTACCCCTGCAGCTACCGCGCAGTTGCTGGTGAAGCGATTCACCGCAATGATTCAGGTCGCGGCGCTCATCGGCGTTTCGGCAGCAATCGTTGGGCTCTATGTGAGCTATTCGCTCGACATCGCTTCTGGTGCGGCGATTGTGATCCTAGAGACGATGCTCTTCTTGCTGGCCCTCGCCTTCACCTCGATCCGTTCTCGAATCTATGCGGCACGAGGTGCTGTAAAAGACTAGCGAGCTGTTATCGCAGCCCTTCAAACAGATCAGCCTCTGGAAGCTTCGGCGAATCTGTAAGGCGATTGCCGATGAGTCGATACTGCTCAAACGCGCCAAGATCAATGTAGTCCTGCTCAGTGAGTACCAGCAGTGGCCCGTCGCTCTTGATCTGCGTGGCGTGCGCCTGAATCGCGCGACGCTTTGCGGCGAGATGTTTTGTAATGTCGATGCGCGTGGTGATCAGTTCGTCGGGGCACGCCATTGCCGCTCGCCACTGACGCCACTTTTCAAGCTCTTCTGGTGGCACGTCCTTCGGCTCACTCCACCAAGACTCAATGCCGCGCGATTCGAGTAGCGCGAGCACCTTGTCGCGTTGTGAGTCTGGCGTGCGCACTTCGTAGAGTTTCTGCGGTGACCAGGCCGGGCCTGCCTCTGGTCGCCAGGTCGGATCACCGGCAACCTCCCAGGCGCGGCGCGCAACGCGCGCGGCGGCAATATGGTCGGGGTGACCGTAGCCGCCAAAATCGTCATAGGTTGCGATCACGTCGGGTTGTACGCGCCGGATGATGCGCACGAGGTGCTCCGTCGTTCCGTCGAGATCAGTGGTGCTGTGCTGGTGGTACGAACGTGGGTCCTCGTTCCCTGCGTCGCCGACCATGCCAGAGTCACGGAATCCAAGATTCTCAAAGTGTGTGACTCCGAGTGCCGACATCGCTGCGGCAATCTCGCCCATTCGCGTCTCGCCGAGGCGAGCATGCTCCTCGGGGGTGTTGCGCTCCGGGATGACGATCTCACCGAGCTCACCACGAGTTCCGGTCACCACGTAGGTGTCGGTGTTGGCGCTATGGGCGGCGGCGTAGGTAGCAAGGGTTCCGCCCATGCTGATCGTCTCGTCGTCTGGGTGGGCGTGTACCGCCATCAGAATCAATCGGCCGCTGCTATCCATGCCTAGATCGTACGCGCACAGGGCGGAGTGGGTCGGCTACCCTGAACCTACGCGGCGAACGTCGCCGCACGAGGGAGGTGCCTGATGGGAGCAACAGATCCAAAGGTGCAGCGCTGGGCGCTCGTTCTGGGCGCCTCAAGCGGGATCGGCGAGGCCACCGCTCGACTGGCGGCCGAGGATGGCTACAACATCTGCGGCGTCTACCTAGGCCGCTCCCGAGGCGAGAAGCTCGACGCGGCAATCGCCGCCGTGAAGGCGACCGGCGTTGAGGCCCTCTACATTCGCGGCAATGCCGCCGACGACGAGAAGCGCGCCGAGGTGATCGCGCAGCTCAGCGAGCGCTTCGCCACAGCCCGTGCCGCCGGCCTCACTCCACAGCTCGGCATCGTGGTGCACTCGCTGGCGTTTGGCAGCCTGCAGCCATTTCTTCCCGACGGCGAGACGCCACTAATCACTCGCAAGCAGATGGATATGACCTCTGACGTGATGGCGCACTCGCTCGTTTACTGGACCCAAGATCTCTACGCCGCGGGGCTCATTGGTGGCACCACTCGAATATTTGCTACCTCATCGGAGGGGGCATCGAAAGCGGTGCCGATGTATGGCGCTGTTTCAGCCGCGAAGGCCGCCGTCGAAGCCCACTGTCGCCAACTTGCCCTTGAACTTGCGCGGCTTGTGCCTGGCGCAACGGTCACCGCACTCCGCCCCGGCGTTGTTGATACCCCTGCGCTGCGCAAGATTCCAGGCAGCCAGGACTGGATTGATGTGGTGATGAAGAAGCATCCAGGGAAGCGGCTCACCACACCTGATGACGTTGGCCGCGCAATTGTTGCGCTATCGGCCCCAGGTCTCGGCTGGGTCACCGGAAACATGATCACGATTGACGGAGGCGAACAGATCGCCGGAGGCTGAGCGCTCGTCGACTACAGCTTCTTGCCGGTCAATCCTGAAAGGCTTGCGCTTGGCTCCGCAATCACTTGCGTATCCTGGTCTGGGTGAAGGTCACCAAAGTACGTGTTTACTTCAAGAACTCCCGCCCAAATCTTTTCTTGCGCATCTTCTGGATTGTCGTGCACGCCCCCATTACGGATCTTTCCGGATGCTTCGGTGATCAGCATGCCCAGAAGGGTTGTGGCCTTCATCTCCTGCTCAGTAGAGGCACGCAGCTCAGCAGCACGGCCCGGGATGAGCTTATTGATGAACGCGTCGAGCTGCGCCACTTTTTCATCGCCCGTAATCTCTTCACAGATACCAAACAGCGTCGCCGAGCGATAGTTAAACGAGCTATCAAAACCGCTTCGCGCCAACACGATGCCGTCGGTGAGGTGAATCGATACCGATACCTCAGTTCCAACAACCGTCTTCAAGAAGCGGCTCGCCGCCGAACCGTGCCAATAGAGTCGGTCGCCGTCGCGCCAGTGTGCCGTCGCCGTGGCGTGTGGGCGGCCATCAAAGAGGTAGGCAACGGTGCAGGTGAGAGCGGCGTCGACGACTGGGTAGATATCGGCTCGCTCGTAGTGCCCACGCTCAGGGAGTCGCCGCACGCGCGTCCGCTCGCTTGGCGGGTATCCATCGGTTACGGGAATCTCACGTGGCATGGGGGCATCGTAAAGGAGGGGCCTCGGGTTGGGAGGTTTCCTGGCGGACCCGACCGGATTCGAACCGGCGATCTCCAGCGTGACAGGCTGGCATGTTGGGCCGCTACACCACGGGTCCGCGACAGGACTGCGAAGCCTACCAGAGGGGGTAGGATCCGACTATGGGATACGGAGCGGATGCAGCATCACGAGGCGGCGGGGCTGGCCGTATTGACCTGCGCTCGGACACGGTGACCCACCCAACCCCTGAGATGCGCCGTGCGATGGCCGAGGCGGAGGTCGGCGACGACGTCTTTGAAGACGATCCGACGGTTATCGCCCTTGAGCAGCGTGCGGCAACCCTGCTTGGTAAGGAGGCGGGCCTCTTCGTCGCCTCGGGCACTATGGGGAACCTTGTTTCGGTGATGGCCCATGTGCCACGCGGTGGCGAGATCATCACCCCCGCAGAGGGGCATATCCCAAATGACGAGGCGGCCAACTACGCCGTCGTTGCCGGCGCAGGGCTTCGCGTCGTTCACGAGAACCCCAGCGGCGAGATGCCGATCGCCGATGTTCTTGACGCAATCCAAGATGCGTCTGACCCTCACAGTGCCATCACCTCACTCGTCATCGTTGAGAACTGCCACGCCCATACATTCAGCCGACCAATTACGCCTGCCTACATGCGCGAGCTCCGCGCGGCGCTGAAGCCGCACGGTATTCCGATTCACGTCGATGGCGCACGCCTCTTCAATGCGGTTGTCGGGCTCGGTGTCTCTGCGCGTGAGCTCGTTGCCGATGCTGACAGTGTGACCTTCTGTCTTAGCAAGGGTCTCGCCGCTCCGATCGGCAGTGTTGTGGTTGGCAGCAAAGAATTCATCTGGAAGGCGCGCCGCGCACGCAAGCTACTTGGTGGCGGCATGCGGCAGGTTGGCGTTCTTGCCGCTGCAGGACTTGTTGCACTCTCTGATGGACCGGAGGGCACAGTCAAGCGTCTCGCAGAAGATCACGTCAACGCACGACGTCTAGCAACTGAGATTGCAGCGCTTCCTGATGTGATCTCCCCTGGCCACAATGCGCAGCCAGAGGGTGAGCGCCTTGATCCTGCGCGCGTCGCAACGAACTTTGTGATCTTCAAGGTTACCGGTGGCATCCCGCGCCGCACACGTTTCCTTGACGCGCTGGAGAAGCGCGGCGTGCTAATGGTTGCGTATACGCACGGACAGATTCGCGCCGTCACGCACTACGGCATCGGCGACGATGAGATCACCAAGACGATCGCGGCAACTGCTGCAGCACTGACCGAAACCGCGTAGCGCAGCGCAGCCGATGCGCATCGTTCCATCCATCGATCTTGAGAAGGGCCGCTCGCGCATTGTCTTTTGGCCTGGAGCCGCAACGGGCGTCGGTGCGCCAACAGATCAGCCAGCGCGCATAGCGCGGCACTTTGTAGATCGCGGTGCGACGCTGATCCATCTGGTGGACTTTGACGGTGCGCGCGCAGCGGCGCCAATCAATATTGAATCAATTGGTGCAGTTGCAAGTCTCGTGGCAACGCCACTGCAGGTTGCGGGAGGTCTAGAGTCTCCCGAGGCGATTCGTATCGCGTTTGCAGCGGGGGCAACGCGCGCGGTGATCTCTCTCGCGCTCATTGACGAACCGGAACGGCTCGCAGCATGTATCACCGCCGCAGGTGATTGGCTTGCCGTTGGATTTGATCCGCGACCGGAACGCATTGCATCATTCAATTGGAAGCGATCAAGCGCCCCAACAGCGGAGAGCCTCATTGATGAGCTCGCTGCAGCGGGGGTTACGCGGATCGTGCTGAGCCACGGCGGTAACGCGAGTGAAAGCGCAGCGTTTGCACGCCTCGCCGCTCGGCAGCCAGCGATGGAGCTGAGCGTTGCAGGGGGCGTTAGTGACCTCGACGGGGTGCGTCGGCTTCGCGATGCTGGGGTCGCCTCACTCATCTTGGGCGAGGCGCTCCTCTCGGGCGCGATCGATTTTGAGGAAGCCTCAAAGATCTCTGAACCTGCGCAGTAGTCGCGCACACCCGCCGCGGCTCGCGTAGACTCCCCCGCATGGCTACGACAAGGCGCATCAACGAACCCCTCGCCCTGAGCCCCCTCGCGGGTCTCGGCGCCGTGATCCTCACGGGCATCCTCTGGGGCACGATCGGCGTCGTCACGACCCAACTCAAACATGCCTTCCCTGGCGCTACTGATGGTTCAAGCACGCTCAGCTCCCTCGTGCTCGTCGTCGTTCGCCTCGGCATTACCGCCCCCGCCGCCGCCATCACGGCGCGGCTCCTGCTCGGCCGCGGTGCGTTCCGCCTACCTGCGCGGGTGCTCGCGCTCGGCCTTGGGCTCGGACTTGTTCAGGCCTTCTTCCAATATGCCTACGTCGAAGCGGTAACGAACGCCGGCGTGGGAATTGCCACCGCCATCGAACTCTGTCTTGCTCCAGTGCTCGTCGCCACCCTGAGCATCCTGCTGCTACGCGAGCGACCCGACCGCATGATCATCGGAGCGATCGCCTTTGCCGCGATCGGCACTGTCGTGATCGCAGCAAACGGCGCAGTCCCCGGCAAGGAGGCAACGTTCCAGGCGGGCATCCTCTGGTCACTTGCCTGCATGGTTGGCTACGCCTCGTACATCGTGCTCGTGCGTCGACTCGCCGCCGGCATTCACCCACTTGAACTCGTCGCACTTGCTGCAACGGGTGGATTCGCCGTATTGGCCGTGGTGTCATCTGTCGTCGGCGCAAAACTGCCAGATCTCGCCGGGAAGGATCTTCTCGTCCCAGGCCTGCAGTTCGCCTACCTCGCACTGATTGCCACCTGTCTCGCCTACGCGCTCTTTGTCTCAGGGGTCCGCGCAACGAGTGCCACCACCGGTTCACTCGGTGCACTGGCCATGCCACCAACGGCAACAATTCTTGCGGCGGTGTTGCTTTCGCAGGTTCCTACTATTGAGATCGTCATCGGCCAGGTGCTTCTAATGTCAGCGATGGCTGTCACGATTCTGCGCACTGCTCGTCGCTCAAATTCCTAGCAACATGCGCGCATCAGTTGTCGCGCTCACACTTCTCGTTCCCTTCACGCTGAGCGCCTGCTCGGGGACCACAACTCCAAGCGCATCCTCTAACGCGAGTGGCTGCCCGACCTCCCAGCCAGCAACTTTGAGCTCTGACCTCTCTAACGACATTGCGTTTGAAACAACGCTGGGCACATTTGTGGTGCGGCTCGCAGTCAAGAACTCTCCGATCGCAGTGAGCAACCTCACCGCACTTGCAAGCTGCCACTTCTATGACGGTGTGATCTTCCACCGGATTGCCTTCATGGAGAACGGTACGCCGTTTGTCATCCAGGGTGGTGATCCAACCGGAACTGGCGCGGGCGGGCCTGGCTATTTCATCAAAGATGAGCCAGTGCTTGGAGCCTATCGCCGTGGTGTCATCGCCATGGCGCGCTCGAGTCAACCAGATTCGCAAGGGAGCCAGTTTTTTATCGTGCTTGATGACGCCGCGGCCGTGCCGCTCGAGAGCGCTCGTACCTACGCAATCATGGGCGAGGTGGTGTCGGGCATGGATGTTGTTGACGCGATCGCGGCCCTAGAGCGCAACAGCGAGGATCGCCCAATTGACCCGCCAAAGATCCTCTCAACGACCGTCACGCCGACGGCCCCGTAGCGGATCGCGTAACTCATCATTCGCAGGTAAACTCTGCCAATCGTCGGCAGACGCCGATCACGTGGCCATGTGCCACAGAGGAGAGATGGAATGGCAACCGCCAAGATTGAGACAAGCGTCGGTACGATTGAGTTTGAGCTTCTTGACGACGCAGCACCGAAGACTGTTGAAAATTTTGTCACCCTCGCGAAGAAGGGTTTCTACGACGGAGTGATCTTCCACCGCGTTGTGCCTGGATTTGTGATCCAGGGTGGCGACCCTGACGGCACTGGGATGGGTGGGCCAGGCTATAAGTTTGCTGACGAGCCAGTGACGATGGGGTATGCCCGCGGCACGGTGGCCATGGCGAACTCCGGCCCGAATACGAATGGAAGCCAGTTCTTTATCTGCCTCGACGACCTCGCCAGCCTGCCGCCGAAGTACACGATCTTCGGCATGGTGACTTCGGGCCTGGCCACGGTCGACGCGATCGCCAAGGGGGCCACTGGGGCAGGCGACCGTCCGCTTGAGCCAGTCAAGATGACCACGGTGACGATCTCCTAAGCCTCGATCTCGGCACAAGGTGTGCCAGGGGGGTTGGAATCCGATCCCCAAAGGGGTATTCTCCCATCAGCTGTTCTTGTTCAAAGACCATGGGTAGGTGGGTTAGGGTAGTCGCTATAGGCGACGTGATAGATGCTCTTTGAGCGTTGCGGGCGGGGCTGACTTGTTCGTCCCACAAGCGGATCGGCTTGAGGCGACTCCTGTCAAAGGGGGTCGCCTCATTTATTTCCTCCCGGATTTACTGGGTGAAACCCCCTGATAAACTCGCCACCCCTCGCGCTCGTAGCTCAGTGGATTAGAGCGTCTCCCTCCGAAGGAGAAGGTCGCAGGTTCGAATCCTGTCGGGCGCACCACACGGAGTAGACTCCTCCCCATGGCTGACCAAGATCTCGTCACAGTCCCCCTGCTACGCCGGCCCCTCTTACTGGTTGCTGCCGCCGTCAACATTGGCGCTGTAGTTGTCGGCCTGAGCAGCACCGACGAGCGCCTCTTCTATGTTCCTGCGGCCGTGGGTCTCCTCTGGCTGATCGCATATCGCGCGCAACCGCGTGAGGGCGTGCGACAGCTACGTCGCGTACCGCAAGGATCAATCACCGTGCGCCGGCCAGATCGGCCTGCACCACGACAGCGCACGGAGATGCCGCCAACCCCATCTGGCTTCGCGCCGTCAGCAGCGGTTGCTGCAGCACAAGCACGCGGTGGTGTGCGCAAGCCGATTAAGCCAGTCGAGATTGGTCTGCCAAGCAAAAGTACAGATGCTGACAAGAAGCGACGACGTGGGCGCAAGGGTGGGGACGGACCGAACCTGGGCCTTTAGTTACGGCGCAATCTTAATCGTTACAACTGGCGGCACTTTTAGAGTGGAGCAGCGCGCATCAATCCAACCGGCACGAATTGCTTGACGCTCCTCTGAGTCAACGCTGAGTTTCCAGCGGATCTTTACTGCAACCCACTCGGTTAGGTAGATGCAATTTGCTGAGCGAAGTGGTGGTAACCAGTTCGCTGGGTCATCGTCACTCTTCGCTTGATTCACATTGTCAGTAACCGCGCGAAGCGTCCACGGTACGCCAAGGTCGTTTGCGTAGGCCTCTCGACGCGCCGCAGTCCAACGCCATGCACCGGCTCTCCACGCCTCTCCGAGCGCTACGACATGATCAATGTCAACGTCAGAGGCGCGTGTCCACGTTACGCCGTCGTAGAGGCTCAACCACTTTCCAGTGCTCACCGTCCTACCCGTTGATGTAAAGCGAACGGGTACGAGTGATTCTGTGATGAGCACTTCAGCGCGAGTGTTCTTGCCATTGTGATTCGCATCAATCCAGAGCTTGAAGTAGCTGCGTTGGTACCCACCAACGTGCTCGGCTGCGATTGCGAGACAGTCGAGAGCGGTGAGTAGGCCGAGCCTAATGTTGTTCGTCTTGCATGCCTTCGCAGCACTTGTTGCCGCGCTTGCCGATGCTGGAGCCACTAGCGACGCACAAAGGAGCATGGCGCTTAGCAGACCAAGAATCCGAGTCCTCATCAGATTAGATTACGCCACTACGTCGAAGAGTGCGCGAACGAGCGGCGTTCCCCCTTCATCGTGGATATCGATTCGCGCGCTGCTTTCGGTCATTCGAACCGTGCAGCGCACGCTTGCTCCTGTTGTGAGGCCGACGTACTCCAGCCGGATTCGGCGGCGCGATTCGTTTAGGAGTGCCGGTTCAACAGCGCTGAGCGCCTCTTCAGCAATTTCGAGCCAGGCCGCATTGTTTACATGGCCGAGTGGATCAAAATCGGCAACACGTAGTGGCACGGTCACAGCTACCCCGTTCGCCGCATCTGTTGGATCTGCGGGGATCTTCTCAGGGGTGAAGGTTGCACCGACCTCGGCAACGAATCCATCAAATTCCGTCGGGAAACGGACCGGACGGCCGTTCTGGTCCGTCATGACCCAATCGATCGTTGCATCGGCGATCACGCGCCCACTGCTGCCGAACAGGCGGGTGCGGCGTCGAGCCATCACGTGGCGGAAGCCGACCAGGGCGGTTGTGCCAGTCATCGCCTCATTGGAGCGCGGCGGTTCATCAATGAGGAGGTCAACACTGCGCACGACCCAGCCAACACCGCGCTGCTCATACCAGGCGCGCCCGTACTCGAGGGTTTCGCTGTGCTGCCAGGCGAGATCCTGCGCGTGGCGGAGCACTGCAGCGGCGCGCATCGTGCCCGCACGGCTGCACTCATCAAAGCGCACCGAGCGGCCCCCGTCGCGATAGCGGGCGTGCTCCGGTAGACGTGCCTCGTCGGGGGCGAGGCCAGGGGCGAGTCGTTCGTGCAGGCTCATCCGGCGGCCAACCGTCCGAGGGTTTCGAGGGTGATAAATCGCGTCTTTTCGCGTGGGGCGCGCACGATGGTGAGGCGTGCGGCCACGATCGCGGCGGTATCAAATGCCACAACACCAATGGCGATTCGTGCGCTGCTTCCAGCGGCGCGAATGCGCGCGTCCTCAAGTTCGGCAAGAAGGCTCGCGTCAATGCCGCGAGCGCCCCACTTGCAGTCCCAGAGCTCTGGAACGGGGCCAGCTTCGACGGTGACATCAAACGGGTGCGGGTCGGCGGAGACACCTTCAATCGCGAAGCGGCGCTCGCGGCGCACCAGCCGGTCGGCATCGTTCGCCAGCACCGGGCGTCGGCGCAGCATCTCAGCGGTGGTCGCCTCAACGACTGCACCGCGGTACTGAGCATTAGACGCTTGCGCCTTTCCGCCGATCGCGAGTGCACCAACCACCAACGGATCGGACGTACCCCGATGCGAAGGGAGTGCAGCAAAGATCGCTGCAGCCTCTGTCGCCATTGGATCTGGGTCGTTCATCACCGCTCGAGCGATAAGTCGCTCCGCGGGTGTTGCGTTCGCGATTGCCACCGCGAGTGGCCGCAAGATCGGATCTGCCTGAATACCCGCGTAGACTACCGCTCGTCCGTCGCGCGGTGCGTCGCTAAACGAGATCCCAGCTGGAATCCGCGAAGCAACGGTTGCGCCGCTACTTGGCGGAACTACATCTTTCGGCAGGCTCGCAGGATTCAGCGTTGCCGCGAGGAGCGTAAGAACGAGTCGCGGCTGCATGCCAATCCAATCAATTGCTCGATGTGGATCTTTTGCGGCGATGACGCGCTCAATGCTTGCGGTAACGGATGCGAGTGCAGTCGTTGCCGCATCTGGCAACGTGCGATCGCCAATGGCGCCGATCGCTCGATTGAGCTCTTCCTCACCGAGTGTTGAGATGAGGTTGGTGTGATCCAGCGCATCGGTCACCTCTTCGCCGAGTGCAACGAGTCGCAAGAACAGATCGCGTTGATGCGTCAAGGCGGTGCTACTCATAGCGTTGGCCAGCTCAGAGCTGCGGC
>Ga0209829_10003667_pt1 | contig 11109 bp, 7 predicted proteins | sample C_140205_EF_Meta_FD_187311 | JGI IMG/M metagenome (GOLD analysis project Ga0209829, IMG submission 187311) | Freshwater microbial communities from Lake Croche, Canada to study carbon cycling - C_140205_EF_MetaG (SPAdes) (version 2) | ecosystem: Environmental > Aquatic > Freshwater > Lake... | reverse complement strand
ATTATAATTTTGATATATTTTACAATTTGATTTTTCATATAATATTTTTTTGTCTAAAAAGTTTTCAAATATACCAAGAACATAAATATTTTTATTATCAGAAAACTCATTGTAAAAATCTATTATATCATCAATATTACTTGTATAACAATTATAATAAACAAAAACTATTTTATTATTATTACTTATTAAATTTAATAATCTATCAGAACGTCTCTTAAAACTTTCATAATCATTATTTTTATCATTTATCAAATTATGATGATTAAATAAGTTCCCACTTGATACTTTATAATTATTTTGATATCCGTGTTTAATGTGATGTTTTAGTAATATTTCAGTGTCTAAAAATTTACAATAATAGGAATGTCTAGTAGAATCACTACCAGTTCCATTTGTATAATATTGTTTATCTAAAAAAATATTAAATTTATCTTTGATACAATGTTTTACAATTTCTAAACTAGAAAATATATAATCAAATGGATATGCATTTATTCTTAAATGTTGTTGTTTTAAAATATCAGCAGTAGCACAATATGGTCCAACACTTATAAACTCCATTTTATATTTATAATTATATTTATATTTATATTTATATTTATATATAATTTATTCAATTGTGTGTTTAATATAGGAGGAAGCATAGTCAGTAATACCTGTAGTTAATAATAAAAATATACCTGATGAAAATACGATTTTTCGGTTAAATTCAGAATCTTCACACGTTATATTCTTTGTTTCTGAATATGGATTAAATTTTATTAATAAAAATATACATACATAGTATTTTATAAATGTATTTAATGTTGTCAAGTAATAAGGATCAAAGTTATACACACCTGTAAATGCTACTGCAAAAAGTATATAGGATGCGTATAACATATATTCGTAAAGATTATGATGGTATTTATGTTTTATAATGTAAGATAAAACCATATTACAATATAATGTATATAGAAAATAATCGGGGATAAGCGTTAGCAGCGTTAGCAGCGTTATCACTTCAGCACTTCATCACTTCAGCACTTCATCACTTCTGCACTACCAGACACCGTCAAAACATGGGAGAAGTGTTTCTAAATGACGCAACTTGAAAACGGGCAGCGCCCTTACTTTTAAACGGGTTCTTAAGGGCAGCGCCCTTACGCGTAAACCTGTTTTTTAATTGTCAACGCACTACAGTCATCTGTATTTACATATTTCGGCATCCAAAAATAAGGTACAATACTCGCAGCATTTGGATAAAACGTTTCAAAAATAGACCTATAATACACTTGTTCTTTTGTTTTTGGAGGATTTATTGTGTAGCACGGAGTCTCTGCTGTCTCAGTCATCTTATCTACTTTCTCTTGAATATATTCAAACCAAGACCCAGATTTTCCACTTACACCATCACTAAATGCTTCTTTATTTCTCCACAAAATTTCAGTAGGAAGCAAATCCGGTTCATTCTCTTGAAATGCCTGACGCAATAAATACTTCTCAATACGTTTTCCATTCGCATCTTTTACGTCAAAACGTATATCTGCTGGTATTCTCAAATAGTAATCAATAAAATACTTATCCAAAAACGGCGTTCTCGGTTCAAGACCGTGACAAGACATTGACTTATCTGAACGCAATACATCAAACAAATAAATATCACTCAATAAACGTCGGCATTCACGGTCAAACTCAATACTATCTGGTGCTTTCAACATATAAATATATCCACCTGTCAATTCGTCACTTCCATCTCCATTCAATATAACTTTTGCTTTACTATGTTCTGCAATGTATTTTCCGATCAAATAATTACCCACACTTGCTCGAACAGATGTTGTATCATAACTTTCAATATCACGAATGACATCAGGAATCGCATCGAAAAACTGTTCGGATGTCATAATAATTTCAGTATGCTTTGTTCCTAAATGTTTAGCAACAATGCGTGCATGTCGCAAATCTTCCGACCCTTCCATACCAATACTATACGTTTCCAATTCCCCACCACATCCTTTGTAATATTTATGGACAAGAGCTGTAGTCAAACTACTATCCAGACCACCAGACAATAAACACGCAATCGGTCTCTCACTTGTTCCAACAACACGTTTCTTTACAGCTGCATTCAACATTTCGCAAATACCGCGTTTATATTCGTCTTTTGTTTTATGTGAAAGTGTCAACATATGAGGTAAAGGCGTGGTATGATACACTTGGTTTTTAACTACATTCTTCCATATAGCGTTAGCACTATATACATTTGTTTTATTGTATGTTGAAAATGTTCCAGGTAAGACGTGTTTAATCGTGTGTTGTTTCAAACATTTAATTTTCATTCCCTTTATATAAACATTAGTGTCTTTATCCTCATAATAAATCTGTCGTCCGTTGTAATACTGTAATTGATGTAACACTTTCAATTCGGATGCAACGGCAAACACTTTATCAGTTATAATCCGAATATTAGGAATAGTAGTCCGATTAAACTCTTTCAAATAGTCATCACTCATTTCCAAAATATATAGCGGACGTACGCCGTATGGATCACGTGCATAATGAAATACAGTATTAGATGGATTACTTGCATCGCAAATAGCAAATGCAAATTCGCCATCTAATAAACGCAATGTATGTTCTAGTCCATATCTCTTATATAAATGAAGAATGACTTCGCAGTCAGAGTTCGTCTTTGGTGTTACGCCAATAGATTTAAATAATTCTTTATAATTGAAAATCTCTCCGTTACAAATAAGTGTGATGTTATCTAGTTTCATCGGTTGTCCCGATTCTGTATCCATACCATTAATGGCTAGACGATGAAATCCGAAAAGCATATTATCAACTTCTTCTAATGTAGTTGATTCAGGACCACGATTTTTACCAATGTCTAATGCATTTTTTACATTCTCTTCATTAAATGTATTGTTGTTATTGTTAACTATAGCAACAATACCGCACATTTTTTATTATGTATTCTTCATTATTAACCTTTAAACCCGTTTATATGACATTTTATTCTTTCTTATAGTATATATAATAATAATGTTTTCACGATTATTTCATAATGAAAAAAGTATATATGACGATCAAGTTGTTCCACATTACAATAAACCGGTTTTGCCTCAAAAACCAAATATGGTAAATATAAATCGTTTAGAAGATATTAACGAACGCATTTCAGAGAGAAATCTTCCTTCTTCTTTTTTACAGCAGCAATTCAGTATGAGACCTGTTCCCACGAAATATTCAATGATGCCTATTTTAGATACTCGTGTAAAGGCTACGGTTCCCATCATTTATAAACAACCATTTAGTATTGGGTCTACATTCAATCCTGGAACGTCTGCTCCTTTTTCGGGATTTTCTTCCCAAGTGAATGACGAGTCACGTCTTAGAAATCAGTTTTTCGCATTACAGAAATGCGAACAATCTGTATATGTTCCTTCGAGCAATAGTGATATGTTTATGATTCGTGTATCTGGTGGTGAGAGACAAGAACCGCAATTATTTCCACGTTTATTTGAAGAACCTGAAATGGAAGCATTTAATCCAAATACATTGAATGTCGGAAAGAACTTTTTTGAAAATAATACACGTGTTCAAACGAAAGACCTTCCTGACAAATATTCACAAGCTCCACATAAAACAAATCCTATTAATAGAAAATTATAAACGGGGACACCCCGTCAGCCCCATATAGGGGACATTGTCCCCTACGACCCCAAATTATAAACGGGGAGCCGTCAGCCCCTTTGCTATGGCACCATATAGGGTTACATTGTCCCCAAATTATAAACGGGGAGACCCCATATATAGGGGACTTTGCCCTATACATTTATTTATTGTTATTTTTAAATAAATGTATTGTACGTTATGACATCCATAATAAATGATATGTCATCTGTAAATACAAATACAGAGACAAATACAGAGACAAATACAGAGAGAAATACGAATAAATGCACTTTAGAATATTTAACAAATCCCCAATATCAAAAGGATATCAATAATAATATTAATAATACAAAAAAGAAAACAGATGATATTGAATTAAACAAAGATCAATGTTCTTTTTATAAAAAACGTATTATAGCATTAACAAAAGATATGTTAAAAGGTCAGTATGCATCACCCCATTTAGAGAAAATACACAAAGAATATATCCAATCACTCATAAATCATTTCAAAAGAGTAGATGAGATGGAGCTTATTCAAAATGAATACAAAGATCTTACGATAGCAAGTGAAAACATATACGGCATTGATATGGATATTTCAGGACAACAAAATATAAATAATGAAATTATGATGAAAAGAAATAAGCCCATTTCTATTGACAATTTTGTAACAAAAAAAATAATCCAAATAAAAAAAGATGTTCCAATACCTAAAAAAAGAGTGTTGAATGTGAACACTCCAGCACATAAAGTAAAGGGTATTCCTCCAAAACAACTTAAAGATAAAGTATAGATTTATTATTTAGGAAAGATGAACGCAAATGTGAATGCAAATACATATATATGCTGCAGATGTATCAAGGAAGAAGGATTATATATGAGTATGGTTTATTGTCGTGTATGTAATATGAGCTCTGTATGTAAAGGTTGTTTTGATTTTATGGAGAGAAAATATGAAATAAAAGAAATTGTATGTCCTATATGTTGTAATATTTATTATGGAGAATTGAGAAATTCTATTATCAAATATGCGTTATATTATTCAATTGGTATTGATAAATTGTCTTTTTCGTTACTCAAAAAATGGAAGTATAATTTTGAAATATAATTTTATTATATTGGTATTATAGTAGTATAAAAATATGAAGACCCTAAAACGATACGATGGTCAGCGTCAGCGACGAAATGGTAAACGTACTTATAAAAATAAAAATAAACCTAAGCATAATAAGTATAAAAATATTATTAAACGTAGGCGTTCAAAAAAGATTTTCAAACGACGTAATGCACATGAAGATAAAGATAATGCTATCGCGCCTGAAGATAAAGATAATGCTATCGCGCCTGAAGATAAAGATAATGCTATCGCGAATGAAGATATCACACCTGAAGATATTGAAAAATCATTTTTAGATAAACAAAAGACTAAAGAAATAAAAATAAAAAATATAGAAAAAAAAGTCAATAGACCTATTAAAAAATTAATTTGTAGTCCTAAACAAAAACAAAGTGATTTCACTTGTTATGATGATGACCAACTAATAAATATAAAAAATATGTGGAATGAGAGAAATCCGTATGATAAAGTTAACGAAACGGATAAAGAAAAAATATGGATTTCTTTAATGGATAAAATGAAAAATGTTTGTGATAATGAAATGTGTTGGTTAAAACAACAATTTGTTGATAATAATACATCATCAAAATTGATAAAAGAAAACTTTGCTCCACAATCTCCTAAAAGTTGGAAAAAAAATCAAAATGAATGGTTATCTAATCACGAACTAGAAAATGTTATGAAACAATATGAAAAATTGTATAAAGATTTTTATTTTATTGGTCCTTCCCCTATTGACTTTGATAAAAGAGAAGATAATATGTGCGTTTTAGATGATTTATGTCATTTTAACCTGAAATCATACATTAAAAAAGGAAAAACAAGAATAGGAATCATTTTTAATACAGACCCTCATACTGAAGGTGGTTCTCATTGGATTACATTATTTATTAATGTTCCAGAAAAATATATATATTTCTTTAATAGTACTGGAGATTCTATTCCTGATGAAATTGATGTCCTTGTTAAACGCATTATAAAACAATCAAAAGAAAATGGAAATGAATTGGTTTTTAGCCAAAACTCTCCAAAACAACACCAGAGGGGTGGGTCTGAATGTGGTATGTATTCATTGTATTTTATTATTAATGTATTGAAAGGAACCGTTAAACCATCTTTTTTTAATACCAAAACAATAAAAGATAAAGATGTTCAAGTTTTTAGAAGTATTTTCTTCAATCCTGCATTATAAAAAAAGAGAGAATCATATGATATGATACAAATAAAAATAAAAATATAAAGATATTGTCTTTATATTTTTATAATGTCAAACTCAACAAATCCATTTGATACAAAAGAAAATAAAGGATTAATATGGAATCTTATGAATGAAACAGGCGTATTTAAAGGCATTCACGATTCCTATATAGAACAAATAAAGAGAGATTTTGAAAATAAAATAAATGTAATAAAATCAAATATACAACAAAAAGATACACTTACTTTATTAAATAAACGTGTATTATCTGAAATGATGGTTGATATGGGAAAATATAGAAATGCATCATATTCTGCATCTGCATCTGCATCTGCATCTACCTCTATTGCAGCAGTAACATCAAAAGATGTCTCAACACAAAAACAACAACAATTTAAAAATATTCTTGATAAAAAAAAAGATGAATTTCTAAATCTTATTGTAAATAAACCACCTTCTACTATTGACTTTTCAGACAAATTAGATGGTCCTATCGGATCTGAAATTGAAAATATGCTCGCAGAAACTATTGCACGTAGAAATAATGAGCTGAATATTGTTTTAGATAAGCAAGATACCACTATGGCATCAAAATGGATTAATTCTACAAATGCTAATTCTAATGCTAATGCTAATTCTAATGCTAATGCTAATGCTAATGCTAATGCTAATGCTAATTCTATTGACAATTCTAGTAAAAATAATTTTATAAAAATAGGTAAAACTACAATGCTTGATAATAATGCAATTATAGATGTTTCAACAAAACAAGTACGATTTACAGAGTTGCCGCCAACATCTATTATTGAAAAAGATGATGATGATAATAATTACATTGAAAATACAAATAATGATACAGATGTTTCTACCTTTTTATCTTTTTTAAATAAAAGTGAAAAAGAGGAAAATAGCATAGATAGTTTATATGAGAGATTAAAAAGAATAGAAGAAACACAAAGAGAGATATTGGAATTATTGACAAGTAAAATAGTCAGTGTAAACTCGTCAGTGTAAAATCGTCAGTGTAATGTTATATTGTTATTGTTACAAAAAAAACAACAACAATAAATTATATTTTATATCTTATATCTTATCAGCAGCAAGCGCAGGAGCAAGAGCAAGAGAAGCAGGAGCAGCAGGAACGTAAATGATAATAATACCTTTTGAACCTTTAATATCTTCAAACGTATCCATTTTGAATACACGTAAGTTATTTTTGCTATTTAATGAATCTATTTTTAGGTAATCTGCGTCTGTTGCACCTTTACCTTTTTTACCTAACTTTTTCATTGCATAGTAATGATTTTTATTCACATTGATAACAAAACCAATTATATAATTATTTTTACTTTCAAGTTCTTTTAATCGTTTTTTTATATAATCTACAGTCATTTGTTTTTCGTTTGTGTTTGGGTCTATCGAGTCATAAATAAAATCACTATTTACATTAATCGTTTTTAATGCATTAAATAAAACTTCTTGAGTATAATTTTCGTTTTCTATATCACATACATCCTTTATATTTTCTTTTCCTATTTCTTTTGTAATATCAATGCATATTTTAATCATTTCATCTTTTGTAAATGTATCCTTTCCAATAAGATTATTCAATGCGTGTCTTCCACAACCAAGACTTTGCTGTTTCTGTACATATACATTACGATAATCCTTTTTATCATTTACTTCAATATCTATAATTTTTTTCTTAGGAATTATTTTATATCCTTGTTCTTCCATATTACCAATAACCTTTAGATCTAATATATTTTTTGTTTTTTCAAATACACTATAACTATCCTTGTCATAGATTTCATTACGACCTTTAAAATGAATACCTATTTGTTTACCATCCATACCATTTATTTTTTCTACAGTTTCTGTTTCTTTTTTTATATGCTCGGTTGCTATACTATCAAGTACATCCATTTTTATAGATGGGGTATATGCTATTTTGTTATCACTAGATTGAAAAACAAGACAATTTAAACCATCACCCGTTTTTTTATGTATAACACAATCAATAGAAGATTCTTTTACAGCATTCAACATATTGCTAGTAATATTTTTTTTTCTAGTTGACACACTATGTAGAAGTTCATCACTTGTCAATCCATTCTCCATTTCACGTAACCTTTTAAACTGTTCCTTACCTACTAAATCATTTTTGTTTATTTTCATTAAATATAAATAAACATCTACAATTCTTTCCTCTTTCGGCAAATCCTGATGACTGCATATACGTCTTGCTCTACCAATGACTTGCTCCATACGAATAGGATGCCAGTATGGTTCTGTAATATGTACGTATCTAACATTCTTCAATGAAATACCTTCTGCACCTGATGCAGTAATCATAAATACTTTGATAATCTCTCCATACATGTTATTCTTAGATATAGTTCTCAATTCTTCTGCAAGGCTTGTAGGAATATATTTCCAATTACCATTGAATATATTTCGTACAAGTTCCTTTTCTTCTTTCGTCTCTGTACCTGTATAAAGAACAAATGTTGGTTTAGAATTACCATCTGCATCTTTTTCAATATCCAATACCATCTCATTTTTTTTAGTTTCAGGATTAATTATCATTTTTGTTTTAAATCTTGTATATCCATTTGCTTCCAAAATAAGTTTTAAAATACCAATACCTTCTAACGTTCTAAATTGAGAATATACTAGATGAAGACCTTTCTTTTCATTTATATTCTTTAATATTTCTAAAAACTTCGGACTACATTCTTGCAATTTATCTTCTTTCAAACAACCATCCGTTTGTAGTGCTTTTAACGCATCACGAATTCTAGTACCATAATTCATAACTTCATCTTTTTTGTCAAATGGTAATTTATTTATTTCAATTTCTAAATCGTCTCGTTTTTCTTCATCTTCTTCTCGTTTTTCTTCATCAATATCTTCATCATCTGCTGTTTTATTTTTATCTTCAATACTTATATTATCAATTGTATCTTCGTCAATACGAATAAGTTCTAGATTTAATGTGTCGTCTTTTGTTGGATATGGGCGTTTAATGTTTTTTGGAAAAACAAAATTACAAAACGCACGCGAAAAAATAAGATAAGTAGATGTTTTATTCTCATCAAATAATGCTTCTTCTTCACCTACACGATCTGCTATTTTTTTTGATTTTTTCATCAATTCTTTATCTTCAATTACTCTCTCTGCTATACGTGCTTCTTCAAATAAACCAAGTTGATGCGGACCCATCTCTAATTCTACAATATGTGTATCTGATAATGAAGGCATAAGTGATTCTTGCGCACTTCTGAAATAAGATGTAAGACCCATAATACGACGCTTCAATAATAATGGATTCATAATATTATCATTATTTATGAAAAGATTCATAAATTCCTTTTTTTTATCTGGAAGTGCCAGATATGTTTCTAAATATTTAAGACTTATGTTATCATTTTTTTTATTATCTTTTATTGTTATACCATTCTTATTTATTAAATCATGTATATTTTGTACAAAATCAATATCTGTTATATCTCCATTTTCACTTTTATGAATACCTTTACCATTTAATGATTTTACAAATCCAAATGGATTACGTGTTATCGTTAATGTTGTATTCTTTTTATCATAATTAATATAATCATATACTGTATTTCCACTTAACATTTTCTCAAAATCTTCGTTTTTCATTGTCTGAAGTTTGCTTACACCTGATAATTTAAAATTCCACGTTTTTATTTTACCGCGTAAAATATTAAATAATATCCCAACTTCATTTGGATAGTTTATAATAGGTGTCCCTGATAAAAGAATGATTTTCGCATTTTCTGCATTCATCAAATAATTATACAATTTACAAGATAAACTACCCAATTTCTTTTTAGTTTCATTCTTTGAATCTTTTAATTTTTTTAATGTTATCAAATCCTTAGCCATTTCATTTTCCATTATAGATGTTTTCTTTTTTATCTCTCCTAAAAGGTGTTTTTTATCTTTGTCAGGCAGTTCTTTATTCGCTATAATATCATCTACTTCTTTCTTTGCATCTCTTAATTCGTTCTTCTTTAGTTTATTACTTTTAAAGTAATCATTATACTCTTTATTAGACGTTTTTATATCTTCTATCAATTTTTTTATATCTGATTGACTATTTATACTAGTTCCTTGATCATTTTCTATTTTATTTACAATACGACTTACAAAATTATGTGCTTCATCTATAATAACAACTTTATTATCAAATGGATTTTTTGAATATCCCTCTGATAATCTATTTAAATCGTCCCAACGAATACCATTATAGGATTGAAACTCGTATTTATTACTTATCATTATATCTATTTGTGTATCCAATGATTTTTTTTGCTCTGGGCTTAAATCATTATAATTTGGTTCCTTATCTTCATTAACAACCCATAATCCTCTTATTTTTCTTATATAATTCTCAAAAACATTGTTTTTATCATCATCTATATTTAATGTTTTTAAATACTCCTTTACTTCTTCATCATTATTAATAGGCTCAATTTCCCAATAGTTATTCTTTTTATATAAAATATCTCCGCATTTCTTCAATTCTTCTCTAAAATTTGTCTTTAATGATGCTGGTGTCATAACAATAACTTTTTTAGCCGTTTTCATTCCTTCTGCGATTGCAATAGAAGAACACGTTTTACCAGAACCTAATCCGTGATATAAAAGTAGACCTCTATATGGTGTATATAAATTTATGTATTCTCTTATGATCTTTTGATGAGTCATAAGTGAGAACTCCGTTTCTTCGCTTTTTTCACATTGATTTATATCTGATTTCTGTTCTTTTTCTATGTCTTCTTTATATTTGTCGAATAAATTAGTAATGAAAGAAATAAACTTTTCACGATTATTAAGATAATAATCTGACACTTGTAATCCTTGTTCTTCTATACTTGGTACTTTTACTTTTGGTACTTTTACACTTGTACCTTTTACACTTGGTACGTTTACACTTGGTACGTTTACACTTGGTACCTTTACACTTGGTTTAATCTTCCTTGTTAATTGCTTTGGCTTTGGTTTTATTGATGCTTCTACGGGTTTTACTTCTTCTACGGGTTTTACTTCTTCTGCGGGTTTTACTTCTTCTGCGGGTTTTACTTCTTCTGCGGGTT
>Ga0209829_10003662_pt1 | contig 11114 bp, 8 predicted proteins | sample C_140205_EF_Meta_FD_187311 | JGI IMG/M metagenome (GOLD analysis project Ga0209829, IMG submission 187311) | Freshwater microbial communities from Lake Croche, Canada to study carbon cycling - C_140205_EF_MetaG (SPAdes) (version 2) | ecosystem: Environmental > Aquatic > Freshwater > Lake... | reverse complement strand
CCATGGCCCAAGCATCCGCGTGGCTATCGGCTGTCGAACGTCTCGCTCCAGTTGCACGCGGGAGAAATTCTCGGCGTGGCCGGCCTGATGGGGGCAGGGCGTACGGAACTGCTCGAAACAATCTTTGGCGCGGCTGAGCCGACGTGGACGGGCGTTATCCTGCTGAACGGCAAGCCTGTGCGATTCACACACCCGCGTGAAGCATGCGCCGCGAGAATCGCGATGGTGACAGAGGATCGCAAGCGTCTCGGCCTGTTTCCCAATCTTGACGTAGCGGGCAACGTGAGTCTCTGCAGCCTGCGGGATGCTCTTCGCGGGGGCCTGCTCTCCCGGCGCCGCGAGGAGGCGCTCGTCGCCGGTCCGATTCGTGAGACGGGCGTGAAAACGCCGGACGTTCACGCCGCCATCACGGGCCTCTCCGGCGGCAATCAACAGAAATGCATTCTTGGCCGCTGGCTGCTCACGCAGCCGAACATTCTCTTGCTCGACGATCCCACGCGGGGCATCGATGTTGGAGCCAAGTCCGAACTCTACGCGCTGATCGAACAGCTCTGCCGCAATGGGCTCGGCGTGATCCTGACATCAAGCGAACTTCCAGAACTGCTCACGCTTGCCGACAGGATCCTGGTGCTGGCCGAGGGCCGGCTCACGGCGGAGTTTTCCCGTGAGGAAGCCACCGAGGAAAAAATCATGCACGCCGCGACGGGAAGCTAGAGCGCATCTCGAAGAGCGGTAGCCTCGGCGTTTGCAGTTTACACAGCCATTGCGACAGCAATGAACTGCGTCCCAAGCCTTTTGTGGGTGCAAGTTTTCCCATGTGGCTGCAAGTTTTCCCATGTGGCTGCAAGTTTTCCCATGTGGCTGCAAGTTTTCAACTTGCAGGTTCGACAAGATGGAATCTTGTCACCACAAGAGACAAGATGAAATCTTGTCGCCACAAGGGGAAGAGGCGGGCGGAGGAAGATGGAACCGAGCCCGTGTTTTTTGAATTGTGGGTGCAAGTTTTCCCATGTGGCTGCAAGTTTTCAACTTGCAGATGCCTTCGACAAGATGAAATCTTGTCACCACAAGGGACACGATGCTCTTTTGTCACCACAACGAGACAAGATGAAATCTTGTCGCCACAAGAGACACCGGCATCTGATCCTCAACTGGTTCCGAACTGGAGGCAATGATCTCATCGGGCGTCGTCGAGGGATTCAGCGGCAGGGCGAAACTGACCGGCAAAAAAGCCTATGAATTGAGAACGCCGCAAGGCATCGAAATCGGGCTGTTTCACCCGATGGGGCACAACCTACCCGGGCCGAAATATACCCACCGATTCTACTGAGGAGGCTTTTTCAGAGGGCAGTTTCAGCCACGGAAAAAGGGCACCACAACTGCAAAAGCCGAGGCTAGAGTGCATCTCGAAGAGCGATAGCGACGATCAGACAAGCTGAACGAGGGAGGCGAGGGGGTCGGCGAACGCTCGAGGAGCGTTGGGCCGCCCCGGCCCCCGCGACGAGACTTTTGCCGCCCCCGAAGCCGGTGCCACACCAAAGTCGGATGCACTCGCCCGTTTTTCGAGAACCGGCCTGCCAGGCGAGGGGGTCGGCGAACGCTCGAGGAGCGTTGGGCCGCCCCGGCCCCCGCGACGAGCTTTTGCCGCCCCCGAAGCCGGTGCCACATCAAAGTCGGATGCACTCGCCGTTTTTGGAGAACCGGCCTGCCAGGCAACGGGATCGGTTGCCCGTGGAAGCATGAACCGGCGATCTCATGCCCCGACGTAGCGGGCGACGATGGCGCGGGCCTTCGACTCCTCCCGCGTTCCCGACACAATCGCCCGGCCATCGGCGAAGACAGAGAGCTGAATGCCATCGTCCAGATCAACCCGCACGATCCACGGGTTGCTCGACACCGTGCCCACGCCGGCCAACCGCTCGGTGATCACAGCCAGATCAACGCAGCCTCCCGCCGGCGGTGCCACCTGCACCGCATCGCGGCCGCAAAGCACCACCGTGTGTCCTCCCATGCGGCCCTCCAGCCATGGGAAATCGCCGGCTCGGCAGGTCGGACAGCCATGCTCCGCCAGCACGGTCAGATCGATCGACCGCCAGACACCCTCCCACAGGTCACAGGCCAGCAGCCGATTGCCCATGCCATCAGTCGCACCCGTGAGCAATTTGATTGTCTCGGCGGCCTCAACCGCCCCCACCACCAACGCCGCGGGACCGATGATTCCGGCAGCATCGCATGTCGGCAATGCGCCCGGAGCGGGTGGATCTGGGATCAGGCATCGCAGGCAGGCGGTTCTGCCCGGCAGCACAGTGAGCACGCGGCCCTCGGCACCGATCGCGCCGCCGTGCACCCACGGAACACCGTCCCGACAGGAAAACTCGTTGATGATGAACCTCGCCTCGAAATTGTCGGTGCCATCCACGATCGCATCGACACCGCCGAGCAACTCGTCGATATTGCGCGCCGTGAGATCAGCGATCACGGGCTCCACGCGCGCAGCGGAGTTGATCCGTTCCAGGTGCCGGGCTGCCGCCGCGGCCTTGGGAATGCCCGCCGCCACATCGGCCTCGTCGAAAAGCACCTGCCGCGGCAGATTCGAGAGCTCGGGAACGTCACGGTCGATGATTCGCACGTGCCCCACGCCCGCTCGCACCAGGGCCATCGACACCACGCTGCCCAGTGCCCCGCAGCCGACGACAGCCACGCGGCCCGCGGCGAGCCGGGCCTGTCCTGCCGCGCCAAGCGGCGCAAAGCGAACCTGCCGGGAATAGCGATCGGGATCAAAGGCCTGCATTCCAGAGATCGTACCACACGCCGCGGCCGCGGCATCTCGCCTTACTCGAGCACGCCCTGAAGAGAGGCGGCAGACACCCCGCGAAGGTCGTCGATGCGGCGCGTGATGGTGGCGTCCATTGGTCGCTCCAACTGCTCCTCGTAGACCGCTGCCGGAGATTCCAGCGTCATCAAATGGCTCTCTGCGCCCACCGTCCTCATCAGTTCCTGAACCTTGATCGACCGCTTCGTGAGCATCTCGCAGACGAATGGCTTGGCGTGCCGAAGCGGTAGCCGTACAGGGCGACGTAAGGCCCGTCTGGAACGTGCCGCACGGGATCGAGATCGACGGGAAACTGAAGGCACTTCGTTCGCACCCCCGCCCCGTAGAAGATGGGGCAGTCGCCATACCACGCGTGCTTTGGTGACCAGACTTCATCGCTCCCCACGAGCACCACGTCGAACTCCTCCATGGTGGCGGGCTGCTCGAGGCGGAATGGGCGTGAGCGTGGCAGCCGGGCCGCCGCGCGAAAGAATGCCCATTCCTTGCCGGACTATCGAAAGAAGTCGAAGGGTGGGATGAACTCTGGCGATACCGGCCGCAGCCCCCACATCCATTCACGAAGATCGACCCGCCAGGAGCGATGATCGAGAAGCACCGCATCGTGCTGCTGCGACCGCAGCGCTTCCACGAGGCAGCGGGCCTGCCAGTAGGCGCCGTAGTTGATGCAGCGATGAAAGGTGAGTACGCCGACCCTTTTACTACCCCGAGCACGTTGGAGTTGACTATTTTAAAATGCAGAATCCGTGAGGGGTTGGCCGGGCCCCAAGAGCCGGCGTTGTTCGGGCACCGATCCGCCGTAGGCGGATTGGTCGTCGAAGGCAGGATGCCGGAGCGCAGTCAGCATCGAGTGAGTGGAGGCCAGGATGGCCGGAGCGAACGTCCGGCGATGGGGTCCGGTCAGCCCCGAACCCCTGCCAACTCGTGAGGGATAAGTGTCAACTCTAGGATGCTCCCTGTAGTGTGACCGGCCATCGCTCGTTCCTGAATTCCTTCCCACCCATTCATGCCGCTTACGAGACACAATACCCCGCCCAATCCCAGGGCAACTGCGTGGCCCCACGGGCGAGCCCCCACGCCGCCAGTGCAGCCTGCAGTCGATCGCACTCCCGGCGGTCTTCGGCCATGTCGCCCCCCGCCACGGCCCGCTGGGCGACCAGCGGCTTCTCCATGCGCCACGATCGCCATCCATCGTGCGGCAGGCCGTCGCGGGGCAGATCGACAACGTAGCAATCCACCACGGCGGCCAGGCCATCCGGCACATCGGGCGGCGGTTGCGTGCCGTCGGCCTCCAGGCCCACGAGGATTGTGCCCTTGAGCGCCTGCGCCGAGACCGCGATCCGTTGGGCCAGTTCTGCCGGCGCTGACAGTGGCACCACGGCGAGCACCACGGATGGGTGCAGGGTCCACGCTGCGAGCCGCTCCGCCGCCTGCGAGGAGTCGAGCGGCACGTCATGCTGATCATGCAGCCGCGCCACGATCGCCACGCCCGTCCGGTCTGCAGCGGCGCAGGTCTCGGGAGTCGGATCAGCAATCACGGCCGCCGCGTGCAGGCCTCGTAGCACCTGCGGATCGAAGCATGCAGTCGAGCAGGCTCTCCCGCGTGGCACCCACCTGCGACCATCGAGCCAGAAGGATCGACCACGGACCCCCAACCGCCGGAGGCCGACCAAACGGTCGAACGACGCGATTGTTGTGTCACCGTTCAGCAGGCGAGCCTCGAGGCGGTAGAGGTTTGGCAGTTCGGGCGTCCAATACGCCGGCTCCGTGAACACGGCCCGCGCGACCGCCACATCTGCCCGCACCGCAGCTGGCGCGCCAGCCGCGAGATCGATCAGCGGCACCGTCGTTGGGAGCGTCATGTCCCGTCCGCGTTGTGGCCCGACCAGCGTGCCGGCCAATCGCAGGGCCCCGCCTTCTGGCGCCACGCCGCCCGCTACGCGAACCACGATCTCGGCCCGCATGCCGTCGCAACGGCCACACTGGATCGTAAGCCGCAGCGGGGAATCCGACGGAATCACGGCGTGTTCCCTGCGACAAACCGCTGTCGGGCCATCTCAGACAGAAGCCTCAAGTCGAGTTTTCCCGACCCGAGCAGAGGCATCTCCTCGATCTGGGCAAAACAGTCAGCCGAGGGCACCCAGAGATTCGGCAACCCGCGTTGTGAAAGCGATTTGATGATCGCGCGAGGGTCACGGTCGGTGGGCAGGTGAAACACGACCAACCGCTCGCCCTTCACGGCATCGGGCACGGACGTCACCACCGCCAGCATCTCGCCGTCGGCCGCCCCCAGCGCCTGGTTCACCGCCTCCTCGATCGTGAGGTGCGGCACCATCTCGCCCCCGATTTTGGAAAACCGGCTCTCGCGGCCCGTGATCGTAATGAAGCCATCGGCATCAAGCCTGGCGATGTCGCCGGTGCAGTACCAGCCGTCCTGCACCACCTTCGCCGTCAGATCGGGTCGGTTGAGGTAGCCCTGCATCACGTTGGGCCCGCTGATCCAAAGCATTCCCTCAGTACCGACTGGCACCTCATGCCGGCCTTCACGGTCAGTGATCCGCGCACGGCAGCCAGGAATCGGCTGGCCCACTGTCCCGTCCCGCGCATCCGGTGGCCGGCCGGGCACGTGCCGCGACAGCGGCACATTGGCGGCCACCAGCGGCGAGAGCTCGGTGGCGCCGTACGCCTCGCTCGGACGCACCCCAAACCGCGCCTCGAAAGCATCGCAGACATCCTTCGGCATCTTTTCAGCCGAGCCAAACACCACCTCCAGCGTGGAGAAATCCTCCGGCGGAGTCCGCCGCATGTAGATCCGCAGAAACGTCGGAGTGGCCATCAGGATCGTGGCGTGGTATTCGCGGGCCAACTTGCCCACGATCTTCCCGTCGCGTGGATCGGCATGGTAGGCCACCGCGGGATCCAGCGTGAGCGGGGTCCAGAGCGTGGTTGTGTATCCGTAGGAGTGGAAGAAGGGCAGCACCCCCAATGCCACATCGGCGGCGGAGAGATGCAGAAGAGCGTCGATGGCCCGCACGTTAGAGCCGACATTCTCCTCCGTGAGCACGACCCCTTTGGGATCGCCAGTGGAGCCAGACGTGAAGATCACCGTGAGCACATCAGCGGGCCTGATGCGGTCGAGCCCCAGCAGCCTATCCAGCAGGCCCAGTGGCGTGACGGTGGCATGGAAAAACGCACACGCCTTGTCGAAAACAGTGAGCTGGCTCCGGAGCGCGGCGGCATCCAGCAGCGTGTCACCGAGGGAGAGACTGATGCGGTCGAGGAATGCCGGGCTTGAGATCACATGCTTCAGCCCCGCCCTCTCGATGCACACGTCGAGGATCGACTGTGATGTCGTGTAATTGAGGTTGACCGCCACCCGGCCTAAAAGCGCGAGTGCCGCGTTTACCACCGCCCCGCCGACCGTCGGCGGCAGCAGCACGCCGACCATCTTCTCGTCGGAGGCGAGCACCCGCTTCAACACGCTCCGTGCGGCAAGGATCCGGATCAGCAACTCCCGTCCCGTGACCCGCGTGCCGAGTGAATCGGCCATCTTGAGCCGATCTGCGGCCGAGCGGCAGGCTCGGAGCATCCGTCGCTGCAACACCATCGGCGCATCAGGTACTTGGGCCATGAGTGGATCCGTGAGGCGAAGGCAGACGGGCTCGTTGCCCGTTCTCCAGCAGGCATTAGAATCGGCCCCGGTCGGCCTGACCAGTTCAACGAGCCCCCCACCCCGGCGCCGGCCCCCCTGGATCTCCCAATCATGCCCCGTTACCAGCCAGCACGCATCGAACCGAAATGGCAGGCATGGTGGGAGGCGCACGCCACATTCGCCACGCCGCGGCTGCCCACAGGTCGCAAAATCTACGTGCTCGACATGTTCCCGTATCCCAGCGGCGACGGCCTGCACGTGGGCCATCCAGAGGGCTACACCGCCACCGACATCGTGGCGAGGTTTGAACGGATGCGGGGCACGACCGTCATGCATCCGATGGGATTCGATGCCTTCGGTCTGCCGGCCGAGGAGTACGCGATCCGCACCGGCACGCCGCCTCGTGAAAGCACGGAACGAAATATCGAGACGTTCTGCCGCCAGCTCAAGATGCTGGGCTTCAGCTACGACTGGAACCGCTCGCTGGCCACGACCGATCCGGAATACGTCCGCTGGACACAGTGGATCTTTCTCCAACTTTTCGACACCTGGTTCGACGCGTCGCTGCAGAAGGGCCGGGCCATCGCGGAACTGCCGATACCCGACGATGTCGCGAGGCAGGGACTTGAGGCCGTCGCGACATATCGCGATGCCCACCGGCTCGCGTACCAGTCCGAAGCACCGGTCAACTGGTGTCCGGCCCTGGGCACGGTGCTGGCCAACGAAGAGGTGATCGGCGGCGTCAGCGAACGCGGATCCCACCCCGTGGTGCGGATTCCGCTGCGTCAGTGGATGCTGCGGATCACGGCCTATGCCGACCGGCTCGACCATGAACTCGACGGCCTCGACTGGCCCGAGAGCATCAAGAAGCTGCAACGTGATTGGATCGGGAGGAGCACCGGAGCCGAGGTGGATTTCCTCATCGCCCCGCTCCCGACGGCTGGAAACGCTGCGGGGGTCGAGGGCTTCGAGGCCTGGCAACAGTCCCGTGCGCAGAGCGGTTTTCCGGAGCGTGTCCCGGGCGACGTGCTCCGCGTGTACACCACGCGGCCCGACACGCTCTACGGCGTGACCTTCATGGTCGTGGCGCCCGAGCATCCCTTGCTCGACCGGCTCACCGTGCCCCTGCAGCGAGAGGCAATCCGTAGCTATTGCGACGCGGCCACACGGAAGAGCGATCTCGATCGCACCGACCTGGCCCGGGAGAAATCGGGCGTGTTCACCGGGTCGTTTGTCGTCCATCCGCTCACGGGCCGAACGATCCCGGTGTGGGTGGCGGATTACGTGCTCGCAACGTACGGCAGCGGCGCGATCATGGCGGTGCCGGCCCACGACGACCGTGACTGCGAGTTCGCCGACACATTCGGGCTGGAAAAGATCACCGTTGTGGTGCCTGCGGACGACGCGAAACGGTCCGGCCCGGCGGCCCCGTCGCCTGGGGGCACGCTCTTCACCGGCGCCGGTCGGGCAGTCGCTTCTGGCCCCTACACGGGACTTGAAACCGACGTGTTCATCACGCGAGTGTCGCAAGAATTGCAGGCGTCGGGCTATGGACGCCCGGCGGTGAAGTACAAGCTTCGCGACTGGCTCTTCAGCCGACAGCGATTTTGGGGCGAGCCTTTTCCGATCCTCCATGAACTCGACGCAGAGGGACGGCCCACCGGGGCGATTCGTGCCGTCGACCAGCAGATGCTGCCGGTCAATCTGCCCGAACTCATCGACTTCCGTCCGGGCACCACGCCAGAGCCGCCGCTGGGTCGCTCCGGCCCCGAATGGCTCGAAGTGGAGTGCGACGGCAAGCGCTACCGCCGTGAAACCAACACCATGCCGCAGTGGGCCGGCTCCTGTTGGTACTACCTCCGCTTCCTCGATCCGCACAACTCAGACCGCTTTATCGATCCCGTGGTTGAAAAAGCGTGGATGCCAGTCGATCTCTACGTTGGCGGCGCCGAGCATGCCGTGCTCCACCTGCTCTACAGCCGGTTCTGGCACAAGGTGCTCTATGACCGCGGACACGTGTCCGGCACTGAGCCATTCGGCAGGCTTGTGAACCAGGGGATGATCCTGGGCGAAATGGAGTTCACCGGCTACCGCAGCGTGAAGGGTGGCTGGGTTCCGGCCGGGGAGCAGGCCGAGGGCGATTCCCCTGCACGGATTCCACCCGACCAGGTGGAGAAGCAGGGGGAGCATTTCGTGTTGCGCGACGCACCGAAGATTCGCGTCGAGAGCCGGGCCTACAAAATGTCGAAGAGCCGCGGCAACGTCGTGAATCCGGATCAGGTGGTGCGAGAGTATGGCGCCGACTCGCTGCGTCTCTACGAGATGTTCATGGGACCGCTGGAGGCCACGAAGCCCTGGAGCACGACCGGGGTGAGCGGCGTCCGCGGCTTCCTTGACCGCTGCTGGCGACTGATCGTGGACGAGCGAGCCGACGAGATTGCACTCGCGCCACAGGTGGTAGACGATCCCCCCACCGACGACCAACTGCGTGAACTGCACCGCACGATCGACAAGGTGACTAGGGACATTCAGACGCTCTCGTTCAACACAGCGATCGCGAGAATGATGGAGTTTGTGAATGTCTTCACGCCCTTGGATCGCCGGCCACGGGCGGTGCTCGAGCCATTCGTGGTGGTGCTCGCGCCGTTCGCCCCGCACCTCGCCGAGGAACTCTGGGAGATTCTCGGCATGCCGGCACCAGCTTCGCTCGCCGCCTGGCCCGCCGTGGAGGCCCGCTGGCTCCGCGACGACACAGTCGAGATTCCCGTGCAGATCCAGGGAAAACTGCGCGGACGGATCACGGTTCCGGCCGACACTGATGCCGTCGCCCTGCAGGCTGCGGCTGAGGCCGATCCGAAAATCGCAGAATTGCTCGCCGGCAGGCAGATTGCCAAGGTCGTCGCCGTGCCGGGCCGGCTGGTGAACTTCGTGATGAAAACGTGACCCAGACGCCGCGACCTCGCATCGGGCGCGAGCCGCCGGCTCGTACAACCGCATTTCGAAGGTCGCCCGGCTCCCTCGCGTTGAGCCCGAGGGATCGGCACAATAGGGAATGCGATGCGAGCATTTGGCGAGATCGCTGGGTTTCCTTAGCATGGATCCCATCGAAATAGGCAGACCGTTGCAAGGAAGGTGTTGGCATGAGCGTACAACGTGTTCTGGCGCTGGTTCTCGGCGGAGGCCGCGGCACGCGGCTCTTTCCGCTGACCCGCGACCGCTCCAAACCTGCCGTCCCGCTGGCGGGCAAGTACCGCATCATCGACGTGCCGCTCTCCAATTGCATCAACAGCGGCGTGCAGCGCATTTACGTGCTTACGCAGTTCAACTCCGTGAGCCTCCACCGCCACATCCGGCGGACGTACACGTTTGATCCGTTCAACGGCGGCTTCGTGGAGATCCTCGCGGCCCAGCAGACGACCGACAACGCCGGCTGGTACCAGGGCACGGCCGACGCGGTTCGGCAAAACCTCCGCTACATACAGCAGCCCGACGTTCGGCACGTGCTGATCCTCTCGGGCGACCAGCTCTACCGGATGAACTACGCCGACATGCTCGCCACGCACATGGCCAGCCACGCCGATGTCACGATCGCGGGGATCCCGGTGCACGAGGCGGCGGCGTCGTCTCTTGGGATCATGCGGATCAACGGCCAAGGCAGGGTCGAGGGCTTCCTCGAAAAGCCGCAGCAGCCGGCCGAGCTCGACATGGTGCGGACCGACCCGGCGTGGATCGAAAGGCAGGGGATTCCGGCACTCGGTCGCACGCTGATGGCGAGCATGGGCATTTATCTCTTCGATCGCGACTGCCTCGTCGACCTCCTCACCAAGACCGACTACCAGGACTTCGGCCGGGAGGTGTTTCCCGCCTCGATCCGTGCCAAGAAGGTGCAGTTGCACCCCTTCGACGGCTACTGGGAGGACATCGGCACGATCCGTTCCTACTACCAGTGCAATCTCGACCTCGCCAGCCCGTCACCGCCATTCGAAATGGCGTTGCCCGAGGCGCCGATCTATTCCCGCGGCAGGTTCCTCCCCCCATCACGCATCGACGGCGCGTCGGTGCGGCACAGTCTGCTGTCGGATGGTTGCCTCGTCGAGGAGGGAGCCGTGATCGAGAACAGCGTGATCGGCCTGCGGTGCCGCATCGGCCGTGATGTTGTGATTCGCAACTCTGTCATCCTCGGCAACGACTTCTACGAAACAGCCGATGACATCGCAGCCAACACCGCCAAGGGTCTGCCCCGCATGGGAATCGGCGCCGGCAGCGTGATCGAGGGAGCGATCGTCGACAAGAATGTCCGGATCGGCTGCGGCACGCGGATCGTAAACGACCATGGCACAGAGTCCACGGGCGACAGCGACCGTTTCACGATTCGGGACGGCATCGCCGTGGTGCCCAAGGACGCAATCGTGCCCGACGGCTGGCGGCCTTAGCCTCGGCTTTTGCAGTTGTGGCGCCCTTTTTCCGGTGGCTGAAACTGCCCTCTGAAAAAGCCTCCTCCGCAGAATCGGTAGGACATTTTCGGCTCGGGCAAGTTTCTCATCGGGTGAAACAGTGCGATTTCGATGCCTTGCGGCGTTCTCACGCCATGGGCTTTTCTGCCGGTCAGTTTCGCCTTGCCGCTGAATCCAT
>Ga0209829_10003660_pt1 | contig 11115 bp, 10 predicted proteins | sample C_140205_EF_Meta_FD_187311 | JGI IMG/M metagenome (GOLD analysis project Ga0209829, IMG submission 187311) | Freshwater microbial communities from Lake Croche, Canada to study carbon cycling - C_140205_EF_MetaG (SPAdes) (version 2) | ecosystem: Environmental > Aquatic > Freshwater > Lake... | reverse complement strand
GACTATTTATTTTTCAGTGCCTCTGTGTGATTAAAGAAAAAGGCCGCACCCTTCCGAGTGCGGCCTTCTTGTTGAGTTATTAAAAAACCTCAGAGGTTCATCTTGATGCCCTGGGACAGCCCTTGAGCCATGGCGGCGTGTTCCGCATCGGAACATGCGGCATTCAGCGGCACGTCGGTCTTCACCTCGTTCGCTGATACAAGGCCCTTCTCGAGAAGGTAGGACTCGACTTCTTCTCCGCTGATGTCGGGTAGCATGACTCCGTTGATCTCCACGCAGGGAGAGAGGGATTGACCGCTGCGCTGCTCCATCTCGAACCGGAAGGCCGGATTCTGGATGATGTCCTTCTCGGTGTAGGTCAGGGAGTACTTGTCCATGATGGCGCGCACTCCTTTGCTCCAACCGCAGGAGGTCTTGAGGTAGGCAATGATTTCTGGCTGTGACATGGTGATGTTGGGCTGAGATCGGGTTGACTACTGCTTGCCCTGTCCTGGACGATACTCTTCCTCGGCTGCCATGAGGGCGGCACCGAAGCTGACCATGTCTTCTCCGCTCTTGACGGAATCGAGAGCCTCGCTCTCCTTGCGGAGTGCTTCCTCGCTGTAGCCAGTGGCCTTGATGGAAAGGCCGAGACGACGCTCGGTCTTATCGATCTTGATGACGCGGGCCTCGACTTCCTGGCCGACCTTGAGGACATCCTTGACCTTCTCGACACGATCCTCGGTGATCTGAGAGATGTGAACGAGTCCGTCGATGGCTCCTGGGAGCTCAATGAATGCGCCGAAGTTGGCGATCTTGGAGACGGTTCCCTTGACGACGTCGCCAACCTTGAACTTACCCTCGATCTCCTTCCAGGGATCGGTCTCGAGCTGCTTGACACCAAGGCTGATCCGCTGGTTGGCCTTGTCGATGTCGATGACGACTGCATCCACCTCGTCGCCCTTCTTGAGGACTTCGCTCGGGTGGTTGATCTTCTTGTTCCAGCTGAGATCGGAGACATGCACCATGCCGTCGATACCTTCCTCAAGCTCCACAAATGCACCGTAGGCGGTCATGTTGCGGACCTGGCCGCGAACCTGCTTGCCGATGACATAACGCTGCTCGATCTCGTCCCAAGGATTCGGCTCGAGTTGACGGACGCCAAGGGAGATCTTCTGATCCTCCTTGTTGACACCCAGAACCACGGCCTCTATGTCCTGACCCAGGGTGAGGACGTCGGAAGGACGGGTTATGCGCTTGGTCCAGGAGAGCTCCGAGACGTGGATGAGTCCTTCGATCCCTTCTTCGATCTGAATGAAGGCGCCGTAAGGCATGAGATTGGTGACCTTGCCCTTGATCTTCTGTCCGATCGGGAAGCGCTCTTCGAGACGGTCCCAGGGATTGGACTGAAGCTGCTTGAGGCCAAGAGAGATGCGTTCCTTGTCCTTGTTGATCTCGAGGACTACAACCGTGAGGCGGTCGCCGGGCTTGACTGCCTCGCTCGGGTGAGTGAGGCGGGCCCAGGACATGTCGGTGATGTGGAGAAGTCCGTCGATGCCATCGAGATCGAGGAAGGCCCCGAAGTCGGTGATATTCTTGACGGTACCCTCTACCTTGTCGCCGGCGCTCATGGTGCCGAGGAACTGCTGGCGTCGCTCACTGCGCTCGGCCTCGATCAACTCGCGGCGGCTGAGGACGACGTTCTTGCGGTCCTCGTTGAGCTTGACGATCTTGAAGTCGTAGGTGTTGCCGACAAACTGGGTGAGATCCTTGGGAGGATTGATGTCCACCTGGGAAGCGGGGAGGAAAGCCTCGACGCCGACATTGACGATGAGACCGCCCTTGACGACTGATTTGACTCGGCCCTTGATGATTCCCTCGGCCTCAAACAGTTTGACGATCTTCGACCAGTTCTGACGCTGGGAAGCCTTCAGTCGGGAGAGGATGACCATGCCGAGGTCGTTTTCGAGACGCTCGAGTAGTACCTCGACCTCGTCACCGACCTGGATCTCCTCGGGATTGTCAAATTCCGATGCGGAAACCACACCCTCGGACTTGTAGCCGATGTCGATGAGGAATTCCTTGGGACGCTTCTCGAGGATGTGGCCCTTGACGATGCTGCCTTCGCGGTAGTTCTTAACCGAGGCTGCGATGAGTTGCTGAAGTTCAGCGATTGTTGTTGTCATGATGTATTGAATAACTTCTACGGAGAGATTGTTGCCAATCTATCCTACCGCGACTCCTTTTAAGTGACGGCAGAAGAGCAGAAAATAGTAGCAATCCCTGCTTGCAGGGCAATGAATTTCTCTCACACATTAGCTCCGCCGCTTTCGATAATACCCTATCATGCCCGAACCTGTTGCTCCCATTCCGCTCCATGCCCTCACTCTGGAGGATCTGGAGGAGAGCCTAATCGCGCTGGATCAGCCCTCCTACCGTGCCAAGCAGATCATGGAATGGGCGTATGAGCGCGGAAAGCGCGTCGAGTCATGGGAGTCTATGAAGAATCTCCCTGCCGTCTTGCGCTCGGCACTTGCCGAAAAACATCCCATCCGCATTTCCGAGGTGGTGACCGTGAGTGGTTCGGAAGATACGACGCGCAAGCTCCTTCTGCGCCTCCACGACGGAGAATTGATCGAAACAGTGCTGATCCCTGCTTCGCCAGCACTCTATGGAGAGGAATCCGACCGCCGCACCCTCTGTGTCTCATCCCAGGTCGGATGCGCCTATGCTTGCAAGTTCTGCGCCAGTGGCTTGGACGGCTGGAAGCGTCACTTGAGCGCAGACGAGATCGTCTCCCAAGTTTTACTCGCGGAGAAGATATCCGGAGAGCGCATCAATAATCTGGTCTTCATGGGAATGGGGGAACCGATGGCCAATTACAAAAATTGGCTCAAGGCTGTCTCAATCCTTAACGCTCCCTGGGGGGTGGGTCTAGGTGCACGCAAGATGACCGTCTCCACCAGCGGTCTTGTTCCCTGTATCCGAGAGCTCGCGGATCAGCCCCTCCAGATCAGACTGGCCATCTCACTGCATGGAGCTAGCGATTCTGTCCGTAGCGAAATCATGCCGGTGAATCATAAATACCCGGTCGCCGAGTTGATGGAGGCCTGTTCTTACTATAGTGAGCGCAAGAAGCAGATGATCACTTTCGAGTACATCCTGATCGAGGGAGTTAATGACGCTCCCTCTGAGGCTAAGCTTCTTGCCGAGAGGGCAAGGGGTCTCCGGGCCAAGATCAATCTCATTCCCTACAACACTGTCGAGGGGCTTCCTTGGAAACGCCCCTCAGAGGCGGTTCAGGAAGAGTTCCTTTCTATTCTGCGCAACCGCGGAATTGCCGCCACTATCCGCCGCGAGAAGGGGCACGATATCGATGCCGCCTGCGGACAGCTCCGCCGGCGAGTCTCGGCGTAAGTCATAACCACTCCCTCTGCATAGTGATTAGTGTAGATGAAAACTTCGTCCCCATTAGCATCATTCATCAGGCGTGATAAGGTAATAGCAATGGATCATTGCTGGCTCCCCGTTGACTTTCAGGGGTGGGGGATATCACCAAGCATCCGCAGAACCGAATCCATTCCTCCCCTGCGCCGTGTCGCTGTGTCTAAAACTTTTGACAAACGATGAAACCATATCCCTGCATCCTGTTCCTCCTTCTGCTAGGAACACCCGTGCTTGAAGCTTATGATAACGAGTTGTCCCGAAAAGAGGTGGCGCTGAAGGCCGCACTTACCCAGACTGACATGAATCTGAGGTCCGGCGAAATTGCTGAATACTTGGATCGGAAGCTCGTCAGACTGGAGGAACGGATCAAGAAAGACCTGGATAATGACGCTCTCGCCTTGTTCGTTGAGGCGTCGTTGAAGTGGCGAGCGTATCGCAATGCCCAGATCCGTTCGGAAGGGGATGTCTATAGAGGAGGGAGTATGCTTCGCTTGATCCAGAGTCAGGCTTTCATTCGTCTTACTAACGAGAGACTTGCCGCCCTTCAAAACTTCTGCATACAAGGAAAGTACATTACTGATTAGAAAAGGAGCGGCTGATATGAGTCGCGACATAATAGAGCTAAGGCAGCTGGACTTAGGACGCGCCCGAGATCTGGCGTGAATTCGAGGTACACTACGAAGAGTCATAAGAGCCGTACCGCATCTTGTCTCGGTACAGATTTTTGCTCAGCAATACAAACTTCGTCACCTCGATAGGGGCGACCTAAAAATCCCGCCTACCTGACCGAACTGCTAGAGGCCGACCGAGACATCCAGTCGCTGCCCGCGTCGGTCATGGCCAAGCTTGAGTCGCTGCAGGTGAAGCGGTTTAAGGTGAAGGACTTTTATGTTGCTCCTGAAGTGAAAGCATGAACGAGCCCAAACAGCTTCCCGGTTCTAGCTCAAAAGTTTAACCTTCTGTCTCTGCACGTTGACTTTAAAAGCAGCTGCCGGTATCACCCTTCATGTTTCCAGGATGAATCGTTCCTTTTTAATTTCACCAGGCATCCCCTCTGGTAGTGATAAGAGAACTATCATTATCGGCGACGTTCACGGATGCGCTTCTGAGTTGGAGAAACTGGTCAAGGCTGCTGAGATCTCCAAAGAGGATGATCTCATCGCTGTAGGCGATTTGATATGCAAGGGACCGGACAGCCGTTCGGTCATGCAGTGGGCGATGAGCATGCCGAACCTGCGCTGTGTCCTTGGAAATCACGAAGCACGGTTACTGGGCCGATGGATTGCCGGAGAGGTGCCTAAACCGAGCTCTTCCGATGAGAAGACCATCCAGCAGATCGGAGACTGCTTTGAAAAGTCGATGAGTTTTATCGAGTCATGGCCGCTCTATTTGAAGGGAGATGGATTGTGCGTAGTTCATGCCGGAATCGACCCTCGGATTCCCAAACTGGCAGAGCAGTCGAGGCAAGATCTTCTGACCATACGGATTCCTGAGGGGATGGATATTCCCTGGTACGAGGCCTACACGAAGGAGCGGCTCATCGTCTTTGGCCACTGGGCCAAGCGTGATCCAATCATTCGTCCGAATGTGATCGGCCTCGATACAGGATGTGTCTACGGGGGAGCCCTCACGGCGCTTATCCTGCCGGAGAGACGACTGATCAGCATTCCGGCAGCGCAGGAATATCAAAAACACGCAGTATGGAAGTAATCGAATCAGCCCACCACACTGCTCATCCACCCATCCGTTTGGGTGGCTTTCTCACGGGGGCTTTCCTCACGCAGGTCGTCGACAGTACATTGCATCTGGCTCAGCCTCTACTGCTCGCGAAGCTTTCCGGTTCTCTCGGCGGGGCGGCATTCTTCTCTGCCTTCGACACGGGAATCCACATGTTCGGCACATATATCGGCGGGTGGCCAACCGAACGCTTCGGGGCACGGCGCGTGCTAGTTATTGCAACTTTTCTTCGCGCTGTGGCGCTAGCAGGTCTGCCGATCGCCATGGCCGGAGGTTTCTTGACCGTGATTTGGGCCATGAGCTGTTACACGCTTGAGGCGCTGATCCGGGGATTTGTCGATTCCTCAGTCCACACGGTTCCGCTTGAGCTTGCACGGCATCGTGCCGACCAACTTGATCGGATCAATTCGCGGTATGAATTCACCTTCGAGTTCGGTGGTGTTGCTGGTCCATTGATGCTGGGAGGAATGATGATCTGGTCTGATAAAATCATACCTCATATCATTATCCCGATAGGTTTTGTGCTTTCCTCCGCGGCTTATCTTTTCGTGCCCGAAAGGACGGGTGCTGCCGTCAAGAGCCAGGGGGTGAGCCAGAGCAGCCACGGAAAATCCCATGGAGGCACGTGGACTGGCATCAAATATATCCTCACCAAGCATCCGCTGCTGATCATCTGCATCGGCCTGATGTCGTTCAATATCTACCCGCTGCGCAAACTCCTGAGCGCCTTTTTTGCCAAGGGTTTGCTGCACAAATCGGCCTCAGTCGGTCAGATCGGAGCTGCGTTTGCGCTTGGTGGAGTCGTGGGAGCTCTGATCTACGCCCGTAGCAAGCATCACGACTCGGGTTACAAATGGGTGGCGCTTGGAGCGATCGGTACCTTTATTCTGGCGGTTGGTTGGTTGCCGGCGAATCTCTGGGTGATGACGGCCGTGGTTTTTGTATTCGCCGTAACCAATGCCTGTGCACGACTGACTCTCACGCGCAAACGTCAGGAACTCACTCCGATGGATCATGCGGGAGGGGTGACAGCAGCATCGCAGTTCGCCGTTAATGGAGTCTCTGTGGGAATCAAGGCCTTGGTGGGCACGGCCTTCTCCGCTGGTCTTGGAGCCTTCGGGGCCTTTGCCGTGGTCGGTGGTATCCTGGCGCTCATGGGTGCCGGGCAGTTGGTGCTGGCGAGATACATGCCCAAACTCCGCGAGGCTTCTCACGCTCATTCCTGATCAGGTCGCCGGGGATTTGCCAGCCGTTCTTTAGAGCATCATCTAGTCAATCTGTCGCTTGAGGGGAGACTGCATGATCAATGTGGAACTCAGGAAACCAGGAGGGAATTCAGAATGAAATGGTCAGCAGGATGGAAAGTAAGCCAAGGAGGGTGGCGAGCTTTTGTGAGAGAGACATGGTTCTTTCATCGTCGGCACCACATCTCTCCAGTCTCTTACGGCGGTAAGTACTAGTGTCGGCGACGGATCAGAGAGCGATCGACTGATCCTCGTAGATCCCGGCCGGCAAGGTCATTCTTGTGACACTTGGATTTTTAATCCTCACGTCGCCTCGGAGAATGACACCTAATTCAAAATGAAGGGGACCTTCGATCATCAGCGATCGGCACTCAATCAGGCTAGGCATTCCAAGGTTTTCGATCCCATCCACCATTTTGCAACCCTCCGAGAGTGTGATCACCGGAGGGATTCCCTTCCGTGAAGGCGCCAGGCGGACCTGACCATTTTCCAGGATTTCGTAGGCGTCCGAGCGCAGGGCGAAAAGATCGGCCGTGGTCTTCACCGGAGCAAATCGACTGCGCGGAACTTCGATGGCTTGTGCCCCCTGAAAGCACTCGATCGCCGCACCCATCGCCGTTTCCAACTGAACAACTTTTGGCGAAGTTTTATCCCGAGGGTCAACCGTCTTGGTATTTCGGATCATGGGCAAGGGGAGAACCCCGTGATCGGCCAAAAGCTGTTCCTTGAGCAGATCGAGACGTATCCAGAGATTATTCGTATTGAAATAACAGTGACGCTCGATGTCCTGAAAGGAATCTAGATCCTGATCGGGACATTGGGCCACTTCCCGGAGCAGCAAGCGTCCACCCTCCTTGCGAACAGCGAGATGCCCCCCCTTGCGATCTGCCGCAGTCCGTCGCGTGACTTCCATTAGGAAAGGGGCTCCCAAGTGGGCGAAATAACGAAGGATCGAAGGATCGAGCATTGCACCGAGATTGTCGGAATTAGAGAGAAAGGCATACCTAACGCCTTCTTCCAAAAGGCGATCAAGCCATCCGCTACCGACGAGTGCCGGGTAGATGTCACCGTGACCGGGTGGACACCATTCGAGTTCGGGATGAGCGGGCCACGTCGCTGGAGCCAGTGTCAGGGCATCGATCTTCGGAATCCTGTTCTGCATCAACTCCACTTCGGTTGCTTCGGAAAGCCCCTCGGAGCGGTAGTGATCCAGATGAGCCAGTGTCTCATGGCTTGTGCTGAAACTATTCATAAGTAGCAGTCGGGTTTGGCTGCCGCTGGTCTTTCTCAGATCGAGTATCTGACGCACCATAAGATCCAGAAAGTTCACGTCTTGACGGACTGAGAGCAGGCTCTTTGGCCCCTGAAGACCCATTCCTGTGCCAAGACCTCCGTTAAGTTTTATCATCACTGCCTGGGACAAAGGGGCCGCATTCTTGATTTCTGCGGCGGAAATCTTTTCAAGGGAGGGAAGCCCCTCAACCGGCGCAATGGAGTCCTCGGGAATCATGCCGGTTTCGTGCCGCAGCAGGGCCTCGTAATTGCGTTTAAAAGCCCGGATCACGGCATCGCCCATCCCGGCGACGATCATCTTAGATTCAAAGGCTGCGAAATTTCCCATAGACAGTAAGTTAATCTATAAAATGCCTTCTTTTGCATGGTTCGGTCACGACGAAATTTCTCTCGCTGAGCCCAGCTTTGGGGAGAAAGCGTTGCTCCGTGACTCTGCCTCGGCTATGCAAGATGATCACAATCGAACACTTTTATAACGTTTTTACCATTTTATGAGCGCTACTATACACCCACTGCAGGATCAAGTTGCCATTGTCACCGGAGCCGGTCGTGGCATCGGCGAATCCATTGCCCGTCATTTTGTGGAGTCTGGCGCCAGAGTTGCCGTCGTGAGTCGCAGTGAGGAAAACTCGTCCAAGGTCGCAGCTGCCCTTGAAGCAATCCGTCCCGGTTCCGCCCGTGCCTATGCCGTCGATGTAGCTGATTTCGATGCTGTCCAGAAGGTCGGCGAGCAGATTGCGGCCGACTTTGGGCGCGCTGACATTCTGATCAACAATGCTGGAATCACCCGGGATAATCTCCTGATGCGCATGTCCTCTGAGGAATGGGATGCCGTTCTCGACACCAATCTCAAGGGAGCCTTCAACTTCGTCCGCTCCGTTCTGCGTATCATGATCAAGCAGCGTTCCGGACGCATCATCAATATCAGCTCCGTCAGTGGCCTCATGGGACTCGCTGGTCAGACCAACTACGCCGCCAGCAAAGCCGGCATGATCGGTCTTACCAAGGCTCTCGCGAAGGAAGTCGCAAGTCGTGGTATCACGGTCAATGTGGTGGCCCCTGGATTTATCGAGACCGATATGACCGCAGTTTTGAATGATGAGATCCGCAAGGGAGCCCTCGCGCAGATCCCGCTTTTCCGTTTCGGACAGCCTGAGGATATTGCTTCCACGGTCGCTTTCCTTTGCAGTCCTGCAGCCGGATACATAACCGGTCAGGTCCTGGCAGTCGATGGCGGCATGTCGATGTAGGGCTGGAACAGCCTATTTTTGAATTCGTAACTTTGCCATCATATGAATTCATTCATGATTTCCGGGACTCCACTTACGCTTTCCAAGTTGGCTTACGGCTGCATGAGGATTCTTCTGCACGCGTTAGCCATTCTGCTGCTGCTCTTATCGTTCCAGAGTCTTGAGGCCGCAGGCGGATGGAAGGTATCGACTCTCCGGCTACCCTCGGCGACTCCCTCAACAGATACGATCAATCAGCCTCTCTCTTCTTCATCGCTCAAGATCTCCCAGAAGGCTCTCTTCATGCGTGTGATCCAGGCGCGACTCTTTCATAACGGCAACTGGACGCTTGGCGATTCCTCGCAGACTCCGGTAACTGTGGCCCGGACTATTGCTTCACTTCACCCCAGCTTCGTGACCGGCCTCCTTCGGATCGTCGATCATGGAGCGCTGAGTCAAAGAGAGGAAGAAGCCTTCTACACAATCCGCTCCGCTGTGCAAGCGTCCTCAAAGGGATGCCGCTTCGATGTCGTGCTGAACGCGAGTGAGGAGCGCTCGGGTGAGCTGATCATCAGGCATATGAAGGAGATCACGACCCGTATTCACCCGGATGCTTGGACATTGTATGTTACTCCTGATGACACCATGGTGAATCCGGAGGTCTTCGAGGAGGGGATCGCCGCTGCTCATGCCGCAGGTCAGATGGTCGGATACGATGGTCCTCTCTCTCTTGTTCCGGAAGGGATAGATTATCTTGTTGTTCGGGCTTGGGATCTCAAGGTCTCCAGGCATCAGATCGATCTTCTCAAGGCCTCCAAGCGGATTCCGCTGATCGTGGAACTTCCGACGACCTTCGGCGTCCAGCCCTCTTCAGAGGTCACCTCTTATGTAAATGAACTGAGCTCTGAAGATCGCGCTACTTTACTGACCTCACTGGCCGTGAACCAGGGTGCCTGGGGTTATCGTTTTGCTTATCCCGTCTTCTATCCGCTTTGCCCGGCAAAGCGTGCTTTTGATGCTACTAAGGATCCCATTCTGATGGTGACGATACGTTCCCTCATGGCTCGGTTGAATTAAGCAAGCGCTCTTGCTTAAGAAGTGATCCGGCTTGCCTGGGCCTCCCGGAGCTGTCATTTTATAATTATTAGCCAACCCGTTGGGATGCCTAGACCCCGTAGTTCAACGGAAAGAATAGGAGTTTCCTAAACTCTAGATGGTGGTTCGATTCCACCCGGGGTCACCAGCTTTAGAAGCCCATAAATAGAGGCTCTAGGGGTGATCGAGAAGTATTTCGGCGGATTTGCGCTTTGCTGTTTTACCCTCTTTCATAGGGTTTTCTTTGGTAGGAAATGGTAGGAAAAAATCAAAAGCAGCGGAGGGTGGTTCACAGTCAGGAAAGGCAATCAACCCTTGCAGATTGCCGGCAGTTGGGTTTTCAAGGTCAGGGGAGGATTCTTGCCTCTCCTGTGGTCTGCTCATTTTTGGGTGCCTCGGTAGTTTACGATGCTGCAGTGGGGTCAAAAAGTTAATCAAGCTAAAGCGGGCTAGTTGACATGTGGACAAATGTTACCCGGCAATACCGCAGGGCAACCCCAAAAAAAACATCATGTCTCCACTCAGCACATCAGAAAGCAGTATCTTGATGACCGTCAATCAGACGGCTCAATTACTCCAATACCGCCCCCCCGGGATCTATGACCTTATCGCTCGAGGTCATCTGCCGGCTGTTCGCATCGGAAATCGCTATCGAATCCGTCGTGCTGACCTAGAAGCCATGTTAAACGCCAATCGCACCTTTAGCCGCAAGGAAGCACTGGCCTAGATTAGATGGAGTTCCCGCGATCAGTTCGAGCAGGGGGCGCTTCGGATAAAGATGGAGGATGTCCAGATGAAAGAGAGACTCATGTCGATCAGGGCGACCGACATAAGGAGCAAAAAGAACCGCACTATCCAGTTCAATGAGGCCCTCCGCAAAGCCCTGGAGGAGATCCTTGCCGCACTCCCGGACGATACCGAATGGCTCTTCCCATCGGCTAGGAGAGGGGAGGTGGACAGTCCCGCCGCAACTCTCCGCACTAGCTTTTTGAGATGGTCCGCGATATAGTCGGGATGCCAGAGGTAGGATTCCACCATTTCCGCCATTACTTCGCATCTCAGTGCGTCATGGGAGGCGTTGATTACATGAC
>Ga0209829_10003659_pt1 | contig 11119 bp, 9 predicted proteins | sample C_140205_EF_Meta_FD_187311 | JGI IMG/M metagenome (GOLD analysis project Ga0209829, IMG submission 187311) | Freshwater microbial communities from Lake Croche, Canada to study carbon cycling - C_140205_EF_MetaG (SPAdes) (version 2) | ecosystem: Environmental > Aquatic > Freshwater > Lake... | reverse complement strand
ATCACCCAGTGTATCCGCGCTTGGCGAGTTGAACATAATGGCAAGCCCATTACCTTCCTTGATACCCCGGGCCATGAAGCCTTTACGAAAATGCGTGCCCGTGGTGCAAATGTCACCGATATTGCTGTCATCGTGGTTGCTGCAGACGATGGCGTCATGCCCCAAACCGAAGAAGCCATCAGCCATGCAAAAGCTGCCAATGTTAAAATCATTGTTGCTATCAACAAGATTGATCTTCCCAACGCCAACCTGCGCAAAACCGAACAGCAATTATACGGCCAAGGCCTGATCCCCGATACCATGGGTGGCGATGTTCAATTCGTACAAACCAGTGCAGCAACTGGCAAAGGCATCAACGAACTTCTAGACAACATTTCGCTTGTTGCAGAAGTTGAAGAGTTCAAGGCCAACCCTAACAAGACCGCCAAGGGCGTTTGTTTGGAAGCCAATGTTAGCGAAGGCGAAGGTGTATTTGCCACCGTTATCGTGCAAGATGGCACCTTGAAAAAGGGCGATGTCATCCTTTGCGGATCCGGATATGGTCGAGTTCGCATGATGTACGACGATATGGGTAAGCCGATTTCACAAGCAGGCCCAAGTATCCCCTGCAAAATCACAGGGTTGGATGAACTGCCTAACGCTGATGATACCTTCGTGGTGATTTCAGATTTGGCAGAAGCCCGTGAGATAGCTGATAAGCGAAAAATGCGAGCCTTGGAATCGAGCATTTACAAGCGCTCACCCATGACGCTCGAGAATTTATCTGCTGCCAAAGTTACCGAACTTAAAGTGATCTTGAAGGCAGATTTCCGCGGCTCCATCGAAGCCATCCGTAAAGAGCTTGAAAAGCTTACCCACGAAGAAGTTGCGGTACGCGTGCTTCATACCGGTGTGGGCGGGATCACTGAAAGCGATGTCTCGCTTGCACTTGCATCTCCCGATGACACCATCATTGTTGGTTTCAATTCGGTTCCAGATGATCGCGCCAGGGCACTTGCAGAAGAAAAGGGAATTCAAATCAGGCAATACAACATCATCTACAAACTTGCAGAAGATGTCCGTAATGCTTTAGAAGGAAAGCTCAAACCACGCGAAGATATCATTCATCTCGGCAGAGCCGTGGTGCGCGATTCCTTCAAAATCAGCAGAGTTGGTACCATTGCAGGTTGTTATGTAACCCAAGGCACCATCGAACGATCTGCTAAAATAAGATTGATCAGGAATGGCGTAGTGATCTATCCACCTCCTGAAAAAAATGTTGGGCTCGAATCTCTCAAGCGCTTCAAAGATGATGTTCGCGAAGTGCGTGAAGGCTTCGAATGTGGTATTAAAATCCTCAACTATGATGACATCAAGGTTGATGATGTGATTGAAGCTTACAAGGTTGAACAGGTTCTAAGAACCCTTTCCTGATTCTAAAGGAATCAGTATGGACGACATGTATGTGGGCGCCATGAAAGTCAGGATGATTGTTAGGGAATCTCACAGCCTCAAGGATAAAAGGCAGGTTCTCAGCAGCATCAAGGATAAACTGAAAAACGGTTTCAATGTTTCGGTTGCAGAGATTGACGAGCAAGAAAACCGACAGATGATCGTACTTGGCATCGCGATGATAGGAAATGAATCGCAGCATGTGCGCAATGGTTTGGAAAAGATCGCACAGGCTTTACGGTTGCATCCTATTGCAGAATTTGTGGATCAGACAACGGAAATATACTAACTAGCAAAGAGAATTAATGAAAACGCATCGAGTTGCTAGAATCGCTGAAGTCATTCGCGAAGTCGCAAGCGAAACCATTTTATTTAAAATGAGCGACCCTAGAATCAGTATGGTCACGGTTTTACGCGCTGAAGTCTCAGGCGATCTCCAACATGGCAAAATTTATGTTTCGGTCATGGGCGATGACGAACACCAAAAAGAAACTCTCAATGCTCTTAATGGCGCTGCTGGGTTTGTTCAATCGCAATTGGCTGATAGAATGAAAACTAGGTTTCTACCGGTTCTTACTTTCGTACTTGACCAAGGTATCAAGAAGAGCCTCGAAATCAGCAAACTTATTCAGGAAGCATTGTCTAATCCGTCGAAACTTGCTGATTCCGATCAAATAAATGAAGAAGAAGAAGAAGAAGACGAAACTGATGATGATGTTGAGCAAGAGGCTTCTGATGGCAATCCATCAGCGGTAATCAAGGAAGAATAGATCCCGGACAGAGAGACAGGAAAATTGGTTTCCTGACTCTTACGCCTGACTCATTCATGGAGTTGTGAAAGATATGGCGACGACAGTAAATAAGCAGAAAATTGTTACAGTTCTTTTTTCGAAGGTCAAGAAAGTTGTCTCGCAAGAGCAACAAGAACTTCCCGTGATGGAACAAGTGATTTATTCCATTTGCAGGGAAGGTTCAAGCAAAGACCAAGCCGACGAAGTTTATCAAAAACTTACCGCCCAATTCTTCGATTGGAACGAACTTCGAGTAAGCTCAGTACGCGAACTGGAAGAATGCTTCCGAGGCATGACCAGGCCGGTCGATCGGGCCAACAGGGTGATTGGTTTTCTTCAAGAACTATTCGAAACAACCTACTCCTTCGAATTAGAGTTCCTACACAAAAAAGGTTTAAAGCAAGCTACCAAGCATCTTTCCCGCTATCAAGTTTCTAATGATTATCTTGGCGCTTGGGTTACTCAACGGGCTTTAGGTGGTCATGCAATCCCCATCGATCCACCAACTCTGCGAGTATCTAAAAGGCTTGGGTTAATCGAAAAGACTCAAGAACAAGTAGTGGAAATTCGCAACACCTTGGAACATCTGATCCCCAAGGCTAAAGGCGTTGAATTTACCGATCTTATAAGCACTGTGGGAATGGAATATTGCCACGAGAAACAGCCTAACTGCGCTGCTTGCCCTCTTGCAAAGGAATGCCAGTTTGCAACCGAAAACGCTAAACCTGCCAGCAAAAAACCTGCTGCTGTCGTCAAGAAATCCAAGTAATCTTATTTTCGAAACGCCAAGAGAAGCCCTTACTTTAACCGGTACAGGGCTTCTTGTGCTTCTCTAGCAAAGGGGTTGCCTTCGTAGGCTGTAGCCTGCTCATAGCAAGCGATGGCCTTTTTCGTGTCGTTCAATTTCTCTAGGGCAATGCCTAATTTAAGCCAAGTTCTGGCACCACTCTTTGGGCTCTTTTTAAAATCCTGAAAACATGCGACTGCTTTTTCGAATTCATCAAGCTCCATGTAAATATCCCCAAGCACCTGGCAGGAGCCATACCAAGAATCTTCATCATCACTGCTCGAAAAACTTCCTGGCTTTGGCTCGCGCACATGTTCAAGAATTTCTTTCGCTTCAGTACGATCGCCATGCCTTAGAAGTGCCTTGGCATATAAAGTTCTGGCCTGAATACTCTCGGGAGCAAATACCATAGCCAAGTTTGAAAGGTGCCTTGCAACATCAATCCAATCAGGGCCATCGAGCTTGCTTTCAAGAATGCCTTTGGCCCTTTTCATGCAATAATCAACATCAAAGCCCTTGGCAAGAAGTTCTTTATTTGCAGTAAGTTCTTCCACGGTGATGGAATAAAGGTATCGATCCTTGCGGGCGATAAGATCCTTTTCGTCGGGTTGATAAATAAGTGCTTGTTCGACCGCACGAAGTGCAGAAAGGGCCTCGCCTTTTTCTTCATGCAGGGTTGCAAGCGTGCGCAATGTTTCAACACCACTACGCTCAAACTGCGCAAATAAATGATAATATTCAATCGCTTTATCAGTATCTTTGCGATGTAAGTAAGAATCAGCAAGAAACTTCAATGCCGAGAAATAAGCCAACCGATCTTGATCCTGCAAGTTTTTGTGACCAGTTTTACGACCCATCGTAACAGCTTTTTCAAAGTAGCTTTCAGCTTCTGCTTCTTGGCCCTGCTGGGCAAACGCCTTGCCTACTTGCACCATTAAAAACGGTGCATGTTGGGGCAGGCCCGCTACAGCAATATCCAAATACTCCGCACCACGCACCAGTTCTTTTTGTTGTTCCAAAAGTGCAAGCCCAAGATCTTTTACAAACATAAAGTCGAAGTCAGCCATGCTGCGGGGCGGGTTTTGAAAAAAGATCGTACTTGTCATGTCCGTGTATAAAAATCGCTTGATACCCCATGCAGCCTGATCATCCTTTTCATGGGCAATATGCCTTTCAACAGCAGCAATGGCATTCATTTTAATAGCAGCATCTGCAAGCAGTGGAAAGCCAACCCGGGATTTCATTTCGGGGTGCCCTGCCAGTGCCAAAGACCATGAAGCATACAGATACTTCCCAGCCAATTGCTCTTCGGAAACATTATAATTGTTCAGGTTTTTAATAAGAATCGCAGCAGCGCCTACAAAGTTTTTATCATGCAGGGCAAGCACAGTCCTCCAATAACGAGTGCCATCATTAAGCGAAGGCTTGAGCTTTTCTACCAAAGAAAGCAGCCTTAAAGCTTCAGCAACTTTATCATCACTGGGTTTGCCAGAAACCAAAAGGGATTCGACTCGGTCAAGGCAAAGGTCGCAATCAACCAGGGCCATGGTTTCGGGATCGGTTTCAAGTTTAATAGGATCAAGATCTGCATGAAGTTTCCAATAGTTATTGCGTGCTAGATTATTTTGCGGATCTAGTTGCAAAGCTCTTTTGAAAGCCATTAATGCATTTTTTTGATGGCCAAGCTTGGCAAAGCTCATGCCGCGAAAAACATGCTTCAGAATTCTTAAGGCTGGTAGTATTCGCATGGTGTAGACAAAAAATAAAACTATCGGTGCAAGGAAACCCAAGGTTCGTAAAGGAACTTGTTCCATGGTTAGGATACCAAGTGCAATGCCCAGTAACGAGCTGAAAGCACCAATTTCAACTTCTGATTCTTCCGCAAGGCCACAAAAAGTCAGAATGTAAAACAATGGAAGAAAGGCTATCAATTGGTATGAAAACAAATGTGGATGTTCAAGAATTAATGGGTTTTCATTCCAAGATGTAGCACCAAGGAAATAAGCAATCGCGGCACATAAGCCTGTTGCGACAGCAAAAATAATTCCTAACCGAATGTTTGGTACTTTTACTTTTCGAATGCTGAAGAAGCTAAGGCCCAAAGCGCCGCCTAGCCCCACGCAGGAAATCAACAATTTAGAATCTGAAGGAACAGCAACAAATACGCCTAGGGCCGTGCCTAGCAATATGCCATCAAATATCTTGCTGGAATTTTCGAGGATTAGAAAAAGAATGAAGGCTGCGGGATTTTTGAGCCCGACTTTTAACTGGGCTCGTTGAGTTATCACCCCTGCGATAAATGCAACAAACAAGCCAGCCCATGCTATCCCGTTTAATGTAAGAAATGTTGAATAGGTGGGGGTTTCCAGCCTTCCAGCTTGAAGAGAGCCATAAATCGCCAGCCCAAGAAATATACCCTTTAAAAAGTATTCAAGTACATGCGCTCGCATTATGCTGCTACCCATAAAGAAAAGATATTATTATTCATGTTTCCCTAATATAATGACAGTGATATTACTCTTAGTACTTTATTATCCACACCATTATTTTTACCTTACTGCGGCTGATAAAAGGAGTTTATTTTAATGAATCACCAAGAAATGATCGAAACTCTGTTAAAGTCACCAAATTGCAAATCTTTAAACAGTAATGCAGGCCTTATTGAACTAGCCATTCAACGCAACGAAGGGCAACTCAGCGATCGAGGCTCTTTTTCAGTAAAAACAGGAACCCACACAGGAAGATCACCCAAAGACCGTTATTTGGTAGATGAACCATCAGTAAGTGCAGCAATTGAGTGGGGCACGATTAATCAACCCATGAGCGCCACCGATTTTGATTTGCTATTTTCTGCATCCATAAATGCGCTTGCTTCGAAAGAAACATTTATGATGTCGGGCTCTGCATGCGCAGATAATAAACACGCCATCGGGGTAAAGGTGATCGCAGATTTAGCATGGCACAATTTATTTGCCCGCTGCATGTTTCGTAAACCAATCAAAAACTTCAATGGAAAAACTCTGACCATTCTCGTTGATACGCATGCAGCAAAAACCAACATAGTGCTCGATCTCACCAAAAATCTGGTGCTTATTTCAGGCACTTCCTACGCAGGAGAGATCAAGAAAGCTGTTTTTAGCTTCCTTAATTTCATCCTACCCGAACAGCAAGTATTTCCCATGCATTGTGCTTCCACCATGGGTAGGGAAGGCGATGTCGCATTGTTATTTGGTTTATCAGGCACGGGAAAAACCACGCTCTCTGCAGACCCAGAGCGCCTTCTTATTGGCGATGATGAGCATGGATGGTCGGATACGGGGATTTTTAATTTTGAGGGCGGGTGCTATGCCAAGACCATCAAGCTTTCGCCTAAAGCAGAGCCGCATATTTTTAATGCGCTTCAATTTGGATCGGTGCTTGAAAATGTTCCACTCGATGAAAAAACACATATTCCTGATTTCTTTGATTCCTCTTTAACTGAAAACACCCGTGCTGCATACCCTCTCGATTTGATTCGTGATATCTGCCCAGATTCCAAGGGCGGGCACCCTAAAAATATCTTTTTCCTAACCTGTGATGCCTTTGGTGTTCTTCCGCCGCTTAGCAGGCTCAACGAATTTCAAGCCATGTATCATTTCCTTTCAGGTTACACTGCCAAGGTTGCAGGCACCGAGCAGGGAGTCACCGAACCTTCGGCCACATTCAGCTCCTGCTTTGGTGCGCCATTCATGCCCAGACATTCTTCCGTTTATGCAGGGCTACTACAAAAGAAACTGCAATCTCATCATTGCAAAGTTTGGTTAATTAACACTGGTTGGAGAGGCGGTAAACCAGGCGTGGGCCACCGTTACCCAATTCAGGTTACCAGAGCATTATTATCAGGTGTATTGCACGGGAACTTCGATTCCATTGCATTTACGAAAGATTCTTATTTTGGTCTCGAAGTTCCCTCGGCTTGTCCCGGGGTGGAAAAAGAAATGCTCAATCCCATGCTGGCTTGGCAAAATCATGATCATTACCAGGTAAGTGCAAGCAAGCTTTCAAACTTGTTTGAAGCGAATTTTAAAAAGTTTGTAGGAAAGGTCGCGTTGGAAGTTTGTAATGCAGGGCCCAAGCCACTTTAAAAACAACGATTATAAATGTTGATCTATCCATTGAATCAATTTTGTTTCGCCCCAACGAATGCCACCCCTGCCATCGGAACCCAGAAATCCAAGATGGCCCCCACGATTTTGAATCGAAATCGAAACACAATCCGGGGCATTCAGTTTTTCAAACGGCCCAACTGATATGAATGGATCATCCCGCGAAGTAAGTATTAAGGTTGGCACAGTGATGTTTTTGATGAATCTTTCAGATGAGCATTCCTTATAATAATGTTCTGCACAGTCGTACCCTGCCCTAGGCGCAGTGTAGTGCTCATCAAACAATCGAATCGACATGTTAGATGGAAATTTCAACGGTGGCAACTCTGGGAAATACCTTTGGCGTTTTTTAGCTTCCAGCATCAGGTAAGATAAAAAATGCTTTTCATAGATCCTGTTTTCCTGCTTCCCGATCAATTCAGAACACTGCATAAGATTGATGGGGGGTGCCATCGCTGCAACCCCTGCAAGGCCGTGTAAATCGCCGCTTTCCCCTGCAGTTTTTAATATCAGATTCCCACCCAAGGAGAAACCAACAAGAAATAGAGGCGAAGGATCTACCGCACTTTGAAAGTATTCCATCACCTTGCGAATATCTTCAGAACGACCCGCGTGATATGACCATCGCGCAAGATGCAAACCAGGGCCAGCACCACGCTGATTCATCCGGATCACCCTGCAACCGCGCCTATATAACCGATCGCCCACCCGTACCACATGGCTAGATCTATGGCTTCCAGTCAAACCATGCACTAAAATCGCAATCGGCTTGCCAGGTACCCAAGAAACGGGCTTGCTATCTAATACTAGAATTGAATCCCCGTCGCTTACGGGAAGAACCACTTCCTTCGAGGGGAATTCTGGAGGAGAACTGTCCGATAAGGATCCTAACAAGGTCTGAAGATGGCGGTTGCCCATCAAAGAAAAAGGTCGGAATTCATCATTTAAAGAGAAGCTGGCTTTTGCCAATTCTTTCTTCTTATCCAAATACATAATAAACCCTTGCGACAATTAATCCCAACGATCTATTAGTTTATAGGAAAATATCTTAATATCGAACCTAAATGTTCCCAAGAACTTTATTCTTTTTGAGAAGCATCAAAATTAAAGGAGTTAGGCATTATGGGAAAATCAACCGAAGAGCTTACAGGGTTAGGATTTAGATTGCCTGCGGAGTGGGAGAATCACGCCGCAACCTGGCTTTCCTGGCCTCACGAACCAAGCGACTGGCCCGGAAAATTCCCCGCCATCCCTTTTGTCTATTCCGAAATCATTAAAAATCTTGCCTCCTGCGAACTGGTCAAACTTATTGTTCCAAACCAGCATTCTGCAGATGCAGTCTCTCATATCCTTTTCGAAGCTGGCGCCAATCTGGATAACATTACTTTTATTCACGCACCCACCAATCGATCTTGGATTCGCGACTATGGCCCTCTGTTCCTCAAAGACAAACATTCTAATAAAACCATCCTCAATTTACGCTTTAATGCCTGGGCCAAGTACGACAACTTTAATTTCGATGATGATATCCCCAAGTTTGTCTCTTCCAATATCAATTGCCCACTCTGGGAACCCAAACATAACAACATCCAGCCCATCCTTGAAGGAGGCAGTATCGATGTCGATGGCCAAGGCACTCTTCTCACCACCGAAGAATGTCTGCTCTCCAAAACTCAAGAACGAAACCCAGGATTCTCCAAACAAGATTATGAAACTTTCTTCGCTAACTATCTAGGTGTTAAAAAAGTCCTCTGGCTAGGTAATGGCATCGCAGGTGATGACACCCATGGCCATGTGGATGATCTTGCAAGATTTATCGCACCCGGAAAAGTCATCACCATGATCGAAGAAAACAAATCTGATATCAACCATGAACCCTTAAAGGATAACCTTGCGAGGCTTAAATCCATGACAGATGCCCAAGGAAACAAGTTGCAAGTGTTCGAACTTCCCATGCCCGCACCTGTTATGTTTGCAGGCCAACGACTTCCTGCAAGTTATGCCAACTTTTATATTGCCAACGGCATCGTGCTAGTTCCAACATTCAACGATGCTAACGATCGCGTTGCATTAAACCTGCTTTCCCAATTGTTCCCGACTCGTAAGATTGTCGGTATCCATTGCGTGGATCTAGTACTGGGGCTTGGCACGCTGCATTGCCTCAGCCAGCAGCAACCCGCTTAAAGGAAAAACTAGCTCATGCGAACCATGCGAGCAGCGGTATTAAGAGGTTTTTCATTAGGCATCCAGTTAGAAGATCTGCCCATCCCAGAACCCAAGCCCAATCAAGTTCTGGTTCGTATCCTCGCATCAGGAATCTGCCATACCGATCTTCATGCTATCAACGGCTCATGGGACAAAAAGCCTATTCTGCCGCTTATTCCAGGCCATGAGGGTGTGGGCATTATCGAAGCTTTAGGCTCGAAGGTAACAGGCTTTAGCCTCGATCAAAAAGTTCTCATCCCATGGGTAGGCAGAACCTGCAGAACTTGTTCGTTCTGTTCTTCTGGAAACGAAAATTATTGCGATAGGCAATTTAACACAGGGTACGTCATCCCAGGCACCCATGCTGAATATACCTCTGCAGATTTTCGCTACATCCTTCCTCTTCCAAAAGATATCGATCCTGTGCAGGTTGCCCCCTTGGCGTGTGCAGGACTTACCGCTTTTGAAACCATCAAAAAGTTGCGATCTAATGAAAATCAAACACTCTTAATCATGGGTGTTGGGGGAGTAGGCCATCTTGCAATTCAGTATGCTAAAGAGTTTTTCACGCGCATCATTGCCATCGATCCATCTGCAATTCGCATTGCCCAGGCCAAACTTTTAGGCGCAGAAACTTATTCCCCAGAAGAATGGCTTTCACTCAATCCAAAACCTTTGGTTGATGCTGCTGCGGTATTTGCTGCAGACCAAAGCGCAATAACAGATTCGATGAAGGCATTAAGAAATGGTGGCACGCTTGCTTTAGTTGCCCTAGGAAAGAATAAAGAATTATCATTGCCTTGGTTTGAACTGGTGACCCGCGGAATTCGGATTTTGGGCTCGCATGTAGGCCCTATTTCCACCCTTAAAGAAGTTGTGGAATATCATCATCTAGGCAAAGCCAAAGTCTTAGTCGAAACAAAACCCCTTGCAGATATTCGTATTGCTTTCGAAGAGCTCGCTGCAGGAAAAAACAACTCTCCAAGGCTCGTTCTAGTTCCATGATTACGCTCACCCCAAATAACTTCACCCATCATTCTTTGAAAAGTTGAAGCCCGATTAGTCCAAAAGTTTGCGTTTTAACTAGACTTACCTTTTAATCCAAATACCCTAAAGATTGATTAGTTCCACTTGGTTATAGGTGCAATATGAGCAGATTAACCCATACTTTCTTCGTGATTTTCCTTTTTCCCATCCTAAGCGGATGTGGCAGAGAAGATAAAGTAGATGACGGCGCAAGCGGTGTAGCATTCCACAAAGGATATGTTGCCTCAAAAAACAGCGAGTGGAGTTCTGCAATCATTCATTTCACAAAAGCAATTGAAATAGACCCTACTTATATAAATGCTTACAACCACCGTGGTTTTTCATTGAGTAAACAGGAAAAAATCCCTGAAGCAATTGCTGATTACAATAAAGCTATCGAGCTAGCTCCCAAGTATGCAGATGCTTATTACAACCGTGGTATTGCGTATGCAAAACAGCAGAAATTTATCGAAGCCATTGCTGATTTTACTAAAACTATTGAAGTGAATCCCAGACACTCAGATGCATATTTCAATCGCGGAGATTCCTATAAAGGATTAGACAAAAACATGGAAGCAGAAGCTGACTTTGCAAAAGCCAAAGAATTACGAAAATAGCCAATTATAAGTCAAACTGCAGTTTAAAAAGACTTTCAATTAAAACCAAGATTTGCCATCCCAAGCGATGACTTTCTCCAAAAAGGCGACTGCATCTTTTGCAAAAGTAGAAAAGAG
>Ga0209829_10003658_pt1 | contig 11119 bp, 5 predicted proteins | sample C_140205_EF_Meta_FD_187311 | JGI IMG/M metagenome (GOLD analysis project Ga0209829, IMG submission 187311) | Freshwater microbial communities from Lake Croche, Canada to study carbon cycling - C_140205_EF_MetaG (SPAdes) (version 2) | ecosystem: Environmental > Aquatic > Freshwater > Lake... | reverse complement strand
GACGACTTTAAAGGCGCTGCAACGTCTGAGCCGCACCGTGCTTTTCACAACCGTGCCCGGCGCGCCCCGCCGTAAACGCCTCGGCAAGAGGGTCCTCGGTCTGATTTAAGTGCCATTCGTTCATGAGCGCGCCACCGGCGAGACCAGGCATCGTTTTTTCGACGAAAGCGTTTTCGTCATGGTAGAGATCGACACCACCGTAGTAGAGGCGGAAGTCCACCGGATCAGGCGAGAAGGCCCACGCACCGCCGAAGAAATCCGGGTGGTAAAGCTGCAACGCAAGCGCCCCCCAGCCGCCGGTGGAACTGCCGGTAAGCACGCGGGCGTAGCCGGCCTTGATCGTGCGAAAACGCGCCTCCAATTCCGGGATGAGCTCCTGCATGATCGCGTCGCCGTAGGGACCGCAGTTGGGCGAGTTTACCCCGTAGGAGTCGTCGAAATAGGGTGTCGGATGCTGGAACGTCACGGCGATCATGCGAGGAAACGCGGCCGAGTTCCACGACGTATAGAACTCGGCGCCCGACTCCGTGTTCGCGTAGACGCCGGTCGCGGTCGCGCCCGGCGGCAAGTCCGGGAGCGGGAGGTTGCTTGCGCGGGCTTCGGCGCGTTGGCGGCCCCAGCTCTTTTTCCCCTCCGTGGCGGGCGTCGGGTTGAAACCAAAGGGCGGCGACAGGCTGAAATGATTTTGAAGGTAGACGACCGGATAGCGCACCTCGGGATGCGTCTCGTAATCCTTCGGCAGCAGGATGGTCGCGCCGAGAAACATCGGCTGGCCCCAGAACTTGGTGAGCAGTGGACTCTGAAATTTGATGCGCTTGACCCACGCCGTATCGGTCGGCACGTCGATCGGCGGGATGACCTTGTCCAATCGAATCTCGATCACCGCAGGGCCGCCGGCGCCGACGCGGATTTTCTGCGGCTCACTGAAGAGGTTGCCGGGCGAACGTGCGAAGTTCTGCCCTTCCCATTGATCCATATGCGCCCAGATCACGTGGCCGTCAGCGCGATGAAACTCGGTGAGAATGTTGAAGACGGCTTGCACAACGTATTCGCCGGGAGCAAGGGCACCGAGCGTTTTTTCAGGGTAGCCTGGCGTCGCCGCGTTCAAGGCTAGGCGCTGACTGGCCATCACGCCGTGCGCATCCATGCCGAAGAGACTCGCGCCGGAACTGAAGCGCGGCTCACCCTGGGTATTGGCGGCGAAGAAGAGGAAGACCCGGCCGGCAGTCACGCCCTTCTCCAGTTGTGCGGGCAGCAATACCGAAAAGCGCGGCGGCGCGCTGCGTTCAGTCGACGCCAACTCCGCCGCACCTACCGCGACCGAAAACACGACGAGACATCCGATTGCAGCGGCGATAAGGTGCTTCATTCGCTGGAGCCTCAGATGCATAGGATGCTTGGCAATATTGAATCGCCGCGGCGCGGTGCAGCCGGCTGCGAAACAGGCGCGACAATCCTTCAACAATCCGTGTAAGCAATATCGCCACCTACCACCCAAAGGTCGGAAAATCGCGACATTTCGATCTCGATTTTCGTCCGGTCCCAAAGGGAAGGAATTCGGCACGTAGCCCGATTATCCGTTTCGCAGATATTATCCGATTGACGGATAAATGGGACGGGTTGACTCTGACTTGTGATCAAAAGCTTTGCCGAACGTGACACCGAAAAATTGTGGCTCACCGGGCGCTCTCGACGCCTGCCAGGTGACATCTGGCAGCGAGCGCTCATCAAGTTACAGCTGATCGATGCCGCAGTTGAGTTGGCTTTCCTCAAGCTGCCGCCAGGCAATCGCCTGGAGGCACTCAAAGGAGATCGGCGGGGACAACACTCGATCAGAATAAACGACCAGTGGCGCATCTGCTTCCTTTGGTCCGGCACCGACGCCAAACAAGTCGAGATTGTAGATTACCATTAATAACCAAGAGGCCATTCCTATGAATCAGACCGCTTCACGCATCCATCCTGGCATCATCCTTCGCATCGAGTTCTTCGAGGCGATGAGCATTACCCAACTCGCAGCTTCCAAGGCCACTGGCATTCCCCAGAGTCGTTTGAGCGAAATTCTGGCGGGACGGCGGGCGATCAGCCCAGATACCGCTGCTCGTCTCGGACGGTATTTTCGCGTCAATCCACGCAACTGGCTGAACCTCCAAGTGGCCTTCGATCTATGGAAACTTGAGCAGGAGTCAGGTCGTCAGTTAAATCACGACGTGAAACCACTCGTCGCCGCCTGACGGGGACGGGCGTTTCACATGCCATACGTTATTGGCACACCCCATTTCGTAAAGCGCGCGATCAGCGAGTTGCGCGATCAATCCACTTGCAGAAGTCGTTGAACTCGGAATCGCACCGAAAAGGGTTGGATTAGAAACAGCAAATCCGCTCCAAACTGGCTCAAATCGAGAGCTTTCCCGTGCCGACCTCGCGATTCCGTATCAGCACCGGATTGACATCGTGTTTGTCCCAATATTCCCGAACGCGTGGGTAGTGGAACATCCAGATGCTATCGGACTGAGCCAACGTCTGCTCGGTGTCGTTTGAGTGAAGGATCCGCTATTTTGGAATCGGTGCTGCTTGCAGCTTTTCACCGGTGACTTTGAGTCCGAATGCAAATTCCCCCGGTTTAATTGGGGGCATTTGGACCCCTAAGCCTTGATCCGTTTGGAGCCATGAGAGTTTCGCCTTGCTCCCGAGTAGTTCGACGCCGCTGACCTTGCCGGACGGTGTCGCGAGCGAACGGATGACGGCTTTGCCGTCTTCAGGCCACGCCATCAGGTAGGCGTAGACCGCGCCGTCCTTCGTCGTGAAGCGAATGTCCTTGGCGGAATAAGGCGTCTTCGCGTGGTCGGGCCCCAAGTTGCCGGCTTTCATGATCACACTGCCTTCACCCCAGACATCCCACGCACTGGAATTATGGATGCCTTCGCTGTTCACATCCATCCAGTCGCCCATGTCGTGCAGCGTTTTCAATCCGCCCGGGTCGAGTTCCCCTGCAGGCGTCAGCGGAATATTAATTGCATAATTTCCGTCGCGTGAGACGGCCTCCAGCATCTGGTGAATCACCATGCCGCTCTCGTAAAACGTCCCTTTGGCGTAGAACCACTCGCCCAAGCCGACCTCTGTCTGCCACGGCTGATCCAGCTTGATGCCCGGCGGAAACTTTGACTCGAAGTTCACCGCGATGGCGCGCGGATCCTCGTTGCCCTTGGTAAACGCCATCGCCTCTAGCTGGCCGCCGTTTTGACGGATGCTGGAGTTGTAGAGGTGGGCGATTACACGCGGCAATGCATCCGCCCGCAAGCCACGGCCGGTGCGGTAACCGGAAAACGGATAGCCGCCATCAAAGTAGATGAAGTCGGGATGATGCTGGTCGATTGCATCGATCACCCGACGCGTCCACTTCGTCGCATACCAGCGGGCGAAATCGACATTCTTCTTGAGGCCACCGTCCAGGATCCCGTGCGAGCCATGCGTCATCCGGAATTGGATCGGGTCGCCCGTGAAGCCGGCAGGGTAAACCACGTCACCCTTGAGATCGATGCCGTAGAGGTCCTTCAGATCGAGGCCCAGGCGCTTCCACCAGGTGTCCTTGCCGTCATAGTTCTGCGCGCCGTCGTAGGACACGCCTCTCATCGGCCCGTCGGGATCGCTCAGAAACGCCGGCTGCATCCACCAAAGCGAGTAGTCGCCGTGAAACGCGATGCCAAAGCGGAGACCCTCCTTTTCTGCCGCCTTTCGCCAGCCGCCGAGAATGTCACGCTCGGGCCCAAGCTTCACTGAGTTCCACGGCTGGAATTTCGAGTCCCACAAATCGAAATTGTCGTGGTGCATACCCTGGCCAATCACGTATCGCGCTCCGGCTCGCTTGTAGAGGGCCATCAGTTTTTCGGGGTCCCATTTTTCTGCCTTCCACAACCGCAAAATGTCTTTGTAGCCGAATTCGCTGGGATGTCCGAATCGCTTCAAATGGTTCGGATATGTTTGGGCGAAGTTGTCCCAAAAATTACCCTGCGGCATATACATGAAATGGGCATACCAGTCGCCGCTTTCCCCCACGGCCTGCGGCCCCCAATGCAGCCACATTCCGATCTTCGCCTTGCGCCACCACGTCGGCGTCTTGAAATGATCGCCCAGCGAACTCCAAGCCGGCGCGACCGGCCCCTCGGCGATCGGCACCGGCATCACCTCCATGGGCTGAAAGACGACCGCGTTGCTCTTGAGCGTCACCGTGACCTGCTGGCGCATGATTTCCAGCGTGAGGTCCTTGGCCGGAGCAAGTCCGTTCAAGACGGCCAGCAACTCCACCGTGCTTCGCACCGCCTTGGTGTTCACGCTCAGAATCAAATCGTCCGTTCGCAAGCCGGCGGCATACGCCCCCGACCCCTTCGGAGCCTCAACGACGAACGCGCCGCCCGCATCGGCCGCCACCCCGAGCGCCGAATACTCCTGGCCCACCAGATCGCGCAGCGTCGCACCTTCCCATTTGCCTTGAACCGTAGCTACGGGCGCCGCCTCACCCGAGCCGAGTTTGACGGCCGAAATTGCCGGCGTGCGCGCCATGGCTTTCAGCCGCGGGGTGCGGACCCCAAATTCATTCATCGGAAAATTTACGAAACCCAGGCGCAGTGCGGGCGAATCCGACTTGACCCGAAAATCCCCCTTGGCTGCATCGACGAAGAGAGGATCACCCGATTCGGAGTTCGCGTCGCAACCCTTGTCGGCAAATTTGGTCCGATCCGCGTCCGAGGTCACAAAGACCTTCTCCTTCGGCTTTTCGCCCCACGCCCCAAATTGCCCAGCTCCCAGCTGCACCCCGGTCATGAAGAAATTCCGGTCCACCAGTTGGCCCCACTTCGCGATCTTCATGCCCGCGGGACGATAGGCGCCCATCACAATGTTGCGGGAAAAGACGTCGCCCGACTTTTCGAACCAGACGTGCGGGTGGAGGCTGTTGTTGACGATGATGTTGTTCGTTACCTTGCGGTCATACCCTTCACGCAACTTCAGCCCGCCATTCAGAAAGAGGTTATTGTAAATCTCGTAGCGCGAAGAGCCGTCGTCGAGGTCCACGTCCCAACCGTGGTCACAACGCCAGCGATTATGGCGGAGGATATTCGGGCGCACCGCGTCCAGTAGCGGTAGATTGGGATCCGCCGCCACCTCTTTGTCCACCGTGCGCACATCGCGATGCCAGTAACGGTCGCGTCCCCACGAGTTAAAACTCCCATGGTCACCCGTCTCCAGCACCGTATCGAAAATATCACAGTGCTCAATAACATGCCCGCCCCAGCAGCCGTCACCGATATTGATGCCGGCGCGCGGCACATCGTAAATCGAGCAGTTCCGCACGGTAATGTTCTGCGCCATGGCAATCTCCACGGGCGCCGTCTGTTTCTCGAATCGGCCGCTGCGCGTGATGAGACAATCCTCGACGAGGCAGTCAGCGGGAAAATTATCCGTCAGCGGACCCGGCGTCCGGTCGATTTTCGCGTAGTCAAATTTCTCCTCGTAGTTGAAAAGCGGACTGCGCACCGCCTTGGGATCGCCGACAAACACAATACCGTTGGCGCCGCTCTCGCGAATGAGGCAGCCACGAACCGTGATCCTGCGGTTGTAGTTGTTGACGAAGACGGTGTTGCCGCCGGCTTGGTCAAAATCGCAATCGGCGACCGTCACATCCTCCGCTGCGTTGAACACCACCGCACCGCCGCGATAGACGGTCCAGTCCGACCGCAGCAGCGGCTCGCGGTTCTCCATGAACGTCCGGGCAGTGTGCCGAAACGTCAGCCCACGCAGCGTGACGAACTTCACTGGCTGTCCCTTGGTGCCGTTGAATTCCACCAAGTGGCGCAGCCGCACGATTTCGACGGTTGCGGTGCGCAGATCCACGCCGGCCGGCGGAACGAAATACAGCGTCCCGGCCTTGGTATCATGAAACCACTCACCCGGCGCATCGAGTTCCTCGCGGATGTTCTCCACCATTCGAAACTTCTTGTGCATCTCACTCGGCCGGTTGTTTTGCCAGCCGCCCTCGTAGTCGAGCGAGCCGTCCGGCTTCTTGCCGAGAATTCGCCAATGCATGTCGCCCCAGAGCGCGGGGTGCATCGCGTGAATAATGCCGCCCGTCGGATCACTCCACCGCGTGACGCGTTCCGGCGCGATGGCATCAGCGGCAGCGCCGTTGAATTGCGCGGCTTTGGGATCGTAATTCGGATACCGCGCCATGGGCTGGCGCTGGCCGTTGACAAACATCTGATCCGTGACGAGCCCGACGGGTGTCTTCGCTTGAAAGATGCCGTCACGAAACGGCGTCCACTCCAATGTGAGCCGCGCCCCGCCACTGATAATGGGCTGCTCGCCCGGCGCCGCCGCGTAGAGGACGGGCGCCGCCGCAGTGCCTGAGTCTGCCGCGGTAAACCGGACCGTGTCCGACAAATAATAAACGCCCGCGTGCAGCAGCACCGTCACCGGCTCGCGTCCAGCCGACGCTCGCGCCGCCCGCTGAGCGGTCGCGAGTGTCGCGAACGGCTTGTCCGCCGAGCCCGGATTCGCGTCGTCGCCCGCTGGCGAGACGTGGATGGATTTTCCCGAAGCGGTCACATCCGCCGCACGCGTCCCCGTGAGGAGCAGCAAGAGCAGGACGCAGAAAGACGAGAGCGTGGATTTCATGGTTTGAGAATCGGTGCGCCCATGTTCACGGAGGTGGTTGGGTTGGCGGAGGGCTCGGATATCCCGGCGTGCTCCGCCAAGAAGCGGTTCCGCAGCGTGTCGAACCAGCGGCTGCGGTTGTGGCCCAGCAGTGGAACGAGATCGATCTGCTTCGGGCAGCTCAACGTATTGTAAATTGAGAGCACGGTCATCGGCGGACAGGCCGTGTCGATCAGACCGCTGCTTATGAGCACCGGCACTTTCACGAAACGGGCGAAATTGCAGGTGTCGTAATAGGCGGTGGCGGCAATGACTCTCGGATCCGGGGTCTTCTTGTCACGACCCATGATTAGGTTGCTGGGCGCGGCGTCGGGTCGCCCGTAGAGCGGCCCAGTGTGCTCGCCGAGCGCCGGCGCAACGCTAACTACAGCGGTAATCCGCGAATCGAGGGCGGCAGCGATGAGAGCGAGACCGCCGCCTTGGCTGGCCCCCGAACTGATGATCGCCTTGCCGTTCCAATCGGAGCGCGAGGTCATGTAATCAATTCCGCGGATCATGCCGAGGAAGACCTGACGGTAATAGTAGGTCATGCGGTCATCGCTGCCGATGTAGGGATAGCCCATGTATTTTTTCCACCGGGCTTCATCCTCGGGTGTTCGTTCCATGGGCATATCATGCGCGCTCATGTCGAGCGCGAGAAACCCCATCGCCGCATTTCCGATGACCCAGCGCGATTCCTTCAAGCCATTCGGGTGCACGCCCATCCCGGGTTGCGAGATCATGATGGGCAGCGAAGAGGCACCCTTGGGCTTGGCGAGGTAACCGCGCGACCGTCGGCCGCCGATGTTCGCGAAACTGACCTCAAAGAGTTCGACGTTGAGATTCTCCTGCGCGACCGGATTGATCTTCGCGTCGATGGGCACCAAGGCCAATTCGGCCTTCTGCGCTGTCCAAAATTCCATGAAATCCGCGGGCAACTTAGCGGTGGCCTCGATGCGATAGGGATCAAAGGCGGCTCCCGCCATCCCGATGCCAAGGGCGTCCGTGCTTGTATTCGGAGTGACCTTGAGTTGCAGCACGCCGGGCTGGTCGAGCGTTCCCTCGACCCTAGCCGCCCCCGAATGCGGAGATACAGCCCCGCTTCCCAGAACTTTGGCCCCGTCCAGCGTCAGGACCCAAGAGAGTTCATCAGCGGTCGCGGGCGCGTTAGCCGCCAAGTTCACGCGGAACACTACCTTTTCGCCGACATCGTAGATCGCATCAGGCCGGTCGGTCTCGACTTTGATCCAAGTGTTCGGATTGACGGGCGCGGGTTTGGTGGCCTCGGCGGCCGGCAATGCAGTCAGCAGCACCAACTGAGCAGTGAATAGCTTCAGGCTGAATTTCACGGGGGCATTTTCGCGCGTTGCATTTTTTCGAAGGGGATCGGCACGAAACCGGGGATTTCCCGAAAAACGCGCGAATCGGGGCGAAGGGAAAAATCACCGGCAGCCTCGTCGACGAAGCCGGGATCGGTGTCGATCTCCACGTTGTGGTGGCGGTAGTCCTCGTCGGGGTAACGGCTCGGGCCGACGCCCTCGTTGTTGCCGATCAGGGCGTTGTTGAAAACGCGATTGTAGAGCGGCGTGGTCGGATCGTTTTTCACCAATACTCCGACGTAGGTCTTTGCGAACTCGGGATAGCGAGTCGAATAAGGCGGCGCGGTCACATCGACATCCTTTGCCAGCATATTGACACCCGCCTGGAAGGTTTTGTGCGTCGTCTCGAAGTCGCCACCGTCCCTGATCGTTACCCCGGGATTGTCGATGAAGAGATTGTTCGCAATGACGTGATTGTGTCCCTGGGTAACGCCGATCTGCGCACGACTCCACGGCGCCACGGTGCGGCCAATGTTGCGGAAAAAGACGTTACCGAAGACTTCCACGCCGTGGGTGCTGTTATCGAGATAGATCGTGCAGTTCTGAGCGTTGTGGTCGGGACTGCCTCGCGCGTTATGGTGAAAATAATTAAAACGAATCCGGTTGCCGAGCATGCTCGGATTCTGCCGCGTCTCGACGACCCCGCCGTCTTTGGACGCGGTCAGGCCGCGACAAATCTCGTTGAACTGGATGAGGTGATCGTTGCCGAGAAAGTAGAGCAGGCCGCCATAGTTATCGTGGAGATAATTTCCTTCCACGAGATTCCCGCAACCGTCCACGACCACGGCTTCGGCATACATGTGCACGCGGCGGTCCGTGCGCGAGATGTCGCAATTGCGCACAAAATTCCCCGCCGGCGTCAGCGTCTTGCGATCGCCGCCGCCGAGAATCACCCCACCAATTCCGGTGTCGTAGATTGTGCAGCGATCGAGACCGTTGCCCCGCCCGCCCTGACGATCCAATGCCGTCGCGCCCGGCAGGCGATTCGGCAGTCGCTCCATCCCGGTGCAGAGCACATGCCGATACGAGCCAGGGAGGCGCGGCAGCGGTTTGCCGGTGCCAGCGGCAAGGACTTCGGGCGGAGCGGCGACGCCACGCGAGACTTGCGCCGCCCACTCACCGGGTAGGCCGGTGTCCCAACCAAAACCGATCTGCACGCCTGCGATGCCGGTGTTTCGAATCACGCAGTGCTCGACGATGTTGTCCTCACCTCGCTCGATATAGACGGCGCTCGTGCGCGTTGCCTCCAGGGTGAGTCCACGCAGGCGCACGTGGGAGCAACCTTCCATCGCCACGAGCACGTCGTTGAGCATCGAAACCACGACCTCCGACTTGTCGTTGAATCCGGCCGGCGGATAAAGCGTCAGCAAGCCCGTCCGCCGATCGAGATAATACTCGCCCGGCACATCGAGTTCCTCTGGCAAATTGGAAAAATAGAACCACTTCGCCATGTCTTTGTAAGTCGGCCAGACTTGGATTGGAGTCGTGAACGTCACGGTCCCCTGTTTGGCGTCGACGGCGCCGATTTTCCGACTCGTGTGCGCGTAGGCCCGGACCAAACCGCCGACGACATAGGCATCTTCCAGCGTTCCCCACTGGCTCAGATGCGAAATCGCCTGCTGCGGAAACAAGGCCGGATAGTCGCCGTTCCCCTCGGTTCCCCATGGTTTGGTCGGCACGTCTTTTAGGATGATTGTCGAATACTCCTTCGCCCCACCCTTTTCATCTTTTACGATGTCCTGCACCGCGCTCTCGATCAATCCGAGCATCGGCGCCGCATCGTTGCGGTTCGGCCAACGGGCTAACGTCGCCGCTTTCCCGCCGATGAACAATTCCAACGGCGCAGGCACGTAATGGGTGTTGGACCCGAAGTCGACCGCATGCACCGGAATCAGTTCGCCATAATCCGTGATGCCCAGCGCCTTCAAATCCGCCTGCAACAGGTGCCGTCGTGCCGCGCGACTGCTGACGCGATCCAAAAAAACGCGGTCCACGACCGGACGAAAAGCCGACGCCGGAACCGTGCGCCCACCGACGAGGCGCACCGTCTCTCCGGCACTGGCGGCATATACGACGGGCGCGCCGGATTGGCCGGAATCACGCGCATCGAGATCGAAGGAACGATTGCGTTGATACACGCCACCTCGGATCCAAACCGTGACGCCCTCGGCGGGATACTTCCCAGCCGCGCTGAGCGCGCGCACGGCATCCCGCGCACGCTCCAATGTGGCGAACGGACGTTCGTTGCTACCCGGACTCGCGTCATCGCCTTGCGGGGCTACATAAAACTCAGCAGCTGGCAAAAGAGACGGCGTGACTGTCAGGAGAACAACCAGAGTGCGAAGCGAACCAAGGCGTGTCATGAGGCCGAGCAAAAGTCCAAGCGAGAGTGCAAGGGGGTTTGGTTTTTGCTCAAATGGTATGCTCACTATTGGATTTTGGATCGTGCCTCGCATTTTCTTTCTATTTTCCGAGGGCTTCGGCTGCGGAGGAGGCGACGCTGCCGAGGGTAAAATCGGCGGCCTGGCCGCGGTGCTGGCGGGCGAGCCACGCGATAGCGGCTGCTGGTTCGGAATCATGTCCACCTTCGAAGACGGTGATGCGCGCCTGGCTGGCGATACGGCGGAAGAGCACGGGCTTTTGCCGCTCAGGGTCGGTTTGGGTCTCGCTGGCGAGCGCGGCGGGAATCTTCTGCTCCTTCACCATCGAGCGGATGTCGGCTTCGCTGATTTTGCGTTCCGGGTGGCCCGAGGCTGCGGCCAAGGCGTTGAACGCGTAAAGCGAGTGGCTCACTGGCACGGACCCCGTGTGTCCATCGTGGATACCGGTGTTGATGTCGAGCGGCACATTCTTGGCTGCTGCCAGATGAAAAAGCGGTGAGCGCTTCCGGTATTCGCTCTCGGTCGTCGGGCTGGGCGGGCCGCCGCAGGATTGTTCGAGCATCTTTGCGTAGGTGTTCTTGCGGGCGGTGCTCTCCGCGTGCCAGGCGGCGAGGTCGGAGATGGGCACCCAAGCGCTCACGCCAGCCCACACCTGCGGTGCGCGGGCGGCCA
>Ga0209829_10003655_pt1 | contig 11129 bp, 7 predicted proteins | sample C_140205_EF_Meta_FD_187311 | JGI IMG/M metagenome (GOLD analysis project Ga0209829, IMG submission 187311) | Freshwater microbial communities from Lake Croche, Canada to study carbon cycling - C_140205_EF_MetaG (SPAdes) (version 2) | ecosystem: Environmental > Aquatic > Freshwater > Lake... | reverse complement strand
AAACAGAAGAAGTAAAAGGGAAAAAGAAGGAAAAAGGATTAGAAAAAATAAAAATAAAAGTAGAGAATTTAAAATTGGGAGACATTGTTATAAGTCATGATGATGTTGGTGCCAATGAATTGCTTATATTTGAACGAAAAAGTTTGAATGATTTGGCGTCGAGCATAAAAGATGGCAGGTATGCGGAACAGTCATTTCGTTTAGGTGGCTACGAGTCCGTTCCGAATCACAACATTGTTTATATTATTGAAGGTGATTTATCAAAGTGGAAAGAAAATGCGAAATACAATGGCAGGGTGAATAAAAAAACACTGTTTTCGTCAATGTGTTCAATGCTTTATTACAAGGGATTTTCTGTGATAAGAACCATGAATATGACAGAGACGTGTGAGTTAATATTGAACTGGGCGGATAAGCTTCAGCGAGAACACACTGCGAAAAATCCGTATTACAGTGGCAGTAGTGATGGTATTGACGGTAGTGCAAAAATGGAAAAACAAGAATCACAAGAACAAGAACAACCGGTACAACAACATGTACATGTTCGCGAGTCGCATTATTGCGACGTGTTCAAGATAAAAAAAGAAAAAAATAGCAATATTACTCCAGGTAACATTGGAGAGATAATGCTTTGCACCATTCCAGGAATAAGTTCAAAAACGGCAATAGTAATTATGAAGGAGTTCAAAACTATAAACGGATTGATAAAGTCGCTTGAAAAAGATGCGCATTGTTTGAATAACATTTACATGGAGACAAATGGTAAAAAGCGGAAAATTAGTTCGCAGTGCATTGAAAATATTCGAAATTATTTATTAGGGGACGTATAAACTCACCTGGTCGTCTTCATAGTATCCGGAATCAACTAAATGCTGCGTAAATTTTGGTCCCCCCCAATTTGAATCCATTGGATTCGGGCTTAAACCGGATTCTTGCTGTATGAAATCAAGCGCGTCCAGCGGCGTAAAATCGCCCATATTGAATCCGGATGCGTCAAATCCTGGATAAGTATTTGAATTATATGGTGGGTCATTTCGATTTGAATCCATAAGTTTGGTCACGGTGGGCATCTGAATGCCTGTTGTTGTGTCAACCATGGGAGGCAATCCGCCCTGTAAATCAATGGGGGATGGCCTAATTTTATAAACATCTTTTCCTTGCGCATCATTCATGTGCTGCAAAAATAAAACCGGGCAAATAATTCCCTGACTTTTTTGCCAATCCATAAATTCAACATAATCTTCTAAATTATTAAATTTTACTGGATTTACTCCCGGAACTTTAGCTATTTTTGAATTATACAAGTAAATTTCTGTACCTTTTTGTATTAAAAGATTAGGACACCGGTGTTGTTCAGTTGTAGCGAATCCTTCGGATGCATTTAATGACGAGTAGTTGAGAACAAAATACAGTCCGAGAAAAAAAACGACGATTGAAAATGCGAGTTGGTTTGAAATGTGAGGAATTTGCATGGTTATAATAAATAAATATTTATTTTTGTTTATTTGTTTATTATTATAAGTAAAGAATAAAATATATCATTTATATATATTAATTATAATTATAATATATATATAATATTTGATAAGAATGGTAAAACTGAAATATGAACCTGAAACTAATGCAAAAAACTTGAAAGGACCGTGTGTTGTAGTTATACACGCTGAATGGTGTGGTCACTGCAAAGACTTTATGCCGGTGTACAATAATGAAATTGTCCCATCAAACAATTTCGATGAAGAATTAAAAGACTTATTAACGCTGTCATCGATAGAAGATAAAGAATATTCAAATGCAAAAGATTTATTCGGTGAAATCGACGGATATCCGACAATTCGATACATTACATTCGACCAAAACGGAAAACCGCTGAAAGACAATAATGGAGCCATTATGAAAATGGATGCAACAAATATTCCTAATAAGGCTAAAGCCATTACCGAATGGATAAATACCGTTGTAAAAAGTGATGTAAACAAAAAAAAACATAAACGCGGACACAATAAGCGTGGCATGCGTGTTATGAATGGTGGTGGTTCCAAAAAGACAAAAAGAGTAGTAAAAAGGTCAAAAAGAGTAGTAAAAAGGTCAACAAAAAGAGTAAAAAGGACAAAACGAACTTAATTTATTTTAATTTATTTTTTATATTAAAATTTTGAAAACTTTTCTTAATATAAAATTGAATTTTATAAAAGTTAAAGACAAGTAGACATAGATATATATCCAAGCAATAAACCTTTCACGGTAACATAATTTTAATTGGATTGGATAATGTCAACAGCAAGAGAAGCAGCAGCAGATGAGAAGAAGAGAAAAATTATAATCAAACGAAAGCCGGGACAACAACAACAACCACAACAGACAAAAGAACCCGACAACAATGTATCGATTCGTCTTTTAGATTTCAATATATATGATGGAAATGTTAGTGAATTTGCAGCAAACGATTCAGCAAGTGAACCACAACAAGAACAACAATTTCAACATTCAAACTACAAAAAAAGTATGATAATTCAAATGTTTGGAATAAACGAACAGGGGGAAACGTGCGCTCTTTTTGTCGAAGACATGAATCCATTCTTCTATGTGATGGTTTCTTCTGATTGGACTGAACGCACTAAAAAACAATTTGTCATGGACATTACAAAAAAATTGGGATTTGCGGAAGGTTTGATTATCAAGGAAAAATGCGCGCTTGTAAAGCGGAAAAAGCTTTATGGATTTGATGGCGGAAAAATGCATAACTTTGTAGTATTATATTTTAAAAACTTGGCAATTATGAACCGAGTGAAAAATTTGTGGTATATTTCTTGTCCTGAAACGAACTCGTATGATTTGAATCCGGAGGGGTTCAATTACAACGGGACGTGTCTCAGGATTTATGAATCAAACATTCCTCCGCTGTTGCGATTTTTCCACATCAACGAAATCAGCCCATCTGGGTGGGTAGAATTTTCAAAAGAAAATGCTACCAAAATTTCAGAAGAAGAAAAGAAAACGACAACTTGCACCAACGAATTTGTAGTTGGCATGCAAGACATTCACGCGCAACCCGCCAAAGAAACTCGCGTTCCGTATAAAATATGCAGTTTTGATATTGAGGCTAGCAGCAGTCACGGAGATTTTCCGCTTGCAATCAAAACGCACAAAAAGCTCGCGACAAACATTGTCGATGTGTGTCGGTGCATTCAAGACGATGGTGGAATTATTAATGATGAATTGTTACGAGAAATGATTCACGTTGCATTTTTAAACACAAGGAGCGAAAATGAATACATTGATGGGTACATTCAGAGAATATATTCAAAACGAAGATTATCAAAAAGCCAAGTTAATTCAATGGTGGAAAAGTTCATCACAGAAAAAATTAAAAATTTAACAGTTGAAAGTGGTGTAAATTATGCAAATACAATTGAAGCCATGTTTGAATCCATCGGAAAAAAACTTGCATTGTCGGCAGCAGCATCAGCAAAGGAAGGTGGCAATGGCGACGGCGATGGTGACAGTGATGACGATAGCGACGGCGAAGACGAACCTTCTGAAAATGGTGTCACAATGAATATTGTGGAAGAGGTGAAAAAATCGAATGTCAAGACGACGACGACAAAGATGTCGTTGGCACCAGTTGATAAAGATATGACTGTATTGCAACTTCTGCAATCGTGCTCACCTGCACACAGCAGAGAAGTGAAAATAACTCATTTGAATTCCGCGCTGTCCAGCATTTTTCCAGAAGTTGAAGGTGATAAAGTCACATTTATCGGGTCAACCTTTTTGAAATCAGGAGAAGAACGCCCATATTTGAATCACTGTTTGACCATTGACACGTGCGATAATCTTCGCGACGTGCAGAATTCGGAAATACAGATTTGCGAAGGTGGCGAGCGCGACATGTTGTTGGAATGGACAAATTTGATACAGCGAGAAGACCCCGACATTATAATCGGGTATAATATTTTCGGTTTTGATTATAACTTCATGTTTCATCGCGCTCTAGAAAACGATTGCGCCACAGAATTTTTGAAACTGTCGAGAAATAAAGGAAAAGTGTGCGGCCAAGTCGACCCCAAGACGCAAAAACTTGCAATCGAGGAAAGCACCATTGTCATCGCGAGCGGGCAGCATGACTTGCAGTACATTAAAATGCCAGGCAGGTTGCAAATTGACATGTACAATTATTTGCGACGAGACTACAACATGTCGTCTTATAAGCTGGATTATGTTTCAGGATATTTTATAGGTGATGGAGTTACAAAAATTGAGCACAAGATTAACGAAGCCGGACAAGATGTAACCGCAGTTTACACGGGTAATGTCATGGGATTGGATGTTGGAAGTTACATCAGCTTTGAAGAGACGAGCAATTCAACAGACTCATACAAGGGCGGCGAAAAATTCAAAGTAACTCGGCTAGATTCTGCGACTAAAGTATTCGAAATTTCGGGCAAGGAGATGCCAAACATGGAAAAAAAAGTGCGCTGGGGGCTAGCAAAAGACGACGTTACGCCACAGGACATTTTTAGAATGACGAATGAAGGTGCGGAAGAACGCGCAATCATTGCAAAATACTGTATTCAAGATTGCAATCTGGTTCATCACTTGATGCGCAAAATCGACGTTTTGACCGGTTTCATTGAAATGGCAAACATTTGCAGCGTTCCAGTGAGCTTTCTGGTTTTTCGCGGACAGGGAATTAAACTCACCAGTTTTATCGCGAAAAAGTGCAGCGAAAAAAATACGCTTATTCCTGTTCTTGACCGAAGATTCGGAAATGAAAGTTATGATGGGGCCATCGTGCTTCCGCCCAAGTGTGATTTGTATCTAGACAATCCGGTTGCGTGCGTCGACTATTCGTCATTGTATCCGTCCTCAATGATTAGCGAGAATTTGTCACACGACAGTAAAGTATGGACAAAGGAGTATAATTTGGACGGAATACTGGTTTGTTCCACAGGTGAAACGGATGTCAAGGGCGTGTTCATATACGACAACTTGCCCGGATACGAATATGTCGATGTGGAGTATGACACATACGTGTGGAAACACAATGCCAGGGGGAAGGCGATAAAGACGGTCAACGGGAAAAAGGTGTGTCGGTTTGCGCAACCAAAGATGGATGATGTGAGTGGAATTGTCGGCGAAAAGGCAATCATGCCTTCGATTTTGGAGGAACTGCTTGAAGCTCGAAGCGCCACGCGCAAACTCATTCCAAAGCAGACGGACGATTTCATGAAGAATATTTTGGACAAACGTCAGCTGGGTTATAAAGTAACGGCAAATTCGCTGTACGGTCAATGCGGCGCCAAAACGAGCTCGTTCTATGAGATTGATGTGGCGGCATCCACAACTGCAACAGGCAGAAAGCTGCTTCTGTATGCCAAGCGAGTTGTTGAAGAAACATACGGGAATGCTCAATGCCAGACGAGCAAATATGGTGTAGTAAACACGCGGGCGGAGACCGTGTATGGGGATACGGACAGTGCATTCTTTACATTTAATTTGGCTGACAAAGATGGAACACCGATTCGCGGCAAGCAAGCGCTGGAAATCACGATTGAGCTTGCACAGCAAGTGGGGGAACTGGCTTCGTCATTCTTGAAAGCGCCGCATTCGCTGGTGTACGAAAAAACAATCATGCCGTTTTGTTTGCTTCGAAAAAAGGGATATGTCGGCATATACTATGAAACGAATGCAAACAAAGGAACGAGGAAAAGCATGGGTATTGTTTTGAAGCGCAGAGACAATGCGCCGATTGTAAAAGACGTGTACGGCGGAATTATAGATATACTTATGAAGGAACAAGACACGGGCCGCGCCATTTCATTTCTAAAAGACTATTTGCAAAACCTGGTGAATGAGAAAATTCCGTTGGAAAAGCTTATCATTACCAAGTCGCTTAATTCAAATTATAAAAACCCGCAGCAAATTGCGCACAAGGTGCTTGCAGACCGAATGGGACAGCGCGATTCTGGAAATAAGCCTAGCGTCGGTGACAGAATCCCGTTTATATACGTGCACAATCCGGATAAAAAGGCACTACAGGGTGAAAGAATCGAGCATCCTGCATACATTCGAGAAAATAATATACGTCCCAATTATACGTTTTACATTACGAATCAAATTATGAAACCGGTGCAGCAGCTATTTGCGCTGGTGTTGGAAAAGATTCCTGGATTTAAACGACGTCAAGAAGCATTCAAAGACAGAATCGAGTTTGAAACAAATAAGATTGGAGGTGAAAATAGAGAAGCGTTGCAAAAAAAGATTACTGATTTACGGCAAAAAGAAGTAAAGGTTCTGCTATTTGATGAGTTTTTGACACAAGCAAACAATGCCATTAATAAAAACCAGAGTATTAAGAACTTCTTCAAGTAAGTAGGGGAGCGACGAGAACCCTCATATGACCCCCTCCATTATTTAAAAATGATTTTTTTTAAATGTGTTTGCTGCATCCAAACATGCACAGTAAACAACACCCGATTAATCCACAAAAATATAATTTTAGACATCCATCATCTTCAAAACTGGGTTTAGTATTTTCATTGCGATAATGTGAACAGTGAGCACAGTTGCGCCCATCACAGCAATCATTTTCATCAGGATTGTAATATATTTCATTCTCTGCAACTGTATAATATGTGAATGGTTTTGTAACATCTTTTACGAATTGTTGCTGTTGTACGCGATTTGCTGAATTTGCACAGTTTTTATGGTTTATATAATTTGTATTTGTATACAATTCTTTAAATTGAGAAGTTGTATTTGGAGTTATTGCATCATCATCACATTCTTTATTCTGGTAATCATCAAAATAATTATAATTTATATTTATATTTGTATTTGACATGGAGATATACAAATATATAATAATATATAATTAACTAATTTTTTTATTAATTTTTTTATTAGTATTATTCACTTACTTGGTAATGAATCAATCAAATTCAGATTCAGATTCCGATTCTGACATTTCATAATGCTCAGGATGATGTTCACGATTTATAATGTCTAGATGATGTTCACGACTTACAATGTCTATCCTTGCATTTGCATTATTATTATTATTATTATTACTAGAATAAAGATTTAAATTGTACCTACACATTGGACATGTTGAATTTGAATCAAGCCATCGAAATAAACTATATGGGTTGAAGTTATGTTTACAGTATTTGATTTGCATTATGCAATCGATTTCTTCAAACTGTATTTGCGAGATGGGACAAATTTCATTTTTTGGGTCAATTATTGTGCAAAAAGGAATCAACTTTGTTGCATTTTGAATTGTGTCATAACTTACATGATTCATGTCGCTTTCATTTTGCTGTTGTTGCACTCGTTGCTCTTGCTGTACTCGTTGTTGCTGTTGCACTCGTTGTTGCTGCTGCAGTCGTTGTTGCTGCTGCAGTCGTTGTTGCTGCTGCACTCGTTGTTGAAAATCACTTAAACTTGCATCTCTTCCATTCAAAGAGTTGATGGAATTTAAAGAATTTATATTGTTTGTTTCAATAAAATTCAACCACTCATAGCTGTTTATTCTTGAATTGATGGGATGAATTGGCGACAGTGACTGGAGCGGTGGCGGAGGCGGAGGCGGAGGCGAATGAGGAGGTGATGAAGATAATGAAACAGATAAATTTGGTGTTGCAATGCCTCTTGCTGCCCTTGTTGTAACTGAAGGTAGCGGCAACCTATATCTAACAAAAGTTGCAGTTGGAGGCCCCACCGGTACTGCGGGTGTTGATGCCACTGTTATTGCAGATGCAGGTGGTGCGGGCGCCACTGTAGGTGCTGCCACTGCCACTGTAGGTGCTGTCGTCACTGCAGGTGCTGCTGCCACTGCCACTACTGGAGTTGGCACCACCGCAGGTGCCAAGTGTCTAAAAATAATCCGATTATTCAGGATTCTAATTAATCCACGTTCAAATGTCATAAATCCATTTAATATTTCTCTCGTTGATGACATATATGATTCTACTAAATCATAATAAATCAAATCTGGGTCATTATTTGATGAATCTAAAATGCGGCTATTCATTTTATTTAATTATTTATTAATTATTATATTAATAATATTATTATTATTATTATTATTATTATTATTATTATTATTATATTGATATTAATAATTAATATTTATTATTATTATGTTATATGTTATTATATAATAAATGTAAATAATGTAATATCAGTTAATATCATTTTTTATAAAACTGTATTAAAGATACAGTGTGATAGTTATTAGACTTGAAAGTATAAAATATGAGCCCAGTAGCTAAAAAAATAGTACAACCGACACTTCAACCACAAAAGTTAACTGAGGATAAACTCGAAAAATATAAAAACAAGGGAATATCGGGACTTGCAAATTTAGGAGACACTTGTTTTATAAATGCACTATTGCAGATTATTTCACACACGTATGAGTTGAATGAGTTATTGAATGGTGAATATAAATCTAAATTAAATAAATGCGTTGAATCGGAATTGTTGGCATCTTGGGATGAATTAAGGTTACTAATGTGGAGTGAAAACTGCACAATATCTCCGGGTGGTTTTATACACGCCATTCGTAAAATATCAAAAATAAAAAAAAACAATATGTTTTCAACTATTTCTCAAAATGACATGCCAGAATTTTTGACATTTTTATTTGACATTTTTCACACTGCTCTAAAAAGAAAAGTCACAATGACGATTGGCGGTCACCCAAAAAATAAACGAGATAAAATGGCAAAAATGTGTTATGAAATGATGCAAAAAGGATATACTGAAAATTACTCTGAAGTTTTAAACATGTTTTATGGGATTCATGTATCAACACTAACATGCGCTGAATCAGGAAAATCAAATGACGAATATCTTAGCATTCGCCCGGAGCCATTTATGGTAATAAGTTTACCTATTCCTTCAGCTGCACCATTGCACTCAGACCACATTTCTTTAATGGATTGTTTTGACTTGAATTGCGAAAGCGAGTTAATGGAAGGCGACAATGCGTGGTTCAATGAAACTTTAGGGAAAAAACAAAATGTGTATAAGCGACTGGTATATTGGAGCTTGCCAGAAATTATGGTGATTGATATAAAAAGATTTGAATACAATCCCCAAACGGATTCATTTATTAAAAATCAATCAAATATAAAAATACCGATTGAAAATGTGAGTTTTTCAAAATATGTAGAAGGTTACAATAAGGATAGTTACGTGTACGACCTTTATGGAATTTGCAATCATCACGGGGACGAAAAATTCGGACACTACACTTCAACTATAAAAACGGCAGACTCGAAATGGTTCAATTTTAACGATTCTGCTGTTAAAGAAATTTCTATAAAAGGTTCCGAGATTATTGGAAATACCCCATATTGCTTATTCTATAGAAAAAAATAGAAAAAAAACTAATGTAATGTAATATTATAATATAATCAATATTTTAATATTATTTAATATTTAATAAATATAAATAAAAATAAATAAATGGATTTAACTTATAACTCTATAAGCGGAATAAATACAGACCCAACTGTATATTTAAAGGAATTTATTACAAAAAATGGAAAGCAAAATAATCAATTAACGGCTGATACTAAAATATTCATGCTCATTGCTCTTGTAATTATTATTATTATATACGGAATACTTTTTGCAGCTTTAGGTGGTGGTGGTGGTGGAAGCGAATCAACTTCTGCAACCGACTCAGGTTCAGTAGGAACAAAAAGTCTGGGACTGCGATTTTTCGAAGTATTGTTATGGTCAGTATTTATCATGTTGGTTTTGTTGAATGGATTTCAATATTTTTTCAACGTTAATCTTACGACAAAATTTGTGAATTTTTTTACAGATAAGCCAAAATTGGAAATTACAATGCAAGTGCCTGAAGATGAACCGGTCCAAGAAATGAAGATTAAAAAGGAAGTTTTCAATATTCCGGATAATAAATACACGTATGATGACGCAAAAGCGATTTGTGCGGCATATGGTGCAAAACTTGCAAATTATGATGAAGTAGAGTCATCTTATCAAACCGGAGGAGAATGGTGCAACTACGGATGGTCCGATAACCAGATGGCGCTTTTTCCCACCCAAAAAGAAACGTGGGACAAGTTGCAAAAAATAAAAGGTCACGAACATGATTGCGGAAGACCCGGCATAAATGGCGGATTCATCGACAATAAAGATGTCCAATTTGGTGTAAATTGTTACGGTTATAAACCGCTTATCACACCTGCAGAAACGCAAAAAATGCAAACTTCATCCGTATATCCTCTAACGATGAAGGATATTGAAAAACAAAACCGAATTGAATATTGGAAAAAACGAATTCCAGAAATTCTATTGTCGCCATTTAATCGTTCATCTTGGTCGATTATTTAATTAATAAATAAATAACTATTATCAATAATTTATTACAATTATTGATAATTAATGTTATAAATTATTTTGATATAAATAATATTAGTAATATAAAATATAAATACTTATTTTATTAATAATAATAATAATGTCGTTTGGTAAATACACGTATGGGTCCACTCTTACATATTGGACAAATGAGAAAGCCAAATTAGTGGTAGGAAATTTTTGTTCAATTGCTTCGGGTGTAAGTTTTTATTTAGGAGGAAATCATAGACATGACTGGGTTACAACATATCCTTTCGGTCACATACATCTAAATACTTTTAACAGTTATAACGGCGCTGGACACCCATCAACAAAAGGAGATATAATTATAGGAAATGATGTGTGGATAGGAGCCAATGCCACAATTATGTCAGGAGTTACACTTGGCGATGGTGTTGTAGTGGCAAATAACAGTCATGTCGTTTCCAATGCAGAACCATATAGTTTAGTGGGAGGAAATCCTGCTAAATTTATAAAATATAGATTTAAACCAGAACAAATAGAAAAATTATTACAAATTAAATGGTGGAATTGGGATGATGTAAAAATAAATGAATATGCACCATTGTTATGCAATGTTGACATTGATAATTTTATAAATTCAGCATTAGAGTCTCAAATGCAAACAACAACACAGCAAGAAACACAGCAAGAAACACAGCAAGAAACACAGCAAGAAACACAGCAAGAAACACAGCAAGAAACACAGCAAGAAACACAGCAAG
>Ga0209829_10003654_pt1 | contig 11132 bp, 7 predicted proteins | sample C_140205_EF_Meta_FD_187311 | JGI IMG/M metagenome (GOLD analysis project Ga0209829, IMG submission 187311) | Freshwater microbial communities from Lake Croche, Canada to study carbon cycling - C_140205_EF_MetaG (SPAdes) (version 2) | ecosystem: Environmental > Aquatic > Freshwater > Lake... | reverse complement strand
CGCATCGGGGCAGGTGCAGGCCAGGCGTCCGCAGCCCGGGCACCCCCCGCCGTACTTGCGCTTCACCGCCTCGTCGAGGTCGACATCGACGACGTTGGCAATCGTCACGAGCCAAGCGAGGACGTCGGCGAACTCCAGGGCGATCTCCTCCTTGGTGCCGCTGCGCAGCGCCGTGGCGAGTTCGCCGATCTCCTCGGTGAGCCACATGAAGGTCCCCTCGACTCCCCGGGCAGCATCCTTGTCGTGGTACATCCGCCGGATGAGCGACTGGAACTCGGAGAGCGTCATGGGGGTCAACCTGGGGAACGGGCTGGAGTGGGGAACAGGCTGGAGGGGCAAGGACGAGGCCGCCGCCACGGGCGGGCCGAGCCTGTCGCGGTAAAAGTTTTACCCCGCGTGGCGATCGCCGGCGACATCCGGCGGCGAAGTCGGCTCGAACCGGGGGACGACCCGGGGGACGAACCAGGGATAGATCGCCGGGATGACCAGCGCCGTCAGGAGTGTGCTCGTGACGATGCCCCCGATCACGACCGTCGCGAGCGGACGCTGGATCTCGGCCCCGGCGCTGGTTGCCATCGCCATCGGAAGAAACCCGAAGCTCGCCACCAGCGCCGTCATGAGCACCGGACGGATGCGGACCTCGGCGGTCAACAAGCTCGCCTCACGCGGCGACAAGCCCTCCTGGCGGGCGTGCTCCGCGCCGCTGACCCACACCAGGCCGTTGAGCACCGCCACGCCAAACAGGGCGACGAACCCGACGCCGGCCGCGATCGAGAACGGCATCCCGCGCAGCGCCAGCGCCGCTACGCCGCCAGAGGCCGCGACCGGCACCGCGCAGAAGATCAGCGCCGCCAGACGAAACGACTTGAAGCTCGTGTAGAGGAGCATGGCGATCAGGCCGAGCACGAGCGGGGTGATGAGCGCCAGTCGCCGGCCGGCCGACACGAGGTTCTCGAAATCGCCCCCCCAGGCGATCGTGTAGCCCGTCGGCAGCCGCACCTCCCGATCGACCGCCGCCTGCGCCTCGGCGACGAAGCCAGCAACATCCCGGCCGCGGACGTTGGCCGAGACGTACGTCCGCCGCCGCGAGTTTTCATGCTCGATCGAAGGGGGGGTCTCCTCGTTGATGACATCGGCGAGCTCCCCCAGCGGCACAGGCCGGCCGGCAGCCGTGCCGACAGGGATTTGCGGAATGAGCTCGGCATCCTCCCGCCACTGGCGGGGGAACTTCAAAATCAGCGGGTAGCGCGGCCGCCCCTCAAAGATCACCCCCGCCGGAATCCCCCCCATCGCCGACACCGTCCGCATCACTTCGACGCCGTCGATGCCGTGGCGGGCGAGCTGTTCGGGGCGGACATCGATCCGCGTGGTGGGGACGTTGGCCTGCCAGTCGGCCCGCACGTCTTCCGCCCCGCGGATGCCGCGGAGCAAGCGCTCGATCTGCTTTCCCAGGTTGCCGAGCGTGTTGAGGTCGTCGCCGTAGAGGAGCACGGCGACATCCGACTTCACCCCGGCGACGAGCTCGTCGACACGCATCTCGATCGGCTGACTGAAGCCGAAGTTCGCCCCCGGAACCGCCGCCGTGAGGGCCTCCGACATCCTCCCTACGAGCTCGTCGCGCGACACCTCGACCGGCCACGTCCGGCGCGGCTTGAGCATCACCCAGACGTCGGTCTGCTGCACCCCCATGACGTCGTTGGCGATCTCCGGCCGCCCCGTCTTGCAGAACACCGTCCGGACCTCGGGGAACGCCTCCAGCACGTTCTCGATCCGGGTCGTGATCGGCACCGAATCCTCGAGCGTGGCGCTCGGCAAGCGATTGACCTCAACGAGCAGATCCCCCTCGTCGAGCCTGGGCATGAACTCCGCCCCGAGCCGCATCGCGACGGGGATCGTTGCCACCACGAGGGCGGCCGCGCCGAGCGAGATCCACACCGGATGCCAGACGGCGAACCGGGCGACGGGGTGGTAGACCCGGTGGAAGAGGCGCATCAGGAGTGGCTCGTGCTCCGGCTCGCGGCGCAGGAACGTCGCCGCCAGCACCGGCATGAGGGTCAGCGAGATGATGAGCGAGCCGAGGAGCGCGAAGAGCACGGTCAGCGCCATCGGCCGGAAGAGCTTCCCCTCCGTCCCCTCGAGGAACAGGATCGGCAGGTAGACGACGGCGATGATCAATTCGCCGAACATCGTCGGGCCACGGACCTCGATCGCGGCGTCGCGGACGATCGCCAGCTTCGATTCCCCCGGCGCCGCCAGCCCGAGCCGGCGGACGCAGTTCTCAACCATGATCACCGAGCTGTCGACGACGAGCCCGAAGTCGATCGCTCCTAGGCTCATGAGGCTCGCCGGGATCCCCGTCGCCCACATCAGGTTCGACGCGAACAGCATCGACAGTGGGATTGCCAGGGAGACGATCAGGCCGGCGCGAACGTTCCCGAGGAGGACCAGGAGCACGCCGATCACCAGCAGCCCCCCCTCCGCCAAATTGTGGAGCACGGTGTCGAGCGTCCGCGCGATCAGCTCCGAGCGGTCATAGACGATGTCGATCTCGACCCCCGGCGGCAGCGTCCGCCGGATCTCCTCGAGCTTCTCCTTCGCTGCCCCGACGACGCGCCGGCTGTTTTCCCCCCGGACCATCATCACCATCCCCGTCACCACCTCGCCGCGGCCGCCGCGCGTCACCGCCCCCTGCCGGGTCAAAGGCCCGATAGAGACGCGGCCGATGTTGCGGATCAGCACCGGCACGCCCCCCGCCGGGCTGCGAACGACGACCTGCTCGATGTCGGCGACGCCCTTGAGGAGGGCCTGGCCACGGATGAATCGCTGCTCGCCGTTCTTGACGATGTAGCCCCCGCCGGTGCTCTCGTTGTTGCGTTCGAGGGCCGCCAGCACCTCCCCGAGCGTCACTGCCTGAGAACTCATTCGGTCGGGGTCGATCTCGACCTGGTAGCTCTTGGCAAAGCCGCCGTGGGCGTTGATGTCGGTGACCCCCGAGACCTCGCGCATCGTCGGACTGATGTCCCACTCGAGGAGGCTGCGCAGCTCCATGAGATCGTGGCCGGTGCCTCGAACCTCGAACTGGAGGATCTCCCCGAGGGCCGTGCTCAAGGTCCCAAGCCTCGGGTCGCCATGGCCGACCGCGATCCGCCCCTTCGCCTCGGGGAGGCGCTCCGCCACGAGTTGGCGGGCGAGCATGATGTCGGTCCCCTCGCGGAAGACGATCGTCACCAGCGAGATCCCGAACCGGGAGATGCTGCGGATCTCCTCGACATTCGGCAAACCGCTCATCGATAATTCGACCGGGTAGGTGACGTAGCGCTCCACCTCCAGCGGCGACATCGTCCCCGCCTCGGTCACGACCTGGACCTGGATATTGACAAGGTCAGGGACGGCGTCGACGGGGATCTGCGTGGCCGCGTAGAGCCCCCCCACCGACATGAGGATGAACATCGCGAGCACGAGGGCCCGGTTCGACAACGACCATTCGATGAGGCCTGAAAGCACCGCCGTCCTCCCCGCACTCCGCCCGCCCGGCGGCCCGTTGGGGGCTCCATGGAGGGCAATCGATCAGATCCCGAGCCGAGATGCCCGACGGCTAATCTTCCTTCTCGAGGAGCAATTCGCTCTTCAGAACAAACGCCCCGACCACGACGACCGGCTCCCCCTCCTGGAGGCCCGTGACGATCTCGACGAGATCGCCGCTGTCGATGCCGGTGGTGACGGCGACGCGTCGATAGCGCCCCTCCGTGAGCGGCTCGAACACGAACGCCTCCCCTTCGTGGCGCATGACGGCGGCGGCGGGAACGGCCATCACCTCCCGCACGCTCCCCTGCGGAAGATCGACCCACACGAACATCCCCGGCTTCAGATGGGCGTCGTCGTTGTCGATCTCGGCGACCAGCGACACGCTCCGCGAATCAGCCTCGACGATCGCCCCGACATGGTGCACGCGGGCCACCAGTTCGTGGCGCTGGGCGCCCGGAACGCTGACCTGGACCTCCTGCCCATGGACGACGTCAACGGCCGTCCACTCGCGCTCGTGGATCTGGGCCCGCACCCACAGCAGCGAGGTGTCGGCGACGACGAACATCGGACCCCCCCCCTGGACCCGTTCCCCCCGGGCCACGAAGACATCCTCGACAATCCCGTCAAACGGCGTCCGCATGATGAGCGTGCTCAACGAACCGGCGTCGCCGGGGCTGTCGGAGGCGTCCTCGTCGACCGCCGCGATCTCGGCGCCGAGCCGGCTGCCGACGAGGGTCCGAAGATGTTCTTTCGACACTTCAACGAGCCGGTCGGCCTGGGCCAGGCTCGCGCGCGCCCGGTCTCGTTCCTGCCGGGTGGAGAAGAGGACCTCCTCGCAGGCGGCGTCGAAGTTCGCTTTGGCCACCTCGAGATTGCTCGTCCGTTCCTCGATGATCCGCCCGGAGAGCACCCCGCCGTCCCCCAGCTCACGGGTGCTGCGGTTGACCTTCTCGACGAGGAGGAGCTTGGAGTAGGCCCCGACGATCTTCTCCCGGTTGATCCCCAGGATCCGATCCTTGAACATCACCTCGACGTCGGCCAGCGGGGGCTTGCGGGCGAGCGTATCGAGGAGCGACTCGACGTTGTCGGCGATCGTCGTGGCCCACTCCGTGGCCTTGATCTCGATCTGTTTGTCGTCCTCGCGGCGGCGGACATCGTCCCGGGCCATGCCCACCGCGGGGCTCGACACCTCGGCGAGGGAATCCCCCTTGGAAACGCGCTGGCGGACCTGCGCGAAGACCTGCGAGATGATGCCGTCGACCGGCGAGGCGTAGTCGAGGCGGCGGCGCGCGTCGTAGTCGATCCTTCCCGGGACGGTGATGTGGTCGTGCATCGGCACCCGGGTGACCGTTGCCACTTCGATCCCGGCCGAGGCCCGGGCCCCCTCCGGGAGCGAGACCTCGTCGGTCAGCCCGCTGGCCGAGACCTTGGCTGCCGTTGCCGCAGGCTCCTCGCTGGGGTGTTCACCGCCACTGAAGTGATGGGTCGAAATCCACCACCACGCCACCGCCCCCAGCGCCAGGGCCGCCCCGCCCCCCAGCCCCTTCGGCAGCGTCGCCAGGATTCCCGCGAATCCTGCCCGTTTTGGGCCGCCAGGCCGTCCCGCGGCGGGCGTACCACCCCGGGAAGCGCGGCCGGCACGCTCGCCAGGGCTCTCGGCGGTGACGCTGGCACTCATGTCGGTCGCACTCCGGTAGACGGCGATCGGCAAAACCGACCTCCTTCGATTCTACACAACCACGTGCCACTCCCTATACTTCCAGATTCGGTCGATCGGCCCCTGCCCCCTGACGCCATTGCGGGTCGGGGGCCACGATGGGCCATCGCCGCAGCCCCGGTCGGGGCAGCCCCACGTCGCCCCGGCCGATCCGCGATCCCTGTCCGCCGGCGCCCTCCGAGGCCTTCCATGACGTCCGCCAGAACGATCCGCATCTTCGACACCACCCTCCGCGACGGCGAGCAGTCGCCAGGGGCGAGCATGAACCTCACCGAGAAGATGGAGATCGCCCAGGCGCTCCAGCAACTCGGGGTCGACGTCATCGAAGCCGGCTTCCCGATCGCGTCGCCGGGTGACTTCGCCAGCGTTCGGGAGATCGCCGCCGCAATCCGTGGCGCGATCGTCTGCGGCCTGGCCCGTTGCAACGATGCCGACATCGACCGCGCCTGGGAAGCCCTCCGCGGCGCGGAACGGCCGCGGATCCATGTTTTCCTCGCCACGAGCTCGATCCACCGCGAGTTCAAACTGCGGATGACCGAGGACGAAGTGGTGGCTCGGGCCGTCGCCGGGGTGCAGCGGGCACGGCAGCTCTGCGCCGACATCGAGTTCTCGCCGGAGGACGCCGCCCGCACGGAGCTCGACTTTCTCTGCCGGGTCGTGGAAGCGGCAATCGACGCCGGTGCCACGACCGTTAACATCCCCGACACCGTCGGCTACGCCACGCCCCAGCAGATGCATCGCGTCATCAGCACCCTCCGCGAGCGGGTCCGGGGGATCGACCGCGCCGTGATCAGCGTCCACTGCCATGACGATCTCGGCCTCGCGGTGGCCAACAGTCTGGCGGCCGTCGAGGCAGGCGCGGGGCAGGTCGAGTGCACGATCAACGGGCTCGGGGAACGGGCCGGGAACTGCTCTCTCGAGGAGGTCGTGATGGCGCTGCGGACACGCCGCGACCACTACGGCTGCGAGACGCGGATCGCCACCCAGAAGCTCGTCCCCACCAGCCGCCTCGTGGCGACGATCACCGGGATCCAGGTCCCGCGCAACAAGGCGATCGTGGGCCGCAATGCGTTCGCCCATGAAGCGGGCATCCACCAAGACGGCATGCTCAAGGAACGAAGCACGTACGAGATCATCCGCCCCGAGGATGTCGGGCTCGACCGCACCGACCTCGTTCTCGGCAAGCACAGTGGCCGGGCCGCCCTCGCCGACCGCGCCAAGGCACTTGGCTACCAGCTCACGCCGGAGCAGCTCCAGAGCCTGTTCGACCGCTTCAAAGTCCTCGCCGACCGGAAGAAGGAGATCTACGACGGCGACATCGCCGCGCTGTGCGAGGACCAGTTCACCGCTCTCCCGGAGCGCTTCACGCTCGTCGGTTACGACCTCACCTGCTCCAGTGGCCAGCCGCCGCGGGTCAGGCTCCGCGTGGCCCAGGGGGAGGAAGAGAGCAGTGTGGAGGTCAACGTCGGGGATGGACCGATCGACGGCATCTTCCTGGCGATCGAGAAGCTCACCGGCGTGGTCACCGTCTGCCGAGATTTCCGCGTCCAGGCGGTGACCGTCGGCAAGGATGCCCAAGCTGAAGTGACCGTGGAGCTCCAACCCGCCGGCGCCCCCCTCGGCAGCCAGATCGCCCGCGGCCGCGGCGTGTCGACCGACTCGCTCGAGGCCTCGGCGAAGGCGTTCCTCGCCGCGGTCAACCGGGTCGTCCTTGGCGGCCAGTCGCGGCTCCATCCCCAGCAGGGTTGATCTTCGCCCTCAGGCGCCCGTGCGCCGGTCAGATCGCTTCGCGGCCCCGCTCGCCGGTGCGGATCCGCACGCATTCGTCCATCGGCAGGATGAAGATCTTGCCGTCGCCGATCTCGCCTTCCTCCCCCGTCCGCCCCCCCTTGACGATGGCGGCAATCGTCGGTTCGACGAAGTCGTCGTTGACCGCGATCTGGAGTTGCACCTTGCGAAGGAGATTGACGGCGATATCGTGCCCCCGGTAACTCTCGACGTGTCCGCGCTGGCGTCCGAAACCCTGGACGTCAAGCACCGTCAGCCGAAAGACCTCGACCTCGGAGAGGGCTTGCTTGACGCTCTCCAATCGAGACGGCTGGATGATGGCAATGATGAGCTTCACCGACGGCGTTCCTCCCCTCGACAGCCTACCCGCATCCACGCCCCGCGTGGGAGGGAGTTCCAGTCCAACCGCGCGGGCAACAAGCCTTCCCCCGAGCCCCCCCCGGCCTGCTCCGCCCCCGGCCCGGCAGATCCCACCTGAAAACGACCCCAAAGAATGCCCCGGCCTGGGTGAGCTAGGCGGAAAACCCACCCAAGCCGTTGGGGCATCCTTCTGGATCGTGACTGTCAGGGGGGCATCGCTGGCCCCCGACGATGGACGGTACAACGACCGTCACTCGGTGCGGATCATCTGAAAACTGTGGTAGGCCTCGTTGCCGTGCGCGCAGATGTCGAGGCCTTTGACCTCCTCGTGCGGGGAGACCCGCAGATTCGTGACCATCTCCTCGGTCGTGGAAAGCGGTGGGATCGCGATAAAAGCGCCTTGCCCCAGGGCCTCCGCAGTGTTCGATCCATCGGACGGGGTTCGACAACCTCCGGGGATCTGTAATTCAAACCCCGTGCCGAACGCCGTCAGACTTCCGAAGAAACTCCTGTACGTCACACAAAGGGCTGAAAAAATCCATTTCGAGAGCTTTTCCGAGGGTCCCTTGCCGGCGCGCGGAGGCTCCCGGCCACCAGCCCCTTCCGCGGACGGCCCGGTTTGCGCGCAGCGGAATGCTGAAGTTCCATGCAGCCGCGCTCGGGTCGACGCCGGAGACTGATTGCTCCCTGTCGCGTGTCGAGCGCCATGGGATGCGGATCAGTGATCGAGGCAGAGCGGGGCCCAGAGCGTCACGGGATGGCCCCCGCACGGATGCGGAAAGACGATCCGGGCCGCGTGGAGCCAAAGCCTCAGGCCGGCCGCCGCGGAAGGACCGTAGAGCCTGTCGCCGAGGATCGGGCACCCGAGCCAGGCGAGGTGGACACGGAGCTGGTGCGACCGTCCCGTGACCGGCATCAGATCGATCGCCGTCACGCCGGCCGGTAGCCCCAGCCCCGCGATCGTCCGCCACCGGGTGGTGGCAGGGCGGCCGACGATCGGATCGACCCGCTGCCGCGGCGGCGCGGCGGGATCGGGCCCGAGCGGGAGGTGGAGCAGCCCGTCGGGTGCGGGGGGCCGGCCGAGGACCAGCGCCCGATAGCCCTTCTCCACGCCCCCCTCCTCGAACGCCCGCCCCAGCGCGGCCCGAGCCGGCGCTGTCCGGGCGAGGATCAGCAATCCCGACGTGTCACGATCGAGGCGGTGAACCGCCTCGGGGCGCGGCGTCCCTGCCAGGGCACCGGCGGCGAGGACGGTGGCAACGTCGGGGGGATCGGAGCGGTTCCGTGCCGGGACGCTCGGCATCCCGGCCGGTTTGTCGACGACGACGAGATGGTCGTCGAGGAGGAGGATCCGCAGGCGTTCCCCGCCGAGGCTCCCTCCTTCCCTCCCTCCGTCGATCACAGCACGCCCAGCGCCTCGACCCACGAACAGAGCGTCTCCGTCGGCAGCCCAGCGCCGCCGAGGTCGGGAAGAAGACCGACCGGATATCCGGCCGCCTCGAGCCGGCGCCGATCGTCGTCGACCCGGTTCACGGCGGCACCGGGGAGCGTCCCGAAGAGGATGGCGCGGCTCCGCCCCGGTTCAGTCGGGGAAATCGTCGCCTGACGGGGGAGCGTGCTCTCGAGGAGGGCCACGCCGCGGACGGTCGGCCCGAGGGCCTCGGCCGCCAGCCAGGCGAAGGCGCCCCCGGGGCCACTCCCGGCGAAGGCTATCCGCGACGGATCGATCGGGCGGCGCAGCCGCAGCCCGTCGAGCGTTCGAGCGAGGGTGGCGATGTCCTCGCGCCCCCAGCGATTGGGATCGGACGATGGCATCACAATGACGGCGATCCCGTAGCGCGTGGCGGCGCCCCGCCAGCGTTCGGCCTCCTGCTTGGAAGCCTCGTCCAACTCGGCAGCGCGGGCCGGCTTGGCGGCCGCCCCTCCCCCGCCGGCAGGCTGGCCGCAGTACACGAGAACGCCGAGGGGGGATTCGGCGGTCGCTACGGGGAGTACCCCCCAGGCCGGCCGGGCGATCTCCGCCGCACCGAGTCGCTCCACTGCCGTCGTGGCGGGATCGACCTCGCTCGCTGGCACCCCGACCGGCACGGCCGTCGGCTGCTCCACCAAGGGAACGGCGATCGATCGGGATTCGCCGCCACGCTCGATGGCGACGTCGACGGTGGCACCGGCATCGAGGCCGGCGAGGAATCCCCCGAGGATCGCAGCCGAGGTGACTTCGAGCGTTGTTGGCTCCCCTCCATCCCCGCCGGCCTGCGGGCGGACCGACACGATCCGATCCCCCGCCGTGATGCCGGCCCGGGCGGCCGGACCGTCAGGCCAGACCCAGGCCACGCTCACGCCGCGCTCGGCGGCAGCGTTCTGCGGCGGCGCGGCTCCGGCGACGGCTGCGTCTCCACCCCCGGTGCGGCGCGGCACGAGGCCGAGGACCGGGCGCCGCCAAGGGGGGAGCGTGGCGACGAGCTCGACGCGCATCGGCAGCCGCTCCCGGGCTTCCCCCCGTTCCACGACGAGGTCGAGAGGATCCCCTGCATAGAGCGGGGCAATGGCATGTTTGAGCTCGGCGACGCGGCTGACAGGGCGGCCCCCTGCCTCGACGATCCGGTCGCCGACGCGCAGGCCCGCGCGCCCGGCCGGGGAATCGGGCCGGCAGGTGGCCACGACCGGAGAGGCGGTGAACGGATCCCGCGAGGCATAGCCAATTCCGATGATGCCGGGGGAGAGCGTCTCGCCGGCCTGAAGTCGGGGAAGGACCCGGAGAATGTCTTCCAGCGGCACGGCGAAGCCAATTCCGGAGTCATAGAGCTCCGTTCCCGCCATCATCCCCGCCGCCTCGGCCGGCAGCGGGGCCAACACCCCGATCACCCGTCCTTCGATGTCGACCAACGGGCCGCCGTAGTTCGCCGGCGATACCGACGCATCGGTCTGGACGGCCCTCCCCCAGGCCCGGTTCGTCGCCGAGAGGATCCCGATGCCGACGCTCGGATCTTGAGCGCTCCAGGCGCGCCCAAGGACGAGCGTCCACTGGCCGACCGCCAGCGATGCTCGCGGCACCGACTCCATCACCGGCAGCAGGGGCGCCCCCGCGGGGAGATCGATCTTCAGCAGCACCAAGCCCCGGGCCAGATCGCGGCCAGTCACCCGGGCGACGAGCCGGTCACCACCGGGCAGGGTGACGACCGCCTGGGTCGCATCCTTGGGAACGGCAAACGACGTCGCCACGACCCAGCCGTCGGCACCGACCACAAACCCGCTCGAGGGCCCTGATGCCGGGGAAGCCTCGGCCGGCCCGCCTAGGCCAGCCTCGGAGACGCCCGCCACCTCGACCCGGACCACCGCTGGAGCGACCGCGGCAGCAGCGGCCTGGAAAGCCGCCTCCTCCTCGAGCCCCACGCCTTCGGTCCCGCCGGCCCGCGCTCCCCAAACGGACGCGAGGATTGCAACCGCCAGCCAAGAGACGATCCACACCCCTCCCCTGCCCTGCCCCCCCGGAAGGCCGCCGGTCTGATTCTTCGCGCGCATCTATGGTCTCCTGCCGGCCAGCGGCTTCGGCCCGAGGTCACATTCGACGATGCCGCCATCCCGGATCACGGTCAACCGGACCGGATCGCCGTCAGCGAGGGCGGCCAGCCTTTGCTGCACAGCCGACCGGGAGGCGACGGAACGACCGTTGACCGCGACGAGGAGATCGTCGGGACGCAATCCGGCCCCGGCGGCCACCGATCCATCACGGATGCTCTCC
>Ga0209829_10003653_pt1 | contig 11133 bp, 27 predicted proteins | sample C_140205_EF_Meta_FD_187311 | JGI IMG/M metagenome (GOLD analysis project Ga0209829, IMG submission 187311) | Freshwater microbial communities from Lake Croche, Canada to study carbon cycling - C_140205_EF_MetaG (SPAdes) (version 2) | ecosystem: Environmental > Aquatic > Freshwater > Lake... | reverse complement strand
GCAACGACGCCGGCGACCGTGTGGTCGTCACCACCCAGAGGTTCCTCTGCACCACCATCATCAAGTCCATCCCGGCTTCCTCGAAGGAATCCCTCAACTAGGGAACAAGAGACATGAACACCTACCTAGAACCCACCGACAAAGACGCATTCGTGGACTTCCCCGAGAAGTCCACCCCTCCCGACTACATGGGCCTGACCATCGAATGCCCCCAGTGCAAGGGACACGGGGGCTGGAACCTGAAACTCAACGAGTACAGGCTCCACGGAAAGGAAGACATCCCAGAGAACCGGCACCTCTTCAGCCACTTCCGTGCCCACTGCACACAATGTCAGGGATACGGCCATGTCACCGAAGACAACGCCGACCACATCCACAAGTGGAAGATTGTCAGGAACACCGGCAACTGCCTCAACCTCTACGAGTGCGAGGTGTGCGGCCGGGAGTGGGAAGTGGACTCCTCGGGGTGATCCTCGAAAGAACCCGAACATCTTGGAACCCATAACAGAAAGGGACCCTCAAATGATTTTCTACTGCTCTCTCTCGTTCCTCGCCGGCATGATCTTCATGGACCTCATGTGGGGCTGGAAGACCGGCACCGTCCAGCGTGTCGTCCGTCGGGTAACCGGCCGATGACCCCGTCAGGCTCTCGGAGTAGGTCCATGTGGAACCAGGAGATGTCAAGAGTCCTCTACCAAATCGTCTACCAGAAGTTCAACTACGACTTCTGGGGGAGCAAGGAGAGGTGGAAGGGTTATCTGGACTCCGTGGGGATGACTTCGTCGAGAAACTCCATGCCATCCGAGCAGGGCAACTCCGTCCAGGTGATCTGCCCGACGACATACTGCCCCAGGATCAGGAATGACCTCAAACGGGCTGGGAACCTCTGGATCTACATCCCGATGGACCTGGCGGTGAAGATCGTTACCCTCGGCGTCATGCCGTAGTTCCTCGAAGGAACCAGGACGCACAGGATCACCAAGAACGAAGACCGAACAATCCGAAGGACACGACCATGACCGACATCGAACTGCTCCTGAACGAGACCGTCACCGAGACGGGCGACGGCGACGCACTGAAGATTTCCTACCTCGCCGAGGGCGGGCCGGGAGCGGCAACCCTCACCATGAAACGGGAGCCTGCCCAGTGGCTCTCCGAGTACCTCGCAGTCGTCAAGACGAGGACGGTTCAGTGGCAGACCAGCAAGGAGATGGACGAGACGGGCGGCGACCTCGTCCGCATCTGGACGGAAGACCTGGACGACACAAGCCTCGCAGACGACTGCGACTTCGTCGTCTGGGCCGAACCCGACGCCACCATCGGAGAGGATTTCGTCAAGTTCCTCTCAAGGAACTAGGCCTTCCTCGAAGAAACCACCCAGGCGGGGACTCTCATAGACCATGAAAGACACAGCCCTCGTACTGGCCATGCTCGCCGTCGCGGTACTCGCCATCCTGTGGTGGCCCATCGCCATCATCTGGTGCGTCAACACCCTGTTCAACACCGAAATCCCCGTCACGGCCAAGACCTGGGTCGCCGTGGCCCTGCTCGTGACGATATTCAGGGTATCCATGATGGATCCCCCCAAAAAGAAATGAACCCACAAGGAAGTGGAAAATGGGCAACTACGACGACTTCGACGACTTCCACGGAACGGAAACGAGCCTCGAGAACAGGGTATTCGACTACCTTGAGGCGGAGTGGATGGTCGACATCCTGGACTACCCCGACTACCTCGTGGGCGAGGCCATCGGCCTGATCTTTGCAATGAAGGGCAGCAGCGTCCCGTCCATAGCGGGTGCAATCGCGATGGAGATCCTCCCGATCTGACTCTCGAAGGAACCCCGCACAAACGGACAGACCTACAGAAAGGGACCAGAATGCACTACATCAACTTCACTTTCGAAAGCGACATCATCGAAGGAGGCATCGTCGGAGGCCTCGACTTCGCCACGGAAAACCAGTGCAGGGTCTTCCTCGCCCTGCTCACGCCCGAATTCCTCAAGAAGCACCGGGTCGTCGAGTTCGTAGTAGGCATGAAGAACGATGAGGGGGTCTTTGTCGCAGACGCGGCATGATCCTCTAAGGAACCCACTTGACACGGACGGTACAATGTCCCGAACGCGGTTTGGGACGACCACCCCTTCAGAAAGAAAGAACCAGAACCATGAGCATCACCCTCCCCACCATCGACGCCCGGACCGCCAAGATCGTCAGCGATCTGAACAATGTCACCGGCCGTCGCATCGTGACGATCCAGACCCGCACCATGCCGTCCCTCAAGACGAAGCACCCCTTCGCCAGCACGACGGGACGGGCCACCTGCGACGACCACGGACTCATCAAGGTCGCACGCTGGGATCACCAAGTGGGCGACCGTGGCCTGTACGAGTTCCTCGTCAACTGCCTATGGCAGGTGATCGGCAAGAGCGACGCGAAGGGCAACCCCCGCAACTTCAAGGCCACCGGGGACGCTTTCTACGAGCGTGTCACCCGCGTGGACGGCACGGCCTACCCGTGGGCGGTCGCCACCCCCAAGGGCAAGACCGAAGCCGTGATGTACCTGCCCGGTGCGGTGATGAAGACCCACGAGCACTTCTACGAGTGCAACGGTGTCCTCGTCCCGAACGATCAGGTGGACGGCGTGTGGACCCGCCCCGACTACGCCCCCAAGACGCAGGAGATCGATCCCGCCGACCGCTTCATCCGCTGGCGTGCCCCCAAACTGGCGAACATCGCCAGCGTGGAGAACATCGGTGACGAGATCACCGAAGGCGGGTGTGTGGAGGAGTTCCGTCAGGCCGTCGAGCGGTTCCGCGATGCCAAGGGTCTGACCAACGAGCAGGTCGCGGAACTGTTCACGGTTCCCGCCTCCTCGGTCGCCGCCCAGATCGCGGCCAACGCCACGGCCTGATCGACAAGGGTTCCACCCCTCCCCGCCCGCGAGGCGGGGAGGGGTCTTCCTCGAAGGAACCCCGTGCGGACGGAACAGGGTCTACACCCAAAGGAACCAGAACCATGTTCACGCTCACCGTCAGCATCCACGGCAACCCCGACCGCAACGAGGGGGATTGGCAGGAGACACACACGATCTCCGCCAGCACCATCCAAGGCCTGCGGAAGGCCGTCAACGACTTCCAAGCCCAGAACGACATCGGGGGCGGGAATTGGGGCGAGGCAGTGCTGTTCTGGAAGCAGACCAAGATGGGTTATGTGTCCTACAACGGACGGGTCTGGGAGACTCCCTACTGGAACACGGCCGCCAAAGAGATTCTCCTCTAAGAAACCCGACCAGACGGGAACCACGGGCATGAACGACATCGTCAAGAACAAGCATGTGCTCGGGGCCCTGACCCTCGGCGACATCAAAGACCAGATCAAGGGACTCGAGGTCGAGATCGAAGGGGCGTTCTTTCCGAAGACACGCATATCGGCGGGAGAACTTCAGTTGTGGGAGACCATTGATCGTCGCTACCGCGATAATCCCTACCGCAAGATCGACCTCAACTCCCCGATCAAGGTCAAGGGTGGGAGCGTCTTCCTCTCGGACGCAGCATGGTGTGGCGGCAAAGAACAGCAGATGGACTTCGGCAAGACCATCGAAATCCTCTAAGAAACCCGACCAGACGGGAACAAAGACCATGAAATACAACATCACGATCGCCTTCGAGACCGACCGCGAACTCACCCCCGAGGAGCAGTTCGGAATCGTGGGGGCCTGCCAGGTGCAGGTCGAGGAGCCGGTCGACAGCGAGGGCGACGACATGTCCGTCGAGGTCAGAGAAGTCCAGGCCCGAATCAGCAAGGCCTGATACGAAGGTGGTGCCCGCTCGAGCCTCCAGGAATTCGTTCCCCCTGGAGGCTCGCGGGACTTCCTCGAAGGAACCCCACGAGTCAGGAACCACATTCAGAAAGGGACATTCAATGGAAGACTTCAACATCATCCACTCGTACACGAGCGAGCAGGCCATAGAGGACGGGGTGCTGGTTCACCCCTACCCCAAGCAGTGGCCGAACCTCCTCGTCACCCAGAGCGTCCACGCGGACTGCATGAACCAGAAGGGACGCACCTACGACCAGTGCCTCGTCCCCCTCCTGCAGGACTGCATCCTCGCCGTCAGGGCGAACCGCAAGAAGGAACCGCCCATCGCCCTCGACCACACGGTCGCGGGAACAGTGTGGATCATGCCCAACGAATTGGGCGGGATGACCGTGATGAAACCAGAGGACTACTGATCCTCGAAGAAGATCTGGCCTTAAGGAATAAGTGCTACAACCCCCAGGCAAGGAGAAACCAATGCCAACGAAGACAGTGAAGAAACCCGCCCGCAAGACCGCCAAGAAGGTCGCTTCGAAGAAGACCAAGAAGTCCAAGGCCAAGGCCAGTTACTGGGATATGACCCCCGCCCAGCGGAAGCAGTACGAAAAAGAAAAGTCCGAGGCCAAGGCCAAGGCTCGTAGGGACATCGGAGGCCCGAGTCCCTACACCGTCCTCAAGACCACGAGCGACGGATGGAAGATCTGTGCGGCCAACCACCCTCTTGATCTCAGGATCACCCAGCAGTGCATCGACAACGCCGTTTGCTCCAGCAAGAAGGAGTGCGTCGTCGCCCAGGCCATCCATCGGCAGGTCTGGAATGCCTCGGACTGGATGGTGGGGTCGAACATCACCATCATCACCTGCGAGCCGCTGAAGATGGTGATCAAGTACGGAACCTCCAGGCCTCTGGCAAGGGCCATCCCCGATTTCGACAAGCCGGGTGGGAAGTGGGATCTTGAACCCAGTCTCTACCGCCTGAACCCGTTGCCCGTCGGCTACCGTCTCGGGAATCGATTCGCGATGTTCAAGAGCGAGGAGAAGCGAATCGGCGGGAAGAAGGACGTTTTCAAGGGAACCGCCAAGACCCGAACCCGAAGCGGAACCTATGTCCAGGCCATTCGCAAGAAGGCCTCCTGAAACCAAGAGGGAACGGGGGAGGGGACGCAAAGTCCCCTCCCCTTCCTCGAAGGAACCCCACCACCAAGGAAATAACGACATGAACACATTCGAAGGCAGTTACGCGGCGATCCCCGAACTGACCAAGTCGGGAATCACGCGGTATGTTGAACACCACTGCACTCCGGGCGGTTTCCTTTCCGCCGTGATCTGTGGCGACCTCTACAAGTCAGTCAGACGGGCCGACCTGGAGAACCGGAAGGCAATCCTTCTGATCGCCTTGTGGTTTGACGAGTTCTTTCCCCACCTCACGGGGCCGGACAACTTCAAGAAGCACATCGAAAACAAGGAGCAACCGTGAGCCAGCCAGCCCCACTCGTCCTCGACCTGCCAAAGAGCGACCCGCTCCACGGCCTCGACCTGCGTGCCGTGATCGAATACCACGGGAGAACCTGCCGCCACCTCCACGACCTGCTCGACGAACGCTCCAGGGAGATCTGCCGACTCAATAAGGAGCTCGAACGGGCCGGGTTCCTCAACAAAGTAAGGATCTTCCTGCGGATGATCCTCATCTGGGTTCGCTGATTTCCTCGAAGGAACCCCAAGGGCAGGGAACCCCATACATGAAAATCACCGAAGACCAGTTCGACGATCTCAAGCCCATCTCCAACCCCCACGGGGACCACGGGTGGAACGGCACCATGTGGGAGACCCACGGTGCCGAACTCAACTTCGTGCGGAACCAGCCGAAGGAAAGGGTCTGGACCCTGATCGACGGCGAGGAAGGCCCCACGGTCATCAGCGGATTCCACCCCGTCGATGCTATCGGGCACTTCGTCACCGAACTCCCTTGGACGGAAGAGACCGAGGTCGAGGTCTAGATGGACTACAAGGAACACATCGAGCTCCTCGCAAGGGAGCACTCGATCACCCTTGAATACGGAGGAACGAACGGAAGGGCCTGGAGGGCGACCCGGAGGGTGAGAACCCCCGCGATCAAAAGTGCCGTCACCTACGCCGTCGCACTCCACGAGATCGGCCACATCGTGGGAATCCAGAGGGGCAGGTGCATCGACAAGGAGGCACAGGCCTGGAGATGGGCCGAACAGAACGCCCTTGAATGGACCGAGACGATGATCAAGACGGCCGCGAGGTCCATCTCCTCCTACCTGGAGCGGTCCGCCGAGGGAAGGAACGGGATGTGGGACCCGCCCGACGACCACGACTCACGCAGGATCGCCCAGTGGTCCTGATCCTCGAAAGAACCCACGCCCAGGGGAAAAAAGACCATGAGATACCACCCCGCCCAGGCCAACCAGGAGTCGCTCAAGAAGATCTCCGAAGCGTTCCGGGACCGCATGAGCGTCAAGGGCGTGCTCCCCAAGAACCCCTGGAAGTGCAAACGCACCGAAGAATGGCTCGCCAGGATGGGAGCCAGGATGAAACCCGGCTCAAGGCGGTTCGACCCGTGGCGGGGAGGTGTCAACTGTCAGGACTTCTTGAACTTCATCGTCGACTGCCCCCCGAGCAGGAATAGGATAGAAGGCCAGCGGGGAGGGCACTTCATGAGGATCGAGATCCCCTGGGAACTGGCCGACAAGATCCTCGTCCTGGGCCGCTTGCTCTAAGAAACCCGGCCGCCAGGGAACAAGACCCAGAAACCCCCAAGCAAAGGAGCGACGAAATGAACGAAGAGATGTGCGAGCTGAAGAGTTCCATGCAGGTTCTCTGTTGCAACAACTCAACGGGCATCCGCCGGGACAACATGCTTCGGTCCATGGCCAAATACAACATCCCAGCCCCGCCCCAGGGAAGCCACTCCATCTGGGAGCACACGGAGATACTGGCCGACATCGTCTGGGCCGAGATTCTGAAGAGGAGAGTCCCAGTACACATCCTCTAAGGAACCCGGCCTCCAAGGAACAAAGGCTCAAGGAGGACGCGAAATGAAGACGCACTTGGAAGTCAGGTTCCACCTGCTCAGCGGCAAGAACCACCGCAAGTGGCAGGTCAAGGTCATGCAGGGACGCAAGAAGATCAGCGACCATTACTTCGACCCGAGCGAAGTCCAGCTCGAGATGCGGGGATGCCGTCTGGCAAACAACCTCAAGAAGGCCATGAAGGTCAACAAGGAGCAGAGCAAGGACGTCACCGGGTCGGTCCACTGCGAGGAGATCGTCCTCACCAGCATCCCCACCGAGGGGCTTGAGCGGGTCTTCTACAACCCGATTAAAAACATTCATTGGCGCCGTGAGAGCGATGAAGGCGAGTTTTCTTGGGATGAAACCGAGTACCACACCCTCGTCACCAACGGCCGCCAAGTCTACATCCTGCAGGAGCGGGACTGATCCTCGAAGAAACCCCGAACGCCAGGAACCTACAACACCTCAAGGAGAACGAACGATGAGAAGCATGCAGGAAATGATCCTCGGCAGGATCGAACAGATGATCATTGAACACAATCTCACCCCCGTCCAGAACGGACAATGGGCAAACACGGGTTCCGTCCACGCCATGTACGGACTCAAGACCCTGGTCAAGATGACCTACGACTTCCAAGGCGTGTACTTCTCCTGCACCATCTCCCCGGTCGACAGCGAACTTGAGGACAGCCCGCCCCTGTTTCGCATCCAGGGCGAAAAAGCCGTCTGGAACTCCGTCAAGTACGAGGACGGCAAACGGATGGAGAGCCTTCTACACGAACTCGGCCACGCGATCGTGGCGTCCAAGAAACCCAGAACTAGGGGACAAGGAACATGACAGGAACGCTCGTCAGAATTGAGACCACCAACGGCCCGTTCGGACACCAGTGGTGGCACATCGAGATCGATGGAAGCATCCAGAGGTTCGCCTTGTGGGAGGACTTCTCGAAGTGGCCCAAGAGGGGAACTACCATCGAAATCCAGCAGACCCCAAGACGCGAGTGCCACATCGGATACGGAGGCTCGAAGATCATCCTCGAGCCCTGTGCAAGGCTGGTGGATTGCACGAAGGGATAGAAGGGGATAGAATAGGGATACGCCCCGTAAGCTGTATGGTCCAGCACCGCTCTCCTAAGGCGGCTTTTTGTGGGTTCGACTCCCTCACGGGGTATTTTTTTACTTTTTGATTGCTTTCCAATCCAATCCGTAATGATCCGCCCACTTACGGATTGCGTTATCGGACACGCCGTACTTCTTGCCGATCTGAACGAACGGCATCGTCTTGATGAGATGCTCGAGTTCCTCCCTATCCGGCCGCTTCGCTCTTCTTCTTGAATCGCAGGAGCAAGCGTGAGAGCAGTACTTGGTGCCGAACACCTCGGTGCCACAGGTCGGGCAGTTTCCAGTGGGCTGAACTTCTAGGTTCAGTATCTTGTTGAGCTCAATCGAGCTCTCTGGCAAAACGAACATGTCCTGGTTGTGTTCCTCTCGGTGGCAATTCGAGCAGATCAGGATGCACTTTTTGAGCTCCGACATCAGTCTTTTCCATGACCCCTTGATTCCATTGCCCGATATGTTGATCTCCTTCTTTGACGGGTCAAGGTGGTGAAACTCAAGCGCTGCGTGGTTGCGGCAGTACCCGCACCTTACGCACTTGCCTCCCATCATTTCAATCACTTTCTTTTTCCTGTTCTTTCCGCGCTCTTGCTGGTAGGCGTAAAGACAGGGTTTGCAATAGTGATGAGTTTGCTTCTTGCCTTTGGCTCCGAACTCACAGAGTTCCTTCCATTGGTCGCACCGCGTGCAGTTCTTCTTGCCGTCAACAATCTCCGTCTTGTGAAACGGTTCTTCCCCGAAGTTCTTGAAGTTAGGGGTCAGACCGTAAACGCGCATCCAATAGCGGATCGAGCCGAGGGACTTCCCCTCCTTCTTCCCTATCGAATTGAGTGAAAGCCCTTCAGCCAGATAACCCTTGAGTTTATTGATTTCCATGCTCTTATCTAGTAAGATATGAGCAGAAAAAATCTCTATCTGAACACTTTCCTCGAAGAAACCTCCCCTCCCTGGAAGAAACACCACAGGAGGACGAGTCATGAAAGTTTCGAACGGTTCCGCCAGCAGCCTGGTCAACGCCCGCATCTCTTTCCAGGGCAACAACACCTTCGGCGAGTGGATCGACGGGATCTACGCCGTCTTCAGCTACGGCTACCACTGGCCCCTCTTTGCCTACATCGGGGGAACCTGGTACGAGAACCAGGAGAGGTACTCCCCGACCACGAGCAAGCACCGCAGCCAGCTCCACCCGCTCGAGGACACCGAGATGGTGAGCAAGGACGAACTCCTTACACTCATCGGTCTCTGATCCTCGAAGAAACCCGACACCGAGGGAGCCTTCGTCACCTGGGAAGGGAGTCAGACCAGTTCTGTCAAGGAGCTTACTCTAAGAAACCCCTTCCTGCGGGAAACTCCGCTACCACCCCAAGGAAATGAAGATGAAGACCAAGACCAAGAAGAAGTCGCCCAACAAAGTCCTTACGCTCCGCGACATCGTGAACGAGGTGAAGGGTCGAAACCCTGCGATTATGTTCGACCACTTCGTGGACGGACGAAGAAGCCACCACCCCTACACATGTGCTCGATGGATCCAACACTCCCTCCATGTCAAGGAGGACGCGAGCGGCAGGAGCTTTATGTTGATCGGAGATGATCTGGACTCCCGATTGAGGTTCCCCCTAGACACCCAGATTCACCTTTCAGAAGACGGAACTCGCGTGAAATGGGATGAGGTGTGCGGAGGAGCTCTGGTTCGGTCCAACGAGCTCGTATTCTACAGCTACAATCCCATTAAAATACCGCCCAAGCTGAAGACGATCTCCGAGGTAGTGATGCATGCCCAGAAAGATGATAAGGCCATAGCCCTTTTCCACGACGTCAACAGAGGAGAGGAGCTACGCGATTTCACCCATGCGAGCGGCGTACGAATCACTTCGGGATCCTATTCGGTTGGCCAATCCACGCTCCTTGAAGGCAAGCCCGTAGTATCCATCTGGTTGTGTTCTGACAGACTGGGGAGAGGTATCACGAAGGAATGGCAGATTCCAATGGGAGCTGTAGTTCGTCACTCGAGCATCACCTTTGTCGCAGCAAAGGAGGGTTCCTGCGTTCAGTGGGACGATACGATGGGTGGCGAGGTGGTCCGAACTCATAGATTGTGCTTCTTCAGTTCATCGCCCATGAAGGTCGGAACTTGACTTCCTCGAAGAAACCCGACCACCAGGGAACCAACACCAGAAAGGGAAACCATGACCACCACCGAAAAGATCGCCGGGCTCGAGAATCGCGTCGAGCAACTCCGCCTCCAGATGAAACGACTGCTCCAGGTCGCCAGCAACGAGGCACAGAAACAGGCCGTGACCCTCGGCCACCAGATGACCATCGACGAGTTCAAGGAGCGGATCGCCGCCCTCAAAAGCGGTGAGCCCGACCCATGGGAATGAAACCCCTCCCCAAATGCGGGCCGTGCTCCGTCAACGGCCAGGACGCCCCCTTCTGCGTGATCGGACTAGACCCCGACCGCAGCGGAGGAGGAGTCCTCCACTGGGCCTGGAGCATGGAAGAGGCCAGCCGGGCAGCCCACTCCTACCGGGAGCACGGATACCACGAGGTCAACGCCAAGGACGCCCTGACCGAAGATACCAGAGACGAGGTCCACGAGATCGTCTTCGGCCTTATGCTGGAGAGTGAAGCGTGACACCAGACGCTAAGGAAGCGTGACCTGATACCGGGAGCTCGGCACCGAATCCACATCCGGCCCGTTCAGATACCTGGCCCTGAGCTGTATCGTGTAGCTCGAGGAGGTGAGCACGGTGACGGCCTTGGAAGTTCCCGTCACGAAATGCTCGATCCTGGCTAGTCCCGGCGACGCGATCGAAACGACGTAGCCGGAAAGTGTGTAACCCTTGGTGTCCGCGGGAGCCTCCCAGAACATGGTCACTTCGCCGCCCACGGCGCTCCAGTCCACGGGGCCGGGGCTCATCCCCAGACCGTCCTGGACCGACACGGGCGAGCTCCAGGGCCCGTAGCCGCCGCCGGTGTCCGCCTTCACCCTGAAGAGCCGGGCCGAGTCCTCGACCGCGTACCGATCCAGGATGTCCTCCGCCAGGGTGCCCGGGACGCTGGCCGCGCTGGAGTAACCGCCCGAGGGTTGTTCACCCCAGTTCTGGTTCGCCTCCTTCATCTCGACGATGTACCCCTGGATCAACATGTCGGAAGAAG
>Ga0209829_10003652_pt1 | contig 11136 bp, 8 predicted proteins | sample C_140205_EF_Meta_FD_187311 | JGI IMG/M metagenome (GOLD analysis project Ga0209829, IMG submission 187311) | Freshwater microbial communities from Lake Croche, Canada to study carbon cycling - C_140205_EF_MetaG (SPAdes) (version 2) | ecosystem: Environmental > Aquatic > Freshwater > Lake... | reverse complement strand
ATCGCTCCTGGGCCCACCATGGCGCCCCTGCCGATAACGCTGCCATTGGAGATGGATGCGGACGGATCGACCTGGGCGCCTTCGAGAAGCAACGCATGCCCTGTCTGCTTCACCGCTGGCGATGGCGCGGCTCCCATCACCAGGTCACACGAGCCGCGAACGAATGACAATGGCGTGCCAAGGTCGAGCCAGTAGCCCTCATCCACAAATCCACGCACCTGCGCACCTGACTCCAGTAGTCCAGGAAATGTCTCGCGCTCCACCGACACCGGACGGCCCGCGGGAATGGAGTCGATGACGCTGCGGCGAAATACGTAACAACCCGCGTTGATGAGGTTGGTGATGATCTCCTCAGGAGTGCTCGGCTTCTCCAGGAAGGCCGTCACCCGTCCCGAGGCATCCATCGGCACGAGGCCGTAGGCACGGGGATCTTCCACCGCAGTCAGGTACAGCGAGACATCCGCATCAGCACGTACGTGTGCAGCGACAAGACCAGCGATGTCCAGGCCCGTCAGGATGTCGCCGTTGAAGATGAGAACCGGTTCATCGGGCCCGCTGGTCAGGTGAGGCAACGCATGCCGAATGGCACCTCCGGTGCCGAGCGGCTCGTCCTCGGTGGCGATGACCACCTCAATGCCCAGATCTGCATCGTCCATGAACGCTTTGAACACGTCCGCGCGGTAGGACGTCGCGAGCACGATGCGCGTCACACCGGCGTCGCGTGCCCGAGTGATCTGGTGCACCGTGAATGGAACGCCCGCGACGGGCAGCATGGGCTTGGGGGTGTTGATCGTCAACGGACGAAGTCGGGTGCCCTGTCCACCCACCAGCAGTACAGCCTCGGTCATCGGGCAAGGGTGCCACAGGGAGTGCGGGACACTGGAGAACGGGACTGTGCAGCCCGGGATACTGGAGAACGGGAATGTGCGGCTCGCGCCTAGGGTGAGGCCGTGAGCATCGCAACATTGCTGAACCGGCGCGTGCGCGAGCAGGGCGCGGCACCATTTGTCACGCACGTCAGCGACGCTGGCCGCACCGAGCTGTCCGCTACCAGCTTGATGAATGCCGCGGCAAAAATCGGCAATGCACTTCTCGACGAGTTCGATCTCACGCCCGGAGAGGCCATCGGGCTTGCTCTGCCTCCGCATTGGCAGCGCAGTTGCTGGCTCGCAGGTGCCTGGCTAGCAGGTATCGCCGTTGTTCCTGTCGACGATCCCGAATGGCTGCCGACAGAAGGCTTGCGCCTGATCGTTGCCGCTCCACAGGAGGCAGCGGCGCTATCGGGGTCACTATCGGGCACCGGTGCGCAGGTCGCTGTGGTGTCACTGCACCCCCTGGGCATGCCCGAAGCTGTTCCAGATGGCTGCCTTGATGCCACGTCGCTGGCGCGAATTCAGCCTGACGCGTTCATGTTCGAGCCAGCAGCAGCCGACTCGATCGCAGTGGTCGGCACCGATGGCACCCTTGACCAGACTCGCGTCTGCGAATTAGCTGAACTTCTCGGCACGCGGTGGGGTCTGTCGGCCGGCGGGCGCCTGCTGCTGGATCCCGGGATTCCCGGAATGGCCGGTTGGCTGTCGATGCTTGCCGTGCCGCTGGTGATGCAGGCCGCAGTGGTGCTCGGATCGGCTGACGCCGTGGAGCGCGAGGGCATCACCGCCGTGGCCACATGGCCTCTGGACTGACGAGCGTTCCACGCAAGCGCGTCAGGCGACCTTGTATTCCGGACTCACTCCCACCACTTCATGCTTCTTGACGACGAGTACGCGATAGGTCCCCGGCGGATTGGTCTTGGCAGTGACATGGAACCTGTAGTGCCCTTTGGCGTTCGTCACTGACTTCTCGACTGTCTGCCACTTCTTCTTGACAAGGACCTGGCGCCACACCTTGAGTCCGGCCTTGCTTGGTCGCACGACGCCGGCGACCTTGTACTTCTTCGTTCCCGCCGTGATCGTGGTGGGGGTCAGAAGCGACACCGTGCGCTGCTGAACCGTGACCGCGGAATCGGCGGGCTGCGCGGCGTTGGGGTCCACGCTGGCGTTGGGGTCCGGTGCCGGCGGCGCCGGCGGCGCCGGAGCGCCCGGTGCAGCCGCTGGATCCACTACGGGAAGTGGAACACCGAGGTTTCCGTCGATCGTGGTGATGTACGACGATTTCAGAGCAAGCGAGGACTGGAACGCGCCACCGGAACGCTTGATGTTGGCGCCGTCCGGGGTGGAGGCCACGATGGTCTTCGGTGCACCCGAGGGATAGCGATCGGCGACCACAACCTTGGTGACGGCGGGGACTCCAAACACCGCGGCCATTCGCGCCTGCGGCACTGAGACGGTCCAGGCGCGCACCGAATTCTCGGGCACCTGCATGTACGGGTCAGGCACGGCCTGCGCGTAAGGCAGATCCTTGCCCCAGACCTCTTGGGATGACTGTGTGAATCCGCCACTGCTCGCGTTATAAAACGCGCTGATGGGAGCACCTGAATACAGAATGGCGAGGCCGGTGGTGTCTGATGCCGCAGTGCCGTTAACGGCCGCCACCCATTGGTCGCCGCTGGGCGCAGACGATTTCGCATACCCCGTGAAGGTCTGGTCATAGAACGGTCCGCCGCCATCATCCAGGTGACAGGAACACGCTTGGCGCACTCCTCTGAGCACCTTGTTGATCGCGTAGGTGCGTGCGGCCATCACCTGTGCCTGCATCGCTGCCATCGGCCACGAACTCGACACCTCAGAGATGCCGTAGAGGTACTCGTCGTGCAAACGCAGGGAGTTGATCGCGTTGAGTTGGATCCCCGAGGGTGTTGAGACCGGGACGACGTCGAGATATCCGTACCGGTAGCGGTGGCCCGGTGAGGTCAGGGATCCCTTGATACCTGCCAGATTCAGGACAGTCGGTCCACCGGCCGCCGTGCCCGGAGTGCGAGTGCCCGCCCACCGAACGGTGACGTTTGGTGCCGTACCCAGATCGACCGGCCCGCCTGGCATGACGCGTTGCACGGAGATGGCCGCGCCGTTGGGGGTGAGGCGGAATTCGTCTGCAGGCGACCCGACGGTGACTGTGCCGTTGACGGTGACCTCGATCGCGCCGCCCGTGGCATCCAGCGGTTCAGATTTGAAGTGCACGCCAGCGACCTCATGCAGCAAGGAGACGCGGATGTCCATGTCGTCCTGCACCGGCGCAACCGTGGTTCCGGAGTAGAAGTGTGTGACGATGGCCACCGGGTCGAACCCGGCCTTGGCCATTCCATAAGCGCCCCACTGGGACATGCCCACGCCGTGGCCGTACCCGGCACCCGCTACCGCGAACTGAGCAGGGGGGTCATCGGCTCGGGCCGGGCCTGCCACGACCGCCATGGCCACCAAGCCGAGCGCGACAGCCCCGCTGAGGCGGCCGATCTGAGCCATGGTGAGTCTCCTTGACAGGCGGGAAGAAGGACGTCGCTCTCACATTCTCACATCTCAGGCGTCACATAGATCCCACCCGCCACGAACGCCCCAAAATTCACACATTCATCGCTATCGGGAACCTCACCCGCACCGGGTGCGTCCTGCTCAGAGGCAGTCCCTCACCGACCTACCATGACGGGACCCATCCGAGAGGAACCCGTGAGCCGCACCCCTTCCCGTCGCCGCCTTGGCCGCGTGGTGCTTGTCGTGGTGTCATCCCTCGTGGTGGTCGCGACGGTTGCGGCAGCCACCACCAATGTCCTGATCGGGCATCTGGCCGGAAACATCACCGCGGTGGACATCAGCGAGAACGTGTCGGGAAACACCGGGGCCGACTCCTCCCAGTCGCTGACCCAGACCGACACCACCACCGGTTCCTACGAACCACTGAACATCGCCCTGATCGGGTCAGACTCGCGGTCAGGCGCGGGCAACAGCGGTGCACACCTGGGTAACTCCGACCAGTTCGGTGGAGGACGATCCGACACGGTGATCTTGCTGCACATCGCCGGTGACCGGCAGTCAGCTATCGGCGTGAGCATCCCGCGCGACACCATGATCACGCTTCCCGATTGCAAGAAGAACGGTAAGTCCGTCGGCGGCTATCAGGCGCGGTTCAACGTTGCGTACGAGGTCGGCGGCCCCGGGTGCACGATCAAGGCCCTCGAGCAGATCTCCGGCCTCACCATCAAAAACTTCCTTGAGGTCGACTTCGGTGGATTCAAGAACATCGTCGACGCGGTCGGTGGCGTAGAGGTGTGCCTGGCAACAGATGTCAACGACAAGAAGAGTGGCCTGAATCTCACGGCTGGCAACCACGTGATCAACGGCGACGAGGCACTCGCCTTTGTCCGGGTACGCCATGGAATCTCGGATGGCTCTGACACGTCGCGCATTCGGCGCCAGCAGGCCTTTATCTCTTCACTCATGCGCAAGGTGTTGTCCGGTGGAACCTTGCTCAATCCCGCGTCACTCCTCAGTGTGCTCAACGCCGCAACCCAGTCGCTGACCGCAGATCCGCAACTTGCTGATGTCAACAACCTCAAGGACCTCGCCCTCAGCATGAAGGACCTCAAGCCCAGCAAGGTCACCTTCACCACGGTTCCGTGGCTGTCCAACGCCGATCACGCAACGCTGCGCATCAACACCAAGCGCGCCCAGCCCATCTGGGATTCCATGAAGAACGACACGGCATTCCCCAACAAGGGAGATGGCGACACCGTCCTCACGGTGGATCCATCAAAAATTCGTGTCAATGTGCTCAACGGCACGACCATCAAGGGACTGGCCAAGCGCGTGGCCAAGGCATTGAAGGCCGAAGGTTTCCGAATCCAGGACTCCAGCACAGCTGATGCCACGAACTACACCGAAACCACGGTCCAATACGACCCGACCTTCGATAAGTCCGCTGCCACGCTGATCGCTGCGACCAACGCGACCAAGTCCGAGATCATCCCCAATCAGGGATCCGCCCTCACCTTGATCATCGGTTCAGACTGGGTCAACGTTCAACCGGTCACCATTTCCAAACTCGCGACCGACTACACGACCAAGATCAACACCGGCGACGAGAACTTCTGCGCGCAGTAGTTCTAGATCACCGGCGGTCGACCGGCGCGCGTCATACGCCACACCGTTCGCCATGACATCCGACGCCGTCCTGCGGGCGTGATCCTGATGCCTTCCCGCAACCCCGCGAACCACGCACGTCGCGCATCAGCGCCGCGCATGCGAATCAACGTCAGGGCAACCCATGAGCCCACATAGATCGGCTCGAGAACCACCGGAAGGTTGCGCCGCGCCAGCCACACGCGATTGCGCGCCGTGAGTCGGTAGTAGACGTCATGGCGGGCCGGATCGATCACCGGGTGATGCGCCACAAGGTCGCCCGCGTACCAAGGAACGAAGCCCGCGTCCCAGACACGCCAGACCAGGTCAATCCCCTCGTGCGCGTAGAAGAACTCATCGGGCCATCCGCCCGTGGCCTCGAGGACATCGCGTCGCATCGCCACTGCGCCCTCCCACAGGGATGTCGCCGGGCCAGGCTGCGCCGGATCGCCGACCCGAAGTCGCGGCACCCAGCGCCCAGGTGACGGGACGCCACTGGGATCAACCACGCGAGGCTGCACCAGTCCCAGGAGCGGATCGGCAGCGAACCTCTCGGCGATCGTGCGCAGAAAAGTTGTGTCAGGCAACCACGCATCATCATCGAGGAAAAACAGAAACTCACCTGTGACCATCGGCACGCCGGCATTGCGGCCCGCCGGGATCCCGAGGTTCTCGGGCAGACCCAGCGCCCGCACTCCCTGAGGCAGATCCACAGGCTGCCAACTGTTGCCGACCACGACGATGTCGAGTTCGACGCCTTGCTGTGCCAATAAGGACTGGAGACCGCGCGCGAGGTCATTCGGACGCGTGCCCATCGTGAGCACAACCACGCCGTAGGACGGCAGCATTAGCGCAACCGGCTGGAGGTCAAGATCGCCGCGAGGTGCCCCACGATCGTGACGACACCGAGGATCACCAAGGCCGCCACCAGAACACGGGTGGCTGCGAGCGACCCCAACGGCACGTCGATGACGGCGGCAATGAGCGCGAGCAGTGTCATCTCGACCGAGTGATACGAGCGATGGAACGGAACGAATCGCGCAAGAGCTCGCAATCGACGAAGGCCACGCGCCGTTGGCGCAGAAACCTCGGCGCGTTCCTCAAGTCTCGGCAGGTTGTTGTACGCGCGACTGACATGGACCATGTCGTTGAGCGACTTGTTGTACAGAACAATGACGGACAGCAGTGCTCCCAAGAGCGGCCAACCACTGTGCAGCCACCCCTCATCGGGGAAGCCTGCCGCTCTCATGCCCAACGCCAAAGGGATCAACCCCTCGGTTGTGTAATGGCCCACGCGGTCGAGGAACACGCCGGTGGGCGAAGACTTCTGCCGCCAGCGCGCGACCTCTCCATCGCAGCAATCCCAGAGCATCTGTAGTTGTCCGCAGATGGCCGCAAGGACGCCACCCACAAGACCGGGGATAAGGAGAACGAACGCCGCACTTACCCCCGTGGCGATCATCAGCCAGGTGACCTGGTTTGCCGTGATCGGCGTGCGCAGGAGGATTCTGGTGAGGTAGGGAGATATGTCTCTGAGGTAGACGTCCGCGGTCCAGTGCTCGGAGTTGCGTCGGCCGCGTACAGCGGGCGGCTGGCACACCTCGCGAATCTGGGCGACTGTCGGCCGCTCGGGGCGATCGGTCACCGCTGCCTGCTCTGCACGAAGAGCCACTGTACGGACGCCAGTGCCACCACGATGGCAGCCAGGAGCCAAGCACCCCAGGTGAGTCCCACGGCAAGAACTCCTGTGGCGGTCAACCCGATCACGAGTAGCGAGCGGCCGTCCCATCCCAGTGCCAACCACGTCAACCACCGCGGTGTGGCCGAGTCCTGCAGTGCGCGATAGAGGGTGTCGTAGTGGTGGAAGGCCACGACAGCCATCCACCAGAAGGCCACCGGAATCGCCGACGGAACCCATGCAAGCGCCACGAGAGCCACCAGACCCAGCTCGACGAACCGCAGGAGTGCCGGTACCGCCCACGCGAATCTCATGTTCCACACGCCAGGGCGCTGTCCGAAGATTGCGATCAACGGACCACCATCGGCCTGCCGCCTCAACATGAGGGCGCCAGTGGAAGGCGTCGATCCCACCCACGTCATCGTGCGAAGGGTGCGCCCGATGATGACGTACGCGAATGCCACAGCAACAAGAACCAGCAAGCCCCCCAGCGCCCACGCAGCGCCGAGCACCGCTGCCAGCACGCTGATCACGAGCCATCGCTCACCGATCGGCATATGCAGAGCACGCTTAGCCCAACGCACCGCATCGCGTCGATTGATGCGAGTGGAGAATTCCATGGCTCCCGATACCGACCACCCGCCGGCTGACCCCGCGGCTGCATCGTCGCGTTGACTTAACGGTAGGCGGGGCACATGGGCCTCCCGGAGCCGTTGGACGCGCGAGAAGTCGTAGTCGGTCATATGACGCGTGGTTTGCAGGACCACCAACAGCACCGCCACCCACCACAGGCTCATTCCTGTGTGAGCAGCCCCGTAGGCCAATCCTGCATATGCGAGAAACTCCTTGACCCGGTCGGTTGATGCATCAAGCCAGGCACCCAACGCGGTGAAGCGTCGAGTTGCTCGCGCCACTTCGCCATCAACGCAATCGACAATCAAACTGAGTTGCAGGAGAACCGCACCGAGCACGAGGCCCCAGCGCTCCCCCACCGCGAATGAAGTGGCGGCCCCAATGCCGATGATGAAAGAGATAACGGTGACAAGATTTGGGGACATACCCAGTCGCAGCGCGACACGGGTGAGCGGCTTGGAGAGTCGACGCACGACAAAAGTGGAGTAGAAGCCGTCATCCACACGATTCGCCTGGAGCCGCGTAATCCGGTCGTCGGAGATCGATCGTGCGGCGGCATAGGCGGCCTCGACGTCACCGGGAGACCGAAACCAGGGAACGTCGACAAGATCAACAGCTTTGACGCTGATCTCGCCACGCACGAGCGAGACAGCAACCAACTCCACCGCATCATGGTCACCCGCTGTGATCTCTCCTGAGGTAAGCGAGTGGGCCAAAGCCGCGATTTCTTCAGCGGCCCTGCCCGCGTCCTTACCGGCGATAACCATGGCTCCAACCGACACATGATCTGGTGCCGTCACGTCGTGGCAGGAAGTACCCACGCTTGTCACAACGTGATGGCGCACCCGCACATTGCCGTGATGTCCTGATGGACGCACCAGCATCGAGGTTCCTGCGAAGGGGTCGAGGGTCACGGGCGCAAGTGCCGCGGGTGCCACGACAAGGTCGTCCGCTATGACAACGGTGGGACCTGTGGCGGTTCTCAACGTCGCGCACAGCGCCTCCAGCGATGGCGCCAGCGTCCCATCCGATGCCGGCAGGCGGATCGGGTCCGTCACGGAAGGACTCTCCGGAGTCGCCGCCCCGCGGATCGGCGCACTCTGCGCACAAGGCTGGCCTCATCGTCTCCGCGGGCCAGGAGCACTCCGACAAGCGCCTGCACAGCCGCGTCAATGGGCATCTCGGCGGGTTCGGGCACGACGGGCATCGTCGGAACACGGGAACACAGTGTGTCGAGGTCTCCACGCACCTGCACCTGACTGTCGCGAATCATGCGGACAGAATCTGTGCCTCGGCGCACTGCCGCATCCAAAGCCCAGTCGGGCGTACTCAGCCCCTTCTCATGCTCCTGCGGGGTTCGTCCTTCCACCAGGGTCCTCGCAAGCGCTTCGCGAACCAGCGACCGGTACTGGTCCCAGGACAGATCGTTAACAATGCGTCGGTTGAGCCGCAGGAGAAATTCGGCCTCAGCCGCCGTCATCGACCGGTTGGACGTGAGGGTCATCCGTGACACGAGGGTGTCTCCATCAATCCCGAGCATGTCGGCAAACTCGACAAACGGAAGAGCGCGATCGACATTTTCCAGCACCAGCACCGTGAGTCGGTCAGCCCCCACCGCGGCAGCCCATCGCTGGACAACCGCGCCGTGATCATGGCGCTTCCAAAAGGAAGGAGTCATGTGCTGCGAGTCCTCGGGCGCAGCAAAGATGTCACCGAGCCATTTCTCATAGCCGGTGGTCATCCCATATTTCAGGTACTGCTGCCATGACGACGGCAGGAGTCGACCGAGATTGCGCAGGGTGACAACCACGTGCACCCGTGTATCACCCAACGCTTCGACGATGGTCCGCGCTGTGGCCTCATCGGCCTCACAGAAGAACTCACTGCTGATGCAGACCCGCCCACGATGCGATGCCACCTCGCGTGCCAGATCGCGAAACGCCTGGGGCCCCACCTTTTCGCCACCGCGGTCCTGCCATCCCCACCCGTGATTCATGGCGGACAGTGCCGCCCGGTGCTGCGCGGGACGGTGTCCGGGATAGAGCACCCCTTCGGCCAGAAGGTCGCCGCGGGCATCCGCCAACGCGGCCTGCATGGCAGTTGTGCCGGTCTTGTGGACGCCGATGTGAAGGAGCACGCCGTCGGCGGGGATCGCCATAACGTCAGCCTAGTTGAACGGCGTGAGACCAGTAGTGAGGCGTGAGCCGAGTTGGCGGGCGATCAACGTTCCCGCTTGCGCGGCCACGCGTCGCCACCCTCTTCCCAGACTTCCTCTTCGCCCAGGTCGTCACGCTCCTCGAACGTTTCCTCGGTTCGAAGGTCGCTGTCGTCTTCAACGTCAGTTCCACCGAGCTGCTCGAACACGGCGGTGGCCTCCGCCAGCGTGGTGTCCGCGACGATCGACCCATGGTCCAGCACCAGGCCCCGGTCCCAATCGTCCAGGAACAGCTCAGGACGGTCAGACGCAATAATGAGCGTGACTCCATCGGCTCTCATCTGCGACATGCGTTCCTTGACCGTGGGGACGAACTCCACGTCTTCGCCAATGTGCGTCTTGTCGATTGCGAATGCACGTTCACCCGTCATCACACCGATCGACCATGCAAGCCGATTGATCTGCCGATTGGTCAAGGGGGTGAGTTTGCGTTCGAGTTGCCCCTGCAGGCCCGCCAGGTGCGCGATTCTTGGCACAAGGTCACCCATGGCCGATGGCGTGATACCGAGCAGACCGCCAATCACGTAGATGTTCTGACGCACGGTCATGTTTCGGGTCATCGCCGCAGCGACATCGATCATCGGCACGACCTTGGCCTGACGACGCACTCGCCCTTCATCTGGAATGAGGGTGCCCGCGGCGAGGCGAAGAAGGGCTTCGCGACCAGAACTGCGGCTGCCGAATATCGCCACAGCCTGACCAGCCGGGATGCTCAACGTGAGGTCGCGAAGTCGCCACACCTGTTCCGGCGACGCCTCACCTGCGAAGCGGCGCAGTTTGGAGTTCAGATTGCGCGTGCGCGCTCGGGGCATTCGGATGCCCACGCCCTCGAACTCAACCATGACATCGAGATCCTTGGTGATCGACAAGCGCGCCATGTCAGGACTCCTTCAAGACGCGAGATTCGAGACGTCGAAACACGATCCATCCGACGATAAAGGTGATCAGACCGATACCGAGGGACAAGCCGTAATGGAGCATGTCTTCGATTTCTTGCGGCCACCAGCCGATTCGATATAGCCCGAGGATGCCCACGAGAGGGTTGAGAGCGGCAAGCGGCCGTACGTGAGCCGGAATGTTCGAGACTGAATACAGGATCGGCGACAGGTAAAACAGGCCGCGCATCGCTAGTCGCACGAGCCTGGCGACATCAGGGGCGATGACGTTCCACGACGCTAGGGCCAGCGCGATTCCATACATGAACAGGAACTGGGCAAGGATCGCCACCGGGTAGAAAACTATGAGCGGCCCCGGGATGTCGCGGGTAAGGATCACAGCGATCACCACGACCGGCAATGACATGAGGAATTCCACGGTGGACACCAGAAGAACCCGCAGCACCCAGAACTGCGTTGGCAATGTGCTGATGCGAAGTTGAGCGACATTGCGCCGGAACGATCGCACCGATGCATTGATGCCCTTCGTGAACCACCACCACGGCAGCATCGCCACCGATAGGAAGAGCAAATATGGCTGGAGTCCCAGGTGTCGCGGGCCGAGAAGGACGGAGAAGACCAGCCACAGAATGATCGACAGACCCAGCGGCTCTAGCAACGTCC
>Ga0209829_10003649_pt1 | contig 11139 bp, 6 predicted proteins | sample C_140205_EF_Meta_FD_187311 | JGI IMG/M metagenome (GOLD analysis project Ga0209829, IMG submission 187311) | Freshwater microbial communities from Lake Croche, Canada to study carbon cycling - C_140205_EF_MetaG (SPAdes) (version 2) | ecosystem: Environmental > Aquatic > Freshwater > Lake... | reverse complement strand
GAGCGTCCATTGAAAAACCCTCCTTGGTTGGAGGATTCTACGCAGTGGCTGTCCGGAACGTTCGCACTGCGAACGAAAATTCCAAACGGCCGCTGGCGCCCTCTTTGCCCCGGCTGGGGCAGGGCTTTTTCCAAGCCTTTTGCGAGCCCATGCGTCGCGGCCCCCCGCGAATTTCCTCTTCAGCCAACTTTCCGTAGACTCTTTCTCCCCTCGCAGCGGATGTTTACCCTCTCACATTCAACGGAGCAGACGCATGACGACCGGAAACGCTCGATCACTCGGCGGTTGGATCACCGTGGCACTGGCCTGCATGGCCTTCAACCTGATGGTTGCCGATGCGCATGCCCAGACCGCCAAGCGGCCCAACATCCTCGTGATCTGGGGGGACGACATCGGTCAGTTCAACGTCGGCGCCTACAACCTCGGCATGATGGGCTACAAAACCCCCAACATCGACCGCATCGCACGCGAGGGTGCCCTGTTCACGGATTGGTATGGGCAGCAGAGTTGCACGGCCGGCCGGGCCGCCTTCATCACCGGCCAGTCGCCGATCCGCACCGGCCTCACAAAGGTAGGCCTTCCGGGCGCGCCCGAAGGCATGAAGAAGGAAGACCCAACCATTGCCACGCTCCTGCGGGCCCGCGGCTACATGACCGGCCAGTTCGGAAAGAACCATCTCGGTGACCGGGACGACATGCTCCCCACGGCTCACGGCTTCGACGAGTTCTACGGCAACCTCTACCACCTCAACGCCGAGGAAGAGCCGGAACACCCCGACTACCCGAAGAGTCCGGAGTTTCAGAAAAAGTTTGGCCCGCGCGGCGTGATCCACAGTTTCGCCGACGGGCGAATCACCGACACCGGTCCGCTCACGAAGAAGCGGATGGAAACCATCGACGAAGAGGTCAACACCAAGACGTTCGACTTCATGGAGCGGGCCCAGAAGGCCGACAAGCCGTTCTTCATCTGGTGGAACTCCACGAAGATGCACATCTTCACGCACTTGAAAGAGGGCGTTGCAGGCAAGACGGGCCTGGGCATCTACGCAGACGGCATGGTGGAGCACGATCGGCAGATCGGCGAGGTGCTCGCCAAGCTCAAGGAACTGGGGCTCGATGAGAACACGATCGTGGTCTACTCCACCGACAACGGTGCGGAAGCCTTCACCTGGCCGGACGGCGGCACGACGATGTTCCGCGGCGAGAAGAACACGCAGTGGGAGGGGGGCTACCGCGTGCCATGCGCGATCAAGTGGCCCGGCGTCATCAAGCCCGCCACGGTGATCAACGACATCGGCGCCCACGAGGACATGCTGACAACGCTCGTGGCCGCGGCGGGCGACACGACTGCCAAGGAGGATCTGCTTCGAGGCCGACAGATCGCGGGCATGACGTACAAGGTGCACCTCGACGGCTACAACCTGCTCCCGGCGCTCAAAGGGGAGGCGGAATGGCCGCGGAAGGAGTTTCTCTACTGGACCGACGACGGGAGCGTTGCGGCCCTCCGTTACGGCAACTGGAAGGCCACGTTCCTCAAGCAAGCCGCCCATGGCATGCATGTCTGGCAGCAGCCCTTCGAGGCACTGCGTGCCCCGACGCTCGTCAACCTGCGGATGGACCCGTTTGAGCTCGCCCAGGACATCGGCATGGACTACCAGCGCTGGTACTTGGAGCACATGTTCATGATCGCCCCGGCAGGTGCGTATGTGGGGCAGTGGCTGCAGAGCTTCCGCGATTTTCCGCCCCGGCAGAAGCCCGGCAGCTTCAACCTGGATCGTGTGATGGAGGCCGTGACGTCGCCGCAGGGAGGAAGATAGCAGGCTGTGGATGCGCTGCCTGTGGGATCGCACGATGCGGCCCCTGGCACGGAGCACCAGCACAATCTGGATCGCACCCTGGATCGCAACCCGGAGGTTTTCAAGTGCAACCGTTTTCGGGTTCGGCCAGGACACGCAGACACGGCCGATTTTTCCACGGGCAGATGGCGAGTCGCTTGGAAATAGTTTTGCCGCGGTTCTCTCCGGGGCAGTATCGTAAGGCCGCTCGCCCCCAGGAAAACCATCTGCCATGCCGTTCTGCGACGACTCCTTCCTGCTCTCCTCTCCTGCGGCCGCCGATCTCTACCACGGAGTCGCTGCCCGGCAGCCGATCATCGACTTCCACTGCCATCTGAGCCCGCGCGACATCGCGGAGGACAGGCGGTTTGACAACCTCCACTCCGTCTGGCTCGACGGCGACCACTACAAGTGGCGGGCCCTTCGCGCCAACGGCGTCGCGGAACAGCGCATCACGGGCTCAGCCACGCCGCGCGAGAAATTCCAGGCCTGGGCCGAGACCGTGCCCGACACGCTCCGCAACCCGCTCTTCCACTGGACCCACCTTGAGCTCCGTCGGCACTTCGGCATCGATGACTTGCTGGATGGCACCACGGCCCAGCGGGTTTGGGACGAGGCCAACCGGCAACTGGCCACGGCCGACCTGACAACCCGCGGCATTCTTCGCCGCTGGAACGTCGAGGTGGTGGGCACGACCGACGATCCGGCCGATAGCCTCCAGTGGCATGAGGCCCTGCTGCGTGCCCCATGCAGCACCCGGGTCGTGCCGACGTTCCGCCCTGACGCCTGTCTCAAGGTGCACCAGCCCGATCGCGTGCAGGCCTGGGCCCAACGGCTCGCAGACTCAAGCGGCAGGGCCGCCGACACGCTTCCAGGTCTCATGGCCGCGATTGAAAAAAGGCATGACGACTTCGCGGCGGTCGGCTGCCGGGCCTCCGACCATGGGCTCGCCAGTCTGCCCAGCACCTCCTGCACCGCCGCGGAGGCCGCAACGATCTGGCAGCGTGCCATGACGGGCACCCCTGCCACGGCCGCCGAGGTGGAGCAGTTCACGCTCTGGATCATGCTCCATGTCGCCCGCCTGAATCACGACAAGGGCTGGGCCATGCAGATGCACCTTGGGCCGTTCCGCGACCCCAATCCGCGGCTGGCACAGACGCTGGGGTCTGACGCCGGATGCGACACCATCGGCGACACGCTGCAGGGGCCTGGCCTCGTCCGCTTTCTCGGCACGCTCGCCGCCGAGAACACGCTGCCGCGAACGATCCTCTACAACATCAATCCCGCCGACAACGCCCTGTTTGCCGCGATGCCAGGCTCCTTTCAAGATGGCACGATCCCGGGGAAGATCCAGTGGGGCAGCGGCTGGTGGTTCATGGATCAGGAGCGCGGCATGCGCGACCAGCTCAACATGCTCTCCGATCTGGGGCTGCTCTCGCGGTTCGTCGGCATGGTGACCGATTCGCGGTCGTTTCTCTCCTACCCACGGCACGAATATTTCCGCCGCATCCTCTGCGACTTGGTCGGTGCCGACGTTGCCAGCGGCCGGCTCCCCGATCATCCCGACTTTCGGCGCGACCGATTGGTGCCGCTCATCGAGAACATCTGCTCCGGAAACGCCCGCGGCTACTTCAACTTCCCGGCGGCCTGAACGGGCTGCGGTCAGTCGATCCAGCACCGCCGCACCAGCCACATCTTCACGGCATGGGTCACGGCCACATAGGCGACGAGCGTGACGAGCAGGATCGGCCACCATCCTGCCGGGAGCGGCACAAATCCAAACAGTGGCCCCAACGGCGACGCCGGCAGCCAGAGGCCGACGAGTATCACCGCCGCCGTGGTGGCGGAGAGCGCCAGGCTTGCCCGACTCTGAAAAAACGGGATCCGGTCAGTGCGGATCACATGGATAATCAACGTCTGCGTGAGCAGCGATTCCACGAACCACGCCGTGTGAAACAGCGGCGCCCTCGCCGGATCACTGCACCCGAATACGTGCCAGAGCAGGGCGAACGTGGTGAAGTCAAAGAGCGAACTGCATGGTCCAATCAGGATGATGAACCGCCAGATCTGTTGCATCGACCAGGGCCGGGGACGGGCGATGAGTTCCGGATCGACGTCGTCGGTGGGAATCGGAACCTGGGAGCAATCGTAGAGCAGGTTATTCGTGAGGATCTGCAGCGGCGTCATTGGCACGTACGGCAGGAACACGCTCGCCCCCAGCACGCTGAGCATGTTGCCAAAGTTCGAACTGGCACTCATGCGGATGTATTTGAGGATGTTGACGAATACCTTCCGGCCCTCGCGCACCCCCTCCTCCAGCACCTGCAGATCTTTTTCCAGCAGGATGCAGTCGGCGCTCTCCCTCGCGATGTCCGCAGCCGACTCCACCGAGATGCCGACGTCGGCGGCCCGCAAGGCCGGGCTATCGTTGATGCCGTCGCCGAGGAAACCGACGACGTGGCCGGCGGCCTTGAGCACGCTGACGATCCTCGCCTTGTGCGCCGGCGTGAGCCGGGCCATGAGCGTGGCCCGCTCGGCGGCGGCGGTCAGTTCGTCGTCGCTCATCCCATCCACCGCAACACCCAGCAGCACCTCCGTCACGTCGATGCCCACTTCGCCGCAGATCTTGCGGCTCACTAGTTCGTTGTCGCCAGTGAGCACTTTCACCCGCACGCCCCCCTGCTCCAGCGCCGCCACCGCCGCGCGGGCTGAGTCTTTCGGCGGGTCGAGGAAGGCCACGTACCCACGCAGCACGAGGTCGCGCTCGTCCGCCTGGGAGTAGGCCGGTTGCATCTCGACCTCCCGTGTGGCCACGGCCAGCACGCGAAACCCGTCGGTGCTCAGGGCAGCGAACTCCTGCACCAGCGGCCCCAGCGCCTCGTGGTCCAGCGGCTGGATCGAGCCGTCGAGTGCGTACGAACTGCATCGTGCGTACACCGCCTCCGGAGCCCCCTTGCAGATGAGCCGCCGCTCGCCGGCGGGCGTCTCCACCACGACCGACATCACCCGCCGCTCAAAATCAAAGGGGATCTCGTCGACTTTCGTAAACCCGTCGTGCGGCACCCGCTCGCGAAACGACTCGTGGTCGAGAATCGCCCGGTCGAGCAGATTCTTCAGGCCGGTCTGGAAGTGGCTGTTGAGCCACGCCAGCCTGAGCACCTCGGGATCCTCCTTGAGCATCACGTCGCAGTGCCGCTGGAGGATGATCTGGTCGAGCGTGAGTGTGCCAGTCTTGTCGGTGCACAGCACGTCCATCGCGCCCAGATTCTGGATCGATTCAAGCCGCTTCACGATCACCCGCTTCCGCGCCATCCCGATCGCACCGCGCGACAGGCACACCGACACGATCATCGGCAGCATCTCAGGCGTGAGCCCCACGGCCACGGCGAGCGCGAAGAAGAATGCCTGGGTCCAGCTGCCCTTGAGCACGCCGTTGATGAGAAACACCACTGGCACCATGACGAGCACGAAGGCGATCATGAGCCACGTGAACCGGGCCATTCCCCGGTCAAACGCCGTGGGAGGCTGGTCCGCCCCAACGGCCACCGACACACCCCCCAGAAACGTGCCGCGACCGGTGGCCACCACCACAGCCTCGGCCGTGCCGCTGGACACGCTCGTGCCCAGCCAGCAGATCGCCGTGAGATCCAGCGGCGACCGGCCGGCTGTCTCCTCGGGTCGGGAGAATTTCTCCACCGGAAACGATTCCCCAGTGAGGGTCGCCTGCGATACGAACAAATCCTTGCAGGCAGTCACCCGCACGTCGCCCGGCACCATGTCGCCGGCGGCCAGCCGCACGATGTCGCCCGGCACGAGCCGCTCGACTGGCAGTTCCTCAGCGATGCCGTCGCGGACGACCGTGGCATGCACACTGATCAGCGCCGACAGCGCGGTGGCGGCCGCATCGGCCCGCGACTCCTGAAGAAACCGCAGTCCCACGCCGATCCCCAGCATCACGAGCATGACCGCGGCCGACACCCAGTCGCCGGTGACCAGCGACGACGCTGCCAGCACCGCCAGCAGCACGACCAGAGGATTGACCAGCGCCCGCCAGAGGATGCGCCCGCGTGTCTGCCGCACCGGACCGGCCACGTTGTTGGGGCCGTGCACGGCCAGACGCGCCGCGGCTTCCGTGGCAGACAGGCCTGCTCTGGTGGTGCCGAGTTGATCGAGCACCACCTCCGCCGACTCGGCCGCCGCGGACAGCACCGCATCGGAGACGTGGCCTGCGGCCTGCGCGGCAGGCAGCTCACCAGCCCGGTGCAGGAGCCACTTCGGCAGCATGAATCCGTGCGTCACCCGCCGATCGGACCGCGCCGCGCTCGGGGGAATTCCGCCCTGCATGACAACCTCGCTGCGACAAGTGTATCGAGACGACAACCGGCAGGCCTGGTGTTGTCATGGTGGCATGACTTCATCGTGTCGAATGCCCCTCCCCGTGGCGACATGATTTCATCGTGTCTCTTGTCGAATCAACACGTTGAAAACTTGCTTCCACAATTCAAATTCCCCCTCCCCACCGCTCTTTGTGGCGACACGATTCCATCGTGTCGAAGGCATGTGCAAGTTGAAAACTTGCACCCACATGGGAAAACTTGCACCCACGGGTTGAAAACTTGCACCCGCAATTCAAAAAACCCTGGCTCGTTCCCGTCTTCCTCTCCCCTCCTCCTCCCCTTGTGGCGACATGATTTCATCGTGTCTCTTGTGGTGACACGATTCCATCGTGTCGAACTCAGCACGCTCGAAAACGTGCTGCCACAGTTCAGCAAGCCTTGCCGGGGCCTGTAGACTCTGTTCCCATGAACATACCCACCCGACACGTGTCTCTCACCCGGCAACTGGTGGTGCCCGTGGTGGGGCTCGTGCTGGCAGCGGTGCTCGCCAATGTCGGCTTCTCGGCGTGGCTGGCCGCTCGACGGTCGGCGGAGACGGCACGGGCCGCACAGGAACAGGTGGCCGACGCCCTCAAGGCCTCGCGGGTGTCGCTCTCAGCGGCCGTGCTCGACGCCCTGCGCCGGCTCACGGGCAACCACTTCATCGTCTGGAACGAATCGACTCGCAGCCTCGGCCTCTCCACGCTGCCGCAAGAGGCGCTCCAATCAATCAACAGCGACACGGTGGCCGCCGCCATGCGCGAAGGCAGCGGACTCTTCGGCGGCCAACGCTATCGGTGTGGCGAGGTGCGCAGTGAGGGCGTACGGCCCGAGACGGTGCTCGTGCTGACGCCCGAACGGTCGGTCATGGCCACGACGCTGGAGGCAGTGTGGCCTGTGATCGCTGTCGCCGCGGCCACGCTGGCGGTGCTCGTGCCGCTGGGACTGCGCACGACGGGCAGGCTTGCCACGCGGATTGCAGCCGTCGAACGGCATGTGGCCAGGATCGCCGAGGGGGAGTTTGGCCACACGCTGACCACGGCCGGCCACGGCCACCCGGCGGTCAGCGACGAGATCAGCCGGCTGATCGACGGCGTCAACCGCATGAGCGTGCAGCTGGGCACGCTGCGAACCTCGCTGATCGCCGGCGAGCGGCAACGGCTCCTCGGACAGCTCGCCGCCGGCTTCGCCCACGAGCTCCGCAACGCGATCACAGGCGCCAGGCTCGCGATCGATCTGCATCGCCGCCGCTGCCCGGCGGGGCCGACAGCAGCCTCCCAACCGGACAACAGCCTCGCGGTCGCCGGCCGACAGCTCGACATCCTGGAAGAGGAGGTGCGCGGCCTGCTCGCACTCGGGAAGCCGGCTCTGCCGGGCTCGCCGCGCGAGCCGGCTCCGGCGCCGCTCTCGGTCGACCGGCTCCTTGAGGAGGTCCGCGACCTGACGGCGCCGCGCTGCGATCACGCCGGCGTGCGACTGGAGTGCGAGGTGCCCACCGGCCTCTCGATCGTCGGCCACCACGACTCACTGCGGGCGGCGATGGTCAATCTCGCGCTCAACGGCATCGATGCCGCCGGCCGCGGCGGCGAGGTGCGGCTCTCCGGCAGCGTCCGTGAATCCCGGATCATCCTGGGCGTGGACGACTCGGGGGCGGGCCCGACCGCGGAGGTGCGCGAGACCTTGCACGAGCCGTTTGTCACGACGAAACCCGAGGGGATCGGGCTGGGACTGGCGGTCGCGCGGGCCGTGGCCGAGCAGCATGGCGGAACACTCGAGTGGGAGAGGCTCCACGGCCGCACCCGGTTTACGATTTGTCTGCCGAGCCAGACACTGGAGGCTGCCGCCCATACGGCTGCCGTCGGCAGCGTTCACCCACCGCACCACTCCGCATGAGCCGCATGAGCCGCATCCTCATCATCGACGACGAGCCCGCCATCGGCTGGAGCCTGCGCGAAATGCTCAGCGACGAAGGGCATTCCGTGGAAGTGGCGGCGAGCGTTGAGGAGGGGCTCGAGACCTGTGCCCGCTTTGCGCCAGAGGCCATGCTGCTCGACGTTCGGCTCCCCGGACGCGACGGAATTTCCGCGATTCCCGAGTTTCGCAGCATCGTGCCGGAGGCACTGATCGTCGTGATGACCGCCTTCGGCGATCTCGACACGGCCGTCCGTGCCGTCAACGCCGGTGCCTTCGACTATCTTCTGAAGCCATTCGACCTGGAGAGCGTGTCGCGGACCGTCGCGCGGGCACTCGCCGAGCGGGCGCAGCGGACCACGGCCGGGCCAGTGCTGCCGCCGGCGGCTGTCGCCGGCGCTGGGCAGATCGTGGGGAGCTCTCCGTCGATGCAGGAGGTCTTCAAGCAGATCTCGCTCGTGGCGCCGACTGATCTTCCCGTGCTCGTGACGGGCGCGACCGGCACGGGCAAGGATCTCGCCGCCCGCGCCATCCATGCACACAGCTCCCGCCGCCACGGGCCTTTCGTGGCAGCCAGCTTGGGAGCCCTGTCGCCCAGCGTGATCGAGAGCGAACTCTTCGGCCACGTTCGCGGTGCCTTCACCGGCGCGGCCTCCGATCGGCCCGGGCTGTTTGCACTGGCGGAAGGGGGCACGCTCTTTCTCGACGAAATCGGCGAGGCCCCAATCGAAGTGCAGGTGAAACTGCTGCGGGCGCTGGAGAACCGCGAGGTGACTCCCGTGGGCTCGGCCACCCCACGGCTGCTCGATGTTCGCGTGATCGCGGCCACCAACCGCGACCTCGATGAAGCGCTCGCGCACGGCCGCTTTCGCAGCGACCTCTTCCATCGGCTCCGCGTGTTTCCGATCCACATGCCGCCGCTGGCTGACCGTGGCGACGACATCGAAACCCTGGCAGGGCATTTTCTCGCTCGGCATGCCGCTGGCCGGCCGGGCCCGACGATGGCTCCGGAATTTCTTGCCGCCATCCGCGGGCGGTCCTGGCCTGGCAACGTCCGCGAACTCAAGCATGCCGTGGAATATGCCGCCGTGGTGGCTCGCGGCGGCTCGCTGCGGCCCGAGCATCTGCCACCAGCGGTGCCGGTTGCAGCAGCCAGCCAGCCGGCCACCGACACCGCGGCCGATGCCCGCGTGGCGGACGCCGTCCGGGCCTGGGTCGACTCAATCCTCGCGCAGGATGGCACGGCAGCCAACCCGCTGCACGAGACGCTGATGGCGATCGTCGAAACCACGCTCGTGCAGAAGGTCGTCGATGCCGCGCACGGCAACCGCACCGCCGCCGCCAAGCTGCTCGGCCTCGACCGGGCCACGCTCCGCGCCAAACTCAGCCGGTGAAAGATTCCCCGCGCGAGGGGAAAGAACCACCATCTGTCTTCACGCGAACCATGGCGTCCTGCCATGTCCCCGGGGGGAGGGCCGGCTCACCGAACGCCGAAGTGAGCATGGCGGCCGCCTCGGCACACAGCCCGCACCATCGTCCCCGGCGTGTGTGGCGAGCCCGGCCGGCACGCCATTTGCATCTCCCTCACGGCATGCATCTCCCTCACGCCAACCCCCGCTCCGGTTTCACGCTCGTCGAGCTGCTGGTGGTGGTCACGCTCATCGGCACGCTTGCGGGCCTGCTGCTGCCCGCGGTGCAGGCGGCCCGCGAGTCCGCGCGGCGTGCCAGCTGCACCAACAACCTCAAGCAGCTCGCACTCGCGTTCCATCATTACGAGAGCGCCCGAAAGCTCCTGCCGCCCCTCAAACGATCGATCAACTGCACCGCTTCGCCCAACAACGAGGCGACGATGGCTCAGCGGAGTTGGGCGGCCGACGCGCTGCCCTATGTTGAGGAAGCCACCCTGCTCCAGGGCTACAACCTGTCGCAGGACTGGTGGGTGAACGCGGACGGCACCGCCCCCAGCGGTGGCACGGCTGGAACCCTCGACACGCCCGTGACGGGCAACCGCGCCCTCGCGAGAACCCACCTCAAGCTGCTGCAGTGTCCGTCGGCTCCGGTGCCCGATCGAATCCAGGACAAGATCGCGACTTCCCGCAAGACCGGCGCGTGCACCGATTACTTCGCGGTCGGCGGTGTGGGGGCGAACTTCAACACGGCTGCCGGACTGCCAGCGGGCACCGTGACCCCGGGGCCGGGCCCGACGGAAGCGTGGTCCAATTGCGGTGCCACCGCCGCGCGCCCCAAGAGCACGATGGCCAAGATCACTGACGGCACCTCGAAGACGATCCTGCTCGCGGAATGCGCCGGCCGCGAGGACGTATGGCGTGAGAATGCGCGATCCCAGGCCGACGCCAACGACGTTTCCGGAAACGCCAACTGTGCCCGTGCGAGAGGCGGCGCTTGGGCGACAAACGACAACCCGTACGCTTTCGGCGAGAGTCTCGTCAGCGGTTGCACGACCGCGAGCAGTCCGACCGCGGGCGCGATTCCGACGTCGCTGATGAGGGTGAATGGATCCAACGAGTGGGGCTGGCTCATCTACGGTTTCCACGCAGTCGGAGCGAATGTCGTCATGGCGGATGGCTCGGTTCAATTCGTGGCGAACACCACATCCGTGCAGGTCCTCAGTCAACTCGCGACGCGGGCCGGTGGTGAGTTGATCCCAAACGATTGATCGCGAGTCGTCGAGCAATCCGCCCGTGCCGGGGCTTCTCCCTCCCCGTGGCGACACGATCTCATCGTTTCTCTTGTGGCGACAAGATTTCATCGTGTCGAAGGAAAGTGCAAGTTGAAAACTTGCACCCACAGGTTGAAAACTTGCTGCCACAATTCAGAAAACCCCAGCCCACCTCTCTTTGTGGCGACAAGATTCCATCTTGTCGAAGGAAAGTGCAAGTTGAAAACTTGCACCCACAGGTTGAAAACTTGCACCCACAGGTTGAAAACTTGCTGCCACAATTCAGAAAACCCCAGCCCACCTCTCTTTGTGGCGACAAGATTCCATCTTGTCGAAGG
>Ga0209829_10003648_pt1 | contig 11142 bp, 8 predicted proteins | sample C_140205_EF_Meta_FD_187311 | JGI IMG/M metagenome (GOLD analysis project Ga0209829, IMG submission 187311) | Freshwater microbial communities from Lake Croche, Canada to study carbon cycling - C_140205_EF_MetaG (SPAdes) (version 2) | ecosystem: Environmental > Aquatic > Freshwater > Lake... | reverse complement strand
CCGATAGTCATTGCGGTGAACGACCTCGGAGAGCCGGATGCGTGAAATACGCCCGTCCGGTTCGATGAGGGGGGCGACTGCGTGCCTCTACTCTACAACGCCCAATCGCGAAGCTCTCGGTCTGGTGTCAGGGTACGAGCAACGGAAGCGGTTGCCGCCCAAGCCGCCGATAAATGCGAAAATCATGGGCGTCGGTTGTCACGACCGTATGCGCTCGATTCAGTTCCGAGAGTCGAACGAGGCAAGCGTCCGCATAGTCCATTTGCTGGCCATAACGCGAGAGTACTGTGCGTATCGCTGCTGACTCATCCGGCAGAATCGGCACGATGCGCAAGATGCCACGTTCGATCAGGGCAAAGATCTTCTCCCGTGAATCGGGCGTGCCGCGGAGGAGGAAGCATGCCTCCGAAATGACGGCATCGCACGTCAGAGCAGGCTGTCGAATCGTTGCGAACTGTGCCGCGGACCAACTGTGCCACTGGTCATCCTGGTCAAGGGCGCCGACGAGCGGCCCGGTGTCTAGGATCGCGTCAATCACGACCGTAGCCGGCCAGCGATTTCTTGCGCTGGCCGCTTTGAATCGAACCGATCAACTCGCCCATCGCGTCAGCCAAACTTACGGGCACTTCTTTCGCCGCGCGAAAAACAAAGCCGTTGCCGGCACGGTCACGCACGCGGACCTCTTTACCCGCAAGGGCTGCTCGTCGGTAGTTGGGAAACTTACGGGTAAATTCTCGGACGGTGACCTGCATGGCTGACATTCTTGTCAGTCATCCCTTCATGTCAAGCCGTTGAGGTAGGCTGTTTCTCTATCCTTCTTTTTCGAGACCGCTGATTTTTGCCCACGGTAAGCGAACCAATCCGGCAATGGCTGTGCCGCTTACTTACGCCACCGTGAGCAAAGTTGAGCGTGGGCTCGCATTTACCGTTGGCTGAAACAGCAGGATGAACCCACGAGGAAGTTCGATCTGCTGCGGCATTTTGAAGTGCGGCGGTAAGTGGGCACACTTCTGGGCCTTGGCGGCCCGACGCTGTCCCCGCAATCCTCGGAAGAGACTCGAGAAGCCGTCCTTGATTTTACGCCCGGCAGCGACCTACCAGAAAAGGGCAGGTTCGACGGGATAATGCGGGTTTTCCCTATGGTGCCCGCGGGGCCATTTCGACGTGCACGCGGACAAAGGATGAGTCGTCAACGCGGCCCAACCCCGGTGCAGAGGAATTTTCAACCGGCGTGTAAACGAATCCGAGTTTTCGAACGTTCATGAGAGCATCGTCGAAATCGGCTCGCTTCTGTCCGGTCTTTACAGCGATTTTTGGCGTTGGCAATTCCCCTCGATTTTTCCCGTGAGTAACTCGCCGTCCCCCGCCGTTTCCGCCACCGACGATCAGTCGGTGCAGGCGCGTGAGCGGTGGTTTGAGGAGGAGGTGCGTCCGCTGGAGCCCGCCCTCCGGGCCTTCTTGCATCGTCGGTATCCGACGTTGGTGGATGCGGACGACGTCGTTCAGGAGTCGTTTCTCAAGACGTTTCTCGCGTGGCAGCGGGGCCGCCTGACTTCGGTGCGGGGGTTTCTCTTCACGGTGGCGGGCAACGCGACGATCAGCCTTTTTCGCCGTCAAAAGACTTTGTGCGCGTTGCCTGTAAACGAACTGCCGGCGGTGCGCGTTATAGAAGATGATGTCAATGTGGTCGAAGACGTTTGCAGCCGGGAGGAGATTGCCCTCATCGCCGAGGCTATCGCCGACCTGCCCGAGCGTTGCCGGCAGGTGGCGGTGCTTCGTCTCTTGCGGGGCTGCGACTGCGGAGACATCGCCCGCGAGTTGGGCATCTCGGAACCGACCGTGCGCGTGCAACTATCGCGGGCCATGATGAAATGCGCCCACTATTTTCGCGAGCGAGGTCTGCCGGAGGATGGCAAACGATGAGCGCGAACACTCCCTTCCGCAGCGGGCAATCGGCGGCGGCGACTGCGCGGATCGAGACCATCGCCGCGAATTGGTTGGCGCGGCGTGAGGTCGGCTTGTCCGTGGACGAACAGGCCGAGTTCAGCCGGTGGCTGCTCACCGATCCCCGTCATGCTGCGATCGTCGAGGAGATCCAAGCTGCGTGGCACCGGCTGCAAAGACCTCGTTTCACCGGTCAGGCGGATTCGGTCGTGCGGGCGGTTGAAGCGCGAGTGAATCGTCAGGCTAAAAGGTTTCGCCGGCGGGTGCTCACCGGTGCGGTGGCGGCATCGTTGGCCATGGCCGCGGCAGTGGCGGTGGTGTTTGTTCCGCGCCAGCCCACCACGACGACACACGAGCGGGCGATGCCATCAGTCGTGGTCAAACCGGAACGCCGGACGCTGGCGGATGGTTCCGTGATTGAACTCAACACCGGTGCCGAGATCGCGGTCGATTTCTCCACGGAGCGGCGCGCCGTGCGGTTGGTCCGAGGCGAAGCCCACTTCGCGGTAACCAAGGATCCGAGCCGGCCGTTTGTGGTCTCGGCCGGCGCCGTGACCGTGCGCGCGGTGGGGACGGAGTTCGCCGTGCAATTCGCACCCGCAGGGGTCGGCGTGCTGGTGACCGAAGGCCGGGTGGCGGTGGAACGAACCGCGGCACGTCACGTGCGATCGCCCACCGCCGCTGATTTGCCGACGCCCTCGACCGCCGAACCGGCGGTGACCTACCTCGATGCTGGCACCCGGCTCACGGTGCCGGCATTGGCTTCCGCACCGTTGGAACCTGCCCGGTTGACGTCCGCCGAAACCCAGGCCGCCCTCGCGTGGCGAGGGATGCGCGTCGAGTTCGTCGACACGCCGCTCACCGAGGCTGTCGCGCTCTTCAACCGCCAGAGCCGGGTGCAACTCGCCTTCGGCGCGGCTGAACTCGGGACCATTCGCATCAGCGGGTTTTTCTGGGCGGATGATCCGGAAGGATTCTCGCGGTTAGTCGAGGCCAGCGCCAGCTTGCGCGCAGATCGATCCGAGCCCGGTCGCATTACGTTTTCCCGCTGACCGCTGCCTGAGGGTGCTGCCTGCGGCCGGCCACAACTCGGACCTGCCGCAAGATTTAGGCGGACGTGTTTTGTGATTATTCGCGAATTTTGCGGATCCCTGTAAACGAAACGGCCGGCTGTCGCGTTTAGGTATACCTTCCACTCTGATTGCCGAGGGTGGGCAACCCCTCCACTACCATGAACCCTACTCGATTAATCTGGCCCCGCGTTTGGCCACGGCTTCACGTTTTCTTCCTACTCATCGCCCTGCTTGGCCTCGGGCCAAGGATCGGTGCCGCGGCTGATGGCGACACCAAGTCGTTCTTCCTGCCTGCGGGCTCCGCGGCGCAGACGCTCAAGCAGTTTGCCGAGCAATCCGGCCGCGGCGTCGTGTTTGTCACCGGGGTCGTGAAAGACGTGCGCACCAACGCCGTGCAGGGTGAACTTGCCCCCGCCGCCGCCTTGCGGCAGTTGCTCGCGGGCACCGCCCTCGTCGGAGAAGAGGATGTGAAGACCGGCGCCTTCGCCGTGCGGAAAGGAGCGGCCGACCCAAACGCACCAAGGGCGGCGCAGGACAACCCCGACCGCCGCCCGAACGCCCCCCAGGCCGCTGATTCGAAGATGGAACCCACACGTTCCGATGAAACCGTCGTGCTTTCGCCGTTCACGGTCAGTACGGATCGTGACACCGGCTATCGAGCTACCTCGACCCTGGCCGGCACGCGGCTCAACACCCCTGTGAAAGACCTCGGCGCCTCGCTTTCGATCTACACTAAGGATTTCCTCAACGACATTGGCGCTACCAACGCCAACGAGCTGCTCGTCTATGCCACCGGCATGGAGGCCGCCGGGCCCGGCGGCAACTACTCGGGCTCCGCCAGCAGCATCAACACCGATCAGGTCGTCGGCGAGGCACCGCGCTCCAATCCGCAAGGAGCCACGCGCACGCGTGGCCTCGCTTCCCCTAACTTCACACGCGGCTTCTACAGCACCGACATCGCATTCGACTCCTACAACACCGATACCGTCACGATCAACCGTGGCCCCAACGCCACCCTCTTCGGGGTCGGCAGCCCGGCCGGCGTCGTCGACACCGCGCTCATTCGCCCTAATCTCAACCACAACCAAAACCGTGTCGAGACGCGCTTCGGCGACAATTCCAGTTTTCGCGCCTCGCTCGATTTCAACCGCGTCCTAGTCCCGGGCAAGCTCGCCCTCCGTCTCGCGGCCCTCCGAGACAGGGAGGAATACAACCAGCGTCCCGCCTTTGAGGAGAAGCGCCGGCTCTTCGGCGCCGCCAGCTACCAGCCCTTCAAGTCCACCACGGTACGCGCGCAATTCGAGACGGGGCGCACGAGCGCCAACCGCCCGATCACGGTCCTGCCTTTCGACAGCGCCTCCCGTTACTGGTATGCGGCCGGCCGCCCGACCTACGATTGGACTTTCTACGACGATCCCGCCCGCAATCCCAACGCCGCCAGCCAAAACGCCATCAACTTTCAGGGCTTTCTCATGGGCCAGGCCCAGCTCTTCGACCAGGTCTCCATCGTTTACTCGCAGCCCAACGCTCCGGCGCCCGCCTTCGCGTTCCGCGGGGTGTTGCAATCGACCACCCTCACCGCCGCCAACACTGTGCGCGCGGGTATATTCCAGCCGCTGATCAACCGCGACCTAAACGACGACGTCGCCCAGTTCGTCGCCACGCGCAATATCGCCGTGTTGCCTGCCGGTTTTTGGACCGGCGCCAACGTGCTCCCCGGTCAGCAGCCGAACCAAGTTCCCGCCGGCATCAAGTTTCAGGGCTTCACTGACTACAGCGCCTTCGATTTTCAACACCGGATGATCGACGAGTCCTCCGTCCAGGGCGACTCGTTTCATACTTTCAACGTCGCGCTTGAGCAACGTGCACTCTCGGACCACCTCGGCCTTGAACTCGCCTACGACACGCAACGCCTCGATCGCCGCGCGCGGAATTCTTTCTTCTCGGCCAATAATGCCAACCACATCAACATCGACACTAGCGTCACCCTGCCCAACGGGCAGCCCAATCCCAACCTCGGCCGACCCTATGCGCTTTACGGACAGTCGACCTGGAGCAACAACTACAGCGACCGCGAGACGTCGCGTGCCACCGCGTTTGCCCGCTACGATTTTAAGGAGGCGCGTCCGGCGTGGATGAAATGGCTCGGTCGCCATACCCTGACCGGCCTGTACGAGGAAAACGCCGCCGAGATTATCAGCTACACCCACCGCCTTGCCGCCGACGGCAACGCTGCGAATGCGATCAATCCCAACGTGGTTACCCTTAATCGCCGTGCCGAAGCTCTCGTTTATCTCGGGGCCTCGATTATCGGAAACAACAATTCACTCCGTCTCGAGCCCATCCGCATTCCAGCTCTTACGGCGGGCCCGACCGTGGCCACGAATTATTTTGTGCGCGCCGCCAACGCCACTGACCCGGGCACGTTTGCCGACAGCCCGACCAACCTCGTCGAGATCAACAACGGGGGATCCACCCAACGCGAGGTGATCAAGTCGCGAGCCGCCGTGCTCCAAAGTTATTGGCTCAAGGAGCACCTCGTCACGATCCTCGGCTGGCGCCGCGACGAGGACTATTACGCCCGCCGTTTAATTTCCACTGGATCGCCGTACTTCGACGCGCCGATCACTGCCATCAATGATCCCGGCAAGGTCCACTACGGCTTCGACGATCTCACGTTCCCGCGCACACCGCCGCCGAATGTCGCCAAGGAGGTCAAGAGCTACAGCGGCGTGCTCAAGTGGCCGCAATCCCTCCTGCGCCTGCCGCGCGGCACCGACTTCAGCATCTTCTACAACGCCTCGGCGAATTTCACGCCGGCCGGCGGGCGGGTGGACTCCTATAACAACCCGCTTGCCTCGCCAGAGGGCGAAACGCGCGAGCACGGCTTCAATCTTTCGCTCTTCGGCGACAAACTCAGTCTCCGTTTCAACCGTTTCCGCACAACGGTCCGAGGGCAAAGCGCCAGCAACCCCGCCTTCGCCCAAATTGGCAATGCCACCGTGCAGACCGCCTCATTTTGGGCCACCGAGGGCAATCGCAACCCGCAGAACGTGGCGTTCATGAACCTCGCCATCGAGCGCCTTTTCAGCGCCTTTCCCGCCAACTTCCGTACCTTGCGCGGCTACTCGGTCAGCGGCACGGCGCCCAACCTTTCCGCAACTTTTGGCGGCCTCCCCGGCAATACCGACACCACCGACTTCACCGCCACCGGCAGCGAGATCGAGGTGGCTTACAACCCCACGAGCAACTGGCGCATACTGGCCAACGTCGCCAAGCAGGAGGCCGTGCAAACCAACGCCTATCCCGGTGCCAAGGAGTTCATTGCCCGGATGCTGCCGGTCTGGAACTCGACCATCGTCGATCCGCTCACCGGTACTGCGGTGAAGATGACCGAGATCCCGCGTGGGGGATACGGCACCGGCACCGGCCCCGCGATTCCCGGGGTTTCCGAACGCTACGGCGATTGGCTCAATACCAACGTCCTGGTGCCCTTCGCCACCGCCATCGCACAAGAGGGCAGCGCCAGCGCCGAGCAGCGGAAGTGGCGTGCGAATCTCGTCACCAACTACCGCTTTGGCCGCGACGCGATCTTTGGCGAGCGGCTCAAGGGCTGGAGCGTCGGCGGCGGACTCCGCTGGCAGGACCGCCTTGGCATCGGCTACCCTACGACGCGCAGCGCCAACGGAACCGTGACCATCGACATCAAACATCCATACTATGCGCCATCAGAGACCAACGTCGATGCATGGATCGGCTATACGCGGAGAATCTTCACCAACCGCATCGAGTGGCGCGCCCAACTCAACGCTCGCAACGTGCTGGGCGGCGACACGCCGATCGCGATCACTGTGCAGCCATGGGGCGAGCCGGCCTCGGTTCGCATTCCGCCCGAGCGCCGCTTGTATCTCACGAACTCGTTTAGCTTCTGAACGGCGCTGTCCACTCCACCGCATTCGTGAGATGCCCGGTGGCAGACAGGTGCCGGTCCCTATTCTCCTACTCAATCCTTCCCGTCGATGCGTACCGCACTCGCACTCATTGCCGCTTCGTTTTTTGCAACCGCGGCCGACGCCGAGCCGCCTCGGCCGAATGTCCTGTGGCTCATCATCGAGGATGCGGGGCCGGATTTTGGATGTTACGGCAATCCCGACGTCCACACCCCGCACCTCGACCGTTTTGCGGCCGAAGCGTGCGCCTTCCGCCGGGCCTTTGCCACGGCCCCGGTGTGCTCACCCGCGCGCTCGGCGATGATGACCGGACGTTATGCCTCATCCTTTGGTGCGCAGAATCACCGCAGCCATCGTTTCGACGGCTATCGACGCCCAGACGGTATCCGGCTCATCACCGAGCGTCTGGCTGAAGCCGGCTACTTCACCGCCAACGTGCGCACGTTTCCGCCTCCGGTGGGTTTCACGGGCACGGGCAAGACCGATTGGAATTTCTTCGACGACGGTCGCGCCTTCGCCAGCGACCGCTGGGCCGAACTGCGCGGCCACGCGCCATTTTTCGCGCAGGTAAACTTCCACAAGACCCACCGCCCTTATGGCCGGGCGCGGAGCAATCCCGCCGACGCCTCACGGGTGGTGCTGCCGCCCTACCTCGCCGACGATCCCGTGATTCGCGAAGACTGGGCCGCGTACCTCGACGAGCTCTCTGAAGTGGACGCACAGATCGGCGCTGTGCTGCGGCTGATCGACGAGGACGGGCTGCGCGACAGCACGGCGGTGTTCATTTTTGCCGATCAGGGTCGCGAGGATTTCCGGGGAAAATACTTCGCCTATGAGCAGGGCTTGGCCGTGCCGCTCTTGGTTCGCTGGCCGGCCCAGCTGCGCCCCGGCAGTGTCAGTGACCGCCTCGTCTCCCTCCTTGATGTTCACGCCGGCACGCTGGCGCTCGCGGGTCTCGCGGAGGCCGGCCTAGATGGAGCACCTTTTTTCGGGCCTAGCGCCCGGGATCGCCAACAAGTCTTTGGCGCCCGCGACCGCATCGATGATACGGCGGACCGGGTCCGCACGGTGCGCGACACCCGTTTCAAATACATCCGCAATTTCGAGGCCTGGCGTCCTTACTTGCAGCCGATGGCCTACGCCGAGGTCACCAATCCTAGCTACCGTCGCATGCGCGAGCTCTTTGCTCAGGGGAAACTCAACCCGGCGCAGGCTAAGTTCATGACCGCACATCGCCCCGAGGAGGAACTCTACGATCTCGAGGTCGATCCCTGGGAGTTGGTCAACCTCGCCGCTAATCCGGCGCACCAGGCGAAACTGGCTGACATGCGCACCACGCTCGACCGCTGGATCCGTGACACCGGGGATTGCGGCGGCACGTCGGAAGATCCTACGCAACTCGGACGAGAGATGGAAGTGCTGGCCAAGTCGTTGCAGCAGGTGAAACAGAGCCTCGCCAATCCCAAAGCCCCCCAGCGAGTGTCCCCACCATCCGGCGGTCAACCGCCTCAGAAAACAGAGAAATAGAGAACCAATGAAATACGCCTTCACGCCCCCTGTCGCCTTCTTGCTGACACTGATGGTCGCGCTTGCCGCTGGGGCCGCCCCGCAGCGGGCTTTATTCCCCAACATCGTCTTTATTTTGGCAGACGATCTGGGTTACGGCGATCTCGGCTGCTATGGGGCGACCAAGGTCAAGACTCCGAACATCGACCGCCTCGCACGTGAAGGCATGCGCTTCACGGCTGCGCATTCGCCCGCCTCCGTCTGCACGCCGAGCCGATACAACCTGATGACCGGTCGCTATTGCTGGCGGACCTGGGCCGGTCACGGGACCGTCTGGGCCAACGATCCGCTGCTCATCAATGAGGGGCGCCAGACGGTGGCATCGCTGCTCCACCAAGCGGGTTATTTCACCGGATGCGTCGGCAAATGGCACCTCGGGTTCGGTCGTCCTGGTACGGCGGGATGGGACGATCTGCTTGGCCCCGATTTCAACGGTGAGTTGCGACCGGGGCCTTTGGAGGTTGGATTCGATTATTTCCACGGGATGCCGGCGGTAGGGCAGCATCCAAACATTTTCATCGAGGGACGACGTGTGGTTGGCCTCGATCCCAGCGACCCCATTCGCTTCATCAATGATCCGCGTCCAGAATACCAGGTTGAGTTTTCCAAACGCCCGCGCACCTCACCGACTAATCTACAGCTGGCGAGCGGGAACAGCGCGGAATATCCTTTTGACGATGCCGCGCTGCAACTTACCAAAAAGGCGGTCGACTATATCGAACAGCACCGCATAACCTCCTTCTTTCTCTACCTCGCCCAACGCAATATCCACTCGCCGTTGCGCCCCAACGTGCGCTTCAAAGGAACGAGCGAGATCGGCGTTTACGGGGACTTCATCCATGAGTTGGACTGGTCTGTGGGCGAAGTGCTCGCGGCGCTGGATCGGCTGCAACTGGCGGATAACACGCTGGTGTTCTTCAGCAGCGACAACGGTGGAGTGCTGCCCGGTAACCGGGCGAGCGATTATCCAGAGATTCGGGGTCACAGGATCAACGGTCCGCTCAGGGGGCAGAAGACTGAGATCTACGAAGGCGGCCACCGCGTGCCATTGCTGGTGCGGTGGCCGGGGCGGGTGCGGGCAGCGAGCGAGAGCCAGCAGCTCGTAGCGCTCACCGACGTGCTGGCCACGTTCGCTGAATTGACGAGCGAGAAGATAGGCGCCGATGCCGGCGAGGATAGTTTCAGTTTTCTCTCCACGTTGCTTGGCACGAAGTCCGGCCAGCCTGTTCGTCAGTCTTTGGTGACTGATAGCATGTTGGGGCTGTTCGCGATCCAGGAAGGCCCTTGGAAACTCATTCTCGGACAAGGTAGCGGTGGCCATCTGAGGAAGGATGAATCCCGCGCGAATGACGCGCCAGGTCAGCTCTACAATCTCGCCGATGACCCAGCCGAAACGAGCAATCTTTATCACCAACATCCCGAAATCGTCGCCCGGCTTACCGCCCGTCTCGGGAAGATCAAGCAAGATGGGCGCAGCAGGAACTGAATGAACCCTCTTCCCCTTAATTCACCCGCGCCCGATCGCATCTCGCGACGCACCGCCATCAAAGTGGCGGCCGTCGGCCTTCTCGGCAGCGCGGTGGGCGGAGCTGCCGCGGAGCGCGATGCCGCCGAAGGCACACTGCAGCCGAAAAAATGAGCACCGAACCGCATAGGCCGCTTAGTCTTTTTTCCTTAACCACGACCGCCATGGTCACCCTTCGTCAAACAAGGGTGTTGTCGCCAAGGTTTAAGGTTTAGGTCGTTTGCGCCGGCAATAAACCCCGTGTCTGTAACTGCCACCACAGCGATCGCGCAGCGTGTGCTCGCGGCGGTTGCACCGATTGGCCGTGCCCGTCGGGGGTGACGTAGCCTGAGCGTCAGGAAGCTGGATTCCGCACCCCCATTCATCCGCGCTATCAAATCACTATCAAATCGTGACTACCAAACGGCTAATCTTTTTTCTTTTTCACGGACTATTGGCAGCGGTTCAAGCCGCTCCCTCGGCGAACGTCGATTGGGCGACGTATCTCGGCGACAAACAGCGTTCGCTCTATTCGCCGCTGCGCCAGATCGACCGCAACAACGTCGCCCAGCTGCAGGTCGCATGGACCTACGACACCGGAGAAAGGGGCGAATACCAGGCCAACAATCTGATCATTGCCGGCGTGCTTTACACCGCGACACCGAGCCGAAAGGTCATCGCCCTCAACGCAGAGACCGGACTCGAACTCTGGACGTGGGACCCGGTGGTCAGTCGCGCCGGTGCCGGTGGAAAGCGTCAGCGCGGTCTCGTGTTTTGGGAAAATCCCCGAGGGGGTGAAAGGCGGCTCTTCACCGCCGTAGGGAACTATCTTTTCGCCCTCGACCCACAAACCGGTCGTCTTATATCCAAATTTGGAGACAATGGTTCCATTCACCTCGGCGGCGGGCTGGACACCGAGGTACCGCCCAAGGTCGGTCTCAATACTCCGGGCGTCATCTACCGAGACATATTGATCATCGGCGGCTTCGGAGGCCCTGGGGCCGTGCGCGGCTTCGACGTGCGCACTGGCGCTCGCCGTTGGGTTTTCCATCTTATTCCCCGCCCCGGGGAATTCGGCTACGACACGTGGCCCGTCGAGGCTTAC
>Ga0209829_10003645_pt1 | contig 11148 bp, 11 predicted proteins | sample C_140205_EF_Meta_FD_187311 | JGI IMG/M metagenome (GOLD analysis project Ga0209829, IMG submission 187311) | Freshwater microbial communities from Lake Croche, Canada to study carbon cycling - C_140205_EF_MetaG (SPAdes) (version 2) | ecosystem: Environmental > Aquatic > Freshwater > Lake... | reverse complement strand
CTATTGGCGGTTTACTTTCTGTTGCACTTTCCCGTGGATTGCTCCAGGTGGGCGTTACCCACCACCTTGCTCTGTGAAGTCCGGACTTTCCTCGGTGCCTGCCAGAAATCAATCTGGTCGACATCGCGGTGATTAAACATAAGAAGCATCCAGGGCTTTCCTTCTGGGTAGCATCAACTCTCGGAACAGTCTTGCTTGTTACCTTCGCCATTACACGCGGTGGAAGTTCGAATTCAGACCTACTCACAGATCTCTTAATTATCGGTGCCGTGATTGCATCTTCATACTGTTATGTAGAAGGCGCATCACTTACTTCCTTTATGCCAGGGTGGCAGGTCATCTCCTGGGTTGTTGTCGTAAGTCTTCCCATCGCACTTCCTGCTGCTGCAATTGTGTATTCACGCACCCACGCGGATTACTCATTCCATGGCGATGCACTATTTGGATTACTTGCGATTGGTTTCTCGTCCATGTACCTAGGCTTCTTTGCCTGGTATCGCGGTCTTCGCGACTTCGGGGTCGCGCATGGTTCTCAGGTTCAACAATTACAAGCAATCATGACTCTTGGTTGGTCTTCACTACTTCTTGGTGAAACTGTCACACTTACTATGGCGTTATCAGCGATAGGAATTGTCGCCTGCGTCTTATGGGCGCTTTCTAACGTGAACCGGTAGGCACTGGAGAATTCTCTAAAACCGCCCACTCTTGATCAGTAAAAAGTCTCGAACGTATTAAGAATCGCTTACCTTCTGGTGATTCCAGTGAAAATCCACTGCCACGACCAACAACCACATCGACGGTGAGGTGGGTATGTTTCCAATATTCAAATTGAGAAGCTGACATCCAGAAACCGATTGGTTCCTGGATGTCAGCCACTTTCAATTCTCCAAGCAGTACATCTTGTCCACCTACGCGGAATTCACCTGCTTGGTAACACATCGGAGATGATCCATCACAGCATCCGCCCGACTGATGAAACATCAACGGGCCATGAACTTTATAGAGTGTGCGAAGTAAATCTTCTGCATCACTCGTGAGTTCAACGCGTAATGGAATCTCCATGTTTTCCAGTCTATTCGGTTTAAAAGAATCCGAGCTTGTTTGGAGAATATGAAACAAGCAAGTTCTTGGTCTGCTGATAGTGATCGAGCATCATCTTGTGATTTTCGCGGCCAATACCTGATGCCTTGTACCCACCGAACGCTGCTCCTGCTGGGTATGCGTGATAGCAGTTGGTCCATACACGACCAGCTTTGATCTCACGTCCTGCACGGTAGGCAGTATTCATATCGCGTGTCCAAACGCCTGCACCAAGACCATACAGAGTGTCGTTAGCAATCTGCATTGCGTTGTCGTAGCCATCGAACTTCGTTACCGAGACAACTGGTCCGAAGATTTCCTCTTGGAAGATACGCATTGAGTTATTACCTTCAAAGATTGTTGGAGTTACGTAGTAACCACCTGATAGCTCGCCACCAAGATCTGCGCGCTCACCACCTGTGACGACCTTTGCTCCCTCTTTCTTACCAATTTCAATGTAAGAAAGAATTTTCTCAAGCTGATCATTAGATGCCTGAGCACCAATCATGGTTGATAGATCAAGTGGGTGACCCTGGACAATTGCCTGAGTGCGCTTAGTGACATCGCCCAAGAACTTGTCGTAAATCTTTGAATCAATCAAACCGCGTGATGGACATGTACATACTTCGCCTTGGTTAAGTGCAAAGAGGGTAAAGCCTTCGAGCGCCTTGTCGTAGAACGCATCATTTTCAGCTGCCACATCTGCGAAGAAGATATTTGGACTCTTTCCGCCGAGTTCAAGAGTTACTGGAATGATGTTCTCTGATGCATATTGCATGATCAAGCGACCAGTCGTGGTTTCGCCCGTAAATGCAATCTTTGCAATACGTGGAGATGATGCAAGTGGCTTACCTGCTTCAACACCAAAACCATTGACGATATTTACAACTCCAGCTGGGAGAAGGTCGGCAATGATTTCCATTAGGAACATAATCGATGCTGGAGTCTGCTCTGCTGGTTTCAGTACAACGCAGTTTCCTGCAGCAAGCGCTGGTGCCAACTTCCAGACAGCCATCAAGATTGGGAAGTTCCAAGGAATAATCTGACCAACTACGCCGAGTGGTTCGTGGAAGTGATAGGCCACTGTGTCATCATCAAGTTCGCCGAGTGAACCCTCTTGTGCGCGGATTGCTCCTGCAAAGTAGCGGAAGTGATCAATCGCTAGAGGAATGTCAGCATTGATCGTTTCACGAATTGGCTTTCCGTTATCCCAGGTTTCTGCAACAGCAATAGCTTCAAGATTAGCTTCCATGCGATCTGCAATTTTGTTGAGAATGATTGCGCGAGCTGTTGCAGAAGTTTTTCCCCAAGCAGGCGCCGCAGCATGTGCTGCATCGAGTGCTTTATTGATATCTGCTTCGTTACCCCGAGCAACTTCGCAAAATACTTTTCCGGTAACTGGTGTTACATTCTCAAAATATTGACCTGATTGCGGCTTTACATATTCACCGTTAATCCAGTGGTCATATCGAGCTTTGAAGGTTGCCTTACTTCCAGGTTGTCCCGGTGCAACATAATCAGTCATTCTCTTCTCCTTTTTCCTTGGGCGTCATTGCCACAAGATATGTTCAAGGTAGTCCTGCCTATTTTCGAACTGAATAGAAAAGTGCTGAGAATTTGACTAATTCGTTACAGATGAGTGCTATCCCCTGCAGGTAATCTGGCTAAGTGGATAAGTACGAGGATGAGGTCAAAGAGCGCTGGGGTGATACAGAGGCTTATGCCGAGTCCAAATTTCGGAACTCCAAGTACTCCCACGCCGACTTTGCTGCGGCGAAGGTAGATCAAGAAGCTGCCACTGAGTTATTTTTCTACGCATTCGGAAATAGTTTGCCTGTCTCGTCAGAAAAGGCACAGGCTGCCGTAGTTGCCCATCGCGCTGCGATTTCAAAATGGTTTTACGAATGCTCTGTTGAGATGCAGAAGAATTTGGCACTGATGTATGTACAGGATCCACGCTTTAAGAAGTACTACGACAGTCGCGTAAACGGACTGGCGCAATACGTACATGATGCAATCATGGCTCAATAAGTTTCACGCTCAATCTATCTGCCAACTCACATCCATTTGAGGCATAGCCCTCTGGTTGATCTTGTTATAGAGAGCAGAATGAAACTACAAGAAGTTTTCTTGTAGATATAGAAAGCTGGAAACAAAATGAAGGCCCTTGTATATGGCGGTCCTGGAAAGAAGGAATGGAAAGAAGTCCCAAATCCTAAAGTTTTGAAGCCAACGGATGCAATTGTTAAAGTAGAAACCACCACAATTTGTGGAACTGATTTACATATCCTCAAAGGCGATGTACCAGCAGTTACTCCGGGCAGAATTCTTGGCCATGAAGGAGTTGGCACAATTACCGAGATTGGCAGCTCAGTCGTGAACTTCAAAGTTGGCGATCGCGTCATCATCTCCTGCATCAAATCCTGTGGTGCTTGCTCAAATTGCAAACAAGGTTTGTACTCCCACTGTCTCGGAGATGAAGGCGTCTCTGGCTTGGGTTGGATTCTCGGACACCTTATAGACGGTACTCAAGCTGAATTTGTTCGAATTCCATACGCAGATAACTCACTCCACGCGATGCCTGCAGGAACAACAGATATCGAAGGCGTGATGCTCTCTGACATCCTGCCTACAGGATTTGAAATGGGAGTTCAGTACGGTGCTGTGAAACCTGGAGATGTCGTTGCCGTCATCGGAACTGGACCAGTTGGATTAGCAGCCATTGCAACTGCCTCTCTCTATGGGGCAGCCCGAGTGATTGCAATTGATCTCGATACCAACCGATTGGAGAAATCTAAGGAGTTCGGGGCAACTGACACTGTCGTCTCGGGACAAGATAAATGGAAAGAACAAGTTCTTGCCATGACCGATGGCGCAGGCGTTGACGTTGCTATTGAAGCGGTGGGTGTTCCACTTACCTTCGAAATGGCTACCCAAATTGTTCGGCCAGGTGGACATGTAGCCAACGTGGGAGTGCATGGAAAACCTGTATCTCTAGAACTGCAAAATCTCTGGATCCAAAACATCTCTATCAGTATGGGATTAGTCAATACGAATACGACTCCCCTCCTTCTGAAGTTGGTAACCAGCAAGAAGATTCATGCAGAAAAGTTCGCTACACACACATTTACTTTTGATCAATTTATCGATGCGTATGACACATTTAGTCGTGCCGCAGAGACTAAAGCGTTGAAAGTAATAATTACAGCTAAATAGCCACTAAATAGGCGAAGGTGAATGAGAAAGCTGCGAGAGCTGCTGCACCTACTGAGATAAAGATTGCGCGAAGAACAAGTGCCAACATCACACCAATAAGTAGAACGCGTTGATGATAAATACTCGGCACAGCAAACTGAGCCAGAATGATGACAAAGACAAAGAGGTTATCTACCGAGAGAGATTTCTCAACTAGGTAAGCTGCAAAGAATTCAGTTCCACTCTGGGATCCGTAACGCTGAAAGACCCAAATGCCAAAGGCAACTGCAATTCCAATATAGAAAGTGGACCAACCTGCAGCTTCCTTAAATTTCACCTCGTGGGGTTTCGAACTAACGGTAAATAAATCCACAATAAGTAAGAGGGCAATGAGGCCAACAGTTACTGCCCAGACCGTGAGTGATACGTTCATAATTTTCTCTCCTTGACTCGCGTATGTAGTGACGTGGTCAAGGTCTTCCTAACCGACATGTCGGCCAGCGCCCCGGGTTTTTACACCGTATTGACGAGGTAGCTGTATCTAGGTACTCCCCTTAATTAATGGAAATACTAAATGAATGCTGGTCCCTCAGCAAATTAGACATTCCTGCCCTGTCGATTTATATCAACAATAGAATTTACGCATGTTTGAGCGTGCTCTATCTCTCGGAATTCGATGGAGAGCTATCGCAATTCTTATCTGGATTGCAATCTCGCTCATATCCGTAATTTCATCGGCAGATCTCAATTCAAGACTGACGACTTCCATTGAGGTTCCTGGCAGTGGTTCGCAGCAAGCTGAACAAATCCTGAATCAGAGCTTCAACGAGAAGAGTGAAGGTCTTATAACAATCATCGATAAATTTGGAAATCTATCGACATCTGAAATTGCAGAGCGTAAAGAGAGAACCACGATGGCTTTACGCGTGGTTTCACAATCACGAATCGTGCAGCAACAAGCTTTGGCCGGAACTCTCTTTACGGTAGTCGCAACCAACACCACCTTGCCCGAAACTGCTCGATTCATCGATCCGCTACGTGCAGAGTTGAAAGAGCGAGGATTAGTTACGGCGCTTGTCAGCGGACCACCGGCTATTTACAACGATGTCAGACCAGTCTTAGCAAATGACTTAAGGCGTGGTGAAGTAATTGCTCTCTCACTATCTCTGCTCTTACTCATACTCGCTCTCGGATTCTCGTGGGCGGTAGCAATTCCAATGTTCATTGCGGTAGCAGTAGTTTCTCTTGTGCTTGGTGTGGTCAACATTCTGGCCCACCACTTCACTATGGTTCTCTACATCCCCAATATCGTTGAATTAATTGGGTTTGGTTTAAGCGTTGATTATTCATTACTTGCTGTCCATCGATATCGGGAAGAGTTGCGGAAGAACCCTCAAGCGAGCCGAGAAGCGCTGGTTACATCAACAATGCGCACTGCAGGTAGAACTATTCTGATTTCTAGTTCAACGGTTGCACTCGCACTTACGACCTTGCTCTTCTTCCCTATTCCATTTATTCAGTCTCTCGGCTTGGCCGGAGTACTCGTGCCAATTTCAGCTGCTCTCGTCTGCGTAACACTGCTGCCTGCACTCCTCTATCTCTGTGCGGACTCAGGTATGACTCAAGAGAGATTCCAAGGGCTACTTTCGCGAAGCGGTACCCAGTCACGTTATCTGGCACGGCTTTCGACGTTACTCCTGACGAAACCTAAAAGAGTATTTATCTCAACTTTGGCTCTCCTTGCTCTCCTTGCTGCACCAATCTTCACGTTGCAGGTAACTCCAAGTTCACTGACCGCACTTCCTGCCAACCTTGAATCTTCACAGGCTCTGACTTATCTCACTTCGCGTGTAGGTGAAGGCGTCATCACGCCCATCGCCGTCATTATCGATCTAGGAGAATCGAATGCAAGTGCTCTTGGTTCCAATTCGCAATCTCGCATTGCTCTTGCGGAGAGAATAAGTAAGGACCCTGCAGTTCTATCGGTCGCTCAGGGAGATCTTGCTCCTTACGTAGATTCGACGGGGCGTTTCTATCGCATCTTCATCTTCGGGAAAGAAGATGTGGGGTCAGAAAGTATGCAGAACCTTGTTCGCAAAGTTCGACATGAATATCTTCCTCAAGCCAATTTCAATGATGGCTTCACTTTTTATGTGGGTGGTGCTCCTGCTCAGGGAGTCGACCTGCTTGAAAAGATTAAAAGATCGGCGCCGACAATCTTTTCATTGGCAATTCTGATTATTGGGCTGCTACTTGGCAGGGCATTCAAATCGATATTTATTCCTATTAAAGCGATACTTCTGGATCTCATCTCTATCTCTGTAGCACTTGGTCTTTTAGTAATCTTCTTTGCACATGGTGCTGGTTCATTGCTCTTTGGTACCTACCAACTGCCTCAACTCGAAGTATGGGTAATACTTTTCTTAGTTGTGATCCTCTTTGGAATTTCAATGGATTATGAGGTTTTCATCGTCTCTCGCATTCGAGAATCGCGACTAGCCGGCGCCGCTAATGAGACTGCCATAATTGATGGTTTCGCAAGAACCATCCGCGTTGTCACCACAGCTGCTGCCATATTTATCGTCGCCGTTTCCGGCTTTATCGGAGGACATTTCGCAGGCCTACAAGAATTAGGTGTTGGGCTTGTATTCGCCGTTCTCATTGATGCAACTCTCATCAGATTACTTCTCTTGCCGAGCGCGATGATTCTTCTAGGTCGGGCTAACTGGTGGTTGCCAAACAGAAAGTCCCGCCACCTCGAAAGGTAACGGGACTTTCCTCTATAAGGAGGGTACTGCTATTACTTCACAATTTTGATTGAGAAGTAAATGGTTGGGATTTGATAACCCAGTGCTAATCCTGGAAGGTCTGATTCAGAGGTAAGAATCGGAACCATTCCATATGGAGTATTAGCGAATGAAGGCTGCTGTGTGTAGAGCAGTGGTCGCATTGAAATAATGTGCGTTCCTACTCCCCCAAGTGCCTTGAGATGTACGACGAGATAACCATTGGAGTTAAATCCGCAGCCATAACCAACATAACTGTTGTCATATGCCACTGCCAATGTGTTATCCATCTGAGTCCAACCTACGCCCTTTAATGAGAGAGTAAATTCTTCGCCCTCTTTAAATGTGTAGGTAGGTGTTCCTTGTCCACCACGAGCAAAAGCTTCAGGAGATCCGGATAAATCAGCCTTTGCAACGCCCATGGTGACGACTTTGCCATTCTTATCAGTCAGTGGCTGGATGCTTTCGCGAACGTAGAAGACCTGTTGAGCTTCTACAACATCGCCGCTCTTTACCTGAACTACGTGGAATCCACCTAGGTGATCTGGAACTGTGACTTCCTTATTCACGGTTCCGTCAGTGACATCAACTGTTCCCAGTGGAATTGGGTTGTAAACCCAACAAGTTCCGGTTGTACAGTTAACGCGGTTACCTACAACTGTTGCCCAAACCAGAGTGTGGACGCCTTTTGTAGGGATTCCTGAGACATTTACAGTGAACTTGCTACCAACAATTCCTCGATCTGGCGCAAGTGTCATCTTTGCATTTGTAGCAGGATCGAGACCAGCGTTAGAAAGTGTGGTGCGCTGGTCAACAGTTGGAGTCATCACTGGTGGATAAATCAGATATGGCTTAAAGAGGCCATTATCTTTAGTGACGGTGAATGTGCCCATCTCACTATTAGCAAACGGAACTGGGGATTGCATTGCATTGAGATAAGAGAAGCTGATTGCTTCATTTGTCTGTATGTAATGTTTGCCAACAACACCAGTTGCAAGGATGGTTGTCTTTGCAGTTCCACGCGTCCAACGAGCCTGCATAGAACCTGTGTATTTTCCATCGTAATACACCGCTGATCCAGCTGCGTATAGAGATGGTCCGAGGCCAGTGTATTCAATCGTGATAGGTGTGCCGATTGGTCCACTTGATGGCGTGATCTTCAATGTGCGTGCGATCTGTAAGCCACCGTGTGCAAGAGCAACATCATTATTGACAGCATAAATATCGTGAACGCCACCAAAATCTGATGGAACCTTTGTCTTGTAGATAAATCCACCAAGAGCATCTGTTGTAATTGTTGCAATTACGACGTTGTACTTTGAGTAAGAGGTGCCCATGTAGTTAACGGTCGCTGGTTGAATATCTGTAACCCATGTTGCATCACTTGTGGACCAAGTCAGTGTTACTGGAGTATTTGCGGTGAGGCCTTTACCAGTAATGGTGACGGGTTCATTGATGACAACTTGAGTTGGTGTGACTTCAAGGTTGACCATATTTGCAGGCGTTGTAAATGTCTGCGCTTTAATTCCAGTAAATGGAATTGCAGGAACACCCACCAGCTCCTTAGGTGGAGTCAGCTTTACTGGATTGTCTGCAGCTTGCGCAGGAGCGATGAGGCCAAGAGCCATCACCGCCACTGCAGCTGCCGCTAAACCGCGGTACTTCTTCATAATCTCTCCGATCAATCTGAATTGAGTTGTTAGGACTACTTGGCCACTGGTGCGGCAAAGAGTGAGAGCTGTGAGTTCGCAGTGAAGTTTGAACTCCATGTTCCTGTTGCACCCTTAAGTGCAGGAGTAACAGAGACTGAGCGGTAGTAAGTAACGCGGTCGTAGACAGCCTTGCCTGAAGAATCAACAACGCGAGTTCCATCTGCATTCTTCTTCGCTTGAAGTTTTGTTGAAAGTACCTTCATGGTGTCTGAATCTTTCGCAACGAGAGTTACCTTGTAATTTATAACGCCAAGAGTGCTATACAAAGGTGCAGCGCCAGTCTTTAGAACACCGGTCCAGAATGCAACGCCGCTGTGATTTCCATATGCAAGAGCGATTGGATCTTTAACTCCCGCCACTTCGATATAAGCCTTGGCAGTATTTGAAGAATCCATCACGGCGCCACCTTGATCAGCGTTATTTGCGTAGACGCGGAAGACGATGGTTTGGCCGACTAAGAACTCATTCATAATTGCGCAACCGTTGAAACGAGGAGCAAGTGCTCCGGTTGAACCAGTTGCAAGAATGGTGTCGACGTAGATATGAATCGGTGAGATGACGCCCTGGACGGGAACACCAATTGTTACTTTCAGAGTATTCGATGTCGCTTTGGTAAGTGATGCATCAGCTGGTGTGAATTCACCTGTGAGGACTGCCGGACCTGCAGCTGCAGGAACCCAAGCACACTTCGCAGTAAATGGAGTGGCAGCTGTTGTAGCTACCGCCTCGCAGCCAGTAATTACTTGTCCATCGAGCATGTACTTCACAACGCCAACCGAACTTGCAGTTCCATTGATTGCGATGGGTCCGAGGTTATAGACACCATTTCCACCGCTCAAGATCAACGTTGAATCTGCAGCCTGTGCAGTACCCATACCCAGTGATAGCAACCCTGAAATCAGAGCTGTCACCACTAACTTTCGTGACTGTGTAACTTTCATTTTCTTCTCCTTTTTTCTGGGTTAATTACTTGAGTGTTACTGAACCGCTAGCGGTCATTGTGAAAGGTGCAGATTCTTTTGAACCTGCTGAAATGGTCTTGATGCTGAAACTTCCGGCGACTTTAAAAGTTCCTGTCGCACCGGCGTACTTTCCAGTGCCGCTTTTAACGACTGCATTCCCGCTGAAAGTGATCTTTGTTGGAGCGCTGTCGTCTTCGGCGCAACCTTTTGCGCTTGAGTCAAAGGCGACTTTGAGTGTGTCCGCACCTGATCCGAGAGTTGCTGCCCCATCAAATGTGTCGCATTGTGAAGCAGGAGCTGCTGCTCCTGATCCAACAAATTCACCTAAATCTGCAACTGTTCCAGTTCCAGTCGCTTTTACAGAGGTGACTTGAACATAGGTATCGCCCCATAGCAATGAAACTGTGCCGCTGTAGTTTCCGTTGATTACAACAGTCTTACTAGATGTCGAGCCAGTTGCCGGCTTTGCAGCAGCTGGTTTTTTTGTGCTCCATCCAGTTGGGCATTTCGCAGTTGTAACTTTCTTTGTTGCTGTCCCTTTGTAGCAAGTGATTGTCTTAGTTGCTGCTTGAGCAAATCCTGATTGTGTGACGAGAAAAAATAGTGAAGTAGCAATTACGATGGCTTTACCTGTTTTAGATTTCTGAATGTTTTTCATTACTCTCTCCTTAAGTAATTTCTTTTACTTACGAGAGAATCTTTTCAGTTGCAAAACTTCAAAATTTAAAAACATCTAGTGCTACCACTTGCCTGCAAGTCTCTTCAATCACATAGTCGATTGCCTAGTAACCTGCACTGAAGATTCATAAACCGCAATGGATTGAATGAGTGCCAGCACCATTGAAATACTTGAAAATTGATGGGTATCCATGCAATGAAAAAACCCCTATTATTTGGGCTCGGAAACTAGGGGGAAAAATGAGCGCAGTCGTCAATCACTGGATCAATGGAGCTGAATTTGTCAGCACATCAGGAAGAACTTCTCCTGTTTATGATCCAGCTTCAGACAGTCGCGCGACCAATGTGTAGATAAAGATGGCAAAGACTAGGAGCCCTGGAACAGCCAGTAGACCAATTACCCATTTCTTGATGCGGGCAAATGCCGTCTTTCTAAAGGCAATCAACAGAGTGCCTGTGATTGCATAGATAACAAGAATGTCACCATCCCAGAGAAGAACAATGTGCAGCAATCCGAAAATCAGTAGTCCCGCCATGCGACGAGATATTCGCGGCAGGAATGCATTCCCCTGTCTCTCTGCACTTTGGATTTGAATGGCAAAGCCAACGTGAATTGACTACACGAACTATAAAAATAAAGAAGAGTCGCCCTATAAGCCGGACAGCCTACGAATAATGCTCTGACCTGCTGATTTAGTCGTAACGCCCACACAATTGCCCACAAGCATATGCAAA
>Ga0209829_10003644_pt1 | contig 11153 bp, 10 predicted proteins | sample C_140205_EF_Meta_FD_187311 | JGI IMG/M metagenome (GOLD analysis project Ga0209829, IMG submission 187311) | Freshwater microbial communities from Lake Croche, Canada to study carbon cycling - C_140205_EF_MetaG (SPAdes) (version 2) | ecosystem: Environmental > Aquatic > Freshwater > Lake... | reverse complement strand
CTATAGGCCACGCCCGCGCCGAGCATGATCACAAAGTTGAGGGTCCACGCACCCGCGGCAGAGAGGAAGCCGATCTGCTGACCAACCTCGCCCTGCAGTGCAAGGCCAGGAACGGTGAGGCCCACGAGGCCGGCGCGGAATACCGGTGCCTTGGGTGAGGTGCCCGCGGAGAGCGCACCAGCGCTATACACACCAGCAGCATCGGCGCCACCGATCAGCAGCACATGTGCGCCGATCACGACGCCACTCGCGCCGACACGCGCGCCATCGGTGGGAAGGTTGCTCAGTTCGACTGACGTCCAGGAGGTGACTCCCTTTGCGGCAACTGGCGCCGCCCAGAGCACGCTCGTTGTTGGTGTTCCATCAATCGTGCCACCCGCGACATAGAGGGTGCCGTTGGCGCTCCACAGCGCAGCGCCATCACGTGGTGTTGGCAGGTTGCCTTCAAGCGGCCCTCCGTCCCATCGGTAAATCGTGCCAATCTCCGCATCACCTTGATCAGGATTTACGACCGGTGCGCTGTGGCTGGTTCCAGCCGTTGGGGCAACGGCAATATCGCCGCGAAGTGCTGCAGCAGCCGGGCCGTTCGCGTCGTCACCGCCCCAGACGTAGATCGAATCGCCAACGAGCGCTGCGGCGGCGTGGCTGCGTGGTTCTGGTAGTGGCAGGAAGTCCGCCCACGCTTCAAGTTCTCCATTTGCACCGAGCTTCGCCTTCCAGACGGTGGCGGTTGGTGAGCGGTCGGCCCCCTCGCCGCCAATGACGACGATGCCATCAGAGACAACGGCAATCGAAGCGCCAGAGCGTGCCGCCGGTAGCTCAAGCGCATCGAGGCGCTCCCATGCAGTGATAAGTCCGGTGGTTGCGTCCGGCGTTCCCACGTAGACCGATGCAGTGGCAGGGGTGGTGTCGGATGCACCGCCGATGACGTACGCCTTGCCGGCAAAGAAGGCGACGCTCGCGTGGGCGCGCGCCTCTGGCAACGCGGTACCTGCAGACCAGGTGCTCAGCCCCGCAGCGTCGATCGTTGCAACGGAGACTGTGCTCGTTGCCACGCGCGTTGCTGAGCCGGTGGTACCCCCGATGTAATAGAGGTGTGCGCCCGCCTGCAGCAGCGAACCATCCACGCCGTCGCCTGGCAGATCGGCCTCAGTGGCGCTCTTCCATGGAATGAGCGCACCGGCGGGAGCTGGGCATGGGAGCCCCTCATTTTCTGCAGGGCAGATATTCACGAGTGAGGCGAGGTTGAGCCCGAGCTCAACGGTGGGCGAAACGGTCAGATAGTAGGCGCGGTCTGGGATGTAGCCGAGCATCAAGATGATGACGAGCGTCCAGAGCACGGAGCGCACGCCGGCCCAGCCCCAGCCGTTTGCATCAAGCAGGCCGAAGAGCACGCGTCGCGGCGCAACGGCGCCTGGGCCAATCGCGCGCGGATCGCCGCTCCCGCTCATCACTTGACCGTCAAGGTGCCGACCATGTTCGGATGCACGGTGCAGACAAAGGCGTAGGTACCTGCGGTAAGTGCGGGCACCGCATAGGTGCGCGTGCCAACACCAGGGAAGATCTCGCCCTTGAAGACTTCGGTCCCCATTGCCGTGCCCTGGTGGATGGCAACGTTGTGTGGGATGCCTGCATCTTGATTGTTGAAGACGATGCTGAACGCCTTCCCTGCCGCAACCGTCAATGAGGAGAGGTCGTACTTCACCCCCATCGCCACGATCGTGTAGCTGCTGCCAGGGGCCATTGACGGTGTTGGCGTCGCTGGTCCGGTCGGCGTTGGCGAAACAGCGAACGCATCTGACCAGCAGGCTGGCACTGGCGTTGCATCTGGTGCAGGTGCGTAGGCGGCGTCGCGCCAGCCGGTGACCGCCACCATCTCGCCAGTTGCCGGATCGCGCACTTCGATGGTGTCGGTGTTGGTGGCACGAATCCAGGCGATCAGCTCTTCAATTTCGCGATAGTTGAGCGGGCCACCATTGGTATCGGCCCAGACGCCCATCAGCGAATTGGCGTTGCCGCATACGTAGCGACCGCCAACCGTGAGGACGTTCTTCAGGTACTGCGGCGTCAGGTGCGCGAGCAGCTTCCCCTGATCGTTCAGGACTGGCCCAATGCCGCCCTGGCCCTGTGCGCCGTGGCAGCGAGCGCAGTTCGCCTCAAACAAGTTGTAGCCGCGCTTCACTGTCTCGAGGTACTGCTCGCGCTTCGCCGTGTCGAGTCTCGAAGAACCGGTGGCGCCGGGGAGGCCCTGGTCGTAGAAGGCGTACACGATGACGAAGAGCGTGACGACGGCGATGCCGAGCAACGCCGCCATGCGCGAAGAGCCGCTCTGGTTGACGATCTTGGCGGCGCGTTCGGCGGTCAGACCGTGCGTTTGAATCTGGCTCGGGCTCGAGAGCCGTGGCACTGGGGTGCTGGCCTTCTCGCTCGGCACTGGGAGCTGCTTCTCGTCGCTCATTTAGATGCACCCCGTGGCGGCGCGTGGCGCCTCGATCCCTGGCGTGCCGATCGCCAACGGAATGGTGCCGAGATTGATCTTGCCGGTGTCGAGGGTAAGGACGCCATCCTTATCGACCACTGAGGCGAATCGATCCATGCCGCGCGGTGCGGGGCCGAGGCCCTGCGCCTTGGTGCCGAGTCGGTCGTAGCGACTGCCGTGGCACGCGCACTCCAACCAATACGTTTTGATGCAGGGGTTCGGCTTGCAGCCAAGGTGCGGGCAGCGTTGATAGAGCGCGCGCACGTTCAGCGCGGTACCGTCGCCCGTTGGATCTTCACCAGTCACAAACTCTTGGCGATTCGGATCAACCAACATGATGAACGCGCGTGCATCTTGCACATAGGCTGGGAATCCCTCTTTGATGGGCAGGCCTGCGTTGGCGTCGATGAGCGACTTGAGGGTGCCGACGCGAATCTTGCCGCCGAAGCCACCCTCGAGGTTTGGCCAGAGGAATCCGAGGGTGCCGGCGGTCACTTCAAGGAGCCAGAGTGCGAATCCTGCGCCGATTGTGGTGCGAAGGAGTCGGCGTCGCGAAATTCCCTGGACCTCTTCATGGCGCAGTGCCTTGATGGTTTGCGTGGTGAGCGCCTTCGGCTTGTCGCTCGGCTCAACGCTGTAATGACTCACTGCGCCCCTCCGATCACAAGCTAAAGAAGAAGCCGGTCGACCACGGCAGGATGAAGGAGTAGCCAGGACCACGGAAGAAGATACCGATGAAGGTCACCGTGAGTCCGAGTGCCCAGAGCACCGAGAAGAGGGTGACCTCCAACTTGCGATCAGATGGCTTGGTGCTGTGGATGTTGCGGCGGTCGAGATACGGAATCAGTGCCGAGCCAACCAGCACAGCTGCTGGCGTTAGTGCACCTGCAACGGTTGGGTGGAAGTAGGCGAGCAACTCCTGAAGGCCCAAGAAGTACCACGGTGCCTTTGCGACGGCCGGCGTGACGTTCGGGTTGGCGAGCTCTTCGAGCGGTGCATTGATGAAGAGGCCGAGCAGCAACAAGAAGATGCTCATCGCCACCGCCGAAAGGAACTCGATCGTCAGCAGGTGCGGCCAGGTCATGACCGTGTCGTCTGGCTCCTTCTGTACGCGAACGACGGCGTCTTGCTTGACGAGGGCAAGGAGTCGATACGGTCGCGCCGCCATCGGCACGCGCTGCTTGTCGATCTCCGTCTGGCGCGACGGATCGACCGGCAGGGAGCTCGCTGGGCGCTGCTCGTCACTCATGGATCACAGCGGTCCGCTGATGCCGCCGTCCTTGCGGATCCGCCAGAAGTGGACCGCGAGGAAGACCGCCGCCAAGAGTGGGAAGACCATCACGTGCAGCACGTAGAAGCGAAGCAGGGTGTTCTGCCCAACCTCAAGTCCGCCAAGAAGGAGGAGCTTCGATGGGGTGTTCAGGAGCGGCGCGTAGCCGGCCATGTTGGAACCGATGGTGATCGCCCAGTAGGCGATCTGGTCCCACGGCAACAGGTAACCGGTGAAGCTGAGCATCAGCGTCAGGAAGAGCAGGATCACGCCAACGACCCAGTTGAATTCGCGTGGTGGCTTGTAGGCGCCGTGATAGAAGACGCGCATCATGTGCAGGAAGACGAAGAAGACCATGAGGTGGGCGCCCCAACGATGGATGTTGCGGGTGATCTGCCCAAACGGGATGAGTGTCTGAATCTTGAGGATGTCGGAGTAGGCCTGCGTGGCGGATGGCGCGTAGAAGAACATCAGGTAGACGCCCGTCACCGTGAGGACGAGGAAGAGGAAGAAGCTCAAGCCGCCGAGGCAGAAGGTGTAGGCGAACTTCACCGCGTGCTGGCGCACGCGCACTGGGTGGAGGTGCAGGAAGACGTTGTTCATCACCGCATACGCGCGGCTGCGCTCGTCGTTCGGATAGGAGTTACGGAAGATGGAGCGCCAGGCTGCCGACCTGCGGACCGCCTGATCGACCCTCGCCAGTAGGCTCACTGTGCCCCTCCCGCTACGCCGGCAACGCCGGCCAACTGCCCATCTCGATAGGACTCCTTATAGAGGCGTCCGTCCGAGCTGATCTCTTGTAGTTCGAACCGCTCCATCGTAATGGCGTCGAAGGGACAGCGCTTTACGCAGAGGGCGCAGCGGATGCAGCGCTCCTCATCCAGGAGCATTGCCCCGCCGTTCTCCCAGCCGTAGGCCTCGGAAAGTTCGGGGAGGGCGCCCTCGGACTTGAGCTGGTTGATGTCGACCATGTGGATGACCCCCTCTGGGCAGACGTCGGCGCAGGCGCCGCACAGGACGCAGCGCATCGGGTCAAACCAAATGTTGTAGTTGCACATGAGGCAGCGGGTGCTCTCGGCCACCGCCTGCTGGGCCCCGTAGCCGAGCTCGACCTGGGTGGTGAAGTTCTCGACAGGGTCTCCCGACGGGAGTCGCGCCGCCAACGGCAGCACGGGGATGTGCTGGCGCGGGATGCGGTCGTAGAACTCGGGCATCTCGTGGCGCCACGAGCTGGTGATCTTGACGTTGGCATCAACGGTGATCTCGGCCTGCCCGTCGAGGTAGCGGTCGATGGCGTAGGCGCACTTCTTGGCGTGGCCCGCCGCCTCGATCATGGTGGCGGGGCCAGTGACGAAGTCACCGCAGGCCCAGACGCCTTTGATGTTGGTGGCGTAGGTGGCCGGGTCAACCTTGACGCGACCGCGCGCCACTTCGAAGGTGCTCTCGACTGGCAGGAAGCCGAGTTCGGCGGCCTGCGACACGGCGGGAATTACGGTGTCGGCGGGGAGGATGAACTCCGAGCCTTCAATGGGCACTGGGCTGCGGCGACCCGACGCGTCCGGCTCGCCGAGACGATTCTTGATCATGCGCACGCCGGTGATGTTGCCGTTCTCGCCGATCAGCTCGAGTGGCGAGACGAGGAAGTCCATGCGCACACCCTCGCGCTCCGTCTCGCCGAGCTCCTCCTCGTCAACGACGAGCTCCGAGCGAGTGCGGCGATAGGCGATGGTGACGCGCTCTGCGCCGTGACGGAGCGAGGTGCGCGAGCAGTCCATGGCGGTATAGCCACCACCAATGACGACCACATCCTTACCAACGCTGAGCGGCTTGCCGAGGTTGGCATCTTTCATGAAGTCGACGCCGTAGACCAATCCGTTGAGGTCGGCGCCCGGAACATCGAGGGCGACCGCGTTCATGGCGCCGGCACAGATTGCAATGGCGTTGTGCTTCTGCTGCAACTGCTCGAAAGTAATGTCGCGACCAACCTCGGTGTTGTAGACGAACGTCACGCCGAGGCGCTCAATGAGGCGCACATCGGTCTCGATCGCCTCGCGCGGTAGTCGGAACGCGGGAACGCCAATGAGCATGGTGCCACCGCCATACGGCAGGCTGTCGTACACGGTGACCTGGTAGCCCTTCACGGCGAGTTCGCGTGCAACGGAGAGGCCGGCGGGGCCGGCGCCGATCACCGCAACGCTCTCAGCGCGTGGTGTGATCTCTGGAGCAACGTCGGGGATCCCCGAGGCGGCGTGCCACTCCACAAGGAATCGCTTCATCGCGCGAATCGCGAGTGGGCGATCGATGTCGCCGCGGCGGCAGGCGCGCTCACATGGCGCGGAGCAGACGTACGAACACATGGCGGCGATGGGGTTTGGCTCACGGGAGAGGAGGTACCCCTCCTCGAAGCGACCTTCGGCGGCAAGGTTGAGGTAGCCGCGGCAGTTGGTGCCGACGGGGCAGGCCTCTTGGCACTCAATGTTGCACTGAAGCCAGGAGGCATCGACCGGCTGGACCAGGAAGTCCTGAGTTTCGAGCGTCACAGTGAGCCTTTCGGTGTTGCCGTGGGTCATTGCTTGCTGCGTCAAGGGTAGCAGGGGCTCTCGCGGAGCGTGCTCAACGGGCTGGTTGCAGATTGGCCACTTTTCCTTGTACGGGAGGTGAATCCCTGTCAGAATTGCACCCTAAGGCGGTGCCGGCGTCCCCCAAAGGCACCGCCTTTTATCCCCTCTGGCTGGTGATCTCCGCAAGCACCTCTGCCGCATGCCCGGTCGGAGTCACGCTCTCCCAGACCTTCGCGACTCGCCCCTCTGGGTTGATCAGGAAGGTGACCCGGTGCGTACTCAGATAGCTCTTCCCCATCATCTGCTTCTCACCCCAGACGCCGTAGGCCTCGGCCACCTGATGGTCGAGGTCGGAGAGGATCGGAAAGTTGAGGGAGAACTTGTCGCGGAAGGCAGCCTTGCTGGACTGGTCATCGGGGCTCACCCCCCAGACAATTGCCCCCGCCGCCTGAAGGGCCGTCTCTGAGTCACGGAACTCGCAGGCCTCAATGGTGCAGCCAGGGGTGTCATCTTTTGGATAGAAGTAGATGACCAGCCACTTACCGCGCGCAGCAAGGGTGCTGTGGTCGCTCCCGGTCGCGTCGCGCAGCGTAAATGTGGGAGCTTCGCTACCGACGGGCGGGAACGCCTTAAATGGACTCATGCCGCAAGTATAGCCTCGGCGACGGCACGCGCCACCGAGACCAGCAGGCCACCGACGCTGAGCATCACGATGAGCAGATCGGCGCGACCGAATCGCGACGGCCGTCGACGGGTCGGTGGCGATTGACGCGTCGGCAGGCGTACGCCACGAACCTCTAGTGCGATCGCTAATTGTGGCACGGCGCGAATGACCGAATCGAACATGTCGACGAGTAGCAGAGGGTCTGCGCCGCGCTTGGTGAGCCGACGAATTGCTCGGCGTTCGCGTGCCTCATCACGCATCGTGGTGATACGCGCAGCAGTGGCGAGCAGTGCCATCGTTGGCGCAAATGGTGTCCGAAGTTTTTCAATGAACGCATCGGCCATGCGCAACGGTTCAAACGGGCGCAAGAGCACCAGGCTTCCAGCGGCAAAGGCGAGCAGTCGCGTGCCAGCACCAACCGCCTCTTCAACGGATGCGCCGCCGAGCAGATTAGCGAGCACGATGCCAGCAAGTGCTGGAGTGAGCGCGACGGCGAGACGCAACGTAGCGAAGATCTGCACCCCAGATGCCCAAGCCACGAGGAGCACTGGGAGTGCAATCGCCGCCTGCGCCACTGGCGTTACGGGGCTCACAATCGAGAGGGTGAACCAGAAGAGTGCGAGGCCGAGGCGCGTGAGTGGATTTGCGGTACCGATCAGTCTTCGGCCGAGCTCTGGCGAGAGGAGGCGCTCGGCGCTCTCAGCGACTCGCGCTGCCGGCGCTGGCAGGTGCGCGGCGAAGCCACCCTCGGTTGGTTCAGCGCTGGTTCCTGTCTCCTCGGGGTGGTGCACCCGGCGCACCGGTCGGGCTTCGGGCCGGCCCAGCGCACTCAGTCGTGCATCGTGCGTAGCGATCAGCACGGCACACGTGCCGAGCAGTTCTCGATCACTGAGCAGATCACAGAGCGTCGCAACCCGTGCGTCATCAAGGCCACCGCTCGGCTCGTCGAGAATGAGAACGTCTGGCGTTGCGGCAAGCGCCGTGACGATCGCGACTCTGCGTCGCTCGCCATCAGAGAGTCGCCCCGGCGATATATCAAGCAGATGAGCGACTCCCAGGCGAGCCGCGAGTACCTGCGCGCGGGCCTCGTCGTTTCGCCCGATTAATGCGCGTGCAGATCGAGCGCCAAGGAGCATGCCTGGATCTTGCGGTGCGAATCTGATCCGCAGGTCTGATGCGGCAATGCGTTCGCCTCCATCTACGGGAAGTGTCCCAGCCACGAGTTGCAGGAGTGTTGACTTACCGCTCCCCGTATCGCCCGTGAGCAGCGTTGTGGTGCCACGCAGCACGGCGATGCTGGATGCTCCAACGGTGCGACCGGCTGCAGTGGCGCGCACCAGTTGCACGATCGGCACGCCGCCACCATGGTCGCTGTGAATCCCTCTCCACTCTGGCGCAGCAGAGAGCACTGGCGCCGTTGCAGCGACCACGCCGCCATCGAGTCGAAGATGCTGCGCAGGTACTGCGCCGAGCAGCGAGAGGTCATGTGCTGCAATCACGCGCGTCGCACCGCACTCACGCAACGTCGATGCCAGGCGTTCGGCAGATCGGAGATCGAGGCCGCCGAGCGGCTCATCGGCGATCAGCAGATCCGGTGATGCAACGAGGGCGACGAGTGCCGCCGCCGCAGCATGCTCACCGCCACTGAACGTGGTGAGGCTGCGATCGATGAGGGCAACCTGTAGCGCCGCCTCGCGCGCGCACCGTTCAATGCGCAAGCGCATCTCGCCGGTGGGAACCTGTCGCGACTCCAACGGGAGTGCCGCATCATCGAGCAGGAGTGGCAGCGCAAAGGTGGGGGCTGGGCCCGCCGCCACGTAGCCGAGTCGCTCGGTAAGCGCACGCGGAATCCCCGACTCCGCAGAGGCGGCAGCGACCAGATCGACTCCCCCAACCAGCAGTGTCCCGCGCAGTTCGCCCGGCAGCACGGTGCCGAGCAGCCCAGCGATCGCCTTCAAGAGGGTGCTCTTCCCAGCGCCAGATGCGCCGCTCACGAGGAGCAGGCCACCGGCGGGAAGGGCGATGGATGTTCCGCGCAGGTCGAGCGTGAGCCGATCGGAGCCGGCCGGTTGCCAGGTGAGATCGGCGATCTCTACGGAGAGGGGTGGCACGCCGTTAGGCTCCGATCAGGTCGAGGGCACCGCTGCGTCGAAGTGCGGCGCGCACAAGCAGCGCACCGAGACCGCCAATGATCGCCGCGCTTGCGATCATCGCTGCCACCAAGGCCGTTGCGAACGAGGCACTCACGTCAGGGAAGTAGAGCGGCAGATCATGGAGCGCCATGCCAACCCCCGAGAGTGCTCCAGCAACCAGCGCAACGCGCAGACCGGCGACGCGATATCCAACGAGCGCAAAGGCCAGCTCGGCACCGAGCCCTTGTGCCGCGCCAGAGAAGATCGCATCAACCGACCACTGGCTCGCCAGCAAGAATGAGACAGAGGCGGCGATCATCTCCCCGGCGAGCGCTGCGCCGGGGCGTCGCACGATCAGTCCCGCAAGTGGCCCGGCAATCACCCACGTACCAGCAAAGAGCAAGTACTGCAACGGCAGCACCGCGGCGAAGAGTGGGGATGCGGCACCCCACAGAAGATTCCATCCGGCGAAGAGCACGCCCGAGGCGATACCAATCGTTGCCACGGTGACGAGATCCAGTAAACCCCACGAACGCTTCATGCTACGCCTCCCCCTTCGCTCACCAGCACGGCACCGTGATGCACCGTGATGGTCACCTCTGCAGCGGTTGCCACATTAGAGATGCCACGCGTGCTCCCCGCAACGAGCACCGCAGATTCAAGTGTCCAGCGCACACCCGTCGCCGACACCGTTGCATCACCACCCCACGGCGTAATCGAGATGGTACGGCCGATCTCCCCGCGCAAGGTGATCGTTGCTCCGCCCCGCAACAGCTGGGTCCGAGTCTGTTCATCCAGAATCACGACGCTCACAGCGTCACAGCGTGGATGCGCCAAGAGTGCCAGGGTGCCGATGGCGTGATCACTTCGGCCGCCCCAGGCGCAGAGCAGCGTGATCTTCGTGGATCCTGCATCGAGGGCGGCAAGGAGGGCGAGCTCGGTATCGGTTGCGTCTTTATTAGTAGGAAAGCGCGCGATGGTTACGCCCGCCGCCTCAAGCTCATCAGCGTCAGAGGTGCTGAGCGAATCAAAATCGCCAACCACCTGATCAAGCGAAAGGCCGAGTGGGGCTGCGTGCCGGGCCCCACCATCCGCGGCGATGATGAGTGCGGCATCGCGCCAGCCGGGCCAGTGGGCATCGAGCAGCGCCGGGTCAGGTCGATCACCCCCCGCAAGAATCAACGCGCGCACAGATACCTCGCTCTCTATCGCGCGGGGTACACCTGCGTCCTCCCTTCGCCGGCATGACCCGGATCAGGTTCGTAGGGTTCGCGGACCTTCCGCATCTCAGCGCCCGATGGCGCTCCCCTGTCGCGATGGGGTGAGTCTAGCGCTTCGCTCCGTCGAGAAGTGCAGCCACCCAGGCGGCGACAGAGGGTGCGTGCTCGTGGGCGTCGGCCTCATAGAAGTCGTCGGGGTGGAAGAAGGGCGAGTGAATGCCAACAGCATGGACACCTGCGGCGCGCGCCATGCGCACGTCATCGAGGGTGTCGCCGAGGTAGGCGGTCTCAGCGGGCGTGGTCGCATGACCGAGCGCGGCAAGCCCGCGTCGCAGTGGCGCAGGGTCGGGCTTCTGTTCTACCGCGTCATCACCGTAGACCGCCGAACCGATGAGGTCGGCAACACCGGTACGGCGCAGCTGTCCAGCGACAACCTTTCGATCGCCCGCGGTCACGACGCCGAGGGGGATCCCCGCGGCGACGAGTCGCTCGAGCGCCGGGTAGGCGCCCGGGAGGAGCTCCGCTTCGTGCCCCTTATAGGCGCCATGCCAGACGTCGGCCGCCCCCTCAACGAGGTGTTCGGGGACGCCGAGGGCGGCGTACATGCGGCGCCAATTCGGTGAGAAGGCTGCGCCGTAGCGTTCGCGGGTGAGTGGCGGGAGACCGAAGGATTTCATTACCGCAACGTTGGCCTCATAGACGTGCTCGGTCGTATCAATCAGGGTCCCATCCCAGTCGAACAACACGGCCTTCATGGGCTAAGCGTACGTCGCGCCTAGAATCGCTGGGTGAACGAACGTGCAAGCGCCCCTGTCCCAACCGGAGCC
>Ga0209829_10003643_pt1 | contig 11155 bp, 11 predicted proteins | sample C_140205_EF_Meta_FD_187311 | JGI IMG/M metagenome (GOLD analysis project Ga0209829, IMG submission 187311) | Freshwater microbial communities from Lake Croche, Canada to study carbon cycling - C_140205_EF_MetaG (SPAdes) (version 2) | ecosystem: Environmental > Aquatic > Freshwater > Lake... | reverse complement strand
GCTTTCAAAGCGAAACCTATACAAAACCTGTACAGTTAAATTTACCCGCTGTAAGTCATTGATTTTACAGCTTAAAAATAGACACATTAGCAATACAAGCACTGCCACGGGGTGTTCGCCTAGAGGGGAGCCCCGTGAAAGGGGATCTCGATATGTTGCAAATTGATCGAATACAGCTCTAGCTGAAGAACCACTTGAGCAGGGCAAAGAAAATGATGAACAAAAGCATTATTTTTCCGTCCCTTCGCTGCATATGCGCTGATTCCTTCGCTTTGGTCTTAGGGGCGTCGATCCTGATCGGATCGTCTATTGGCACTGAAAATTCAGCGTGAAGAAATGCCGGCCATTATTGGCCGATGCGGACGTGTCGGTGGTGCGGGTTCTGCCGCCCAGGGACTGGCAGGTGACGCTCGCCTGCTGAAGCGCCGCCTCATTGGCCACCGCAGCGCTGGCGTCGTCGGCGATGACCGTGAAATTGCCAGGCGATGTCTGAATGGGCGCCCCGACATTGAGGGGGCTATCGAAGGCGGACAAGACCTTTTGTGACATCGAACAGCCAGCCAGGACCAGGCAGAGAGCCAGACCAGCCAGTGAGAAGCCGATGGGCGCAGCGGCGCCACCGCGAAGACTTTGCATCATGCACCCGGAAAATGAACTCGCGCCAAAACGTGCCACGTCCCTCCGGCCTTTGCAATTAATGGTTCAAATTCAAGCGCTAAAGAAAGCGGGCGGTGGAGATGATCCACCGCCCGCTGAAAACCTTAGAACGCTGAACGCCGTATCAGTCGATACAATCGGTGGTTTCCCAGAACCAGGCGAAGATCGCGATCAGGTTGACGATGGCGAAGACCGAAAGGATGATCGACTGAAGGGGCTGTCCAAAGCCCGCGAAGAGCACCAGGATCGAGCCGATCAGGGAATTGGTGATCATGGCAAGCACGCAGTTGATGCGGTTCGAGCCAGTATTATAGCCTTGCAAGACCTTCATGCCGCACCAGAGCACCCAGCCGCAGGCGATGGATGAAAAGGCCGCAACCGGCATCACGGCGTTCTTGTCTGTCGCATTGGCGGACAGATAGATGGCCGCAATGATCGAGACGACGGCGATCGCCATGGAGAGCAGCGCGCCCGTGCGCGTCAGGCTGGATGGCGCCTTCGGCTCGAGCTTCTTGAGAAACTTCTCATGCAAAGCGGCCGCGTCGGCCGCATAATTATCGCCAATCATGATGGCGAGGTCTTTATCACTGAGCGCGGCCATGGGCCCCCCTTGAATGTCTATCGTGACGAAAGGCTAAGACCAGCGGCTGGCCAATGTCAATCGAATCACACGCAGAGTTGAAGCGCCGTGTGATCGCGCCAGCGACCATCGCCCGGACGGACCCCTCCGCGATCCGGCCAAAACCGGGCGAAGTCGCGCCCGAGCTATTTGCAGAGGTCGGTCTGGACGCTGCCGTTTCCGTAGAAAAATTTCATCCACTTCTCGTCGCCAAAAAGCGCCAGCATGTCGCGGTCGCCCCCGAACACTGCGGTCGCGGTCCAGACCAGCACGCCGTCGTTATCGTCCTGGACGCGCTTCACCTTGATGTCCGTCCCTAAAGCCGGGTTCGTGGTGGTGAAGATATTGGTCTTGGTGTCGAAGCTCACGATATAGGTGAATTTCGGATTGGTGCAGACCATCTGCACCTCCTTCGCCCCTGCGGGGGCGGCGGCGCAGAGCGCCAGAGCAAGGGAACATGTCAGGACTGTTTTCATCTGGGTCGCCCGAGTTGCGCAAACGAAGCCATTGCATCCTAGCGAAGCGGCATCCCATTGAAAAGCAAGGAGACAGGGCAGGGGTCGAGACGCCTGCTGGAAAGGAGCCTGCGGCTGAACCGCCGATGAACGCGCCAGCCATGCCCCGTTCAGCCCCCCTGGCTCAGGTTAGGCCCAACATCCGGCGAGCGACCGGATATGACAGGAGCCCCCGATGACCATCCGCAAAGCCCTCACCGTCCCGGCCGCCGCTCTGGCGATGGTCGCCCTTCTCGCCGCCACCCCCGCCTCCGCCGATTGGCATGGCGGACACGGAGGACGCGGCCACGGCCACCATGGCTGGAGCGGCGGCGGTGTCGCCGCCGGCATCATCGGCGGGCTGGCGCTGGGGGCGCTGGCGGTCGGCGCCTCGCGCCACGCCTATGCGGCGCCGACCTATTATGACGCCCCCGAATGCTATCGCGACGTCAGACCGGTCCATGACGCCTGGGGCCGCTACATGGGCGAGCGGGTCGTGCGCGTCTGCGATTGACCGACCAGAAAAAACCCTCCGGGAGCGATCCCGGAGGGTTTTGGCATGCACAAGGATGTGTCAGCGGTCCAGAGCGGCGACGCTCCTGAAGCCGGTGGGGAGGGCAGGCGGCGCCCCGGCGAGGGACACAGGCGAGGCGAGGAAGGCTTCGGGCCTCGGCTTGCCCTGAGCTGGCACGGTCGCCTGACGCCTGGGGGGCAGCGGAACGGGCCTGCCTTCAGGCTCCGCCTGAGCGGCGGGCGCGGGCTCGGAAGACCACAGCAGACGCTTGTAGAAGGGCTGCTCCTGAGCCACAGGCGCAGACGCGGCGGGCGCGGGCGCGGACTCGGTGAAGCCGAGGATCTGCTTGAAGAAGGCCTGGGACTCCGCCGCCGACGTGGAGCCGGGCACAGTGGTCACGCCTTCGGTCTTGCGCGCGGTCTCGACGGATCTGGTTTCGGGCTTGACGGTCCGGGCGGCGGCGACCTGAACGGCGACAGGCGCCACAGGGCGGCCCTTGTCGTCGATCACGATTTCACGCGGCCCCGCCTCGACCGCCTCGGGGCGGCTCAATTCGTTGATCTTGTAGGCGAACTCGGGATGCTGCCCGCCATCGGCGTAGACGATGCGCACGGGCTTCACCCCGGAGGCCACGAGTTCGGCGACCTTGGCCTCGTCCTGCTTCTGTTTTTCGGCGACGAGAGCGGCGAGCTGCTGGTCCTGCTGCATGGGGGGACAGGCGGCTTCCCCGTCCTTCACGATGCGGCCATCGGCGGCAGTTGCGCCGAAGACATAGCGACGGGCGCAGATATTGACCTTGGTCTCCTGCTTCGACACGTCGAACTGGTCGGCGCCCTCCTTCAGGTCCTTCCAGAACTTGATATTGGGGTCGAAGCGGTGCTTGGCCAGATTTTCGGCGTTCATGCGGAAAGGCAGGGACTGCATCTGGATAGCGCGCTGGCCGCCGCCGAAGGCCTCGCGGGCGATGGCGTAGATCTCGGCGATCTGCTCGTCGGTCATGGAGAAGCAGCCCGCCGATGAACAGGCGCCATGCACCATGATGGAGCCGCCCGAATAGCCATGGGCGCGATCATAGGCGTTGGGATAGCCCACGTTGAAGGACAGGTAATAGGCCGAGTTGGGGTTCATCTGGCCAGGCGTGATCGTGTAGAAGCCCTCGGGCACCTGACGATCGCCTTCCTTGATCTTGGGGCCGAGCTGCCCGGACCAACGGCACATGGGATAGGTCTTCAGAAGGGTATATTGTCCATCCGCCTGCTGCTTCCAGATCTCGAATTCAGCCTCTTTCTTGAAGGTGCGGATCAGGATCGGCTTGTGCGCGTCCGTGCCTTTTTCCTTCATGAGGGCCAGCATGTTGGACGGAATCGGCGCATAGGCGCGCCCGCTGGTCGTGGTGCGGGTTTCCTGACAGGCGCCGAGCAGGAGGCCAAGAGCCGTCGCAATGGCGATCCGACTGGCCTGGCCAGCTGAGATGCGACGCTGAATTGCTGGTAAACTCATTGACGTTGAACCCGAAATCGAACCGGCCTGGAAGGCCCGCTCAAGGCTTTACCAGCATCAAGCTTACGCCAAGGTTACCGCAAAGGCGAGACCGTCGCTCCAAAAAGGCGAGAGAGAGAGAAAATCCGCTCAGACCTTGCGCCCGATGGCGAGGAATTTTTCGGCGCGGGCGGCGCGGATTTCTTCAGGCTTCATGCCCTTGAACGCCAGCAGGGCCTTGTCGATGGCCTTGCCCGTGGCCTCGACCGCAGTGGAGGGATCGCGATGGGCGCCCCCCGGCGGTTCGGGGATGATCGTGTCGATAATGCCAAAGCGCAGCAGATCCTGCGCGGTGATCTTCATGTTCTGGGCCGCCTCCTGGCGGCGGGACGAATCGCGCCACAGGATCGAGGCGGACGCCTCGGGGGAGGCCACCGTATAGATGGAATGTTCCAGCATGAGGACACGGCTGGCGGTGGCCAGCGCAACGGCGCCGCCGGAGCCGCCCTCGCCCACGATGACCGCCACATTGGGAACCCCGAGCGCCAGACAGGCCTCGGTGGAGCGAGCGATGGCCTCCGCCTGGCCCCGCTCCTCGGCGTCGATGCCGGGGAAGGCGCCTGCGGTGTCGACCAGCGCGATGCAGGGCAAGCCGAACCGATCCGCCATTTCCATGAGCCGCGCCGCCTTGCGATAGCCTTCGGGCCGCGCCATGCCGAAATTGTGCCGGATACGGCTCTGGGTGTCCGAACCCTTCTCCTGCCCGATCAGACAGACCGACTGGCCCCGGAAGCGGCCGAAGCCGCCCACGATGGCCTCATCTTCGGCGAATTTGCGATCACCCGCCAGCGGGGTGAAATCCGTGATGAAGCCATTCACATAGTCCTGGAAGTGCGGGCGCTGCGCATGGCGGGCGACCTGCGTCTTCTGCCAGGGCGTAAGCGCGGCGTAGAGATCCGCGAGGGCCTTCTGGGCGCGCGCCTCCAGCCGGGTCAGCTCGTCGCCGATGGCGACGGCGTCACCCTTCTGGCCGATCAGCCGCAACTCCTCGACCTTGGCCTCGAGTTCGGCGACCGGCTTTTCGAAATCCAGATAGCTGCGCATCGTCATATCGGGCTGGGTCTCTGAACGCGACGAGGGGAGGACATCGGCTTGGGTGGGCGGCGGACCCTGTCGATTCCCCTCCCGGAAGTCAAGTTTTCGTGACGCAATGAGGCGCTGCTACCCATCGGAAAGGGGGTGCAGGTCGCGCACCATGGCCTTCATCCGCTCGTCCAGCACATGGGTGTAGATCTGGGTGGTGGAGACATCCGCATGGCCCAGCAGCTCTTGCACAACGCGCAAGTCAGCGCCGTTCTGCAAGAGATGGCTGGCGAAGGCGTGGCGCAGGACATGGGGGCTTATGAGGCTGTCGGGGATCCCCGCCGCACCAGCCACGGCCTTGAGATCCCGGGCGAAGGCCTGACGGGTGAGATGGCCGCTCTCGCTGTCGGCGGGAAACAGCCAGGGCCCTGCGGCGCCCGCGACGTCGGCCCCCTTGCCCCCGGCCGCCCCGGGCGGATTTTCCAGCAAGGCGCGGTAGCGTGTGATGGCGGCCTTGGCCGGGCCGGTCAGGGGCACCAGCCGCTCGCGCCCGCCCTTGCCCTTGATCGCGAGCAAGGGCTCGGTGGTCCGTGCGGCCCGGCGCGGCAGGGCGACCAGCTCGGACACCCGCAGCCCCGTGGCGTAGAGCACCTCCAGCAGGCAGGCCATGCGCGCCGCCCGCAGCCGCTCCCCCCAGGAGCGCGCGGGATCCTCGATTCCTTCGGCGGCGACGCTGAGCAGCTTGTCCACTGCGGACTCGCTCAAGACCTTGGGCAGGCGGCGGCCCTGACGGGGGCCCTCCAGCACCACGGTCGGGTCATCCCCGCGCCGTCCCTCCAGATAGAGAAACTTGTGAAATTGCCGCACGGAGGACAGGCGCCGGGCGGAAGAGGAGGGCTGAAAGCCCCGCGCCGCCAGATCGGTGAGATAGGCCCGCACCCCGTCGGTCGCCACCTCAAGCGGCCCCACGCCGCGCCCGATGAGGAAGGCGTGGTAATCGGCGAGGTCCGCCCGATAGGCGTCCAGAGTATTGCGCGAGGCGCCGCGTTCGGCGGCGATCATGTCGAGAAAGGCTTCGGCGAAGCGGAAGGCGGAGGGCTTGAGGGGAGCCATGGCGGCCCCGCTACTTGCCGGTGAGCTTCTGTGCCGGGACAGCCTGCGTCATTTCGCGCTGCTGAGGCTCCACGAAGGTGACGAGGGCCAGCATGGCGCCAAAGGCGACTGCGGCCAGGACGCCAAGGATTGCAAGGAAGCGAATCAGGCTGGGCAAGGCGGGACACCCCTGAGAACGAGCTGCTTTCCACCATGGCGGAGCCGGGAAAGCAATAAGCTGACGCCCCGCTTAATTCCTTGGCGCTCCCGTGTTACATAAAGGCCATGACTGGCGTTCTCGAACCAACCACGGACGAAGCAACCGCCCGGCTCAGCCTCCCTGAGCCGGGCGCGCAATCCCGCGCGGCGGGCCTGCTATGCAAGCTCGAGGGCCGTTCCATCGTGCTTGTGGGCATGATGGGGACCGGCAAGACCTCCATAGGCCGCAGGCTCGCCACAGCGCTGGGCCTTCCCTTCGTGGATGCGGATGTGGAGATCGAAACCGCCGCAGGCATGACCATTCCCGAAATCTTCACCCGCCACGGGGAAGCCTATTTCCGGGACGGCGAGCGCCGGGTCATCGCGCGCATCCTCGCCGATGGCCAGCGGGTGCTGGCGACCGGCGGCGGCGCCTATATCAATTCCCTCACCCGCGAACGGATCGCCGAACACGGCGTCTCCGTCTGGCTGAAAGCCGATGCGGATGTGCTGGCGCGGCGGGTGCGGAAGCGGGCCAACCGCCCGCTGCTGCATACCAGGGATCCCGAACAGACCCTGCGAGAACTCATCGAGGCGCGCGATCCCGTCTATGCGCTGGCGGATTTCTGCCTCGTCTCGCGCGATGGTCCCCATGACGTCATGGTGGAAACCGTCATGGAGACCCTGGAGCGCGGCATCGGAACCCTGCCGCGCCTGCAACACGCGCCCAAGGAGCAGGCCATGGGCGCCGGACCGCTCGCAGGCGAAGCAGGCGCCGCCAACGCCCGCACGATTGTTCCGGTGGAGCTAGGCGCGCGCCGCTACGACATTCTCATCGGCGAAGGCCTGCTGGCGGAGGCGGGCGCCCGCATCGCCCGCATCGCCCCCAAGGCCGCCTGCGCCATCGTCACCGACGAGACCGTGGCGCGCCATCACCTGCCCGTCCTCGAGGCCAGCCTCGACGCGGCGGGCATCCGCCATGCGCGCATCGTGGTCGCGGCGGGGGAGGCGTCCAAATGCTGGACCACCTTCGCGCGGGTCTGCGACGAGATCATCGCGGCGCGCATGGAGCGCGGCGACCTCGTGGTGGCGCTGGGCGGGGGCGTGGTGGGGGATCTGGCGGGCTTCGCCGCCGCCGCCATCCGCCGGGGCATGCGCTTCGTGCAGATTCCCACGACGCTGCTGGCGCAGGTCGATTCGTCGGTCGGCGGCAAGACCGCCATCAATTCCGAACATGGCAAGAATCTGATCGGCGCCTTTCATCAGCCCTCGCTCGTGCTGGCGGACACCGCAACGCTCGCCACCCTCGATCCCCGCGAGTTCCGGGCGGGCTACGCCGAAATGGCGAAATATGGCCTGATTGACGACGCGCCCTTTTTCGCCTGGCTCGAACGCTGCTGGGAAGAGGTCTTCGCGCGCGGCCCGGCGCTGGCGCAGGCCATCGCCACGAGTTGCCACTCGAAGGCCGCCGTGGTGGCCCGCGACGAGACCGAACAGGGCGACCGCGCGCTGCTGAACCTGGGCCACACCTTCGGCCACGCCTTCGAGAGCCTCACCCATTTCAACACCGCCCGCCTCAACCATGGGGAAGGCGTCGCCATCGGCATGGGTTGCGCCTTTCGATTCTCCGCCAAGCTGGGCCATTGTTCGGCGGAGGACGCCGAGCGGGTGGAGCGCCATCTGGGCGCCGTGGGCCTGCCCGCGCGCATAACCGACATCGCGGGCTGGAACGCGGGCCCGCAACCCATTCTCGACGCCATGTTCCAGGACAAGAAGGTGGAGCGCGGCGCGCTGACCTTCATTCTGGCGCGCGGAATCGGCCAGACCTTCATCGCCAAGGGCGTCCCCGCCGAAGCGGTGAGCGATTTTCTCCGGGACGAATTGGGACATTGAACCATGCATGGCGCAGGTGAAGCGGCGCCGGTGGACCTGTGGGTCGCCGTTCTGATCGTGGCCTTATGTATCGCGCTCTCGGCCTTTTTTTCGGGCTCGGAAACCGCGATGACGGCGGCCTCGCGGGTGCGTATGCATGGGCTGGAGCGCAATGGCGACAAGCGCGCCAAGCTGGTGAACCGGCTGCTGTCGTCGCGCGGGCGCCTGATCGGCGCGATGTTGCTGGGCAACACCATCGTCAATATCGGCGCCTCCGCCTTCATGACCAATGTGCTCACGGGCCTCTTCGGCGATGCGGGCGTCATCTACGCCACCATCCTGATGACGATCCTGCTGCTGATCTTCGCGGAGGTTCTGCCCAAGACCATCGGCATCAATTTCCCCGACCGCATGTCGCTGATCGTGGCGCGCCCCGCCGCCATCTTCGTCTACGCCATGACCCCCGTGATGATCGCCATCGACGCGGTGGTGGGCGGGGTGCTGCGGCTCATCGGCCTGCGCGCAGGCGAGCATGGCTCGGTGCTGACCCCGCAGGAGGAGCTGCGCAGCGCGGTCGATCTGCTGCACAAGGAGGGCAGCGTCGAGCGCAGCCATCGCGACATGTTCGGTGGACTGCTGGGCCTGAACGAACTGACGGTGGAGGATGTGATGGTCCACCGCACGCGCATGCGCACCATCGACGCAGGTCTCCCGCCGTCCGAGATCGTGCGCGCGGTTCTGGCCTCCGCCAACACCCGCCTGCCCCTGTGGCGCGATCAGCCGGAAAATATCGTGGGCGTGCTCCACGCCAAGGATCTGCTGCGGGCGCTGGCCGCCGCCCATGGGGACGCCAGCAAGCTCGACATCCACGAAGTCGCGGTCGAGCCCTGGTTCGTGCCCGCGACTTCGTCGCTGGAAGACCAGCTGCAATCCTTCCTCTCGCGCAAGACCCACTTCGCCCTGGTGGTGGATGAATATGGCTCCGTGATGGGGCTTGTGACGCTGGAAGACATTCTGGAGGAGATCGTCGGCGACATCCGCGATGAACACGACCTTGCGGTTCAAGGCCTGCGCGCCTTGCCTGACGGCTCGGTCACCGTCGATGGCGCCGTGCCCATCCGCGACCTCAACCGCGCCATGGACTGGAGCCTGCCGGATGAGGAGGCCACCACGGTGGCGGGTCTGGTGATCCACGAGGCGCAGGCGATCCCCGAGCCGGGCCAGGTCTTCTCCTTCCACAATTTCCGCTTCGAGATCCTGCGCAAGCAACGCAACCGCCTGACCGCGCTGAAGATCACGCCCATGCCGTTGGATGACGGAAGCGGTTGAGACTGGCGACGTTCAGAATATATAATAATAGTCGTCGCGATCTACGGTCAGATCGATCCTGGAGACCTTGCAGGAGGTCGCGAAGGTGATCTTTTCGCCAGACTTGAGCGGCCCCCCGGCGTCGCCATCCAGAAACATATGATTTTTGCATTTGGCCTGATTGATGACGACATTTTCGAACACCCGCGTCTTGCTCGACGTATTCCTGATGGTGATCACCTTTTGCTTGCAGGAATAAAGGCTGCGCAGGGATTTGCTGGTTTCGGACTTGTCGACCGCATAATCGCAAACACCCTTCTGCGTGACCGCGAAGGGCAGATCATCGGCGACGGCCGGGGTGAGGCAGGTTACTGCCTGCGTCAGGAAGACGCTCAAGGCTAACCATTTGAACATGCGTCGCGCCATTTCATTTTCCCCAATTTGAACAGCCAGAGCGGATCGGTCTCTATCTGGAACGAATCCGCTCGGAATTTCATTGCTCTGGCTCATTTTTTCGCGCGAAGCGGCGGGTTGCGCCCCGTTCACAGGCTCGCTTCAGCGTCGCCCTTCATCCTGACGGGGATCGTGAGATAGCGGACGCCATTGGCCTCCGCCGGGGGGAACTTTCCTGCGCGGATGTTCACCTGAATTGCGGGCAGCAGAAGGCGCGGCGCGGAAAGGCCCTCGTCGCGCTTGTGGCGCAGGGCGACGAAGTCGTCCTCGCTGACGCCCTCCTTCACATGGACATTGCGGGCGCGCTCCTCGCCCACGGTGGTCTCCCAGGCGAAGGCCTCGCGCCCCGGCGCCTTGTAGTCGTGACACATGAACAGCCGGGTCTGCGGGGGCAGCGCCATCAGGCGCTTGATGGACCGATAGAGCTGGCGGGCGTCACCGCCGGGAAAATCCGTTCGCGCCGTGCCGTAATCAGGCATGAACATCGTGTCGCCCACGAAAACCGCATCCGCGACCCTGTAGGCCACATCTGCGGGCGTATGGCCGGGCACATAGAGAACCTCGACCTCCAGCGCGCCAATCGCGAATCGCTCCCCATCGACGAAGAGATGATCGAAGTCGCTGCCATCGGTCCTGAGGTCGTCTGCGTTGAAGATCGGGCGGAAGATGCGCTGGACGTCGCGGATATGCTCGCCGATGCCTATCTTCGCACCGGTATGGGCCTTGATATAGGGCGCGCCGGACAGATGGTCCGCATGGGCGTGGGTCTCCAGCACCCATTCCACCTGATAGCCCGCCTCGGATGCGGCTTGCAGCATGGCGCGGACCGAATGCGTGTCCACTGTGCCGGAATTGTGATCGTAATCGAAGACCGGGTCGATGATCGCCGCCTTGCCGCTCGAAGGGTCGGCGAGGAGATAGCTGATCGTATTGGTGGGCTCGTCGAAGAACCCCCTGATGACGGGCGCGCCCGGTTGCGTCTGCGACATCGCCTTGCTCCTGCTTGCGGTTTTCGTCCGGGCTGTCGCCCGGTCTGTTGACAATCATATTAGTTTATTCTAATTTAGCAATACTGAATATATCGAGGTCCCATGACGGAACTGGTCGCCGACACGCTTCAGGATCAGGCCAATCAGGTGGCCGAAATCCTGCAAACCCTCGCCAATGGGCGGCGCCTCTTCGTGCTGTGCAAATTGCAGGAGCTGGGCGAGGCGAATGTGACCACGCTGGCCTGCGCCGCCGGACTATCCCAATCGGCCCTCTCCCAGCATCTGGCCAAGCTGCGGGCCGAGGGGCTCGTCGCCTTCAGGCGCGAGGGCCAGACCCTTTGGTACCGGATCGCCGATCCGCGCATTGAAGACCTGATGGCGACCCTGCACCGCCTTT
>Ga0209829_10003642_pt1 | contig 11156 bp, 13 predicted proteins | sample C_140205_EF_Meta_FD_187311 | JGI IMG/M metagenome (GOLD analysis project Ga0209829, IMG submission 187311) | Freshwater microbial communities from Lake Croche, Canada to study carbon cycling - C_140205_EF_MetaG (SPAdes) (version 2) | ecosystem: Environmental > Aquatic > Freshwater > Lake... | reverse complement strand
CCATCTTATTGGTTTGTCCGTACAAAGCATTCCGGCAGTATAACGCTTCCAAAAAACCGGGTCAACGTCCTGCAGTGCCGCGAAAATCGGTGCCTGGTACCAAATCTGGGGCTTGCCCACATTGAGTGCCAGATCGCTGTTGCTATCTGTCCATTCGCGTGGCGAGTTGCCCTTCGACGAACTGGTGAATCAGCCCTGAGATCAGGCTTTGATAGGGAATGCCTTGCTCGGCTGCTTTCCGCTGGATACCGGCGAGATCGTGGTCAGAGAGACGAATGTTGATCCGTCGGTCCTTCCGAACGGTGTTTTCGGCGGCCTCCGCGAACCGAGCCAGCAGGGCCGGAGTCGGATCGTGAAGCATCAGTTCATCACGGTCGAATGCCTCGAAGATCTCTTTTTCGTGCTGATTCAGCCGGGTTTTGCTCGGTTTCATGATCGCGTACCCTTCTCTTTCAGATACAGTCTCGTCGCTTTCCTGCTGGGGATGATCGTGCGTAGAAAGATCACGTCTCCCATCACATCAAACGGCACGAGGTAGACATAGTTCTCAACGATGACAAAGGCAACCGATTGGTGCGGATACTTTTTGCGATTCGGATGGGGGCTCGTTTTCCAGACATCGCCACGGCCGAGGTGAACGACGATCTGGTCAAACGCAATCTGGCGATGCTGCCGAAGCCAAGCATTCTTTTCCGGTTTCCAGTCGAATCGCATAGAAACAGTATGCCTATTAGGCACACGAATGGCAAGGCCACGGCGTTCGGTGCCGGTCGCGAATCGCCGGACTGATTGGGCCCCTTCCAGCTTGCTAGCGTTGGGTGTCAGGCACCGTTGTCGCTCGCCGAAGGAACGCAGTCCTTCGCTAGAATCTGGGAGGCGAATGCCAACAGCCACTGGTTAAGAGACCCGTACAAGTGTATACTATTCTTTGATCCATGCATGCAAGGAAGACCATGGCCACCGACACGAGCCCATTGACGTCAGTCCAGCCCCCGAAGCGGAAGCTCGGCTACGGGGACTATTGCGGCTTTCCCGAAGACGGGCGTCGGCACGAGATCATCGACGGAGACCACTTCATGACTCCGGCACCGTCCACCACGCACCAGACGGTCTCCAAGCGACTCCAGCACCAGCTTTACACGCAGATCGAACTGGCCGGATTGGGCCTCGTCTTCAATGCCCCAATCGACGTGCAGTTCAGCGATCATGACATCGTGCAGCCGGATCTCGTAGCCGTTCTCGCGGACCGCACCCGGATGATCACCCCCACGAAGATCAACGGCGTGCCCGACCTTATCGTGGAGATTCTTTCGCCATCGACCGCATCCAACGACACATCGCTCAAGAAGCATTTGTACGAGCGGACAGGTGTCGGCGAATACTGGATAGCCGATCCCGATAATCAGCGGCTCGAGCAGTATCGGCTCGTCGACGGCAGCTATCGTCTCGCGCCCTCGAGCGACCCCATGACGGCCCTTGCCGGCAGACTGCAGATTCGGCTGGCTGATATCTGGTAGCGAATCAGGGCGGTTCCTGTTCCCCGGAGTGGTTGGCTGCCGATCCACGTTGTCCGGCCCTGGGTATGCCTCAGCGGCCCGACGGCATTGATCCGGCTTCCGGAACATCAGCCTTGGCCGTCCAGAGGATGGCGTTGACCATCAGCCGACGAAATAACTCGTTCTCCCAGTGGGCGAAAAAATGGCCGCCAGTGAAGCCGAAACCCCGCCCGCCGTCGGCTCGTTCCACGGCCCATGCCACGGTCTGCGGCTCCTTATCGCCCGCGGCCACGGTCTTCAGGATAGGCACGAGCCGCGGGTCGTCGTCGCGAAATCGGATCCGCCAGTAGATTTCCTCCTTGATCGTGAACGGCTCGATGCCGCGGCAGATCGGGTGATCAGGCGTCGCCGGCTCGAGCCGTGCCTCCCAGGTGTTGATCCGCGAATACCACTTTTGGGGGCCGGGGCCGCTCTCGTAGTCGAAATAGCCCCCGGTCCATTCGAGGATCCGCGGGCCGATCCGGTTCGGAGCGAACGTCGAGTAGTGAAAGGTCACCAGGCCGCAACCGCGGGCCATCGCCTTGGCGATCTGATCCATGTGATCGCCGACGAGGAGCGGGTGATCCTGTTCGCGGCGGTCGGATCCGCTCGTGAACAGCGCGATTGTGTCGGCCCGCTCGATGGCGGCGGGATCCATCGGCCAGCCACCCGTTGCTGTTTCAACGGCGACCGAGTCCCCGCTCGCTGCCGCATCATTCGCCACGGCGTCGCGGACGAGTTCTGCGCTCTTGGCATATTCGTGCGTACCCGGAGGATGGCCGTCCGGTGTGCCTGCGATGATCAGGATACGCCGTGGCTGCGCCTCGTCGGCGATGGCAAGACCACCCAATAGCGTCGTTGCCACGAGCACCGTCCGGAGCACGGAAGGTTGTTGCCAGCGATTCATCTGTCAGAAGCCTGATCGTGCGATTGAAGGCCGTGGCGGGGCAATACAATTTTGCGGGAGCAAGATCGGTAGGGCGAACCGAATGATACAACTGGCCGTGTCAGGGCGTTACCGATGTGACCGAAAACGAGTAGGTGTTGTCGCCCTCGGACTTCACTTCGGCCGACAGCCTTAATCCGTTGGCGACGATGTTTTTCTGCTCCCCCGCCGTGACCCGCGCTACGGGGTCGAGCTTGGCGAGTTCCTCTGCCGAAAGTTGGGGCTGCCGAAAAGAATAGACTTCGACCACATAAGTGCCCGACTTCGAGACTCCGCCTTGGAAGCTGCCGTTACGGACGACCTGCCGCTCGATGGAGCCAGCCGCGGGGATCTTGAAATGAACCTCGCCGCTGGCCATCGGCTTGCCATCGAGTTCAACGGTGCCGCTCACGGGAAATTGCGGCTTTTGGGCGGAGCAAGCTACCAATGAAGCTGCCATCACGATCGGCATCCATGCGCAGCAGAAAAGCCTGACGGCGATGGACATCAGTAGGTGTCTCCGGTTTGGCGATCGTCTCGGGTGGCCAGCCTGGCCAGAACGGCCAAATCGGTCGAATCGCCGAGAAACGTCACGGAACCGTCGACCATCGCCGTTGAAACACCACCACCATGGGCGGAGTTGAGCGGAATGTTATTCGCAGTCGAACCGCACACACCCTCACCGCCGCAGTTGCCACCATTCGTCCACTGGCCATTCTTGTTGATCGGATAGCGGATCGCCGTGACCGCAAACAGCGCATCATTGTAAGATGGCATTGGGCTGTAGCCCACGACTGCTCCCATCATCCATCCCCACTGCGCTGTGGTCCATTCGTTCCGGTCACCGTTTGCCGTAACGATGTAATCGCTCTGCTCGCTGGCCAGCAGGCACTTGCTGGTGCCATCGGTGATATCCGATAACTTTGTCTTGCTCAACGGGTAGAGCACTCCACCGCCACTGGCTATGCCGCCGTTGTTCACATTGACGCGTGTTTCGACAAAGCCGGGAAGGATGTCGTTGGAAGCGGAGTCGGCTGCGCCGGAAATGCCGACGTAGCTTGGCCGCATTGGATATCCAGCACCCAGCGCGTTGGGAGACCAGATGGCCAATGGCGAAGAGGGACAACGGAATGGCGGGATCATCTTGCCTGCAATCACTGTGTGGTATTTAAACGGCGAGTTGTCCTTGAATGCGATCGTGGCATAGAGGGCTTGCTCCTCGATGCCCGGCAGAATGTAGCCTATCCATGTCGAACCGCGATTTCCGTACGCGCCCGGTGCGATACCCTGGCCGAAGGGCGGCATGTCATCCGCCATGCCCGGAGGCAGCCGCTTGTTGGCGTCGTGGAATGTCTGGCAGGCCAGGGCAAGTTGCTTGAGATTGTTCGAGCACTGCGAACGCCTGGCCGCCTCTCGTGCCGCCTGCACGGCTGGCAGGAGCAGCCCCACGAGTGTGCCGATGATGGCGATCACCACCAAAAGTTCGACAAGCGTAAACCCCGGCCTAGTAAACCCCGGCCTAGTAAACCCCGGCCTAGTAAACCCCGGCCTAGAGAGTCCTCTGGTATTCATCGGATGTTTCCTTTTTGACAAAATCCCAAGCCCCAAAATACCCGGCACCGGTTGCGAATGGTTTGACGTCGATCCGGCACCCTAACCCCCCCTGATCGTAGCGAAGATGTTTTGTCTGGTCAAATGAAATTTATTCCTGAAAAAGGGCGAAGATGGTAGTGTAAAGTAGAGTTTTTGCGAAGGGATCCGGCGGTGGCGGCTCGCGATCAACCCATGACTCCATGAAACACTCCTCTCGGCCTCATCCGAAGCTGCCCGGCAAGAAGTTGCCCGATGGCATGGAGCCGCGCAGCAGGGCCGCGGTCTCTGCGGACGGGAATCGTAAGGGCGACGCCCTCTTTCGCCCGTCCGAGCGATTCTCGCTGGACGAGCGGTCGCGCGTGCCTCTCTACCACCAGGTGGAACAGATTATCCTCGACCGGATCGCCAAGGCGGGCGAGATCGGCGGAAAAGTGCCGCGGGAGATGGATCTGATCAAGATCTTCGATGTCAGCCGTGGCACCGTCAAAAAGGCCACCGACAGCCTGGCTGCGAAGGGGCTCATCAAACGCCGCCGTGCCGCGGGCACACACATCGTCAAGCTTACCGTCACCGAAGATTTGGGCCGGCTCACCAGCTTCAGCGAGCAGATGGAGAGCCGGAAGCTCAGGGCCAGCACAGAGATTCTCGGCGTGGAGCGACATGTGCCGGAGGACGACGTCGCCGCCGCGTTGAGGCTCTCCAAGGGAGAGAAGACGCTCTGCATCCGCCGGCTCCGAGGCACGAGCGAGGCCTATCCCGTCGTGCTCCTCCGCTCGGAGATTCCCGTATCGTTCGGGATCGATCCCAAAGAGGACTTCCATGCCTCGCTTTACGAGGTGATCGAGAAGAAATACCGCATCCCAATCGAGTGGGCCGAGCAGAAGATCTGGGCCGGTAAGGCTACGGCCGAAGAGGCGAAGCTGCTGCGGATCAAGACGGGCGACACGATCCTTGGTATGGAGCGGATCACGTACACCCAAGGTGACAAGCCGCTCGAATACGTGCGGGCGATCTACCGGCCCGAGCACTACACGTTTTCGATGCGGCTGAAGCGGTAGGCCGCCGGGCCGGCCAGACGTTTCGTTGACGGAAAAAAGGTGGAGATGTAGAATCTCCATCATGATGAAGACGCAGATTCAGCTTCCTGACGACCTCTACCGTCGGGTGAAGGCATTCGCAGAGCAGCGGGAGTGGTCGCTCGCGGAAACGTTCCGCCGGGCGGTGGAACAGATGTTCGAACGATATCCATCGACACCGGAGCGTGCCGACGCGTGGAAAGTGCCAAAAATCCGGCGTGCCGGCTGGAAAGGGCTGTCGGCTGCCGAACTCCACACGATTGCCCTCGATGACATCGAACAGCCCTCCGCGACGAAGTCGAAACGGTAGCGGCCCCTTGAGAAAGTGGCCCTAAGGGCGGCGCTGATGATCTCGATCGACGCCAACATCCTGCTCTACGCTGCGAATGAAGACTGCCCGGAGCAGCATCGGGCTGAAGCGTTTCTGGGCGGCCTGATTGATCGCAGCGACGTGGCCATCTCGGAGTTCATTCTCGTCGAGCTCTATCTACTGTTGCGGAATCCTGCGGTCTTGAAGCGACCGTTGGATCCCGATGAGGCCGCGGACCTGATCGCCTCGTACCGCAGCCATCCGCGTTGGATGGTCCTAGGATGGCCCGGTGGTTCGCTGCGGATTCACGATGCTTTGTGGAAGGCAGCGGGTGGCCGTGAGTTTCCGCGACGCAGGATCATCGACCTCCGCACCGCCATGGTTCTTATCGATCAAGGCGTCCGGGAATTCGCCACGGCCAATGTCAAGGATTTCCACGACGTTGGATTCGACCGGGTCTGGAATCCGCTTGGCTGAGTCGAGCTGCAGCCGCGAATGATTTCCGAGCAGGCAGGCCATGCCCTGCTTCGGCCTTGCGTCTTTGTCCGTACAAAGATATTCTATGAAGGGTTTCATTCGTTCGAGGGAAGGGTTGTCGAGCGTTCCGAAGCCCATCGCCTGCTGGTTTACTCATGCGATCACAACGTTCATTGCGGCTCGCACTCGTCGGCACCGGTCGGGCCGGCCTGATCCATGGTGCCAATATCGTCCGACGGATCGAGCGTGCTGAACTCGTTGCGCTCTGCGATGCGAACCCCGCGAACCTGTCGGCGGCCGCGAAGGAGCTCGGTGTCACCACCTGCCATGCCGACTATGCGGCGGTGTGTGCCGACCACAATGTCGACGCCGTCGTGATCGTGACGCCGACGTTTCTCCACTGTGAGATCGCCTGCGCGGCGGCTGCGGCAGGCAAACACGTGTTTCTCGAGAAGCCGATGGCGCTCTCGGTGGCAGAGTGCACGGCCATCGAGCTGGCTTGCCGCGATGCTGGCGTCAAGCTGCAGATCGGTTTCATGCGGCGGTTCGACGAGGGTTTTTTACGTGCCAAGGCCGTGCTCGACTCGGGCGACTTGGGCCGCGTGATGATCATCAAGAGCACCGGCCGCGGCCCCGGCGGCCCGGGGCCCTGGATGTGGGACCTTACCAAGAGCAACGGCATCGTCGCCGAGGTCAACAGCCACGATCTCGACTCGATCCACTGGTTCACCGGCGCCCGCGTGCGGCACGTCTACGCCGAGGCCCACAACTTCAAGATGCCCGAGGCCCGGGAAAAGTTTCCCGACTTCTACGACAATGTCGTGGCGACGCTGCGGCTCGACGACGACACGATCGCCGTCGTCGACGGCACCTGCCCGGCCCACTACGGCTACGACGCCCGCGTCGAGATCCTCTGCGAAAAGGGTGTGCTCTTCGTGGGCAGCGCCCGCAGGCACGGCTGCGAGTGGATCACGGTCGAATCGGGGCTCCACGGCGAGGCGGTGGCCAGCTGGCGGACGCTCTTCCGCGATGCCTACCTGGCCGAGATGGAGAGTTTTGTGTCTGCGGTGCTCGACGACCAGCCCACGAAGGTCACGGGCGCCGACGGCCGCTGGGCGGTCGAGGCGGTCGTGGCGATCAACGAGAGCCTGCGGACCGGCATGCCCGTGCCCTGCGGCACGGCGGGGGTGAAGGCATGATCGCGGCACGCTACACACAGGGGGGCGGATTCGCCGTCGCCGACACGGCCGAGCCGGTCGCTGAACAGGGCGGCCTCGTCATCGAGGTCGAGGCAGCCAGCATCTGCGGCACCGATCTCAAGATTCTCAAACACGGCCACCGGAAGCTCCGCGACGGCCAGACGATCACGCTCGGCCATGAGTTCGTGGGCACCATCCGCGAGACAGGCGGCGGCACGAACGGATTTCGCGTCGGCCAGCGCGTGGGCGTGGCTCCGAATATCGGCTGCGGCCACTGCGGAATGTGTCTGCAGGGCATGGGCAACATGTGCCCCTCCTATTCGGCCTTCGGCATCGACCGCGACGGAGCCCATGCGCCGCTCGTCGCCATTCCAGCGGCGGCGGTCGAGCAGTCGCTCGTGATCCCGTTGCCCGAAGGCATCGACGCGAAGGCGGCCACGCTCGCCGAACCGCTCTCATGCGTCGTGGCGGCGCAGCGGGCGACGCGGATCGAGCATGGCGATACGGTCGTGATTTATGGCGCGGGTCCGATGGGCCTCCTGCACGTGATGCTGGCCAAAGCCAGCGGCGCCGGGCGGATCGTGGTGGCCGACAGAAATGACGAGCGGCTGACGCTCGCCCGCGATCTGGGCGCCGCCGACACTGTAAACGTGGCGACGCGGTCGGTCCGCGAGTGGGCCGCGGAGCATGTGCCTGCCGGCATCGATGTCGTGATCATCGCCGTGCCGGTTCCCGAGATTCAGAGCGAAGCCATGGACATCCTCGCGCCGCTAGGACGCCTCTGCCTGTTTGCCGGCTGGCCGCGGGGCACCTCGGGCGTGCCGCTCGACACGAATCCGATCCATTACAAGAGCCTCGTCGTCACTGGCACGACCGGCGGTGCGCCGCGAGACTATATCGCGAGTTTGAAGCTCATCGGCTCTGGCCGGGTCGATGTGAAGCGGATCGTATCGCACGTGTTTTCGTTCTCCGACATGGCCGCGGCGTACGATGCTGCGGCCAGTGGCACGGTTCTCAAGGTGGTGATCGCGTCGCAACCGTGACCGCGGCAGGAGCAGGCGTGGCGATTCTCATCGGCATCGACATTGGCACCCAGGGCACGAAGGCCGCCGCCTTCGAAGCAGACGGCACGCTCCTCGCGTCGGCGTTCGAGCCGTCGAGGCTTCTGCGGCCGAAGCCAGGCGTTGTGGAGGAAGATCCAGCCCGACAGTATTCCAGCGTCTGCCGCACGATTCAGAAGTGCGTGGCCGATGGCGGGATCGATCCGCATGCCGTGACCGCCATCGGGATCGACGGCCAGATGGCGGGCGTGATCGGCGTTGGGGCGGATGGCCGGCATGTCACGCCCTACGATTCCTGGCTCGACACCCGCTGCGGAGCCTCTATCGATCGGATGCTCGCGAAGGCCGGGCCACTCATCGTCGCACGGACCGGCGGGCCGCCGAGCTTCAACCACGGCCCGAAAAAACTCTGGTGGCGTGACGAGCGGCCGGCCGACTTTCGGCGGATCGCCGCGTTCGTCCAGCCGGGCGGTTATGCAGCGATGCGGCTCTGCGGGCTCAAGGGTAATCAGGCCTTCATCGACCATACCTATCTCCATTTCTCGGGGTTTGCCGACACCGCGCGGGGCAGATGGGACGATGAACTCTGCACGCTGTTTCGGTTCGATGCAGGAAAGCTGCCGCGCATCGTCGAGCCGCAGTCGATCGTCGGCGCACTCTCCGCCACCAGTGCACGGGCCTGCGGGCTTATCGCGGGCGTGCCTGTCGTCGCCGGCTGTGGCGATACGGCCGCGAGCCTGCTGGCCTGTGGCGCGGTGAAGCCGGGCGTCTGTGTCGATGTGGCGGGCACGGCGAGCGTGTTTGCGGCGACGACTTCGGCCTTCGTGCCAGACATTCAGCGCGGCATGCTCTCCTGCGCACGGTCGGCCGCCCCCGGACTCTGGCACCCGTATGCCTATGTCAACGGCGGTGGCATGAACCTCGAATGGTTTCGATCGCTGGCCGCCGGCGTCGGTCCCCGCGGCGCAGCGGCCCGGGCGCCCGTCGATCTTTCAACTCTCGACCGGCTCGCTGCAGCGATCCCGCTGACAGAAGACCTGCCGATCTTCGTGCCCCATCTCGCTGGTCGTAATTCGCCGCCACAGCCCGCGCTTCGCGGGGCCTGGACAGGGCTTGCCCATGATCACGGTGTGGCCGCGCTCTACCGTGCGGTGCTCGAGGGCGTGGCGTTTGAATACGCCCTCTATGCCGCGGCGATCAAGGAGTTGGCCCCGTCGGCATCGTTCCGCGAACTGCGGGTCACCGGCGGCGGCGCAGCGAGCGGCGTCTGGAATACCATCAAGGCCGACGTGCTCCACCTGGCCGTGCGGCCGGTGGAACAGAGCCATGGGGCGGCAGCGGGTGCGGCGATCGTTGCCGGATGGGGCGCGGGAGTGTTTTCTTCTCCCGAGGCGGCGGCGCGGCGGTGGGTTTCACTCGGTGTTGTGGTGCGTCCCAGCCGTAGCGCGGCGACCGTCGTCACACGCCGGCTGGCCCGCTACCAGTCGCTTCTACACACGCTCGACCCCCATGCCACGATGCCGGCCCGCGGGGCTGGCGTTAAGGAGACGATCTGACATGTGCCCTGCCCTCTCGCCCACTCCTGCATCACGGTCCCCCGGGGCGATCATCCTGCCCGCCGTGCAGGCCACGGCCGACATGGTGTTCGAGCCGGCCACACGGCCGACGATGTATTTCATCGGGGTGACCACCGGGAAGAGCTCAATCATGTCGGTGTTTCCCAAGTGGGCCGCGCATCTTGACTTGGGCAGAGGCGTGGGCAGAGGCGTGGGCGAAGTCGCCCTGCGGGGCATCGACTGCAAGTGGCACGACGACCCGGCCGTCTACCGCCGTGTCGTGCAGTTCATCAAGAACGATCCGCTGTCGCTCGGGGCGCTCGTCACCACGCACAAGATCGACCTGCTCACGGCCTGTCGCGACCTGTTCGACACGCTCGACCCCCACGCCGAACTGCTCGGCGAGATCAGCAGCATCTCGAAGCAGACTGTGGAGGGAGCCCCAGGACACCATGTCCTGCTCGTGGGTCATGCCAAGGACATGATTACCAGCGGACTCTCGCTGGAGTCGTTTCTTCCAGAGGGCCATTGGACCCGGTCCGGCGCCGACGCGGTTATCCTCGGAGCGGGTGGTTCGTCGATCGCGCTTTCCTGTGCGATGCTTGACCGCAGGCATGGCGACAACGTGCCGCGGCGACTGTTCGTCACAAACCGCAGCCCCGGCCGTCTTCACGAGATCGAGGCGATCCACCGAAGGATCGGTGTGAGTATCCCGGTGGAATACATCCATACGCCCCACCCGGAAGACAACGACCGCGTGCTCGATCGCGTGGCGGCCGGCTCGCTCGTGGCCAATGCCACCGGCCTCGGCAAAGACGCTCCCGGTTCGCCGCTCACCGACGCCGCTGTCTTCCCGGAGCAGGGCTTCGCCTGGGACTTTAATTATCGTGGCGACCTGCTCTTCCTCGCGCAGGCCCGCCGGCAGACGGCCGCCCGCCAGCTCCACGTGGAGGATGGCTGGGTCTACTTCCTCCACGGCTGGACCCGTGTCATCGCGGAGGTGTTTCACATCGACATCCCTGTCCGCGGCCCGCAGTTTGAGAAGCTCGGAGAGATCGCCGCGACCGCCCGTACCTGACGTTCCAAGCCCGAAGGATTCCACACCGAAGGGTCCCACACCGAAGGATTGAATGACCATGATGGCACACACAGCTCTCGATCCACACGCACCCGCGACCGATGCCGGCATCCCCTTTGGCGTCGACATCGACCTCGTCACCGGCGCGATGCGGGAGCCCGATCGCGTGCTCGTCCGCCGGGCGAGCGATATGAAGGGCTACTACAAAGACGCGGCCGCGCTCGACCGGGTGATCGCCGCCGGCGATCCAGTGCACTACGAGGTGTTTGAGAAGGTGATTCCGGAGACCTACGGGCATCTCCTCTTCTGCATCTCGAAGCTCTATCCGGGCCGGGTGGGCGACGAG
>Ga0209829_10003640_pt1 | contig 11159 bp, 10 predicted proteins | sample C_140205_EF_Meta_FD_187311 | JGI IMG/M metagenome (GOLD analysis project Ga0209829, IMG submission 187311) | Freshwater microbial communities from Lake Croche, Canada to study carbon cycling - C_140205_EF_MetaG (SPAdes) (version 2) | ecosystem: Environmental > Aquatic > Freshwater > Lake... | reverse complement strand
CAAAAAAGGATAATATATATTATAATGGAAAAAAATTAAATGAAGAAGTAACTTTATAATTTTTTTATTTTTTTAAAATTAAACTTTTTTTTAATTCTTTTATTTATGCTATGATTGTCCTCTACAATAAAATTAAATAAAACAACATTATTTTGAATTTTTGTTACATCATAAATAGGATTATTACTAGATTTAAATATATTATTACCAATTGAATATGATAAATTAACATAAATATTAGAGTATTTTGCTTTGAAACCATAGCCTATTCCAGTTTCGTATGTTAAGTTATCTTGATTAATTTTTACAGCTGAATAACCAATATTTTTTGATATATTCGTAATGTATTTTATTCCTAGAATAGAATAAAATGGTATTTTATTAAACTTGTATATAAAATTAACGGGAATTTGAACTCCAGTATAATTATAATCAATAACAGCTTCTTGGTAGTTAAATAAATTATTAAATGTAAAATTTTTATTAATAAATATTAGCTTATAGGCATTTCCGCTTATAGCAGCATTTAAACCAATTCGAATATTAAGATTTTCAGAGATTTTATGATTAAGGCCAAACCCCATAATCAAAGCTTTAAAATTTGTTTTCAACTCTATTCCATTAATATTAATATTTTCATAATTATTCTCAATGCCAGCATTTAAATATCCAAAATTTCTATATTTAATAGTGTCTTTCATATTTTGAGTAAAACCCTGTGTTATAATAAACAAATAAATAATTCCAAATAATATTTTTTTATTTAGACTCATGCCAAGTTTTATAATATTTTTCATTCCCTTGTAAATTTATAAAATCAATTTTGTGTTGTTTTAGTATAACCCATTTATTAATTTCAAAATCAATCCCACTTAATTGAACCATTCTACTTGTTGAAGATACAAAATGCGATTTTAAGTATAGATAATAATTTGAATTAATCATAGCAACAACCATTGGACTTAAGATAAGAACTGGAAAAATTATTGGCGGGAATAATAAATTTACAAGGGCAATAGAACTTGGAACAATTAATAATGACTTATTTAATCTTAAAATTTCTTTTCTATAATAAAGTGTAGAATCATATTCTCTTTTAAAATTAACATCTATTTTTAATTCATTTTTAAAACTATCAATTTCAATAATCTCGTTGTAAACAGATAGCCAATTATTATAAAATACTGCTGAATTTCTTACCAATGAATCTGTAACTTCAAATTTTTGTGAGTATAGACTTGTTGAAAAAAATGATAAAATTAGAAATATTTTTAAACTTTTCATCTTATTGATTTTATTTATTGCATTATTTCTTTTCTAGCCACATTTCTTTAATTTCCTTGATACAACCATTATTAAAACTTTCTATTTCATCTTTATCCATAATGTAAACTGAGTCATCTATTTTAAATAACACAGTAAAATCATTATAGGGAATTGCTGATTTACTATTATCATTAAATTCTGTTTTTTTTATAATCTCTAGCCACAATTCAAGTTTGTCAATTTTGAAAAAATAACTCTTATCGTAAAAAATTGGTGTTTGTGTTGATTTTATCAAGTCATTGATTTTAGAAATGAAAACTACTAAACTATCAAACTGCTTTTTGTTAAAAAAAACTGAACCACTTGTATTGAGAATAGAATATTGCCTAGAAGTACTCAACCCGACTGCAAGTAACCCTCCTAAAAGACCTTTATTTATAATAGCGGCTGTATTAGATACATTTAAGTCATTTGATATTCCTTTTAATTCATTTTTTTTATCAGAAATAACGATTTTAAACAAATAAAAGCTACTAAAACTTGAATCTAAATATGAGTTTGAATCAAATGTTATTGCAACTTTTTTATCTACTTTACTGAAAAGAGGGTTTATAGTTTTCTCGTATTTGTATAAATGAGTAGTTTCTATCTGTGAGTACAAAAAAGAAGGAATTATAAACAAAAAAGTAAACAAAATATTTTTTATATTCATAAATTTATATTTAAACTAAATTACAATAATAATTTTATATTATTTAATTCATTTATATCTATTTCTTGATTTATGATTCTATTCAGTTTAAGCGTTTTTTCCATTCGAGGAGGACTTTCTGTTTTAATAATGAGTATATTTAAAAACAAATAATCCCAATGAAGTCAACAACAATTTTGCTTTTTTGTATACTGCTTAGTACTGTTCAAATAAGTTTTTGCCAAAATGTTCGATTCAAACAATTGGACAAAGCAAACAAAGTAGAAGTGTATATTGAAGGGAAATTTTTTACCGCTTTTCTTTACCCCAACAATATGGAAAAGCAAACTTTGTATCCCATTATCAATGCCCATGGAAAATATATAACCAGGGGTTTCCCCTTTGAACCAAGATCATTTGAAAGAACAGACCATCCGCATCAAGTTGGCTTTTGGTTTAATTTTGGGGATGTGAATGGATTAGATTTCTGGAACAATTCCTATGCTATAAAAACAGCGGATAAACCAAAATACGGAACTATAAAATTCATTAAGATTGTATCCATCCAACCTAAAAAGGGGCAATTGGTTACGAGTGCAACATGGGTAGACCATAACAATAACCTATTACTTACAGAAGAATCTAGTTTTACTTTTGCTGGCAAAGGCTTGTATCGTTCTATTGAACGTTCAACCAAACTAACCGCCCAAAAAGAAATTAAATTTACGGAAAACAAAGAAGGTTTGATTGGACTAAGATTGGATAGATCTTTTGAAGAACCAGCTACCGTTGCTGAAACTTTTTTAGATGCCAATGGTAATGAAACCAAAATACCTGTGCTCAACAATGATGGCGTAAATGGTATTTATAGAAATAAAGAAGGATACAAAGGGCCTGATGTTTGGGGTAAGCGTTCTAGCTGGGTGGCTTTAAGAGCCAAAAAAGACAATGAAATTGTTACTATTGTTTTATTGGATCATCCAAACAATCCTAATTATCCTGCCTGGTCCCATGCAAGAGGCTATGGTTTGTTTGCCATGAACAATATAGGTGGTAGGGCTTTTGATAAAAATACTAGCCCAGTGCAATTAATTTTACAAGCAGGTCAATCGGTAGTCTTTAAACATAAATTAATTATTGGAGATGATTTATCGGATGAGGCCATAAATAAAATGGCTATGGATTTTAAAGATTAACTTTGTACTTATGCAAGTATTCACTACCCCTAGCAAAATTATTATTACCTGTCATAAATGGTTAGCACCCTCTTTACAAAAAGAAGTGATGGCCTTAGGTTTTACCCCAGACAGAGTTTTTCAAACAGGGGTGGAGCTTACAGGTACAGTACAGGATTGCATCAAATTGAATTTGAATTTAAGATGTGCTAGTCAGGTAATGTATTCTATCAAAGCTTTTCTTTGTAATGATCCAGAGGAATTGTATAAAAACTTGGTGACAGTGGAATGGGAAAAATTAATTAAACCATCGGGTTATTTTTCTGTAACAAGTAATGTTTTTCATCCCACCATCTCTACTAATTTATATGCCAATTTAAAAGTAAAAGATGCCATAGTGGATAGAATGCGTGAAATTAGCAATCAACGTCCTTCCACTGGTTCTGAACTAGCTGGTGCAGTGGTGTATTTGTTTTGGAAAAATGAGGAAGCAGAAGTTTTTATAGATACTTCTGGAGAAACCTTAGCCAAACATGGTTATCGAAAATTACCCGGTACAGCGCCCATGTTGGAAGCATTGGCTGCTGCAACTATATTAAGCACTAAATGGAATCAAAAAGCCGCCTTTGTGAATCCAATGTGTGGTTCAGGCACCTTGGCCATTGAAGCTGCCTTAATTGCCACCAAGCGTGCCCCTGGTTTATTGAGGTCGAATTATGCATTCATGCATATCAATGGCTATGATGCCGCTATGTATCAAACGGAGAAAGAAAAATTAACAACACAAATAATTAAATTACCAGGCTTACAAATCATTGCTTCTGATTTAAGTAAGAAAGCTATTGAAATAGCCAAGACCAATGCAACGGTGGCAGGTGTGGCACACTTAATTTATTTTCAAGATGGTGATTTTGAAACCACCAATATTCCAGTTGCTGAGGAAGGGGCTGTGCTTATGTTTAATCCAGAATATGGAGAAAGATTAGGAGAGGAGCTTGAATTAGAAGCCACTTATGCCCGCATGGGTGATTTCTTAAAAAACAATTGTAAAGGTTACTTGGGCTATATATTTACAGGCAATTTAGAATTGGCTAAGAAGATACGATTAAAACCAAGCAGACGCATTGAATTTTACAATGCTACCATTGATTGCAGGTTATTAGAATATGAGATGTATGCAGGTACCAAAAGGGTGGATAAGCTCATTGAAACCATCCCTTAGTATAAATTTACTTTTTAATCGGAAATTTTTGATTGTGAATTAATAGGTACTTAGAGGTCTCATAAATGGTTTTAGTGAAAAGATCCATTTGCTCTTGCACACTATCATTTTTTACTGGTTCATTGTTGACCACACTTTCAAATATGGGCTTATTCGGATTTTTTAATTGATACCCATAATAGTATTCATTGTTTAGTACGCCTATTTGTTGATTAAAGTCGTCGTATAAAAAGATAGTGTTATTGTTTTGTTGAACAGTATTAAATACATTTTTTCCCATGGTTGTATTGGTATAAGAAATGTTACATAAGGAAGCTATACTTGGCATTACATCCACCTGTGAAACAGGCATCGCATATTCTTTAGCTTTGAGTATTTTAGGGGCATAAAATAAAAAGGGTATATGCATATTGGTTAAACCCTGTTCCGTGAAGGCCTTGGGTAGCATATTGCCTGCATCTCCTTTAATGCCATGGTCTCCAATAAATACAAATAAAGTCTCATTAAAATATTTTTCTTTCTTAGCTGCTTCCATAAATTGTTCGATACAAAAATCGGTATAGCGGAAAGCATTGTATTCATCGTTGTTCTCAAATCCAAATTTTAACAAAGAATCTTTAGCAACTGTTTTTTGATGAAACAATTTTAAATCAGCAGCAGGAATGGTATAGGGACGATGATTGTCGGCCGTTTGAATTATGGCAAAGAAAGGTTTGACATTGCTACTTAAAGTTTTGTTGGCTTCCATGAACAAATCTTTATCACTGATGCCCCATACATTAATTTCAGATGACTGATATTTTCCTTGTTCGTAAATAGTTAAATCGGTAATATTATTATTCAAAACACCTCTTATATTTGCCCAACTAGTGCTGCCTCCTAAAAAATAATATTTTTCAAAATTTTTAAATTCAGACAGGATGGTATGCTGATCCACCGCCAATGGATTTCTGCTGGAAGTTTTGCCTTCTAAGATATCTGGCGTACCTGTTAGAATGGCCCATACACCTCTTGCAGTTCCATAGGCAGGAGAAAATGCCCTGTTAAAATAGACCCCCTGTTTTTTCATCTCATTAAAATAGGGCGTGGTATTCAGTGGATTGCCCATCATTGAGCTTTTGTAAGCAGAAAAAGATTCACATATCACTAGTACAACGTTTTTTATTTTACGCGCAGTCGTATCATTGACAGATGGGCTATTTATTCTTGTAAATTGAAAATTATTTGCATTTTGTTGATTGCTAGGAATAGATAAATAATTAGCCAGCAAAACATAATTATTTTTTATTAAGTTGGTATCTATTTTTGCAGACCTGAAATTAAGCGTACTAAAAAAAGATTGCATGGGATTCAATGCCACATTGGCTTTGTAGTCAGTTCCTAAACTATAGGCATCACTCCATCTTAAAGGATATTGACCACCTGAATAAACTACATTTCCAATAGCGCTATAAATTAGCACAAGAAAGAAAACAATTTGTAGGCATATATTTTTGATCTTACCATTGGATGATTCATATTTATTACTGAATGCATACGTAAAAGAAATTAATTTATACAAGATAAATTCAAGCACTAAAAAAATTAATCCAATTAAAAGGATGGGATAGGATTGCCACATCATTTGTAAAGAGATAAGCGGATTGTCGATATAACTTAAAATACTGGCATTTAATCTTTGGTGCACATAAGCATAATGGATAAAATCTGCCGTATAAAAAAACAATAAAACTGTACCAAAAATCATCCAAATTATTTTTCCTAGTTGTTTGCCTATGTTTTGTTGGAATGGATGAATTGGTTTTAAATAAGAAAAAAGTAATACCAACAGCATTACAATAGCCACATACCTAAGATCATATCTAAAGCCTAACTTATAGGCTGCACCTAAGATATTATCCCCTGAAACAGGTGCTTTGAAACGATAAACAAATACTATTCTTAATAAGGTCATTATTATCAAGAAAAAAAATCCTGATAATAAGGTCCAAATAATGGTTTTAGATAGAAATGTTTTTTTCATAATGGAATAATTAATCATACAATAAATAGGGGGCCATTGTTTTTTCCCATTGAGTTACTTTGAGTGCAGCTACTACTTTATTTAACCAATCCTTGAGCGGTAAATCAAATAGTATTTCTGCATCTGGTATACCAAGAAGTAAAGATAAATGATTGGCACCAGATGGATTCACGTTGGTAGGATAGGCCTGCCATTTAAAATCTTGTGGGTGGATGTCTTTAATCAATTTCAATAAAATGAGCCCTGTTAAAACCGGATTAAATACATTAGGGGCAATTACTTTTATTCTTAAACCTTTGATAGTTTCTACTTCATTATCAATTAATAGGGTCAATCTTAAGGTTTCAATTTTAATGTCCTCTTTTAAAATATTTTGCCAAACTAGTTCAATGGCTGGCATATTGAACCAACTAGCCCCAATCCATTCAAATGAATAATCCGAGCCTCTGCCCATAGAAACATTGGTGGCTTCAAACAAACATAACCCAGGATACAATAAACAAGCTTCAAAATTTTGAAGGGCCGGTGATGGGTTGATCCATTTATAATTCCAATCAAAGAATAAATCCTCTCTTTTCCAATTTTTACATGGTATTACATCTAAATTGGCCTTCCATTTTTGACTTTCATTAAAATACTTGGCCAATTCACCAAAGGTGGATTGATGTTTGATAGGCATAGGGAACCTACCAATAAAACTACTCAGCGATGCATCTAATAAAGGCCCTTCTACCATGGAGAATAAACCGCCCAATGGATTGGGTCTGTCTAAAATATAAATGGGCAAATTAAATTTTGCAGCCGTTTCAATAAAATAACTCATCGTCCATAAATAAGTATAAAAACGAGTACCAGCATCGGGTATATCAAAAACCAAAATTTCAATGCCTGTTAAATCTTCTTTGCTGGGCATTAATTGGTCATTGTACAAACTAATAATAGGTAATTGAGTAAGGGGGTCTATTGAATTTTTAATTTTCAATCCATCTTCCCCTTTGGTCGAAATTCCGTGTTCAGGAGAAAACAATAAAACAAGGTTAAACCCAGCCTCTGTTAAAGCTTTTCTGCTCGAGATCCCTTTATTTGTAGTGGCCGCATCATTGGTCAAAAAAGCAATCCTTTTTGTTTTCCAAACTGGAGGCTTGGCTAGTAAAGTATCTATTCCAAATTGAATACTCATTGTAAATTCGAAGGCTTAAACTGTAAATTTAATTTCAAATTTTCCATTACATTAAAAATAATGGGACATCTATCATAATGCATATAAGTTGTAAAAAGTCTTTTATTAAAATCGGGCACATGAAAAGCAGGAAATTCTCTGCATCCTGCAAAACGATGTTCATAGACACTACAACTTTTTTCTACCAAAAAATGACAAGGAATGGAATTAATGACCATCCGCCCAGATTCTCCTTTGGATATATAGGCTTTATCAAAGTCGTCCCTAGATTTACCCAAATGTTGGGCTAAATTAGTGGCTTCCTCTTCATCGATATTCACCATTAAACTCTTGCAACAATTGCCACAATCGGTACAATTGATCTTTGGACTAATGGTTTCAGACAGGTCAAATACTGCTTTATCTAATTCCTGGCTGTCCACCTGCCTCAAAAAAGACTGAAATTGATCATTTTCAGGAGCAAGGTCTGCAGCCTTAGATTTAATGAAATCTAGGTCAACAATGGGGTATTTTGGGTCAGTTTTGATGCTTTAAAGATAAGAGATTAATCGTTTATCCACATAAAAGGGTGAATTGGTGAGAAGTAAAATTGGGGTAACCACCGTGCTCATTAAATTTGCAGACGGAGAAGGGCAATTTTTGCACCTAAAGCATTGATAATTATGGCAGAAACTAAGTTACCGGTAGAATACAACGAAGACTCGATTAGATCCCTAGATTGGAAAGAACACATACGTTTAAGACCTGGGATGTACATTGGAAAATTAGGGGATGGTTCGGCACCCGATGATGGTATATATGTACTGATGAAAGAAGTCATTGACAATTGTATCGATGAACATACCATGGGCTATGGCAAACAAGTAGAAATTTCCATTCAAGACAAAACAGTCACGATTAGAGATTATGGTCGTGGTATTCCTCTTGGAAAAATTGTAGATGTAGTAAGCAAAATTAATACGGGGGCCAAATACGATAGCAAGGCCTTCCAAAAATCGGTGGGTTTAAATGGAGTTGGTACCAAGGCCGTGAATGCACTAAGTGAAGATTTTTTAGTGACTGCCTTTAGAGAAGGGAAACAAAGATCGGCCAGCTTTAAAAAAGGACAACTGATTCAAGAAACCAAGGAAACAAAAACCACCGAAGCCAATGGTACACTCGTGGTGTTTACACCCGATAGTTCCATGTTTAAAAATTTCCATTTTATTCATGAGTACATAGATGGTCAACTTTGGAATTATTGTTATTTGAATGCTGGATTGAGTATTCTTTTCAATGAAAAGAAGTATGTAAGTAAGAATGGATTATTGGATTTATTGGAAAGAAAAACCAATCCAGATGAACTTCGCTATCCCATCATTCATTTAAAAGGAGAGGATATTGAAGTGGCTTTGTCTCATAATAACGATTACGGAGAAGATATTTTTTCTTTTGTCAATGGACAATACACCACACAAGGAGGGACGCATCAACAAGCATTTAGAGAAGCCTATGTAAAAGTAATCCGCGATTATTATAAAAAGGATTACGAAGCCTCTGACATTAGAACCAGTATTGTGGCAGCAGTATCTGTGCGTGTGCAAGAACCTGTCTTCGAAAGTCAAACTAAAACCAAATTAGGTTCACAAAATGTAGCAGAGGGTGGCCCAAGCATGAAGAACTTTGTGACAGAATTTTTAGCCAAGGAATTAGATAATTTCTTACACCGTAATCCAGCTACTGCCGAAGCATTGAAAAAACGCATCGAGCAAAACGAACATGAGCGTAAAGAATTGGCAGGCATCAAAAAATTAGCCAATGAGCGTGCTAAAAAAGCCAACCTGCACAATAAAAAATTAAGAGATTGTCGCGTGCACTTGAACGACGATTTGCCTACTAAGAATAAAGAAATGTTTATTTCCTTACAACAAGGAAGCACTTTGTTTATTACCGAGGGTGATTCTGCCAGTGGAAGCATTACTAAATCGCGCAATGTAGATACCCAAGCGGTATTTAGTTTAAGAGGTAAGCCCTTGAATGCTTTTGGCTTGACCAAAAAAGTGGTTTACGAAAATGAGGAGTTTAATTTATTGCAACATGCTTTAAATATCGAAGAAGGTTTAGAAGGTTTGCGTTACAATCAAATTGTGATTGCTACCGATGCCGATGTGGATGGGATGCACATACGTTTATTGATTCTCACTTTCTTTTTACAATTTTTTCCAGATTTGGTAAAGAAAGGCCATGTATTTGTGTTGGAAACTCCATTGTTCCGTGTGCGTAACAAACAAAAAACCATTTATTGTTACAATGAGACCGAAAAACAAGCGGCCATGAAGGAATTGGGTACCAAGCCAGAAATAACCAGATTCAAGGGCTTAGGAGAAATTAGTCCTGAGGAATTTGGGAAATTTATCAATGCCGATATAAAATTGGCACCCGTAATTTTAGAACAAGGAGATCATATTCAACATTTATTAGAATATTATATGGGTAAGAATACCCAAGAAAGACAGGACTTTATTATCAATAATTTAAAAGTAGAATTGGACAAAGCGCATGATACATTTAGTATTTAATACAGCAAATATTGCAGCCTTAGAAGCAGCCATTGAATTGGATGAAAGTTTAGCAGGTAAAATTGTAGAAATCAAAGACGATTTTGCAGTAGGTCCCTTGTTAGATATTTATGAATCAGAAGGCTATCAAGCAAGAAAAACATGGTGGGAAGAAATTTTAATGCATTCGCCATATACAGACCAATTAGCTATTGTAGACGATAAATTAACGGTGCATCAATTAATACAAAGTTTGGAAGAAGATCCTACAGAAGAAATTTGGATTTGGATGGGACAGAATGCACATGATGTTAGTGGTTATTATTGGTTAATGAGCCAGTTAAAGCCCTATCAAGGCAAATTACAAGTATTGTATTTAAACAACCTTCCTTTTTTAAATGATAAAGGACAATTGTTTTATCCAGTGCATTTGTCTGAGATACCTGCCAAAGAATTTATTAAGGCAAAAAAATTAGCAAGACCTATTACTTTAAGCGAGTTTGAATTAGATCCAGATGAATGGAAAAAGATTTGTCAAGAAAACGAAGGGGTAAGATTTTTAGAAGGGGGCAAAAAATTGGCAAGCATGCCCATTACTTATTACGATAAAGAAATTTTATCCTTATTGACTAAAAATGCGCAAAAACTTCCAAGTGCGTTGGCACATATCTTAAGTAAAATGAAAATTAAAACAGGAGATGCTTTTATTGTTTATAGATTAAAAGCATTGGCAGCATTGGGTAAAATTGTTTTGGTGGGCAATTGGGAAAAGGGTTGGAAAGACATGGTGGTTCAAATGCCAGGCGGTTCATCTGTAGTAGTAGAAGATTAATAAAATAATGCAATGAGTGTAAGCGTTTCAAATATCGATGTAAAAGCAATTGACGAGCGAGGCGCACTGCATTATTTTAGTACCAATAGAACTGGCGAATTTTTACTAGTGTACCGAAATGCAGGATCTATTAGTGGCCAGCATTATCATACAGGCAAATCACCAGGTAAAAATCCCGAAGAAATGTTATTGGTTGAAGGAACCTTAACGATGAATTGGAAAAATTTGAAAAA
>Ga0209829_10003639_pt1 | contig 11159 bp, 12 predicted proteins | sample C_140205_EF_Meta_FD_187311 | JGI IMG/M metagenome (GOLD analysis project Ga0209829, IMG submission 187311) | Freshwater microbial communities from Lake Croche, Canada to study carbon cycling - C_140205_EF_MetaG (SPAdes) (version 2) | ecosystem: Environmental > Aquatic > Freshwater > Lake... | reverse complement strand
GCCATCCTGTCATCTCAGGCTTCATTTCGGCCTCGGGTTTATTGATTGCGCTGAGCCAAATGAAAACCATCATGGGCGTGACAGCCTATGGACATCACTTTTTCGATCTGCTGTTGGCGTTGATGAACCAAGTCTCGCATCTGCACTTGCTTACCTTGGTGGTGGGCATCGTCGCCACAGCCTTTTTGTTTTGGGTGAGAAAGGGCTTGCAGCCATTGCTCATTTCGGCAGGTTTAAAGCCCAAGCTGGCCAACGTGTTGGCCAAGGCTGGCCCTGTGGTTGCCATTGCTCTCACCACCGTATTGGCTTGGCGTCTGGACTGGCAAGGCCAGGGTATGAAATTGGTGGGTACAGTGCCACAAGGCTTACCGCCATTGACTGCCCCTTTGTGGGACCTGTCCCTTTGGCAAGAGTTACTGTTGCCTGCCCTTCTCATCAGTGTGGTGGGCTTTGTGGAGTCGGTATCAGTGGGTCAAACCTTGGCCGCCAAACGCCGTCAGCGCATCGAACCCGACCAAGAGTTGGTAGCCTTGGGAGCCAGCAATTTGTCAGCGGCCTTCACTGGTGGCTTTCCAGTGACAGGCGGTTTTGCGAGGTCGGTGGTCAACTTTGACGCTGGCGCTGTCACGCCTGCGGCGGGTGTGTTCACCGCGGCAGGCATCACCTTGGCTTCGCTTTTTTTAACACCTGCTCTTTACTATTTGCCCCAAGCTACTTTGGCCGCCACCATCATCGTAGCTGTTCTTTCATTGGTAGATTTTGACATCCTCCAATCTACGTGGCATTTTTCCAAACTGGATTTCACTGCTGTGCTCACCACCTTATTGGCTACTCTACTTATGGGTGTAGAAAGCGGGCTGGTAACTGGAGTATCTGTGTCTTTGGCCTTGTTTTTATTCAGAGCCAGTCGACCGCACATAGCCTCTGTAGGTTTGGTACCCGGCACCGAGTATTTCCGCAATGTGTTGCGCCACGATGTGTTGGTCAGCCCCAAATTGGTTTGCCTGCGGGTGGATGCAAGCATGTTTTTTGCAAATGCAAGAAGTATTGAAGATCGAATCAATGCCGAGATCGCAACCAGACCTGATGTAGAACACGTATTGCTTCAATGTTCAGCTGTGAACGATATGGATGCGAGTGCATTAGAAAGCCTGGAAGCTATTTCCAGCAGATTGAAAGATGCCAACGTATATCTGCATTTCTCGGAAATCAAAGGGCCTGTGATGGACAAACTACAAAAAACACGGTTTCTTGAGCATTTGCACGGCCAGGTATTTTTAACCAACTATCAAGCCATCAAGGCGTTGACTCCCGAGATTATTCAAAATAACTGAATAGCTCTCGAGAAAATCAACCACTTAATTAATTATTTCTTGGGGGCACTGATGGCGAAAGAAAGCCAGCCAAGAAAAATACCAATAACCACGCACACGATCAACTTAGAAGTGCCGGAAACTGCGCCGGAGGATGGCAATATCAAATTGACAGCAATTGCAATGCTGATCACCATTCCTACAAAGCCAGCATATTTAGAAACGGCATCTTTTGCATCATGAGGTTCAGGAAAAAACATATTTAGGTTCCTTTCTAATGGGATGAATGCATTTGACAAAAAGACCATTGCAGAAGCAATGAATTGACTTCATCGTTAATCAGATTACATCTGGCTGAATATTCAGTCAATAGCCAATGAGCAATATCTAGGGTTTACCTTCATTTTGAATATCCTTTTTACACGCTCTCTGCGTATTAATCATGGTATAGGAATTGCTTTTCTATCTAGGTGTTGAATGCAATGTCATTGTTTGAAGCCCTTGACTGGATTCTGAATCTACGGGCTTTCAAATTTACCCCCCCCAGCGCACGTATACAGTGCATTCTTAACCGAGATATGCACCTTTTTGAGGGAAAGTAAGCATGTGGAACGTCATTGAAACAAAATTGAATACTCGCTGGGTGCAACTGTTGACAGGGGTACTTTGCATGATGTGCATATCCAGTCCACAGTATGTGTGGGCGCTGTTTACTAAGCCATTGGGTTCTCAGCTGAATGTGGGATTGACTGAATTACAAATTACCTTTTCAATTCTCATTGTTTTACAGACTTTTTTTTCGCCATTTCAAGGCTATCTGGTAGAGCGATTCGGAGCGAAACGATTATTGTCTATGGGATTCATTTTGACTGGAACCAGCTGGGCATTAGCCTCCCGAGCAAATTCCATTTTTGAACTCTATTTAACTTATGGCTTGTTGGGTGGTCTAGGTACGGGTATTGTTTACATTGGTGTGGTTGGACAGGCTGTCAAGTGGTTTCCAGCTAAACGTGGATTTGCGGTTGGCATGGTTGCAGCCGGGTACGGTATGGGCGCAGTCGTAACAACATTTCCTATCGCCCATTCACTGGTAAGCCAAGGCATACAGGAAACCTTATGGTGGTTTGGCTGCTTGATCGGAGTCATTGGGTGGTTATTGGCTCAAGCCCTGCGATCGCCGCAGCTATCGACAGGCAAGGGATTTCCAAAATTGAATGGCGTAAGTCCAAAGGAGATGTTGAAGTCACCGGTTTTTTGGTTACTCTTTTTAATGATGTCCATGATGTCAACGTCAGGATTGATGGTGATATCGCAAATGGGCGCGATAGCAAAAGATTACCAAGTCTCAGATGCGGTTGTTTTTGGAATGGCTGCACTTCCATTGGCATTAACCATTGATCGATTAACGAATGGACTTACCCGCCCGTTTTTTGGTTGGGTATCCGATGTATGGGGGCGAGAGAACACTATGTGCTTCGCCTTTGGTTTGGAAGCCGTTGCCATGTTGTTGTGGATATTGAGCATTGACCAACCCCTGTTATTCGTCATTCTTTCAGGCGTCGTTTTTTTCGGATGGGGGGAAATATTTTCATTATTTCCTTCAACCTTAACCGATACCTTTGGAGAAAAACATGCAACCACTAACTACGGTTTTTTATACATGGCGCAAGGCGTAGGCTCGGTCATTGGCGGCCCAGTCGCCGCCATGGTTCATGCCAGCACTGGTAGCTGGATTTCCGTATTTGTTTTGATGATCAGCTTGGATCTGATGGCAGCGTGTTTAGCGATTGGATTGCTCAAGCCAATTCGAAAAAAATATTTGATCAACCAACCACGTTCCTCGTCAATTGGTAGTTGATCCATCGACAACTTGAATCGTTAGATCGCATCTTTCACATAGCAATGGATTAAATGTAATGAACAGTTCAGCCATATGATTTATTGGACAAACTTCCAGTCAGAAATCAAAAAAATTGTCTCCACTTTCAGTATCTAGGTTATAGGCAGGTTCATCTGCAAGTATCAATCAAGGTTTCATCTTATAAAGGCTTATTCTTTGCCATGGGTTTGTCAATTACATTTAAGCGCTTTGCACCTAGGAATGGAGAGATGTTTTGCCAGACAGCTTAGGAACAGAAACCCTAGGCTCAAAGGGTATTCATTGAATTGACCGTGTTTTTATAATGAAAAGTAAACAAGGGATTAAATTCATGAAAAAATTATTCACACTCGTCTGTCTACTATGCTGTGTGACAGCGTATGCAGAATGGGTTTTGGTTTCTAAAAATGAAACAGGGACGTCTTTGTACGTCGATCCCAACATCAAAATCAACGGAAATTTGCGCATGTTTTGGCATATACAAGATCTTGCCAAAGCGGATAACCAAGGCGATATGTCTTACCGAGGTGTCTGGCAATATGATTGCACAGAGAAGAAACAGCGGAATATGCAAGTCGCTGCTTATTCCAAACCCATGGCTGGTGGAGAGAAAACTGAAGAAGTTTATAAACCAACGGATTGGGTCACTATAGGATCTGATCCAAGCAGCCAAGCTTTATTGAAATTTATTTGCTCTATCTGACAATTTTTGGCCGTTTTTTTACAGCAGAGCGAACGATGAGCATCATTATTCGCTCTGCTGACGGTCAAATAGACCGGCACAATCAGATACCGAATCATTTCTACAGAAACTTCCCTAAACATTGATATTAATCAATTAGCTATTCTTGTTTGCGCCATACATTTCCACTTATGTTTTTAACATAGGAATTACGATGCCGACGGCTTATACAAAAGATAAAGATAAATTGATCAATGATCTGACAAATTTTATTCATGAAACCCAAGAATTACTTCACCTTTCTGCTGATCAAGTAGGCGAACGCGCTGAAAGTATCCGATCCAAGGTGTCAGATCGATTGAACAAAGCAAGCATAGAGCTCGAACATCTTCAATCAATGGCTGTAAAAAATGTCAAATTGGTCGGTGATGCAACCGATGAATTTGTACATGCCAACCCTTGGACATCCATAGGTATTGCAGCTGGTATAGGGTTGGTTGCAGGTCTCTTAATCAGTCGACGCTAAGTGGTTCGAGCATGCACAACGACAAAACAGGGGGCATATTCTCATCTTTGCGTCAACTGTCAGTGACAGCTATCGAGCTAATGATGGTCAGACTGGAATTGTTTGGCAATGAAATTGAATTTGAAAAACGTCGGATTTTGAGGGCCCTGATAACTGCTATCCTAGCCCTATGTTTTTTCAGCATGAGTCTGATTTTTTTATGTGCACTCTTGATTTTTATTTCTGAACCAGACACCAGACTCACAGTCATCTTCTGGATTTCCATCCTATTTTTATTTTCAGGCACCTATTTCTATTTCAAATCACGCAAGCTGATGGTGAGTACGATCGGTATTTTCAATGTGAGCATCAACGAATTGAAAAATGATTTAGCCCATATGCATAGTAAGTCCTCAGATGGATAACAGGACTCTACTTCAACAACAAGAACAACTCTTAGAAAAAAGTGCGAGTTTGAGACTCGCACTCGATCACCAGTTACAACAAATAAAAAAACCCTTAAGTTATGCAGATCAGTTTATATCTGTCATCGCATGGCTTTACCGTCACCCGATATATCCTGTCCTAGCCACAGGCATACTTCTCATGAAGAGACCGTCGTTGGTGCTTGCAAGTTTGCGCAGTTTGTTCATTGGCTGGTTATCGCTACAACGCATGCGACAGTGAATCATTCCTTGTTTTCTTTTGGCTTTTGAACTCTACGGTAAACATAAGCAGTCAGAAGTGGCGTAAAAACAGCTGTCACGATGACTGAAGCCGCTACTTGTAAAGTGGCAATCGGCGCAATGGCCGCAAAAGATGGATCAGCTAAAGCGACCGCTTGTGGTGTACCCGTTGAGTTCCCAGCTGTACTAGATGCCGCAGCACCTGCAACACCCGATCCACCCAAGATCCGGTCGGCAAATATACATACCAATCCAGTCAAAATAAGCACTGAAAAACCAAGAATTAAGCCAGGGATACCAGCCTTGGTGATGGCATTCAGATTGATACCTTGACCTAAGGTAAACGCCATGAAAGGAATGATGATGGGTTCATGGCTGCCAAAAAATTCCCGAATATCCTCATCTAAGTTTCCAAGAATGGCACCGGCCACAATTGGCGCAATAACACTGACCATGGTTAACCAGGGAATAACTGCCAAACCAGCACCAACGAGCACCAACATGGTCAGAAAAGGACCTGTTTCTATGCTTTGTGGAATATATGTGCCTGCATCCTCTTTATTTCCAAACGTACTGGTCAGGGCTAAAAACATGCCGCCGTTGGTGTCATTCATCGCCGCTAACACCGCCAGCGTACTCAGGCCAATCAGGTCGCCATCAAAAAAATGGGCCAAAGACAAAGCTACCACAATGGCCATTCCTACTTTGGCAAACATAATGCCAAAGCCACGCTTGAGCATAGTAGGGGCAGCATTCAAAGTCATTTTTGTACCTACTGTAAATAAGTACATGGCAAGAAATGTAGGGTACCCCACATTGGTCAATGCCTGAGTGAATCCGCCGATTTTCATCGCGTCAGGTGCTAATGTGTTCAACAACATACCCAGAAAAAGAGGTACGACCATCAGACCGCCGGGAACCTTGTGAATCAATTGAAGAATTTTCATGCATACCTTTTTTAATTTTTTTTACAAATTGATTTTGGACTGACAAAGCCCACTCACAATGCCAAACTGATGGCTTTTCAGCTGTGTCCGCACACTTCTATGATCCAACATATTGAAGGAACAAAATAAACGAAACATAGCAATTAACCTAGTATTTACCCTGTCAAATCATCTTTCAATTCAACCTAATTCTTGAATTTATATTTTTTATCTCAATCTCTTTACCAATTCAATAGACATAAAAAAATTCTTATCATTACAAATTTTCCAGCAGAAACCCATTTTCAATTCCACTGAGGTCATGTGATGCATCCTATTTATGAAAAAAGAATTTATGCTGTCAAAGTTGGCGAAATGGCAGAAGTCAAGCGCTTGTATTCAAGTCTTGGTTATCCGGCTATGGTTGCGGGAGAATTTGACAAAAAATTGGTGGGCTACTTCATCAGTGACACAGGCGATTTGCATCAATTGATCCATATCTGGCGATTTGACAGCGATACTGACAGACGTGATTTCTGGCATAGGTTAATGTCAGATGAACAATTTCTTGTTTTTGCAAAACAAATTCGACCATTGATTCATTCGCAGAATGTGCAATTGATGGTGTCTGCACCATGGGGGCCACAACCCACTCCCCACGGGATCTTGAAATAGCCGTTAATTCAGATAGGCCGATACCCATTGCATAGAGTTTGTCCAAAGTCTCTGTGCGGCCACAGGGTCTTGCGCGACCATTGACGGGGCTTTGATGGTGCATTTGTCGTAATACAAACCACTTTCAGTGGCAGGTGCTTCAAGCGCACAGTACAAACTGGTTTGTGCGCCCTGCTCTGGTGTCAACATTCCCCGCCATTTCATGATAGGTTGTAAAAATCTCGGCACTTCACGCCAGACATGCGTATCAACCACACCTGGGTGCAAGGCATAGCAAGATACTTGGGTTCCTGCCAATTCCTTGGCCAAATGTGCGTTAAAAAGAATATTTGCCAATTTGGAGACTGCGTATTCAGAGATACCTGTCAAACTATGTGAAGCAGATTGCAAACCGTCCCAATTGATTCCGTTTCTGGCCATCAAATGCGCCCGACTGGCGACAGTGACCACACGCGCAGGTGCACTAGCGGTTAATTTCTTCATCAACAAAACCGTCAATAAGAAATGACCCAAATGATTGACACCAAAGGCAAGCTCAAACCCCTGGCGAGTTTGCCCTTTAGCACCCGCAAGTCCTGCGTTGTTGACCAACAAATGCAAATCAAGGCCGGTTTTCAAAAATAAATCGGCACAATTTTTGACTGACTCAAGATCGTCAAGTTGAAGGGGTAAAAATGTTGCCGCATCGTTTTGTTGACGCAAAGAGCAAATCTCATCAATCACGGGTTGCGTTCTGGCCTCTGAACGACCGGCCAAAAAAAGCCGATACCCTTGCTTGGAAAGATTCAATGCTGTGACACGACCGATGCCCACATTGGCACCTGTAATCAATGCAATTCGCTCATTTTTCATACGTATTTTCCTTGTTCAGATGAGGTGTGACCGGATTTAATTCGCTGGATAAGCCACTGGCTTTGAATCGGGATGCCACACTTTGTATTTGTACATGGCTTGTTGGTAGTCTTTAGAAGCTTCAAATTGAGTCAACCATTCAATCAGTGGTGTCCAAGACTGAGACGCAAACCAGTTGGGATCTGTGTGTGCAAATTGCCGAACAAAGGGCGCAATAGCAGCATCTGCAAAACCCCACTGAGCAGTGCTTAAGAAGGCATTTGTTTTTAATCGTTGGTTCAATAGATGCAAAAACTCTGCCCCTGCCTGCCGATGGAGCAGGCCATCTGCTAATTGATAACGATCTGGGTATTTGTAGCGATCCAAATGGAATTTGAATTCGTCATCGCATTGCTTGACCAATGAAAGTTGTACATTCATCAACTGGCTGTCTTTTGGTAACCAACCGTGCGGATCATTCTGGCGCAACGCCCAAAGCATGATGTCAAGACTTTGCTCAATCACGGCGTCTGGCAAGACCAACACGGGTACGGTGCCCTTAGGCGAAGCAACAAGCAAGCTAGTTGGTTTTTGAGACAAGGCGATTTCTCGAATTTCACAGCGTATGCCAGCAGCCAATAACGCCAAGCGGGCTCGCATGGCATAAGGACAGCGCCGAAATGAATACAGCAAAGGCGCTTGCGGAGGAAGTAATTCAGCCATTTTTTTCTGCTTTTGTGGCTCACCTAAATGCACTTGACCCCGCGCTCTGGCAAGCAAAAACTGTTTTTGTCTTTCTCGCGCTCGCTCTTTTTGCTCTTCGCTGGTATGGGCATGACATCGCGGACAACTGACACCCAATTCAAACAGCGGTGATTCGGTCATGCCTTGAGCCAATGGATCGCGGCAGCTGCGACATATGCCCAATGTGCCTGGTTTTAAACCGTGTCCGACCGAGGTGCGTTCATCAAATACAAAACACTCTCCCTGCCACAGACTGTGTTGGGCTGGTATTTCTTCAAGGTACTTGAGGATGCCACCTTGCAAATGAAATACCTCTTCGAATCCGTAAGTGCGCATCAAGGCGGTTGACTTCTCGCAACGAATTCCGCCTGTGCAAAACATCGCGACTTTAGGTTTTTTCCCTGTTTTCGCTTGTAATTCAGTCGCCTTATCGGCCCAAGAAGGCAATTGAGAAAAGCTTTGAATATTCGGATTCACGGCACCGGCAAATGTGCCAATCTCCACTTCATAGTCATTTCTTGTATCAATCACGACCACCTCTGGGTCTGAAATCAAGGCATTCCAATCAGCGGGTTTGACATACGTGCCCGCCATATGTATTGGACTGATCCCTGGCACCCCCATGGTCACAATTTCTTTTTTTAACCGCACTTTCATTCGGTAAAAAGGCGGTTCATAGGCAAAGGATTCTTTATGCTCAAGATCGGCCAAACGCGGATCTGAACGTAAATAAGACAGGACTGCATGCACATCTTAGGCAGCTCCAGCAATGGTGCTGTTGATACCTTCTCGCGCCAACAAAATCATGCCTTTGACTTGGTGCGCCTCACACACCGCCAGCAAGGCAGGCTTCATCTCGACATAATCCGGCAGATCAACGAATTTATAAAAAGCCGCCGTCAGAAATTTGTATTCAGTGACAGAATCGTTCATGCATCTATTTTGCCTGCATCCTGAAGACTGGTTTGCCGCCATGCCAGCAGTGCGCCCGCACACAAAATGGCCGCCGAAAATAACAGACCACCGGGCAGTCCTCCGGCATGATCTGAAATCCAACCTGTGAGGCTTGGACCCAACATCTGACCGACAGCAAACACACTGGTGAAAACAGTGATGACAGACAGCCATTGCGTTGAGGGTAAATTGTGCTTGATAAATGCTGTGGTGGAAGCCACTGCCGTAGCAAAACATCCACCAAATAAGATGCCTGACCCCAATATAGCTATCTTGTCCACACCCATCACATTGCCCCAGTTACCGCTGAAAGCCATGCAAGCAGGGATCAGACAAGCCAATGCCAGCAAACTGTTGACTTGCGCCAGACACAGGCCGTCCCGGTGTCTGTCTAGTGCGCCAGACCACCACCGCACACCAAACATGCCACTCATTCCCATAGCTGCATAAAACAATCCAGTTTGCCAATTGAACCAATGCAATTCCCGCAACAAAGAAATCACAAACGTCATGTACCCGATGTAGCCCATACCGAAACAAAAATAGCCGGCCAGCATGAAAAAATAACGACCCATGGCTGTGGTGTCAGACGCACTTTGTCGATGTTGAATGGCAGGAAGCGCCTTGGCTGGTTGCCACATCACAAGTGTCAAAAGCAAACCCGTTGCACCCACCGCAAGCCAACCCAGTTGCCAAGGGTGCAGCCAATGTGCTTGTTCTCCTTCGAACAATGTCCAAGGAACCAAGCCCGCACACAGCACCATGCCCAAACCACCACCCGCATAATAAATTCCCAATAAAGTACCTGAACGCTTAGGGTGAAGCCCTGCCAATTGGGCGATCAACACCGTGCCGCCAGCAAATACCGAGGCGCTGGTGAAACCGGATAACAAGCGCAATAAACCAATCAACCACGCATCAGTGAACCATGCGCACAAACCTAAAAATACACTGGATAAAACACCGCCAGTGACGAAAGAAGCCCATGAAGAATACCGTCGAATCACCATAGATAAACTCAATGCACCAATCAAGTAACCCGCAGCGTGTGCGGTATTCATGGCGCCGAGAAGTAAATACGACCAACCTAAATCTTCACGCATAGCCGGTACAAATAAGGCATACGAAAACCTAACCAGACTGGTACCAATGATGGTGCCTAAGGAAAGACCCATGGCAAGTATCAATGGTCTGTCAATCAGCCAGTGCTGAATGCGGTTTTGTATGCTGTGAAATGTGGTCAACACGGAGAGCAGATAAATAAATTTCAGCTTGCTTCAACCCAGTCCATGCCATGACTGCGCTTGCATTCTCTTTGCGCTACATCACGCAAATAGTGCAAAAGCGTGTGTACTGCTTGGGTTCTATCTTCGGTTAGACCTGAACCAATGCCTGCACTGAATGTGGTTATACAGGCTACTTCAGTGGGCAAATCGCCAACCAAACTCACGCCTTCTTGGTTCATCAATTCGCTTCTTTGCTGAAATCCTAAAGCGGCTTTGCCTTGAGAAACCCACAAACCCACCGGCGTTCCAGCAGGAGGTACAACAATACGGTCTTTGATTTGATCAAACACGCCCCAACGCTTGAACAACTGCTCAAGGTAGGTTCCGCTGGGACCCGTGGAATAACTCAGACTGGGCGCAGACAGCACAGCCTCACGCAATTGAGATTCGGTATCCATTTTGGGCCATACAGTGCCAGAGGCGACCGCAACTGCGACGGGTGACTTGACCCAGTCACACCGACTTCCAGCCAGAATGTGTCCTTGCAATGCGAGTCGCTCTATGGCCTCAGATGCGAGAAAAACCACATCGAATGACTCACCGGATTGAATGCGCTTGGCAGCATCTACTCCTCCGGTAAATTCAATCTGCACTTCAACCTGATGAACTTGTTGATACTTTAAGCACAGTGCTTTCAGCAAAGATTGGGTAGCCATGGAGGAAATACCTCTGAGTACC
>Ga0209829_10003638_pt1 | contig 11159 bp, 8 predicted proteins | sample C_140205_EF_Meta_FD_187311 | JGI IMG/M metagenome (GOLD analysis project Ga0209829, IMG submission 187311) | Freshwater microbial communities from Lake Croche, Canada to study carbon cycling - C_140205_EF_MetaG (SPAdes) (version 2) | ecosystem: Environmental > Aquatic > Freshwater > Lake... | reverse complement strand
ACTGGGCGGCATGATACCCGAGCCCGGACAAGGCCGGCACCCCGTCCACTCGTTCACGCCTGCGACGAGCAGGCTTGTGGATAAACCGGGATTTCCCAGAGGGGAATCTTGTCGCCACAGGGAGGAAGAGGGAATTAGGAAGAAAGAGCCGGTCCCAGTCTTTTGTGGCAGCAAGTTTTCAACTTGCTGAGTCCGACAAGATGAAATCTTGTCGCCACAAGACAACACGACGGAGATCTTGTCACCACAGGGAGGAAGAGGGGAAGTAGGAAGAAAGAGCCGGTCCCAGTCTTTTGTGGCAGCAAGTTTTCAACTTGCTGAGTCCGACAAGATGAAATCTTGTCGCCACAAGACAACACGATGGAGATCTTGTCACCACAAAGGAGGGAGGATGGGGACGAGCCACGGCTTTTTGACTTGTGGCAGCAAGTTTTCAACTTGCTGATTCGACAAGAGACAAGATGGAATCTTGTCGCCACAAGACAACACGATGGAAATCTTGTCACCACAGGGAGGAAGAGGGGGATTTTGAATTGTGGGTGCAAGTTTTCAACTTGCACATGCCTTCGACACGATGGAGATCTTGTCGCCACAAGACAACACGATGGAGATCTTGTCGCCGCAAGGCAGCGAGGGTGCGCACGTCAGGACTCGATGCTCTGCACCGCCACCATCTCCGCGTAGCGGCCCCCCTGGGCCATCAGCGCCGCGTGGTCGCCGACCTCCACGATGCACCCCCGTTCCATGACGAGGATCCGGTCGGCATGCCGGACGGTGCTCAAGCGATGGGCGATCACGAAGCTCGTGCGGTCGTGCAGCAAGGTGGCGAGGCTGAGCTGGATCAGCCGTTCGCTCTCGCTGTCGAGATTGCTCGTGGCCTCGTCGAGGATCAGGATCCGGGCGTCGGCAAGCAGCGCTCGGGCGATGGCCAGGCGCTGCCGCTGCCCGCCGCTGACCCGCACCCCCCGCTCGCCGACGATCGTGTCGTAGCCATCCGCGAAGTCCTCGATGAACTCGGCCGCATGGGCCAGACGGGCGGCCTTCTCGACTTCAGCTCGCGTGGCATCATGGCGGGCGTAGGCGATGTTGTCGGCGACAGTTCCCTCGAACAGAAAGACATCCTGCTCCACGATGCCGAGTTGCCGCTGGTAGCTGTCGACGTCGATGGTGCGCAGGTCGTGGCCGTCGAGCCGGATGGTGCCGGCGGTCGGGTCGTAGAACCTGGCCACGAGATTGCACAGCGTGGTCTTCCCGGCGCCGCTGCGGCCTACTAGGGCGATGGTCTGGCCGGGGAGCACGTCGAGGCAGATGCCGTGGAGCACATCCTGATGAGAGCCGTCGTAGCGGAAGGAGACCCGATCCAGTTCGATGCGTCCTCTGACGTCGGACCTCCGGAGTTTCACCGCCCCCGGCACGACCGGCATGGCGACTGGCTCCTCCAAGAGGTTGAGCACGCGGTCGAAGCCCGCCAGGCTGCCCTGCACCTGCGTGAGCGAGCCGGCGATCATAAGGACGGGCTCCAGCAGCATCGCCACGAGAAACATGAACATCATCAGGTCGCCGGGCGTGAGCTTTCCGTCGAGCACGCGGATGCCGCCGTAGAGCAGGAGCACGCCGGAGGCCCCCGGCAGCACCAGATCCCAGAAGAGCGACAGGATCCGGCCCCACCACCAAGCCAGCATCTCTAGGCGGATCAAAAAGTTGATGCCATGGACATACTGGCCGGCCTCGCGTTGCAGCCTGCCGAAGGCCCGCACCACCCGCATTCCTCCAAACACCTCGGCGGCCCTGGCGTCGATCTGCTGCCGTTGGTTGTGGGCATCGAGATGAAGCGGGCGGAGCCGACGGTTCCAGATCGGCCGCGACGCCAGCACCGCGGGCACGAGCAGCAGGGCGCCCGCCAGCAGCCGCCAGTCGATGTAGGCGAGCACGAGCAGCCCGCCCAGAAACTGCACCAGAGCCCGCCAGGGGTTGAACACCATGGTGAGCAGCAGATCGCCCACGCCGCCGGCATCCTCGCGCAGGATGCTGGCCGCACCGCCAGCCCGCAGGTCGTAGACGCGGTGCAGCGGCAGCCGCGAGGCATGTTCGAAGAGGCGGCGTCTGAGGGCCACCTGCACCCGCCGACTCACGGTGGTGGTCAGCCAGGAACTGCCCAGTCCCAGCACAACCCCGCTGATGGCCACGCAGCAGACCAGAGCCGCCAACGCCATCAGCCGCTGCTTCGGGCTGTCTGGTATGGGCAGCCAGGCGGGCAGCCAGGTGGGCAGCCGACTGCTGAGGATCACATTGTCGATGGCGACCTTGGTCGCGGCTGCCGGAAGCAGTTTGAGGAGCGTTGCCAGCGTGCCCATGAACAGGCCGGCCGCGATGGCCAGCCAGTTGCCCTGGAGCAAGCGGCTCAGTTCCCTGCAGAGTTGTGGAATCGACCGCTGCCGCTGCGCGGCCGGCGCGCGACGCCTTCCAGAGTCGGATGAATCGGATGAATCGGATGAATCGGAAGCCTTAGGCGCCTGCTCACCTTGGGGTCGCTTGACCCAGGCTCGTGCGGCTGCCTGCTCTCGGCAATACCGCCTAAACCGCAGTCGGCTTCCTTCTCGTGCTTGTGGATTGAACACAGCCTGCCCTTCGCCGCCCGTGCCAGCAGGATGTCGGCTGGCTCTATCGCCGCACCTCGCTGTGTCGCTCGGTGATCATGCCCCCACGATACCCTCCCCTGCCCCGCTCTGCACAGTTCCGTCATCAAGCGACAGAAAGGCATTTTTTCCAGGCCCGACGAAACGCCGCAGGCAATGGTTCAGAGGCTGGTTCGCCGCCATGAAGGCCACCCATCCAGGCCAGCGGCGAGCCCGGTATTCAAGGCGGCGGCGATCACGAAATCGAAAACTCCGATCTCTGATAATCTTTCGGCATCCGACATCCCGCCTAGAGGCTTTTCCCATGGTCTTGCTCAGAGCACAGTGGCCGATCGAGCATCAGCGTCGTGGTGATCGGCGGCTCAGTTGCTGGTTTTCGGCGGTGCCGGTTCGCAGTCTGCAAAAATGCCGAGTCGCCACGGCGGTACTGGTTGCCATCGCGGGTCTGGCGGTGTCCGCGGCCGTTGCCGCAGAGACCACGACGGGGGCCCGGGCCAACGTCAGACGCACGGCCCTGGCGAAATACAATCGTCCCGAGTCGATCCCGTTTCCCGAAGACAACTCGTTCTCGGAGTCGCGAGCCGACCTAGGGCGGATGCTGTTTTTCGATCCGCGGCTCTCGGGCTCCAACTGGATTTCCTGCGCCACATGCCACAATCCGGGTTTGTCCTGGGGCGACGGCTTGCCTCGGGCCATTGGGCACGGCATGCAGGTGCTGGGGAGGAAAACGCCGACGATCCTCAACGCAGCCTGGATGGATCTCCTCTTCTGGGATGGCCGTGCGGCGACGCTGGAGGAGCAGGCTTTGGGGCCGATCGCTGCTGCAGGCGAGATGAATCAGGATCTTGCCGGCATGGTCGTGGAGATCCTCGCCGTGCCTGGGTACCGCACATACTTCGATAAGGCCTACCCCGGCGAACCGATCGACGAGCGGACCATCGCCAAGGCAATCGCGACCTACGAGCGGACCATCGTGTCGGCTGAGGCGCCGTTCGATCGCTGGGTCGCGGGGGATGAGACGGCTGTATCCGAATCAGCCAAGCGAGGCTTCGATCTCTTTGAGGGCAAGGCCGTCTGCGCGAAATGCCACAGCGGATGGAGCTTCACCGACGGTGGCTTCCACGACATCGGCGTGGGTGGCGACGACATTGGCCGAAGCAGCCAACTGCCCACGATCGAGGCGATGGTCCATGCATTCAAGACGCCCACGCTGCGGGATTGCGATCGTCGGGCCCCCTTCATGCACGACGGATCAGAGCCAACGCTCGAGGCCGTGATCGAACTCTACAACGTTGGTGGTCGAGTGCGTCGACCGTCGCTCTCCAATGAGATCCGTCCGCTCCTCCTGTCGCCCGGAGAAAAGCAGGATCTCGTGGCATTCCTCAAGACCCTGACCGGCGGTTCCGCACCGGTTACCGTCCCCGTGCTGCCTGTGAATGAGGCGGCGTTGTGACGACTGATGTGCCCCGCCGGCGGGATGGGCCGAAGCTGCTGCCCGTTCAGCGGCCCTCGCCCGCCGCTTCCGCAGTGTCCGTGAAGCAGACCGACATGTATGGAGTGTGAGGGGCGAAGGTATACTGCGGTTTTGTCATTGCCCGATAACACCCGAGGAAATCGCCCGATGCAACGGAATTATCAGGTCATGAAGATCGTGCCTGCCGTCGTGGTCGTCTGCATGTCGATCGCGGCGATCGCGGCCCCGGCGATCGCCCGCAAGATCAGCCAGAAGGACAAGATGTTTTCGGTGTCCGAAATCTCCGTCAAGGTCGGTGAGACCGTGGAGTTTGTCAACAACGACACCGTTGCCCACAACGTGTTTTCCTCAACCCCCGGGAATGAGTTCAACGTGAAGACACAGCCCCCGGGCGCGTCGTCTCCGGTGACGTTTGACCACGAGGGCACAGTGGAGGTGCGGTGCGCCATCCATCCGAAGATGAAAATGAAAATCACGGTTGAGAAATGATCGGGCACGCCTGGAACAGAAGGGGGTGCTCCTCTGTGCACCTGCCCGCCTGGTGCCTTGTAGCATGAGCCACTTCTCGCTCTCAGTCCGTCTGCATCTGATCCTCATACCGCTGCTGCTCACGGGGCTCGTCGTCGGCTTCATTACCGACCGTACCGTTCTCCGCAACCGGGCCGAACTTGAGCGGGCGATCAGGGCCGCAAAGGTCAAGGAGGAGGCACTGACAACGCTCAGCCTGCTCCTGACGCAGGACGATGCGTCGAAGCAACTCCTGATCGATCCCGAAAATACAACCGCCGCCAGCCGCAAGATAGCGGCGTACGATGCGGCAATCGAGTCGATGCGACGGATGCGTGAGCTCTCGAATTCTGCCGAGCTCCTGCACCTGATGGACGCGATGCAGAAACTCGACGAGCAGCAGCTCCGCCCACTCGACGAGGAATTGCTTGAGGCCATGCTCGGCGGCGATGCCGCGGTGGCCCGCACGCTCTACTTCGAGAAGTATGAGCCGGTGCGGGCCGAATACGAGCAGACCCTCCGCCAGGCGGTGGAGGTGGCTGGGAGGTTGTCCGACAAGGCCTCCGCGAATGCCGAGGCCCGGAATCGGGTTTCGCTGCGGACGATTTGTGGTTGGCTTGCTGGGGGCGTGCTCGCGTCGATGGCGGTGGTGTTGATCATTGCCCGCTCGATCACGAGGCGGCTGCAGGGCACCGTCGGGGCCCTGCGGAGCGAGTCGATGATCGCCGAGCGCTCGAGCGACGGGATGAGGATCAGCAGTCGGGAGCTCTCCGACGGGGCCGCGAAGGTGGCATCGCTGCTGGAGTCCACGCGAGATTCGTTTCAGTCGATCGCGGCCACCCAGCGGCAAAGCGCTCTGGCCACGACACGGGCCAGTGCCCTCTCGCAAGAGGCCCACGCCGCGGCGGAGCGGGGTGGCCGGGCGGTCAACCACATGGTCGATGCCATGAGCCTGGTGCTCGCGAACTCTACGAAGATCAAGAAGGTTCTGAAATTGATCGACGAGATCGCGTTTCAGACGAATATCCTCGCGCTCAATGCCTCGGTCGAGGCGGCGCGGGCCGGCCAGGCTGGCCGTGGATTCGCGGCGGTTGCCGAAGAGGTGCGGAGCCTGGCGATGCGTGCCGCGAGTGCGGCCCGGAGCACCGATGAGATGATCCAGCAAGCGGTCGCGAGTGCGCAAAACGGCGAGTCGGTCGTTCGCGATGTTGAGGGCACACTCAAGCAGATGGTCGGTTCGGTGGGAACAGTCAATGATCTTATCGGCGAACTGTCCGTGTTTTCAAACGAGCAGTCTCAGGGGCTTACGCAGATTCATGAGGCGATTCGGTCGATCGACCACGTGATGCAATCGACGGCCGCCAATGCCGAGGAGGCGGCCGCAGCCAGCGGCGAGCTCGCCTCACAGGCCCAGCGGGTCAATGCAGTGGTCGACGAGATCGCCGGCATTGTTGACGGCCGCCAGGCACGCGCTGAAGTGGATCTGCCCACGGGCAGGACAGCCCGCCTGCCGCCGCTTTCACGGCGACGTGGGTAGGCCTTCGGCAGATGGATCGGGCCGTGTATTCCACGCCTGTATCGGCTTTTTCCTTGTTTGAGACGGCCGCGAGAAAGCGGAACTAGAATGGAGCATCCGTCACCCGGCATGGCACCATTTATGAATACCACCCAACGCCTGCTCGTCACTTCGCTGGGGCCCATCGTCGGCCTGATGCTGTTGTCGGTCCTGACGTTCCTCAATCAGAATGATCTCAATCGTAGTCAGGCCAACCGCCACGCATCTCTCATGCTGGCCCGGGAGCTCCGTGCCAGCTCCGAGGAGCTCACCCGCCTGGCCCGCACCTACGTGGTGACAGGCGATCCTGGATATGAGCGGCAATACTGGCTTATTCTCGATGTTCGCAACGGCAAGCAACCGCGGCCCGATGGCCGCGTGATCGCCCTGAGCACGCTGATGCAGGAGCAGGGATTCACCGCGGAGGAGTTCGCCAAGCTCCAGGAGGCCGAGAACAATTCCAACGCCCTGGTGACCACCGAGACGATCGCCATGCATGCCGTCAAGGGAGAGTTTGCCGATGGCAGTGGCGGCTATACCCAGGCTGGGCCGCCCGATGCCGATCTGGCACGAAGGATCATGCACAACCAGCAGTACCACGTCGACAAAGACAGCATCATGGCACCGATCACTGGCTTCGAAGCCATGCTGGACAACCGCACGGAGGTGGCCACCGTCCGCTCGCAAAGACGGGGCGATATTCTGCTGGTGCTGGGTATCGTTCTCGCGGCGGTTGCGCTCGTCACGGCGTGGCTGGGCATCCGCCGCCACGCCGCCGCCCTCCGCCGCGCCATCAGCGAGCTCTCCGCGAGCTCCGAGCACGTGGCCAGCGGTGCGAGCCAGGTGGCTGCCGCGAGCCGGAGCCTTGCCGAAGGAACAACGGAGCAGGTGGCGTCGCTGGAAGAGATATCGGCCTCCGCCCGGGACATGGCGGCCGGTGCCACCGACAACAGCCAGCGCACTGAGTCAGCCAGTGAACTCGTGGACCGCGAGGAGCGAGAATTTGCCAAGGCATCGGCCCGGCTGGGTGAGATGGTGACGGCCATCGAGGAAATCGATGCCGCCGGCGACCGAATCTCCAAGATCAACAAGATCGTCGACGAGATCGCCTTCCAGACGAATATTCTCGCGCTCAACGCCGCCGTGGAGGCGGCCCGTGCCGGAGAAGCGGGCCTTGGATTCGCGGTCGTGGCCGACGAGGTTCGCCGATTGGCCCAGCGCTGTGCGGCGGCGGCCCGGGAGGCAAGTGCCCTGATCGAGGAATCGATCAGCCGCACCCGCTCGGGCCACGAGAAGATGTCACAGGTGTCGGAGTCGATCGATGCGTTGGCGGCCCTGTCCAAGGACGTGCGCGGGCTGATGGAGCATGTTCGTGACGGCAGCCGGCTGCAACACGAGGCGGTGGGCCGGATCGGTGCGGCCATCGCGCAGATTGAAGAGATCACCCACCAGGCCGCGGCCGCCGCCGAGGAGGGATCCGTGGCGGCCGAGCAGATGAACTCACAGGCTGGCGCCATGCAGGGCGTCGTGGCCGATGTTGAGGCGATGGTGGGACGAGGTGCGATCTCTAGGACAGCACTGCGTCGCAGGGGGACGGCCGGCCCCTGGGTTGTGGGGTAAGATCCCTCAGGTCACTCACGGTATCAAGAGTCATTCATTCAAACGACAACACACGCAACAGGAGAACGTCTCATGGAGTCAATCGTCTGGTTCATCGTCATCGGCCTCATGGCCGGCTGGCTTGCGGGACTGATCATGAAGGGCGGCGGTTACGGAATCGTCGGCGACATCGTCGTGGGATTGATCGGATCCGTGCTGGGGGGAGTTTTGTTCCAGACCTTCGGCGTGTCGATGGGAGGCGGGCTGCCTGGCAATCTCGTCGTCGCCACCGTTGGTGCCGTGGCGCTGATCCTGCTGCTCCGGCTCCTCCGCCGCGTGTAGCCGCCAGTGGAAAAAGGGCATGGACGACTCAACGACCGGCGAGGCCTTCGAGCCGTGCTCGGCTCGTAGTCGGATGCCTCGGCTGGTCAACGGGGCCGCAGGCCGCCCACGATCAGCGTGCTGCCGAGGACGAATAAAAACCCGATCATCCCGGCGGCAATGGCGTCAAACATAGTTCGCGTCGCTCTCAGACCGGTTTTTTTCGGATCCGGGCAACTGTAGGTCGCAAAAACGTGGCGGGCGCGGAGAATGTGACCATGCCTGACGTCAACACATTCTTTCCAGGCCCAACAGCAGGCACCGTGCGGACTGCGAACGGGCAGGTTTTGGCTGCGCCCGCGGGCTGGGTGTTGCTCCCTCCGGGGGATGCCGGCCTGACCCGCCGGGTGAAGGCCGCCGGCGATCATTGGGTTGTGGCCGAGAAGGTGGGCCGCCGGGTGTTCTCGCGGGGCATCTGGGCGGCGGCAGCCACGATCGCGAGGATTCGTGCGGAACTCGACGCCGAACGGTCGACCGTGGGCTACGCCAAAAAGCAGGCGGCAGCCGCCCGACGCCGGGACAGCACGCAGGCTGAGTACGTCGAGGATTTCACTGCTGCCGTGCTGGCGTTTCTGGCCTTTCACGCCCGCCATGCCGATCTGGGCCGCGCGCTTGCCCACGCCGTCGCCGATCATGCCACGCCGGTCGGCAGCGGCACCGTGGCCCGCACGAAGCGAATCCCCGTCGAACGCCGGGCGGAGGCGGCCGTGATTGCTTGGATGAGGCACCAAACCACGGCTTATGATCTGATGCCGATTCCGAGGGTGAAGGGCAAGCGTCGGGAAGTCCGCAGGATGCTGGCCCAGCGATCCAAGGAACTGCTGGTTCGGTACCGGCAGGGAGAGCCTGCGGGAGATGGCTGCCCGCTGCAGGGAGCGATCAGCGAAAAGCGTCTTGGCCGGGTGGATACATAAGCAGGCATCCATGATGAGCAGCAGCGTGAAGTCGGGCTCTGCTGCAGCAGTGGCCAACCCCAGGCCCAGGCCCAGGGCCAACGCCAGGGCCAACGCCGGGCCTGGTCGGCTCGGCAATCTGCTGTCCAGACACCGAACGATCGCGGGACCGGGCTTCAACCGCTGGCTCGTGCCCCCGGCGGCGCTGTGCATCCATCTCTGCATCGGGATGGCCTACGGATTTTCCGTGTTCTGGCTGCCGCTGACCAGGGCCATCGGCATCACGAAGCCGGTCCCCTGCCCCGATGGCATGGGCCTGCTCGCGAAGCTCACCACGACAACGTGCGATTGGGACAAGCCGCTGCTGGGCTGGATGTACACGCTGTTTTTCGTGGTGCTCGGTTCCAGTGCGGCGTTGTTCGGCACCTGGTTGGAAAAAGCCGGGCCCAGAAAGGCCGGGGTGGTGTCCGCGGTGTGCTGGTGCGGCGGGCTCGTGATCTCGGCCGCCGGCGTGTATTGGCACCAGCTGTGGCTCATGTGGCTGGGTTCCGGGGTGATCGGCGGGATCGGTCTCGGACTCGGCTACATCTCGCCTGTCTCCACGCTGATCAAGTGGTTTCCGGACCGGCGGGGCATGGCGACTGGCATGGCCATCATGGGCTTTGGCGGCGGGGCCATGATCGGCTCGCCCCTGGCCGACAGACTCATGAAATATTTTGCCGGGCCGGAGTCTGTGGGCGTGTGGCAGACCTTTCTCGTTCTGGCCGGCATCTACTTTCTCTTCATGATGCTCGGTGCCTTTGCGTATCGGGTGCCTCCGGACGGCTGGGCTCCCCCGGGCCGTCAGCGGCTCCGGGCAGCACCCACGGGCAGCGCCGGCCAAAGCGACCAGCGGTCTCTGACGGCGGCCCAGGCGTGGAGAACGCCACAGTTCTGGTTGCTCTGGCTGGTGCTGTGTCTGAACGTCTCGGCTGGCATCGGCGTGATCGGCATGGCTTCGCCGATGCTGCAGGAGATATTCGGCGGCAGGCTCCTGGGCGAGAACAAATCCTTCGAGGCGCTCGATGCCGGTGAGATGAGCAGGGTCGCCGCCGTCGGGGCCGGATTCACGGGGCTGCTCAGTCTGTTTAACATCCTGGGACGGTTCTTCTGGTCCTCGCTCTCCGACACGCTCGGTCGGAAGACGATCTACAGCGTGTTCTTCCTGTTCGGGCTGGTGCTGTATGCCGCGGTGCCGAGCGTCGGGCAGTCTGGAAACATCGCCCTGTTTTGCGCGGTCTTCTGCGCGATTCTGACCATGTACGGCGGCGGGTTTGCGGCCATTCCTGCGTACCTGGCTGACTTGTTCGGCACGGGCTATGTCGGGGCGATTCACGGCCGGCTCCTCACGGCCTGGAGCGTCGCCGGGATTCTTGGCCCGGTGCTCGTCAACTCTCTGAACGAGCAGCAGGTCAGTTCCGGGGTGCCCCGTGGACAGGCCTATGACCAGACGATGTACCTGCTGGCCGGTCTGCTGGCGGTGGGGTTCGTATGCAACATCCTTGTGCGGCCATGTCGAGCGGACGTCCACGGGGCCGACGGCCAGCCCGCCGCTGCTGTCGGAATCCAAACAGGTGCGGCGGCCGGTGACGGTCAAGAGGTGGCAGCGGTGGCCGAATTGGCCCATCGGCCGCACGCGGGCAGTCTGGCATGGCTGGTGGCATTTTGGCTCTTGGTTATCGTGCCACTGGGCTGGGGATTCTGGATGACCATGCGGCAGACTCTGGTGCTGCTGGGATAGCTGGCCGGCCCTCTTGTGGCAGAACGTTTTCAACGTGCTGAGTCCGACACGATGAAATCTTGTCGCCACAAGGGGAAGAGGATGGGCGAGGGAGATGGGATCGAGCCAGGGCTTTTTTGAATTGTGGGTGCAAGTTTTCAAACCGTGGGTGCAAGTTTTCAACTTGCACTTGCCTTCGACAAGATGAAATCTTGTCGCCACAAAGAGACAAGATGAAATCTTGTCGCCACGGGGAAAGAGGATGGGCGAGGGAGATGGGATCGAGCCAGGGCTTTTTTGAATTGTGGGTGCAAGTTTTCAAACCGTGGGTGCAAGTTTTCAACTTGCACTTGCC
>Ga0209829_10003637_pt1 | contig 11160 bp, 5 predicted proteins | sample C_140205_EF_Meta_FD_187311 | JGI IMG/M metagenome (GOLD analysis project Ga0209829, IMG submission 187311) | Freshwater microbial communities from Lake Croche, Canada to study carbon cycling - C_140205_EF_MetaG (SPAdes) (version 2) | ecosystem: Environmental > Aquatic > Freshwater > Lake... | reverse complement strand
GTATTAGTGTTGATACGTGTGGATTTCATAGAGCTGGTATATGTTCTTCAAATTACTATAGGAAATATTTACATGTTTTATTTTTAATTGAAAAATATGAGAGTAGCATGATATCAAATTTATTTAAAGAAACATATGATGAAATAATGGAAATTATTAAAAATTTTGGTTATACGAATATAAATGATATGTTAAAAATTATATTACCATTATATAATTTCAATACTAATATTAAAAATTTAATAAATGAATTGAATGATATAACTGTACCCATATTTTATAATATATCAAATGTAAATAATGAACCACGTGAATATTATTGGAAAATACCAACAGAATTTAATACAAATGATATTTTAGAAAAGTCTCGTGAATTATGGATTAAATTAGAAACAAATAAATATTTACGTATAGATGTTATATTTTTAATAGATAAATTTTCTGGGAAAAATAAAACAAGTCAAATTAGAAGTCCAATTCTTCATAAAATAAAAAATAATATTTTATCAAAAATAGATAATATGCCGTCATATGATAAATTTATTAAAACTTTTATTAGACATGATTATCTCGGAAATATTTATTGTATGCCAACCGATATATATTGCAATCTTCATATGAAGCAAATGTATTCACAATATTGTAAATTAAGTGAATTGACATTTATAAATATAATGAAAGAATTTGTTGCTAATGAAAATATTAAGTGTATGTATAATACAATAACATTATTATTATATGGGGGGGAAGATATGATCGATATAGCAGGATTATTACTTGGATTAATTAAAGAAAAAACCAATAAAAATAATATTAGTTTTAATATATATGATTTAATTTATAATAATATGACTTATTTTATTCAATCAAAAATTAAAAAATCAAATAATAATATAAAACAGTCTATTAATAAAATTAAAAATATAAATATAGATGATATTGATTACAAGAAACAATTAGTATTATCTAAAAATATTCCAGCTAATGTGAGGGTAATGGTACTAGAAAAAATAGAAGAGATGAAATCTGTTAATAATGAATATTATAAACAGTTATTATATGTTAAAACAATATTAAATTATCCATGGAGTTCATCAATTGATGATATTTTTTATGAAAATATGTATAAAAATAATATAAAGGCAATGGAATATTTAAATAATGTTGAATCAAAACTAAAATTAGCATGTTATGGTCATGATGAAGCTAAAAAATTATTATTACAGATGATTGCTAAATGGATAGCAAATCCTTCTTCACATGGAACATGTTTTGGTATGGTAGGACCTCCTGGTGTTGGTAAAACATTATTAGCAAAAAGTGTAAGTGATGCATTAGATATACCATTTGCTCAAATAACTCTTGGAGGTCAAAATGATGGTGAATTATTACATGGTCATGGTTATACTTATTCAGGTTCTCAACCTGGTATGATAATAAAAAAAATGGTTGAAATGGGTAAATCAAGATGTATTTTATACTTTGACGAATTAGATAAAACATGTAGTAAACACGGTAGCTTAAATGAAATTACCAGTATATTAATTCATTTAACTGATCCTAATATGAATAAAACATTTCAAGATCGATTTTTTCAAGGAGTAGAATTTCCATTAGATAAGGTTATAATGATATTTTCTTATAATGACAGTAAATTAGTTGATCCAATTTTATTAGATAGATTAAAAGAAATTAAAGTTCAGCCATATACAATAGAAGATAAATTAAATATATGTCAAAATTATTTAATAAAAGATTTAGCAAATTCTGTAGCAATGAATAATATAGTATGTATTAATGATAATGTGCTTGAATATATTATTGAAAATTATACGAATGAGGCAGGAGTTAGAGAAATAAAAAGAAAAATAGAAGATATATTTATGAATTTAAACATTGACCGTATATATAAAAGAAATCTATTCAAAAAAGAAACAAAAAAAATTAATCTAACAAAAAATAAAATAATAGATATACTTAAAGAAAATGATAATATAAAAAGATTAATTCATGATACTCCTATGATTGGTATTATAAATGGGATGTATGCTACTTCAAATGGTAACGGAGGAATTACACCAATACAAATATATCCTAATCTACAGCAAAATGAAAATAAATATGAAATTAAAATAACTGGAAAACAAGGTGAAGTAATGAAAGAAAGTGTAATGTGTTCATTAACATGTGCATTAGAATATTTAAAATCAAAAAAATATGATATAAATCAACTATTCTCAAATGATTTGAAATATGGTTTTCATATACATACGCCAGATGGTGCCACTCCCAAAGATGGACCAAGTGCTGGATGTGCATTTACATGTGCTTTTATATCACGCATATTGAATCGTAATATTAAAAATGATATTGCAATGACAGGTGAAATTGAATTAACTGGAAAAGTATCTAAGATTGGAGGATTAGAATTTAAATTACAAGGTGCAAAAAAAGCTGGTATTAAAATAGCATATGTACCATTTGAAAATAAAAAAGATATTGAAGAAATTAAAGAAAAATATAAGAATCTAATTTGTAAAGATTTTAATGTTAAAATATTTGCAAATATTAGTGAAATAATTGATGAAATATTAATCTAAAAGTAATTTAATATTATCAAAGCTTTATATTTTAAACAAATATATTTTAAACAAATATATTTTAAACAAATATATTTTTATTTTTTTTTGGTTTAATAATTTGAATTTTTTTTTCAACTTCTTCCTCCGTATCACTTTCATTAATAGTTTCACTTATACTTTCACTTGATACCAATATTAAATTATCTTTTGATATATTTGATTTATATTTCGGCATATTTTGTTTTTTATCCATAATCATTTGTGTTACTTCATTATTGGTAATTATTTTATGATAGGGCCAAATTCTTCTATATGTTTTTGATATAGTAACATCTGATATACCAAATACATCTGAAATTTGTTTTTTGCATATCGATAAATTATATATATTAATAACTAATAGTAGACATCCTGCTGCAACAGATGGTGGTTCATGTGTTGATGCTAAATCTAATTTATTAATATTATGTGAAATATCAATTGCAATATTAATATGATTTTCCTTCATTTCTAATTTATGAGCAAATCTTTTAATAAAATCAGTTGATTTACTACTAGTAAACTGATTAAATAATTCTTCTACATTAATGTAATCAATAAATTTACGATAGCCTCTATTAACATGTTTTATTTCAAGTGAATAAATATCAGCTATTTCTTTTGGACTTCTTGGTTCATTTTGTAATTTACAAGCATAAAAAACACACGCAGCAATCATAGATCTTCTATTAATACATCTCATAATACGACTTTTTCCCTTTCTATTTCCTTTTGTATGTTTTGCATCATTTACTTTTTTATATAAAATTTTAGCTGTATCAATAATTGTTTGTGTAATATTATATTGTTTACACTTATCTTGAATTTTATATAATTCATCCATTAAACTTTTTTCTTTATATGGCATTTGACCTTGTCTTTGTAATGCACTTATTCTATTATACCCTTTACATTTAATTTTTGTTCCCAAAGCTGACTTGGGAAAGAAAAAATTCGTTGGACAACCATAACTAGAACTCATTTTATTTTCAGTATCCTTATTAAAAATAGGATTTTTATCTAGATATATTTCATTAACAACCCCACAATCTTGACATACGTGATATCCTAATGAATCATCAATTACCATATTATCACTCTTACATGATATACATAAATGTTTCATATCAATATTTTCATGATTTATATCGCAACCAAGAAGAAGATTATCAATATCTTCTTCTGTCATTTCTAAATATTTATCTTCCATTATAACTAATATAAAGAAAAGACTTGTTTTTAAATATTAATTATCAATTTTTATTTGTATTAAAAAATGATTCTTCGAATCTTTTTTAATTCTAAATAAAGTAGCATTTGCATTTATAGAAAAATCAAAGATTTTTCTAATGCAAATCAATTTTTATTAAATCACTCCTAATAGGAGTGATTTAATAAATGTTGTCCGATGGAAATGAAAAGATAAAATCTTTTCATTACATCATCCAATTTTTATTTGTTTAATTCTATCGAATAAGAAATTGATATCTTTTCATTACATCATACCATTTTAATTTCAGTAACGGATTTTCATATTAAACGAAGCTAGAATAAAAATTTTCTATTATAATTTACTATCAATATTATATAAGATGCATATTTTGATTTTATAGTAAAATATTAATATAATTTATAATTTTTTATTATAAAATATATAAAATATATAAATACAATATATAAATATATAAATATATAAATATAAATACGTAATTAAAAAATCTATAAAAAATATTAAATAAATAAAGTTTAAAAAAATTTCTACTTTAGATTATATAGTATGATTCTGTCTAGAATACTTATGGTTCTTTTACTTGCTATATTGGCATATATAGTATATATTACAATGAACAGTAATGAATCTTTTAGTAATAATAATTTGAAAAATAATGATAAGACAACCAGTTCTGTTATGGAAAATCAAAATCCTACCATTGAAAGCAAAAATAATATAGTTCTAAATAGAGAACTTTCTGAAGTTGTAAATCCATTAAAAAATCAAAAAAGATATGTAGTACCAACTGGATTAGCACCTGAAAAAGAAGAGAAATTAAATGCTGGTATTAAAAGTTACAATGAAGATAATGAAAAGGCTGTTAAAAATCATGAAAATATAAGAGCAGCTGTTGACAAGGTATTAAATGTTAAAGTAAAGGAAGCTGCAAAACCATATAGACCTGTCGGTTCAATGGTAGTTAATACTGATAAAAATGACAAAATAGTTATAGATTCAAGTAAATTATATAGTCCTGATCCTAGAGATATTCCTTTACTTGATGTTAGTATAGATAGGGAGGCTGATTATGATCAAACATTGATATATAATCCAAATACTGCTAAAAATATGAAAAATGTACATGGTGTATTAGATGGAAATTATTTTACGATTGCAAATAATATTGAAAGAGGAGTTAAAGTTTTTAAAGAAAATGCTGGCTCTGAATTTACATATGCCTCAATTAAAGAAATGAAAGGTATTCCGTCTGATAAAGATTTTGATCCTGCAAGTCTATTAATCGATTCTTCTAATTTCTTATGCGCACCATTATGCGATAATTTATATTACACTAATTCAATTGCAAATACCAATAAAAATGCTTCACAAGATCTTCGTGGTGATGTATGTATTAAATTTAATAATAATTTTACACCATTTTACCAAAGTACTATTTACGGCGAACCTCTTACTATTAATAGATTGGGAGATTGTCCTAATAAAGCACCCGAGTGTCTTATATAAATGTATAAATATATTATTTGCATAAATATAAAAAGATTTAAAAATCTTTCTATATTATTTATATTATTTATATTATTTCTATATTTATATATATATATATGTCAGAATCAGATGATAATGTACAAATGAAAGTAACAAATGTATTTAGGAATAATGTATTAAAGTGGGTTGAAATAGATGACAAAATTAAAAAGATTAGAGGGACTGTTAAAGATTTAACTAATGAAAAAAAACAATTTGAAGAATTAATTTTAAATTATTTATCACAAGTCGAAGAAGATAGTATTGTAATAAAAGATGGTAAATTATCAAAGAATGTTACTAAAACAAAAGCACCATTAAAAAAAGAATCAATATATAAGGCACTTGTTGAATTAGTTGGAGATGCAACAAAAGCAACAAGTATGACTGAACATATAATTAATTCACGACCGGATGTTCAACGTATTAAACTTAAAAGAACACAAATTCGTGCTAAAAATAACTAAAATTATAATATAATATAATTAATCATACTTACTTTCATCAGTTTTGATTCTTGGTAAAATATTAATACTCATTAATTCTTGAAATAATAATTTGCAGGCATATGGTAAATTTACACTTGATATTCTACTATGATTATTACAAGGTGTGCATACATAATAATCTTTATCTATAACACGTGTTGCTAATAGACCGCAATCATCGCATATGTGAAAGGTTTCAATATCGGATGTTTCCATCATTCGTTCTTTTATAAATTGACCAATCCCATGTGCTTCCATTGAATCTTTCTCCATCTCACCCACTTTCAATCCACCTGCCCTTGCCCTACCATCTAATGGCTGTCTGGTTAAAGCCTGACGAGGACCTCTCGCCCTAGAATGAACTTTATCTAACACCATATGTTTTAACCTCATGTAATACGTCGGGCCTATAAATACTTCTGTTTCTATTTTTTTACCAGTAATACCGCAATACATTACTTCTGTTCCATATGCTGAATATCCTAATTTCTTTAAAATATTTGGTAAATCTCGAACGTTATAATTGTTAAAAGGAGTGCCATCCATAAATTTTCCTTCAATTGCTCCTATTTTGGATGTTAATGATTCGACTATTTGAGCAACCGTCATACGTGATGGAATTGCATGTGGATTCATGATTAAATCAGGCACCATTCCTTCTTCTGTGAAGGGCATATCTTTTTGCTGTAGTGCTATACCTAGTGTTCCTTTTTGGCCGTGCCTACTATTTCCGCACAGACAAACAACTCCATTTCTTCTAACATATAAAATGCCCTCTCCTGGAACAGTGCAACAATATACATTCCCTTCAAATGGTATCATTTTATCTGATTGAATTCCAGTTGAAATATTTTTATTAACAAGTGGTTCATTCTGTTTTTCAGTAATAGTAAGTCGATAACTATCACATGTAGACTTGATAATTTCACCTTTTCTACTACCATTTTGAATAGTTGATTCTTTACCAGCCTTATATTTTATATTTTTATTTGATGAATATCCTGCATGTAAACATAATCTCATAAAATCATCCGCTAATAAAGTAGAGCTAGTATCGTATCGTCTTGTTCCGTTTTCCATAGTATGACCATCTCCAAGCATCATTCCATTAATTAATACCCGACATAATTCAGGTGATAAATTCCAAACCCATGGTGGAAGAAATTTATTAACAGCTCCTAAATTATATGTTTGTAACATTTTATATATAGTTTTATTTAATAAATTCCATATGTTTCTTTCTTCTGCTTCATTCTTATCTTTCTGTTTATTAAATTTCCAATTAAATATATTTTCTAATTCGGTTAAACTATCCTTAACTCTTTGTTTATGTGCCGCAAAAACTACATAATTGTTTTGCTTATGCAAACAACCTTCAGCAATCCATATACCAAAAAAGGTTAACCACGCTTTAATTTCATATTTAGTATCATCTATTTTAAAATGGGTAATACTTTCCCCATTGTATTCAAAATCAATTTCATTTCTGTCAACAATAATATTCTCTACATTCTTCTTGTAATATCTTCGTTTTCCAAGAATATCCTGTGCCATTTCCATCTTATACGAACCAGGTCGGGTTCGTACCCACATTCTATGATTTGGTGTAACACATAAATTGATTTGATTTGATTCAACACAATACATATCACCCTTGTACTCATAAGATTGAACTTCAGTTGGATTTACATATTGTAACTTACCATCTATAATTGCTGCAACACGATGTTTCATTGTTACTTCACTAATATTAACCCAACCATCAGTTGTCATAATACTATGACTATCATCATAACATGCAAATTTATCACCAATTACAGGAATTCTTTCCATTCGTACCCTTACATTATATTGTTCGTAACCATCACTGTTAAATATATTAGTATGAACCCTATCAATCACTCCTGGTATATTACTTTTAAATATTTCTGAATTATCTTTATATACTTTATTGTTATTACCAGTTGGTTGAATAGGAGATATTTTACCAATTATAATATCCTCATTATCAATTTCAGTTTCTTCAGGAACAAAGCCTCGTTCATTTAATTTATCATAATTACCTTGTTTCATACCAGTTACCTTATTACGATCTGGTTTAACAAAAATATCATCTTGTGAAGTGGATGGATTCTTTTCAATCTCACTATGATATATTTTTAATGAATCAACTCGAAATATACCCCGATCAATTGCCGCTTGATTAAATATCAATGAATCTTCTTGATTGTAACCAGTATAACTCATGATAGCAACAATTGCATTTTCTCCAGAAGGTAAACTCATCATATTATTATAATTCATCCCCTCAGTTGTTACAATTGGTATTTGTGGATAATATAATATTTGAGATATATCCATTCGATCTTTATAACTGGTAAGATATAAGCCAATAGATTGTTTTGCTTGACTGAAATTAATAATATTTTTAGTTCCATAATTATGATTTGCAAAAGGAATTGCACATGCGACTTCTCCCAGCATAGTCCATCTATGAAATTCAACGTGAGTATATCTAACAAATTTATTATTACCATATCGATTAATTATCATATCATCACTAATGTGTTTCATATTAATATTATTTTCTTTTATCTTATCTAAATCTTCAGCAGACATTATATATTTAGTGCTTTCAATATCTTCATATGTTATAATTTCCGGATATTTACTTAATAATTTATTCCACCCTTTATTACTATCAGTATTTAATAAATTGACAACTTCTGTTATTATATCTTTGGTTAATACAACTTTATTATCCTTAACATTTAATAGGGGTCTGATTAATCGTCCTGCGTCATAATATACTCGTAGTTCTTTTTCTTCAAAATCTAGAAAAATTGAAGTCATTTTATCTATCATGTTATTATTTCTTTTTTCTACCAATATATTATATAATGTATATATATCTTTAGTACAACCAACCCAGTCTCCATTAAAAATAATTTTACTCCAATTATTCATATCTAATGGATCAATATCAAATGGATGTTTATAATTAATAACTTTATTTGATTCTTTTAAAGCTTCACATAAAATATCACGCTGTGATACATTTTGATTAGTAACAGTACTCATCATCGCCAAACTTTTAACAATTCCAATCTTTTGTCCTTCAGGTGTTTGTACAGGACAAATGAAACCATATGTTATATTATTAACATGACGAATTGATGTTACCTTTGTTGTCGATGCATCTAATGATGGTGACATGATTCTTCTTAAATTTGATAAGGCTAAAATCCATGAAATTCTTTGTAAAGATTGAGCAACACCCTTTTTAGTTCTATTCATTCCCCATATTCCAGTTGCAAGAGCTGTTTTAATGCCCTGCTCAATTATGGTTGGTTTTATTTGATTAGTCATATTTATAGGTTTTTCATCAGATTGATTTTTTCTTTTAAATATTTTACCAATCTCATTTAATTGTTTTTTCCAATTTTGTCTAAACAATTGTCCCAATAATACTCCGGGTGTTTCTATTCTTTTATTATCAAAACCATCCCTATCATCAACGGTTCGTCTTTTTAATAATACTAAAAGTAATTTATTTACCATTAATCCAAGAAACCGAATTTTTTTAGGAATATCTTCTCCCAAATGAGGTAGTAAATCCCTTCGTAATATCTTTTCTAAATACATTTTTTTCTGTATTGTGGCTAACGCTTCATCTGTCATTGAGATACGTCGATTTCTTTTTAATTTAGTAATCATATAATTATAAGCCTCTTCTTTAGTTCGTATCATAACACCATTTTCATCGGTCGAAAATATAATAGAGGGACGTAGTAAATTTAATATTTCTACATCTTCCATATTATATGTAATATTTGATATAATGTCAATATCGGATTCTAAGCCAAGTGCCCTCATTATAATAAATAATGGGATATCTGCAAATTGTGAATTAGATAATACCAATTCACCATTTTTTTTATTCTTAATAGTAAGAATTTGTAAATTATCAGACCAATCATCTTGTCTTGAATTAATATGTGCCAAATATGTTTTACCTTCAACTGCTGTTGGATCACTTTTACTAAATATTAAAATTTTATTATCAACCATTTTTTCAATTGACATAATAATTTTCTCTTTTCCATTAACTATAAAATATCCTCCAGGATCATTTTTACATTCCTCTAATAAATTATTTTTAATACTAGTAGTACAATATTTTGACTTGACCATTACTGGTATACTTGCAATACTAACATCCTTTTCCATTTCACCAACAGGTGTTACCGTTTTATCACCTGTTACGAGATCTTCCTTTTCAACAAATTGTGTAACATCTGCTAAAATTGTTGCAAAATATTTTAAATGTTTTGTTCTTGTTTCTTTTGGTGAAACCATAGAAGGTTTAATTCTAATATTTTCACATTTAAAACCGTGTAAATAGATAGAATCAGTTATACTCTCGTAAAAATAATTATTTTCTTTATTTAAACTATATGGAATAATTTCTTCTATAAATTGATTATATGAACTAAAAAGATGTTCGTATAATATATTTGGCTGCTTAAAATATAATTTTATTAATTGATTCAAATCAGATTGGGTTAAATCAGAATTGTCGTCAATATTGTTATCCTGATTGCTGTCAATCTTTTTAGTCTTTTTAGACTTGTTGGTATGCATTATATATATAATAACATTAGTTTTATATATTTTTATATTATTTTTTCAATTATTTTTAGAATTAAAAATAACTATTTAAAAACATTAATATTATTATTGTTAATGGAAAATGAAATGGATTTGGATTTGGATTCAAAATTTATAGATAATTGGAATGTATGGTATCATCATACAAAAGATATATGGACTATTGATGGTTACAAAAAAATATATACTATTAGTAATAAAATAGATTTTTGGAAATTATATAATAATTGGAATAGTATCGATGGAATAACTGGTAAACATTATTTTTTAATGAAAAATGATGTTAATCCTATTTGGGAAGATAAAGTAAATGTTAATGGTGGATGTTGGTCATTTAAAATAAATGATAATATGGCTGGTGAATTATGGGAAGATTTATCTGTTCTGCTGGTAACAAATGAATTGGTTGAAAATTGTGAGGTGGTAGGATTATCTATAGCTGTTAAGAAAAATAATACTTGTGTTGTAAAAATATGGAATACAAATAGTATGAATAATAGTATAAAACATATAAATAAAGATATTTTAAAAAAATGGAAAACAGATATCATATATATTGCTCATATGCCAGAAAAAAATAAAATGATATAAATTAAATTAATTTTATAAAAATATATAATAT
>Ga0209829_10003636_pt1 | contig 11160 bp, 9 predicted proteins | sample C_140205_EF_Meta_FD_187311 | JGI IMG/M metagenome (GOLD analysis project Ga0209829, IMG submission 187311) | Freshwater microbial communities from Lake Croche, Canada to study carbon cycling - C_140205_EF_MetaG (SPAdes) (version 2) | ecosystem: Environmental > Aquatic > Freshwater > Lake... | reverse complement strand
AGCCGAATCGGTCTGCTCCACTGAGGACCACGCCTTCTGCTGCGGCGACCAGGCAAGTGACTCACAGCCAGGCTGCTGCGATGTATCCGGCGACTGCGACGCCGGCATACCGGCGCGTCGCTTCTACATCACGGGAATCATCGGGGCTTCCTTTGGCACGCTGCAAAGCGGCGGCATCAACACGGAGGGGGATTTCGCGAACACGGGCCGGGCCACTGAGAGCCTGCTTACGGCCGGGGCCGCCATCGGCACGGCGTTCGAGCGGTCCAACGGTCTTCTGCGGCTGGAGGTCGAGGGCCGGGGCCGCGATCTGCTGGTGGGCCAGACCAACAGCTTTCAGCCCCCGACACCGACCTACTTCTACCAGACTCGCGTCGCTGATGGCTGGTCGGTGATGGCCAACGCCTGGCGGGATTGGGACCTGACGGAACGGCTGGGAGTGTATGGGGGCGGCGGCATCGGCGCCGGCGGCTACCGTCTGACCGTCGATGACGGCGTCGTCAGCGGCTATGGCCAGATGACGGCCTTCGCCTGGCAGGTGGGCACGGGCACGACCTTCCAGCTCACGGAGCGGACGACCCTCGATCTCGGGTATCGGTTCTTCGACACGGTGTCGAGCTCGCTTCCGCTCACGGCCAATGGTTCCGGCGGCATGCCGGCCGGCACCTACCGGTCGAACTTCTACGCCAGCGAACTGTTGCTATCGGTGCGGATCTACGAGCCGTTTCGCAGCCGTTCGGTCCGCTGATCGCGACTGGGGCCGACGCCCGGCGGCGAGCCGCGACCCGCCTGCCCCGGCAGTGGCCGGCGGCCGGGAGTGTCCGGTGGCGACTGTCCCCGGAAAATGCCGCGTTGTCGACTTGGTTGTCTTGCGAGTGGGCCGGCCGATAGGGTCTCGTGTGACGCGTGCAAGGACGTGGCGTCTTCCCGGTTCTGAAACCGCTGGAGCGAAGCCCGCCATGCAGACCGAACCCCAAATATCCTTCGACGACATCCCGATCGATGAGGCCGTTCGAGACGCGGTGCTCGAACACATCGCGCAACTCGAACACCTCTCCGACCGCATCACGGGATGCCACGTCGTGATCGCGCAGCCCCATCGCCATCATCGCGAGGGACGCCTCTATTCTGTCCGTGTGGACGTGCGCGTGCCCGGCAGCGCGATTGTCGTCAATCGTGACCATCATCTCGACCACGCGCACGAAGATGTGTTTGTGGCGATCCGCGATTCTTTCGCCGCGGCGCGACGGCGGGTTGAGGATCACTCACGACGGCTGCGCGGCGTGGAAAAGAGTCATGCGGCCCGGGCACAGGGCCGTGTCTCGCAGCTGTTTCCGCTGCTGGACTACGGCTTCATCGAGACCGCCGATGGCCACGAGATCTATTTTCACCGCCACTCCATCTCAGACAACGACTTCCACATGATCGACATCGGCAGCCCGGTGTTCTACAGCGAGGAGGAGGGGGACGAGGGGCCACAGGCGGCGTTCGTGCAGCTGGTTCACCGTCGTCACCCGCTGTCGGTCCGCGACGGTGCCAATCCCGGTGAGGCATCCGTATGACACTCACGCACGAAGTCGCCGTTTCCGATATCGCCATCCCAGCCACGGATCTCTCGGGAGCCCTGATCAACCTGCCGGGCCGGCTGGCAGTTCCCGAGTCGGCCGTCGGGCTCGTGCTGTTTGCCCATGGCAGCGGCTCGAGTCGGATGAGTCCTCGCAACAGTTTCGTGGCGTCAGTGCTTCATGAATCGTGGGTCGGCACGCTGCTTTTCGATCTGTTAACGGAGCAGGAGGCCACTGATCGGGCCAACGTGTTCGACATCCGTCTGCTGGCCGACCGGCTGTTGGCGGCGATGCGGTTCGTGACGCGGCATCCGGAGACACGGCACCTGCCGCTGGGGCTCTTTGGCGCCAGCACCGGTGCCGCCGCGGCTCTGGTGGCAGCGGCGGAGGAGCCGGATGTGGCGGTGGTTGTGTCGCGTGGCGGCCGGCCCGATTTGGCAGGAGCCGCAATCAAGCAGGTTCACGCACCGACGCTGCTCATCGTCGGAGGCGACGACACCGAGGTGCTGCTGCTGAATCAAAAGGCATTGGCCGCCCTGCCCTGCGAGAAGCGGCTCTCGATCGTGCCCGGCGCGACCCATCTCTTTGAGGAGCCAGGCACGCTCGAGGAGGCGGCACGGCTGGCGGCGGAGTGGTGTGCGCGGCACGTGGGATCACGAACAAACGGAGGAAGTGGCCATGCTTGATCACGGTCTGTTCAGCGATCGCGAGGACGCCGGCTGGATGCTGGTGGAGCGACTGCGTGGGTCAACCATGGAGAAGCCGCTGGTGCTGGCGATTCCGCGCGGCGGGGTGGAGGTCGGGGCGGTGCTCGCCCGGGGGCTGGGGGCCGAGCTTGACGTCGTGCTGTCCCGCAAGCTCCGCGCCCCGCATCAGCCCGAACTGGCGCTGGGCGCCGTCTCCGAGAACGGCGAGGTGTATCTCAACCATTTTGCCAGCGCGATGACTGATGTAGGCGATGTCTACATCGAGGCCGAGCGGCAGCGGCAGATGGCTGAGATCCAGCGGCGCCGCGTGATGTATCGCGATGTGCGTCCGCAGGCGCCGATCGCGGGCCGATGTGTGATTCTCACCGACGACGGCATCGCCACCGGCGCCACCATGATCGCCGGGCTCCGCACGGTGCGGGCCGCCGGCGCGAAGTGGATCATGGTGGCTGTGCCCGTGGGCGCTCCCGACCGCATCGACGCTATTCGGCCGCTGTGCGACCGCGTGGAGTGCCTTCTCGAGCCGGATGGGTTCTGGGCGATCGGGCAGTTCTACCGCAACTTCGAGCAGGTGACGGACGACCGCGTGGTGGAACTGCTCCGCGAATACGGCTCACCCGCAGCCCGCTGGGAAACCGCCGCGGTCACTTCGTGAGTGGTCACGCCTTGATCAACGGCTTAAGGGGCCGAAGTGGAGAACGTCTGCGCCGGGATCAACAGGCTGCCTACAGGCAGGCGATTCCGCAGGAGTCTTGAGGTCGTCGCCGCTTCGGAAGGAACCTCGTAGACCCGTGAAGGCGTGTCCGTTTCCCCCCCCCCCGCAACCCGTTCGTCAACCACCGATCAGTTGCGAAGTGACTGCCATTGGCCGGGCTATCCTTCATCATGCATCACGCTCGCCCGACCTGTCCGGGTCGTATATCGCAACTGCTGCTTTGCATCTTGTGGGCAACAGGCTTGAACTCTGGCTTTGCGGAAACACCGCATCCAATAGTAAAGGTCATCGAGGGTGGCGAATCGAAAACGCTTTCCGAGGAATGCCTGACAACGATTGTCGGACCAGGACTCAATCAGCCGGACGCATACTGCGGTTACGGCGGTTGTGTCGGTTGTGTCTCGCCGATACGGCTCAAGAGCGGGGAACGGCTGGTCGGCTTCAGCGCCGGCTACTGGCATGGTTATCCTCCGACTCCGTTACGATATTCTTCGGCAACGATCGCCGAGTATTTAAAGATCGGCCTGCTGGCCGATGTGGTCTCCCCCACGGGCGGCCGGGCCATGGTCGTCCGTTCACACGATGAAGGTAAGACTTGGTCCAAGCCAACACTCGTGCTCGAAACGCCCGACGATGATTGACCTGCCCCCCTTCAACGGCGCCACTCCCAGAGAGGGGTTCTGTCAGTGTCACAACCGCAGGAGGGCATTCAATGCCACGAGGAAAGAAAGAGCAGGCTGAGCAGATCATCCCCAAGCTTCGAGAGGTTAACGCCCGAGAAGGTATCGGCGACGACAGCGAGAATTTGCTAGGTTGCCGTTTGAGGCTTCGTGCCGCGGCATCGCCACCCGGGCTTCGGGGAAACAGCCTGTCGAACAGCGGGGCGCGATCCGACTGGCGGAGCATCCGCAAGCATCAAGGTCGCCCCGCGGCGGTGGTTTCATGCCTGGCCGGGCATCACCACGCCTCGCCGGTCTCGATGGCATGGCGATCCTCGTACACCTGAGCCAACACAAGGCTGCCGGTGGTCACCACGATCTCGCCGGGCTTGAGGCCCTTGGCGACGATCACATGGTCGTTGAATTCATGTTCGATCTCCACTGACCGCTGCTCGAACGTCGTCGTTGATCCAGGCCGTTGAACGAAGACGAAGCAATCACCGGCATTGGTAACGACAGCCCGTCGCGGGATCACCGTGTGGTCCGGCTGGGGCGGGAATTTCAAGATCACGCTGACGAGCTGATCGCTCCTAAAGCGGCCTTCAGTATTGGAAATCGAGCCGCGGATACGGACCGAGTGCGTCTGGGGATCGACCTGGTTGGAGACGTACTCGACGGTGCCGGGGATGGAATCGCGGGTGAACGGAAAGTGCACCTCCCATTGAAGTCCCTGGCGGACGTTCGCCAGATCCCGCTCGTAAACGTTGCCCCAGACCCACAGCTCCTCGATGGATGCGATTGTAAGCAACGTGTCCTTGGGGTCGTAGATGTTGCCGATGGCAACGTCCCTTGCCACGATCGTGCCGTTCGCTGGTGCTCGGAGCGTCATCTTTGCTTTTTCAGTGCCAGTCTCCTCCTGCACCTTGGCGATGTCCTCCAGGGGGACGCCAAAAACCTCAAGCTCGTCGCGGGCCAACTTAAATTCCAGGAGGCTTCTACGCTCGAGGTTCAACGCGTCGAGGAGAAGCCGTGAAGAGCCTGGGATGACGCCCTTGGCAACGAGCTCCCGCTGATGCTCCGCGATCTGCAGGTCGTGCTCGGCCTGGGACTGCTTCGACTCGTATTCGAGTTTGGCTTCGGCCAGCCGCACGCTATAGAGATCCACCAGCGGATCCCCCTTCTTCACACGCTGGCCGACGGTCGAATGCACGGCGAGGACGAGCGCATCGAACCGTGGCCGGATCTTGACGAGGGTGTCGGGGTTGTACTCGGTCCTCCCCTGGAGTTCGAGATCGAGGGGGTCTGATTGCGTTTCCACGGTGACTGTCCGTACGCCAATCGCGTTCTGCTGGACTGGAGTGATCTCCACCGATCCATCCCAAGGCACCGCGGCACCGTGGTGCTCGCCGGCGGGCCTCTGGTGAGACTGGAACGCAGACGCGTCCGGGGTGGGCACAGGGCCAGTGAGTGCATGCCGACTGAAGAGACTGTCAATCCATTCTTTTCCGGTTGCAAGTGTCGGATTCTTGACAAAGTCGAAGATGTCGGTGCCGACGATCACGGCCACCGCCGTAGCGGCGGTGAAGAACAGCAGCCAAGGGAGGATGCGTCGGTTAAGTTTCGCGGGAGAGGCAACGCGGGTGGTGGTGGTGGACATGACCAAGAACCCTTACGGATGGGACGACGGCAGTGTGGTTGAATCGTACGTTCCAGGAACGGCCGAGACGGGTGGGATTCCGGCGGGTGCCGGGAAAAACGTGTACAGCACAGGCAGGATAATCTGCGGCAGGACCATGGCCGCGAGCATGCCGCCGACGACCACGATGGCCAGCGGCCGCTGCGCCTGCGAGCCGATTGACGTGGCGAGGGCGGCCGGCAGAAGTCCGAGGATAGCGGTCAAGGAGGTCATGATCTCCGGACGCAACCGCAGCATCACGCCACGGATGACGCTCTCCGGCACAGAGAGCCCCTCTGCACGCATGGCATTGAAGTAGCTGATCATCAGCACGCCGCTCTGCACGGCGACGCCAAGTATGGAGATGAAGCCGACCGCAGCAGAGATGCTGAAGTTCGTGTCGGTCAACCGGAGTGCCCAGATGCCCCCCATTGCCGCCGCCAGCACGTTCAGCATGACCATCAGTGCGTATTTCAGCTCACCGAACATCGTGTACAGAAGGAGTAGGATGAGCGCGAATGACAACGGCACGAGCCATTTGAGCCTGCCGTAAGCTTCCTGCATTTGCGCGAATTCACCCGACCACTCAAGCCGATATCCAGCGGGCAACTTCACGCCGCCCTGCGGCCGTTCCACGCGGCCACGGGCGTCGAGAATCCCTGACGCAAGATCACGCCCTTCGACCGCGAATTTGATCGGAATGTAGCGACGGTTGTTCTCGCGGTAGATATAGGATGCCCCGGCGGCATGTGGTCGGATCGTGGCCAACTGCGAGAGCGGAATGCTGCCCGAGGGCTTGCCGTCGGCATCCGGAGGGAGGTCGATCGGTATGCGGGAGATCTTGTCGGGGTCGTCGCGGAATTCCTGCGGCAGCCGCAGCACGATGTCATACGTTTTTTCTCCCTCGACCATCTGCGAAAATGCCCGTCCGCCGATAGCTACCTGCACGATGCTTTCCACGTCGGATACGTTGAGGCCATAGCGGGCGCAGGCATGGCGATCGATCTCGATCTCGAGGTTGGGCTGGCCGAGCACACGGAAAATACCCACGTTGACAATGCCGGGCACCGTCCGCAGCACACGGACGATGTCGTTGCTCACCTGCTCAAGCGTGGCCAGATCGTTTCCGAAGACCTTGATGGAATTAGCGCCCTTCACTCCCGAGAGCGCCTCCTCGACGTTGTCGCGGATGAGCTGTGAAAAGCCGAACGTAATGCCTGGGAAGTCGGCGAATCGCACGCTCAATTCCTTTTCGATGGCCTGTCGGGTCATGCCCTTTCGCCACGTTTCCATCGGCTTTAGCGGCACATTGAATTCCAGGTTGAAGAAGCCGGTGAGATCGGTGCCGTCATCGGGCCTGCCGACATGCGACATCACCCCCCGCACCTCCGGGATCGTGGCGATTACCTCGCGCAGCCGTGGCACCATACGCGCCGCCGCCTCAAAGGACGACGTGCGTGGCAGGCTGGCGCGGATCCAGAGGTTGCCCTCCTCAAGCTGCGGCATGAATTCGTTGCCCAGCCCCGGTACGAGTGCCGCTGTGAAGATGACAAGTCCGGCGAGAATCAGGAGCACGAGCCAACGCGCTGCCAGAGCCCTGCGTACCAGCCAGCCGAAGAGACCCTTTAACGCATGGTCTAGGATCGTCTCCTTTTCCTCCCCCACATTTGCCAGCAGGAACGAACAGAGCACGGGCGCAAGCGTGATCGCGATCACGAGCGCACCGCCGATAGCGAGTGCATACGTCGTGGCCATGGGGCCGAAGAGCGCGCCCGCAGGACCTGACATGAAAAATAGAGGCAGAAACGCGCACACGATGATCATGGTCGCGAAGAGCAGCGGCCGCTGAAGTTCGCCGGCGGCGACGAGGATCCGATCAATGACCGGTCGACTGCGGTCGGAGCCGTGTTGCGTGAGGTGCCGGAAGATGTTTTCGACCATGATCACGGAACTGTCCACGATGATGCCGAAGTCGACGGCGCCGATTGACAGGAGATTGGCCGATTTCCCCTGCAGATAGAGCACCGTCACCGCGAAGAGCAGCGATAGCGGGATCGCGGAGGCCACGACAGCCGCACTGGGCGCGTTTCCCAGAAAGACAAAGAGCACGGCGATCACCAGCCCCATGCCGACGATGAGATTGTGCACCACGTTGTGGGTGGTGACGTGCACGAGGTCGACACGTTGGTTGAAAACGCTAACGCGCATGCCGGCCGGGAGCAAGTTGTCCTGGTGGATCTGTGCTACTTTGTCAGCGACGGCCGTCGCCGTGGGAAGCGATTTCTCCCCTTTCCGCATCAGGACGATCCCTTCGACGACGTCGTCCTCGGTGCCGCGCCCCACGATTCCCAACCGCGGCCGGTGCCCTACGATCACTTCCGCCAACTGCCGCACGTAGACTGGCGTGCCATTGACGGACGTGACCACCACGTCCTTTATGTCCTCGAGTTTCTCGACCTCGAGCACGAAGGCCTTGTCGATGAGTGTAGGATCGAGCGGGTCGATGCCTCCGCCCAGAAGACCGATGGCGCGGACGTTGTGAGATTGGCCGCCGAGCGTGAGCACATCACCGCCAATGTTGGCATTCGATCGCTCGATGGCATCCTCGACCTGCCGGAGGGTGATGCCGTAACGGCGCAGTTGTCGCGGATCGATGAGCACCTGATACTGCTTCACCGTGCCACCAAAGCCCGTCACATCGATCACTCCCGGAACCTGCTTGAGGATCCGGTTGAGCACCCAGTCCTGCACGGCCTTGAGCTGGTTTGTGGTGTAGCCCGGCCCTTCGAGCACGTAGCGGACGATCTCGCCCGTCGGGCTCCAGGGTGAAAGTCGTGGTGTGACGCCGGCCGGGAGAGTGACGGTGGCAATGCGGTTGAGCACTTCCTGTCGAGCAGCCGGATAGTCGGTGCCGTAGGCGAATCGACACTTGATGTCGTTGAGTCCGGCGATCGACGTGCTGCGGAGATCGACGAGGCCTGGCATGCCGTTGAGTACGGTTTCTAGGGGGATGCCGACAAGCCGCTCCATCTCCTCGGGGCTGGCCCCCGGGCTCTGGGATATCACTGCGACGAGCGGGGGCGTCGGATCCGGGTAGGCCTCGACGTTGAGTTCGGACGCGGAGTGCAGGCCGATTCCGACCAGCGCCATGGCGCCGAGAATCACGATGAGCCTGTTGTGTAGGCTCCAGGCGACGACGGCTTGGATCAAGAGAACACCGATGGTGAGGCGCGGTCCATCTGGTAAGTATCCCACGCCAGCGCCGCCATGGAAATCCTGTTAATTCTGTCAGAAGAGCAATGGCTTCACGGAAGCGATCGTAAGCAAGAGGTAGGCTGTGTCAGGCCGCCAGAGCGTGCCCGAAGTCGGGGTAGCCGGCGGGAAAGGCCCGCGTGGTTCCGTTGCGGTGCATGCTCACGGCCTCGGCCGCGGCTTCCATTTCAGTGCTCCGAGAACTCGTCCATGTTGTGGACGACGTTGTCGAGCAGGTCTATTCCGAGCGTGTGCCGGGCGGTGATCCGCAGGCCCAGGTCGGCGGTGTGGTCAAAAAGCTCGTGCATCCAGAAGAACCTTTCGGCATTCATGGCAACGGCACCGGCCGGTGATTGCCGTCACCCGAACGGGTGGATAGGCTTAGCGGCGGGGCCACTACAAGGAAGGCGTGCAACGGATGCCATCGCAACCAAGGACGGGAATGACCCTCGTCGAGGTGCTCGTCGTCATCGCCATCATAGGCGTGCTCGTCGGGATGTTGTTGCCGGCGGTGCAAGCGTCGCGCGAGTCGGCCCGCCAGAGCCAGTGCGGCAACAAGCTCAAGCAGATCGGCCTGGCCCTGCACGCGTTTCACGATGCCAGGAACCAGTTTCCGCTGGCACGACAGGCCAATCGCACCCACATCGCCCCCTCCAGCCTGTATTTCACGCTGCAAAGCCTGGATCTGGTCGGGATCGGCGATGATCCAGTAGAGTTTCCGTTGCGGCCGGAACAGGTGGGAAGCTGGCTGCTGCGGATTCAGCCCTTCATGGAAGAGAACGAAATCGTCTCCCTCTGGAACCAGCCCCAGACCCTCGACGCCGCCTATGCGATGTTTCCCAAGGTGAACCGCTTTCAAGTGCAGGCGTATCTTTGTCCGTCTGACATGCAGGCGGCCCGCGGGCTGAATCCCGGAGGATTTGGCCTGACGAGCTACCTTGCCGTGAGCGGCAACGACGAATATGTCGATGCCGAAGGCCACGCATGCAACGCCCGCAACGGAGTCTTTCCCACGATGGATTGGAGTGCGAGGGAAAAGTTGCTCAAGCCGAAGGTCACGATGAAACTGGTCACCGCCGGCCTGAGCAAGGTTGTGATGGTGGGGGAGCGGCCGGCTTCGTCGAACCTCTCCTTCGGCCGTTGGAACATGACTGATTTCGACACCGTCATGGCCAATCCAAACATGGAATTCTCGGTCAGCCCCACCGATCAGCACGGCGCGGCCTGTTCGTCACCGGGCTATTACCGGCCGGACACCCCGAACAACCCCTGTGCAGCCACGCATTTCTGGAGCTTCCACCCCGGCGGTGGCAACTGGCTTCTGGCCGATGGCTCCGTGAACTTTTTCTCCTACGACTCCGGCACGACGGTGTTGCTGGCGATGTCGAGTGTTGATGGTTCCGCTCCCTCCTCCACCGCGCCGGCCACGCCATGATCCGCCTGACACCCTCGCGCATTCCCTGGGACGAGTATCTCGCGACGCACCTTCGCGAGGCGGTTATCGCGGTGGTCATTCTTTTGCTGCTGCTGGTTGGGCTGTTGTTCGTGGAGATCCCGGGCGGCTCCGCGCTGACGGGGAATGTCACGGCCAGTGGGAAGCCGGTCGTCTTCGGCACGATCACGGTGCTGGCCTCCGACAACCGGACGTATACGGCACCGATCCGCCCAGACGGGACATACGTGATCAAAAACATTCCACCCGGTCCGGTGCAGGTCGCCGTCTCGAGTCCGAATCCGCGGCCATTGTTCGCGCCGTCGTCCGCGCCGGTGCAGGCGGATCCAAGCGACGGCGGTCGGAGGCCGGCCAGCGGGCAACGGGGAAATGGCGGCGGACCGGCTGGCACGAAGTCCGCCACGAAAGAGGTGGGAGTGTCGATTGCCGCGAAGAGTGCCACGCCCCTGCCTCAGCCGTCAGACGCAGTGGCCACGTTGGCTCAGCATGATCAGCATGACGGCTGGTTTCGGATCCCTGGTCGCTATGCCAGTCCGGCGACGTCCGGCATCCGCAAGGAAATCAAGCGGGGCCGCACGTCGCTGAATCTCTCGCTCGACTGATCATCGTGGCGGCGATCCTCGCCCCGCGTTGAGCTGGTCGAGAAACGTCGGGAGCGCGGCCCTCAAGGGGGATTCCTGAAGGAAGTCTTCGGCCAGTTGCCGGCGGCCACGGGCACGCAGCGTGGCGTACACGTGCAATTCGAAGTGGAGTCGGAAGCATTGTTCGGCCGCGGTGTCGCCCAGGGCGTTGTAGACACAAAGCAATGCCTCGGCAGTGGAGATATGGTGTTGCTCCGTTTGTTCGCGCAGCCAGTAGCGGCTCGGGCCTGGAGCCGAGAGCCGAACGCACCTGCCCCTCCCTGTGACGGCTCGCAGCATCTCGCCGGCCTCGTGCCAACTGCCGTCGAGGAGCAGCACCTGCGGGAGCGTGGGCCGGTCAGCCACGGCTGCCATGGCTTCCATGGATGGAAAAGGCTCGCCGAGGGGGTGGAGGATCCACAGTTCCCTATCGGGCAGCAGGGCGGCCGGGGCCAGGCAGGAAGCAGCCTGCCGGCTGGTCTCGCGCTGAAACACATGACAGCTGGCCCCTTGC